>Ga0068855_100004156_pt1 | contig 17664 bp, 22 predicted proteins | sample KBSCornC52_FD_66592 | JGI IMG/M metagenome (GOLD analysis project Ga0068855, IMG submission 66592) | Corn rhizosphere microbial communities from Kellogg Biological Station, Michigan, USA - KBS Corn C5-2 | ecosystem: Host-associated > Plants > Roots > Rhizosphere > Soil ...
CGGGCGTCGGTGACCTTGCTGCGGAACACGTAGTCCTCGCGGAAGGTGACGCAGCCGGCGTTCTCCATCGCCCCGGCGTTGAACTCCGGCACGAACAGCTGGTCGTACTTGTCGAACGGGTACCGCACGCCGAAGTTCTGGTGGTACCAGTCGAAGCCCTGCTTGGTCACCTCGAACAGGTTCTCCGGGTCGAGGTGCTTGGCGAGGGTCTTGCGGCACCAGAGGCCGAGGTCGATCCCGTCGTGGGAGTCGGTGACCACGTGGTACGGACCGGCGACCAGGGCGGTGATGTACGGGCTGATCCGCGGCGTGGTGCGGAAGTGCACGAGCTTGCCGGCCCGCAGCTCCTCGACGCTGTCGACCCGGCCGTTGGACGAGATCTCCCAGTGCTCGGGCGCGATGACGTGGAACGTGAACTCGGCCTTGAGGTCGGGCTGATCGAAGCAGGCGTACATGCGCTTGGCGTCGGCGGTCTCGAACTGCGAGTAGAGGTACACCTCGCCGTCGAGCGGGTCGACGAACCGGTGCAGCCCCTCGCCGGTGTTCGTGTACAGCAGGTCGGCGTCGACGATCAGGACGTTCTCGTCGGCCAGCCCGCTCAGCGCGATGCCGTCCTCGGGGCGGTAGCCGCTCACGTCGACGTCCTGGCCGTTGAGCGTGACCGCGTGGAACTTCTCGGCGATGACGTCGATGAAGGTCTCCGCGCCCTCCCGGGCGGTGAACGTGACGGTGGTCGTCGACCGGAACGTCCGCTCGGAGGGTTTGCCCCCGCCGTCGGTCAGGTCGAGCGCCACGTCGTAGGACTGGACGCGGAGCAGGTCCGCGCGGGCGCGGGCGTCGTCGCGGGTGAGGTTCGGCACGGCCACGAGCTGGGTCACTCCTCTTGTGAAGGCATTGTGAAGGGCGTTTGTGGTGGCGGGACGGGGGTGAAGCGGTGTGCGAGAAGTCTTTCACGTCGAGTGGCGCAGATTCGTCCCCCTGCATACCGTGCGAGGGTGAGAGCAGGCGACCTCGTACCCGATTTCGAACTCCCGGACCAGGACGGCAAGCCCGTCCGGCTCGCCGAGCTGCTGGTGCAGGGGCCGGTGGTGCTGTTCTTCTACCCGGCCGCGATGACGCCCGGCTGCACCAAGGAGGCGTGCCACTTCCGGGACCTCGCGGCCGAGTTCGCCGCCGCCGGCGCCCAGCGGGTCGGCATCAGCGCCGACCCGCCGGCCAAGCAGCGCGAGTTCGCCGACCGGCACAGCTTCGACTACCCGCTGCTGTCCGACGAGGACGGCGCGATCGCCCGGCAGTTCGGGGTGCAGCGGGGCGGGGTCGTGCGGCGGCTGGGGCTGCCGGTCAAGCGGCAGACCTTCGTCATCGGGGCCGACCGGCGGGTCGTGGCGGCCATCGCCAGCGAGCTGAACATGGACCGGCACGCCGACGAGGCGCTGGCCGCGGTGCGCTCGGCCACTGCCGGCTGAGCGGTTCGTCCCCCGCCGGGTGCAAACCGGGAGATGAAGGGTGCATCCCGCCGTCCCGCGCTACGGTGGTTGATGTGACTACTTCCTCCCCGGAGACGGGCCGTCCCGTCGTCGACTTCTACTTCGACCCGCTGTGCCCGTTCGCGTGGGTCAGCTCCCGCTGGATCCTCGAGGTCGAGAAGGAGCGGGACATCGACCTCACCTTCCGGGTGATGTCGCTGTCGGTGCTCAACGAAGGTCGGGACGAGCTGCCCGAGCGGTACAAGGAGATGCTCGAGCGCGGCTGGGGGCCCGTCCGCATCTGCATCGCCGCCGAGCAGGCGCACGGGACGGCCGTCCTGCGCGACCTCTACACCGCTCTCGGCACCAAGCACCACAACGAGGGCCGCGAGTTCGACCGCGACCTGTACGTCGAGGCGCTGAAGGAGGCCGGGTTGCCGATCGAGCTGGCTGACGCGGCCGACACCGACGAGTACGACGAGGCGCTGCGCAAGTCCCACCACGAGGGCATGGACCCGGTCGGCATGGAGGTCGGCACGCCGACCCTGCACGTCGACGGTGTCGCGTTCTTCGGCCCGGTGCTCACCCGCATCCCCCGCGGTGAGGACGCGGTGAAGCTGTGGGACGGCGCCCGGCTCCTGGCGTCCTACCCCTACTTCTTCGAGCTGAAGCGCACCCGTACCGAGGACCCGCGCTTCGACTGACCTCGCCGCGCCAATCCGGGAGCACTGCTCTCGCAATGTCGTCCGAACGTGGCACACTCGGGCCATGGCCGAAGGCACCCTGACTCCACGCGCCCAAGCCCGGCTCGACACGATCGAGCAGATCAAGGAGATCGCCCGCGGGCATCTCGCCGCCGACGGCCCGAACCTGTCGCTGCGGGCCGTGGCTCGCGATCTCGGGGTGGTGTCGTCCGCGGTCTACCGGTACTTCGCCAGCCGGGACGAGCTGCTCACCGCGCTGATTCTCGACGCCTACACGGCGCTGGCCGACTACGTCGAGACGGCTGAGGCCGCGGTCGCCCGCCGCGACCTCGCCGGCCGGTGGACGGCCATCGGCCGTGGTGCGCGCGAGTGGGCGCTGGACAACCAGCACGAGTACGCCCTGCTGTACGGCAGCCCGGTGCCCGGCTACGAGGCGCCCGAGGACACGATCGAGCCGGCCAACCGTCCGGTCGCGCTGGCCCTGCAGATCCTGCGGGACGGGCTGGAGCGCGGCACCCTCGAGACGCCGTCGGACCGGTTGCCCAAGCCGGTGCGGGCCGACCTCGACGGCATCGGCGAGCTCGCCGGCTTCGAGGACGTGCCGGCGGCCCTGCTCGGTCGCGCGATGACCATGTGGGCGCTGCTGTTCGGCACCATCAACTTCGAGCTGTTCGGCCGCCTGACGGGCGGCGTCACCGACTACGACGCGTACTTCGAGCACCAGCTCAAGGTGATGACGAGGTACCTCGGTCTTTCCAAGTAGGCCTCAGTCGTGATCGACGGCGTCTGCGACGCCGCTTTCGCCGACGTCCGGGACGTCCTGGCCGCGAACCTCAGCACGGGCGAGGACCTCGGCGCCGCCGTCGCCGTCTTCGTGGACGGCCGCTGCGTCGTCGACCTGTGGGGCGGGCTCGCCGACGAGCGGGCGGGACGGCCGTGGCGCCGCGACACGGTGGCCGTCACGTTCTCGGCGACCAAGGCGGTGACCGCGACGGCCGCGCTGCTGCTGGCCGAGCGGGGACGGCTCGCCGTCACCGACCCGGTCGCGGCCCACTGGCCCGAGTTCGCCGCGCACGGCAAGGACGCCATCACGTTCGAGCAGGTGCTCAGCCACCGGGCCGGGCTGCCGGCCTTCGACCGTCCGATCGGCGTCGACGAGGCGGCCGACGCCGACGCCATGGCTCGGCAGCTGGCCGGGCAGCGCCCCGAATGGATCCCGGGGACGGCCCACGGCTACCACGCCCTGACCTTCGGCTGGCTGGTCGGCGAGGTGGTGCGGCGGCTGTCCGGACGGCCGATCGCGCCGTTCGTGGCCGAGGAGTTCGGCGCCGACCTGCACCTGGGCGGTCCCGACCTGGCGGCGCTCGATCTCGCCCGGCTCGCCGCCGGCCGCCCGCTGAAGGCAGCCGACCGGCTGGCCGACGAACGGACGGTCGCCGAGCTCGTGCGCGCGTCGTCCGACCCGTCCTCACCGCTGCAGCGCAGCACGGCCAACCCGCCGGCGTCGTTCAACCGGCCCGAGGTGCTGGCGGCCGGGTGGCCGGCGGCCGGGCTGGTCTGCACCGCCCGGGCCTTGGCCGATTTCTACCGGCGCCTGGTCGACGGCACGCTGCTGGCGCGGGGGACGGTGCGGGAGGCGATCCGTACCCGGGCCAGTGGCCCCGACCGGACCCTCGTCCTCGACTCCGCCTTCGGGCTGGGGTTCATGCGGGCGTCGGCCAGCATGTGGCTGCCGCCGGTCGCCCGCGACCACGCATTCGGCCACCCCGGCGCGAGCGGTGCTCTCGGTTTCGGCGACCTCGAGGCCGGCGTCGCGTTCGCGTACGTCCCCAACCTCACCCACCCGGCGCTCGGCGACCGGCGGGCGTACCGGCTGGCCGAGGCGGTCTACGCCGCGCTGGGGTAGGCCGCCGGCGTTTTCCACAGCCGCCCTCGAACTCGCTTGCCCGTACTGGCTCGGCTGGCAGACTGCGGCGAGATCGAGAAGGGGGAACGAGATGAAGCTCGCCGAAGCGCTTGCCGAGCGCGCCGACGCCAGCCGCCGTGTCGAGCAGCTGCGCAGCCGGATCGTGAGCAACGCCCGGTACCAGGAGGGTGAGGAGCCCGCCGAGGACTCCAACGCGCTGCTCGTCGAGGCGAGCGAGGTGCTCGACCGCCTGGAACTGCTGATCCAGCAGATCAACCGGACGAACGCCTCGGCCCCCTTCGCCGCCGGGATGACGCTGACCGACGCGCTGGCGCGACGGGACGTGTTGCGCCTGCGTCACTCGGTGCTGAGCGGGGCCGCCGACGCGGCGGCCGGGCGCGAGCACGGCGGCTACGTGCGCCAGCTGCGCTCGGAGTTGCGGATGCTGTCCGCCCTGCCGGTGGCGGAGCTGAGAGGCCAGGCCGACCAGGTCGCCCGCGAGCTGCGGGAACTCGACGTGCGCATCCAGCAGGCCAACTGGGAGGTCGAGTTGGTCGAGTGACGGTCGAGTGGTCGCAGGGTGAAGCAGGTAATCGCGGCGGGAGCGTGCACAACCCGCGGCCGAGGGGCATTCGGCCACCTTCCTGGCGCGCACGAGGGGCAGTGCGACGGGTTCGAATCCCGGTCTCACATCGCAGCCCAGCATCGCGTACAGGTGACCGGGCACGGGGTACGGCACATCACCACGTGCAGGTCCGCTGCGATGAGGGCGGGTACGGGGATCTTCACCCAACAGACGGGCGCACCGCGAGGTCGGCCGGCGTGAGGTCGGCGGCCATCGCGCCGCGCACGCCGATCGCCCGGGCGACGACCGCGCTCGCGACGTGGACGGCCTCAGGCCACGACCGGCCGGCGAGGACGGCGGCGATCACCGCGCCGGCGAAGGTGTCGCCCGCACCGTCCGGGTCGACGACCTCCTCCGGACGGGCGAGCGCAGCGACGGGCAACGGAGCCGCGTTCGGCTGCCGCAGCCGGGCGCCGGCCGCCGCCGCGGTGGCCACCACGGTCACGCCGGCCGCGACCAGTTCGTCCTCGTCGAGGCCGAGCTCGGCCAGCTCGTCGTCGCTGGGGAACAGGACCTGCGCCTCGCCGCACAGGCGGGCCAGCCGTGCCCGGGCGTCGGGATCGGCGAGTTCGGCGCGCAGGTTCGGGTCGATCGACACCATGGCGCCGGCCGCCCGTCCCCGCCGGACGAGCTGCTCGATCGCGCCGGCCAGCGGGTCGCCGAACAGCACGGCCGACCCGGAGACGTGCACCCAGCGCGCGCGTTCGGGCCAGCCCTCCAGCTCGGCGGCGGCGAGGGTCGGCGCGGCGCTGCCGGCGACGGCGAACTCGAAGCGCCGGGAGCCGTCCGGCTGGTACTCGACATCCGCCTGCGCGGTGGGCCGGTCGGCCCGGACCATCACGCCATTGGTGTCGACACCGGCGCCGGCCAGGGTCGAGATGATCAGCCGGCCCGCCTCGTCGGCGCCGACGGCCGACAGGAAGGCGGTGGGTGTGCCGAGGCGGGCGGCGGTCCAGGCGGCGATCGCCGGGGCGCCGCTGGGGGTGACGTGCGAGAGCTCGGGACGCCCGACCGTCCGCGACGAAACGACGATGCTCTCCCCGGCGATGACCAGCACCGGCCGATCATCTCGCGGGCCGCGCTACTGAGGAGTTACCTGGAACCGACGTCACCGTAACCTACGGTGCCGTAAGGTCGGCCGTATGGACTTACTTCGCGAGCTCGAGCCCGTCGTCGCCGCGAACCTCGATCGCCACTTGTCGATGGCGAAGGAGTGGCACCCGCACGACTACGTCCCCTGGAGCCGTGGTCGCGACTTCGCCTTCCTCGGCGGCACCGACTGGCAACCCGAGGACTCCCCGCTGGACCCGGTCGCGCGCACCGCGCTGGTCGTCAACCTGCTGACCGAGGACAACCTGCCCTCCTACCACCGCGAGATCGCGACCCGCTTCGGCCGCGACGGCGCGTGGGGACAGTGGGTCGGGCGCTGGACGGCCGAGGAGGGGCGCCACGGCATCGCCCTGCGCGACTACCTCGTGGTGACCCGCGGCGTCGACCCGGTCGCGCTCGAGCGGGCCCGGATGGACCAGATGACCGTCGGCTACGACTCGGGCGACAAGACGCCGCTGCAGACGGTCGCCTACGTCTCGTTCCAGGAGTTGGCGACCCGCGTCTCGCACCGCAACACCGGCCGCGCCGCCGGCTGCCCGCTCGCCGAGCAGCTGCTCAGCCGCATCGCCACCGACGAGAACCTGCACATGGTCTTCTACCGCAACCTGATGGGTGCGGCGCTCGATCTTTCCCCGGACGACGCGATGGAGGCGATCCGGGACGAGGTCGTCGCGTTCGCGATGCCGGGCAACGGGATGACTGACTTCGCCCGCAGCTCGGTCGTCATCGCCAAGGCCGGGATCTACGACCTGCGGTTGCACCACGACGAGGTGCTCATGCCGGTGCTCCGTCACTGGCGGGTGTTCGACCGGGACGACTTCGGGCCCCGCGGCGAGAAGGCCCGCGAGGACCTCGCGGCGTTCCTGACCGAGCTGGATGCCCGGGCCACCAAGTTCGTCGAGCGGCGCGAGCGGGCCGCGGCGCGGGTCTGATCGCTACTGCGCGAGCGCGCGAGGATCAGTCGGCGAGGAAACCCTCGATGGTGGCGACCGCCTTCGAGTCGAAGGCCACGGTCACGTGGCCCCGGCGCGGCCGCAGGTAGAGACGGCTGCCCGGAATCAGCTCGCGGGTCCGTTCGAACAGCTCGCGGCTGTAGAAGCGGTCGCGGCCGCCGGCGACGATCAGCGTCGGGGCGGCGATCGTGCCGTTGCACGCCGCGAGATCGAACGCGTCCTCGGCGTCGAGCGTGGCCAGCAGGTCGGCGGCGAGTCCGGGCGCGCCGAGCATCCGGTTCGCGCCCAGCCAGCCGGCCGCCGCGCCGAGCGGCCGGAAGGGGCGCGGCATCAGATCGGCGCCGGCCTCCCGGCACGCCGCCCGGATGTCGCCGATACGCAGCAACTCGGCCATGCGGGCCTGGTCGTCCCGCCCGACCGGACCCAATTCGCACGCCGTGCTCAGCAGCACCAGCCGGCGCACGACGTCGGGGTGCTCGGCCGCCAGCTGCTGCGCGATGCTGCCGCCGGTCGAGGAGCCGAGCACGTCCACCGGCTCAGGGCCGAGGCCGACCCGGATCGCGTCGGCGTGCCGCTGCGCGAGCTTCGCCATGGTGAGGTCCGCCGGCAGGCCGGGCCAGCGGTTGAGCAGGACGAGCCGGCGCCGCCCGGCCAGCTTGCGCACCGGACCGAAACTGCTGCGGACCAGCTGGTCGCCGGCCACGCCCGTCGCCGGCGACAGGCCGGGCAGCACGACGAGCGGGCGTCCCGTACCGACCGCCGCGAACGGCACGCCGGCGAACTCGCCCCGCTCGATCGGCCGTGCCACGGCCGAAGACTAAAGGACGGGAACGGGCGCCCCGCTGCCCGGTTCAGCCGGAGCTGGGCGGCAGGAAGCGGTGGTGCGCGATCGAAACGACCGTTCGGACGGTGAGGTACCCGACGAAGGCGGTGATGGCGGCAAGCAGCGCGTACGTCCACGCGCCCTCGTGGGGCACGCTGCCGGCCGCGAGCCACGCGATCGCGTTGCCTGCCGTAGCCGCGTAGGGGAACGAGAACGACCACCAGCCGGGCCCGAACGGGACGCCGTGGAAGGCGGGTAGCAGGCCGATCTGGACGATCACCATCAGCACTGCGTAGCCCGCGAGGGCCAGCGCGATGGCGTCCGCGCGGCCGCCGTTGATCGCGAACCAGGCGTTGCCGGCCACGACGGGAGGGGCGAGCAGGATCGCCATCGTGGGGATCAGCGGCTTCGGCAACCGGGCCTGCCCCACCAGGTGGTGCAGCAGGATTCCGCCCACCAGCAGCCAGCTGATGACGCCGAGGCCGAACAGCGCGCGGGCCAGCGCGAGGTAGCCGAGCGAGGCGGCCTCAGTGGCGGCCACGAGGGGAGCGCCGACGGAGGGCAGGTAGTACCCGGGGTGCCATTGGGTGGACGGCGTGTCATCGAGCGCCCACACGGCGAGCAGGAGGCCGCCCAGCACGAGTGCGACGGCGAGCGAGGCGAAGAACAGGACCAACCCCGCCGCCCGCGCGTGGCCGGCGAGACCGCCGGAGAGCAGCAGCCCGACGATGGCCGGCACGCTCACGAACGGCCCGAAGACGTGGTCGGCCAGCTCGGTGCGCCAGCGGTGGTCGGCGGCCAGGGAGCGCAGGTACAGGGCCAGGGTGGTGATCCAGACCGCGACGTCAACGAGCCAGAGAGCGTCGGCGACCGCCCGCGGCGCACCGATCGATCGGTGGGCGGCCGTCCACGCCTGCGCGAGGCCGGCGAGGCCGAAGCTGATGGCGAAGAGGTTGGGGGTGATGCGCTGGGGCGTCCGCGGCTGGGCGGACAGCGCCGGGCGAATCGCCGGCGGCGGTGAGAGCAGGGCGTTCGTCATGGCATCGACGGTCGTCCCGCCGGTCGCGCGCCGGTAGGGGTGTCGGTGTTGTCGAGCTACAAACCGGCTTGGTAACTGGTGATGTGCGTGATCACGTCGCGAGCGGCGCCGGCCGGTGGTTGGCGATCGCCGATCCAGACCGCCCGCAGGTTGCGTCGCAGGTCCAGCTCGTCTATCGGGACACGGACGAGCTGGCCGCGCGCAAGGTCGTCCCGGACGGCCAGCGAGCTGAGCACCGCCGGGCCGGCCCCGGCCGCGACGGCGGCCCGAATCGCCGTAGCGGTCGAGAGCGACAGCGCCGGCTCGGCGTGCTCGTAGGACGGCCCGAGCACCTGTCGTAGCGCAGCGTCGAGGGCATCGCGGGTGCCCGAACCCTGCTCGCGCGTCACCAGCGAGGCCGCCGCGAGCTCGGCGGCAGTCAACGGGCGGCGCCGCCGCGTCCAGGGATGGTCGGGGGCGACCACGACGAACAGTTCGTCCTGCGCCACGACCCGCGAGCGCAGCGTCGAAGGCACCCGCGGGCCCTCGACGAAGCCCAGGTCCACCTGGCCGTCGCGCACCTGCGCAACGACCCGCTCGCTGTTGACGGCGGTCAGTTCGATCTCGGTCGGTCGGCCGCCGCTCCCGCTGCCGGCGGTGCGGAAAGCCACCAGCCAGCCCGGCAGGAGTTGCTCGGCGATCGTGAGGCTCGCGCTGACCCGGAGTCGACGCCGGCGGTCCTGCCGCAGCGTGGCGAGGCCGGCGTCGAACTCCGCCGCGACGTCGAGGAGCCGGGCCGACCACTCCGCGACCACGATCCCGTCGTCGGTGAGTTCGGAGCCGCGGGGGCCGCGCCGCACGAGCACGACGCCGGTCTGTGCCTCGATCGATCGGATCCGCGCCGAGATCGCCTGCTGGCTGACCCCGACCTCCGTCGCCGCGGCGTTGAAGCTGCCCGCATGGGCGACGGCGAGCAGGACCTCGAGGGCTGACAGGTCGGGCACGTGGCCACTGAGCGGCATGGGCGGATCGTAGCCGGTGGGGTACAACCCCGCCTTGTACATGGTCAGCGACAACCCGCCTACTCGCCAGATGGCCCGGGCGCGACGCTCAGCGGGACCGTCACTCAACGACCGAAGGACGTCACATGACCGCCATTCGCAGCCCACGCGGGCTCGCTCTCACCGCGATGATCCTCGCGGTTGCCATGACCTTCATCGATCAGACGATCGTGTCGGTAGCCGCCCCGCGGATCCAGGCCGACCTCGGCCTCACCAGCAGCGGCCTGCAGTGGGCCGTGAATTCGTATCTCCTGGCGATGGCGGCACTGTTCGCCCTTGGTGGACGCCTGGCCGACACGGCCGGCCGTCGCCGCATGGTGACGATCGGCATCCTCGTGTTCGCGGCGTCCTCCGCACTGTGCGGGCTGACCCCGACGGGGCCACTAGCCGAGGGGTGGCTGATCGCCTGCCGCGCGGCTCAGGGCGCCGGCGGGGCGCTGATGTACCCGGCAGCCCTGGCCATTGTCGTGAACGCGTACGAGGTGACACGACGGGGTCGAGCCCTCGCACTGTTCTTCGGCTTCGCCGGGGCGCTCACCGCGGTCGGTCCGGCTGTGGGCGGGTACCTGGCCGAGTGGACGTGGCGCTCGATCTTCTGGATCAACGTGCCGGTGGCGATCGTCGCGCTGGTCCTCGTAACTCGGGCCCGCCCGGCGAATGAGCGGCGGTCGGCACCGCTCGACGTTCGCGGCCTCCTGCTGATCACCGCGGGGGCCGGGCTCAGCGTGTTCGCCCTGCAGCAGGCCACGAACTGGGGTTGGACGGACGACCGCACGGCCGGCGCGCTCGCGATCGCCGCCGCGCTGCTGGCCGCGTTCGTCGTCGTGGAGCGGCGCACCGCCGCGCCACTCATGGAGCTGGCTGCCTTCGCCGACCGGTCCTTCCGCGTGGAGAACCTCGTGCTGTTCGCGGCGATGATCGTCTTCGTCCCGGTGTTCTTCTTCGCCAGCGAGTACGGGCAGGTTGCCCTCGGCCAGACGCCGTCCCGGGCCAGCCTGATGCTGCTGTACTTCTTCGCGGGGTTCGTCGTCGCGGCCCAGTTCGGCGGCCGCATGCTCGACCGCATCGGCGCCCGCCGGCCCGTCGTGCTCGGAGCGGTGCTCGCGGCGGTCGGCCTGCACCTGTGGGCCGCGCACGTCGCGAGCCTGTCGATCGGCTCGCAGGTCGCGTTCATCGTGCTGGCCGGGGCGGGGATGGGGCTGCTGTTGGGCCAGGCCAACACCGACGCGCTGAACCACGCGCCGGCCGATGCCTACGGCGAGGCGACCGGCATCACGCAGACCGTCCGTAACTTCGGCGCGAGCCTGGGTCTCGCCGCGTTGGGGACGCTGCTGGTGACGCGGTTCCAGGCGCACCTGAGCAGCTCGCTGGCCACCCGTGGCGTGCCGTCCGAGCGGGCGCACGCGATCGCGGCCGGTATCGCGCAGCACCGCTCGGGTGCAGTGTCGGCCGTCCCGCCGTTCGTGCGGGCCGACTTTGCGGCCGCCACGGGCAGCGTGCTGATGGCGATGTCGTGGGTGATGGCGGCGACGGCGGTCGTGGCCTACGTCGGCCTGGCTCGCCGGTCGCGGCATACGGCGGCCCTTCCCGGCGTTCAGCGCGAGGTCCGTCAGGGCCTTCTGATCGGAGGTAGATGAGATGAGTGACGAGACGATGCGGGCGATGGTGCTCGAGCAGTTCGGATCGGTCCCCGTGCTGCGGACCGTGCCGCGGCCGGTGGCCGGGCCGGGTGAGGTGCTCGTGCGCGTCGCGGCGAGCGGCGTCAACCCGCTGGATCTGAAGATCGCGGCCGGGGCGGCCGGGCACGCGCAGGTGAGCGTGCCGGCAGTGCTCGGAATCGACTTGGCCGGTGTCGTGGTCGCGCTCGGGGAAGGCGTTGAGGGATTCGCGATCGGGGACGAGGTCTACGGCATGACCGGGGGCGTCGGGAACGTCCCTGGGTCGCTCGCGGAGTACGCGGCGGTGGACGTCGCCTTGCTGGCGCACAAGCCGAAGGCGCTGACCATGAGCGAGGCGGCCGCCCTCCCGCTCGTGGCGATCACCGCGTGGGAGGCGCTGGTCGACCGGGCGAAGGTCGGACCGGCGGACGTGGTGCTGGTGCACGGCGGCGCCGGGGGCGTCGGGCACGTAGCCGTCCAACTCGCCGTCGCGCACGGCGCCACCGTGTACGCGACCGGCTCGCCCGGTAGCCAGGAGGCCATCCGCGCGCTCGGCGCGACGCCGATCGACTACACGTCGACCTCGGTCGAGGAGTACGTCGAACTGGCCGGCGCCGGTTTCGACGTCGTCCTCGACACGGTCGGCGGTGCGACGCTGGACGACTCCTTCCGTGCGGTACGCCGCTACACCGGGCGGGTCGTCAGCGTCCTGGGGTGGGGGAGTCACAGCCTGGCCCCGCTCAGCTTCCGCGGGGCGTCCTATTCGGGCGTATTCACGTTGCTGCCGTTGCTGACCGGCGAGGGCCGTGCGCACCACGGCGAGATCCTCGAGCGGATCGCTGAGTTGGTCGACGCCGGCTCGATCACCCCGATCGTGGACGCCGGCCGCTACGGGCTGACTGACGTGGTCGATGCACACCGGTCGCTCGCCGACGCAACCAATGCCGGGAAGGTGGTCGTCACGATCGGTGACTGATTTCCTCGTCCGGCCGCCAGTCGCGGAACACGACGCAGACCGTGGTCGCGTCGAGCAGGGCGAACTCGCGCGGCCCCCAGTCCCGCCGCTCGATGCGGGACAGGTTGGGGTGCAGCAGGTCGGGGCGGCGGCCGGCGATGTCGGCGTGCACCGCGTCGATGTCGTCGGTCTCGATCGCGAACTCGGGCCGGTCGCCCTTGGCGAACTGCGTGTCCTGCTGCAGGTACAGCTTCGCGTTGTCGCGCTGGACGACGACCAGGTCCTCGTCCCGGTACCGGACCGTCATGCCGATGCCGTCGACGAACAGGTCGACCCCGACCTCGACGTCCTCGTAGAACACCTTGGGGATCAGCGCGGTCAGCACCGGTTCACCATGCCACGCCGGCTCGGCGCGTCACCCGAATTTGCGAGCGGTGATCAGGTGTGAGAGGGTCCGCGCGGTCCTGATCAACAGGGGGCGCCCGGAAGGGCCGAACGGGGGGGAACGTGAACATCGACTTCGACGCGCGACCGGGGTTCTCGACCTACGTCCTGCTGCTGATGTTCAGCGGTCTGGTGATGTTGGTGCTGGCGACGCCGGCGGTGAAGCGCACGAGCACCGGGTATCGCGTGCTCAACGGCATCTTCGGTGCCGGCTTCTTCGGGTACGGCTTCTATCTCGCCTTCATCTTCGACGGCGGGACGTACGTGATCTTCTTCAAGGCGTTCATCCTGCCGGTGCTGCTGATCGTGAGAACGATCCGCGGCATGGTCACCTACCGCCCGCCGACGACGCCGGTCGCGCCGGCGACGTACGTGCCGCCCACCTACGGCCCGCCGCCGACCTACGGCCCGCCGCCCACGTACGCCGGACCGCCCGCCGCGCCGGCGCCCGGCGGATACCCGCCGCCGCCTCCGGCCCCGGTCTACGGCCGACCCCAGCCGGCGCCCGAAGGCCCGCAGCCGTAGCCCTCGCTGACGCGATCGAAGGCGAAGTGACGGACGCTCAGAGCAGGTCGTAGGAGCCGACCACCGTCGCGTCGAGTGCGACCGGACCGTCGACGACGCGTTCGCCGAGACCGGCCTGGAACGCGGCGAACGCCGGTGACTCGGTCAATGGGTTGTGCTCGCCGGCGACTTCGGCGAGGTGGATGAAGCTGACGCCGTCGTCCAGCCGCAGGGTCGCGTAGCGCAACCCGGCCGGCCGGGTCTGTGCCAGCTCGGCGTAGACCGCGGCAACGAGGCGCGCGTTCTCGTCCGCGCTCTGCGGGGTCGTCGTGTAGCGCACCACCTTGGTCGTGGCCATGTCGTCGCTCCTCTCAGATGCCGCGCATCGAGTTGTTGCGCGGTTCGTGCGTCAACTCGGCGAGCCCGAGCTCCTCGAGCAGCGGCGGCAGGTACATGCCGAACCGGCCGCGGTAGCCCTTGCGCAGGCCGTACCAGCCGCCGACCGGGTTGTCCTCGGCGCGTCCGAACCCCTCGACCGTGCCCGCGGCCGCCGGCTTGCTTTCGTCGGCGGCGCCGAGCGGCACCCAGTCGCCGCGCTGCTTCAGCCACGCGTGCAGGTCGTCGATCGCCCGCGCCTGGTAGGAGAGCCTGGTCGAGCCGACCTCGCAGATCAGCGCCGGCGGCTCGGCGGTGTCGTCGCGGTACATCGTGTACTCGGAGCTACCCGGCGCGGTGCGCAGCACCCACGGGTCGTCCTTGGCTCCGGCGGCCATGGCCTCATCCCTTCTCTATCTCGGCGACGAAGTGCGGCAGCAGCGTCTCCCAGCCGCGGACGTTGCGCTCCCGCCACCGCGGGCCGTCGGCGACCCGTTCCCAGCCGCGGTGTTCGATCTGCACGCGCGTGGTGCGCGGTCCCTCGGCGACGAAGGTGATCTCCACCTCGGTGGCGTCGGTGCGGTCGCGGCGCAGGTGCCAGAGGTAGGCGAGGCGGTTCGGTGGCTGCCAGGCCGTCACCTCGCCCCAGTCGTGCTCGACACCGTCCGGCGTGCGTTCGTAGATGCGGCCACCGACCCGGGCCTCGAGGTGGACGGTCAGGGCGGGGTCGCCGCTCACGGAGTGGTCGGCCGGCCACCACGTGTCGATGCGGCTCGTCCAGGTGTCGAAGGCGTGCTCGAGCGGGCACGCCACCTCGATCGCGATGCGCAGGGGAGTCGTCACCAGCGGCGTCGTTTCGGAGCGGTGTTCTCGGCGACCAGCCGGAACCGGGTCGCCGCCTCGCCCCACACCCGCGCCAGGTACTCCTGGACGGCCGCGAGCCCGGCCTCCTCCAGGTGGTAGATGCGCCGCGTGCCGCGGGCCTCCTCGACGACGAAGCCGGCGTCCTTCAGCAGCCGTAGGTGGCGCGACACCGCCGGCCGGCTGATCGGCATCGCTGCGGCGATCTCGGCCACCGCGAGGTCCTGGCCGCTGAGCAGGCGCAGGATCTCGCGGCGATTCGGGTCGCCCAACGCCTCGAACGGGTCGCCCGCGGCGGAACTGCCGGCCACGCCACCTCCCGATCGGTAACCTGACGGCTACGGTAACGCATTGGTTACCGATCTGCACGCGCCACGGCTCAACCGGTGGTCCACGCCCGCAGCTTCTCCGGGTTCCGGACGACCCAGATTCGCGTGACCCGGCCGTCCGCGACGTCGAACGCGAACACCGTCACGATGGCGCCCTCGTGCCGGCTCACCAGACCAGGACGTCCGTTGACGGTGCACTCGACGAGCACGTGACTGCCCAGGGCCCGGCGGGCCAGCTGCATCCACGCGCCGGCCACGTCGTCGGCGCCGCGGATCGGCTCGACGAACGTCAGGGCGCGCCCGCCGCCGTCGGCGATGGCGGTGACGTCCGGGTCGAGCAGCCCGATCAGCGCCTCGATGTCCTGCGCCTCCCAGGCCTGCTTGAAGTCGCGCACGACCCGGGCCTGCTCGGTGGCCGGACGTTCGGGAGCGCGGGCGGTGTCGACGCGCCGCCGCGCGGACGAGGCGAGCTGGCGGCACGCGGCCGGGGTGCGCCCGACGATCGCGGCGACCTCGTCGAACGGGTAGCGGAACACGTCGTGCAGCACGAACGCGACCCGCTCGGCCGGAGTCATCGACTCGAGCACGACCAGGAAGGCCATGCTGATCGACTCATCGAGGGTGACCCGGTCGGCCGGGTCGGCGCCGCCGTCCCATTCGCGCACGTCCGGCAGCGGTTCGGGAAGCCACTGGCCGACGTATCGCTCGCGCCGCACGCGGGCCGAGCGCAGCACGTTCAGGCAGATGCGGCTGGCGACGGTCGTGAGCCAGGCCGCCGGGTTCTCGATCGCCGACCGCTCGTCCGGTGTCATCACGTACCAGCGCGCGTAGGTCTCCTGGACGGCGTCCTCCGCCTCGGCCAACGAACCGAGCATGCGGTAGCCGAGGTTGATCAGCCGTCGGCGCTCGTCCATCACCGGGTCCACGTCATCACCGTCCTCTCCCTCCCCATGACAAGACGGCCCGGCCGCACGTGAGGTGACGCCGCGACCTCACGTTCCGCGCGGCTGGCCGGTCGAACCCTGCGGACGGCGCACCGGCCGTCCACCGACCACTGGAGGACGCATGCCCACGCCGACGCCCGCTTCGACCTTCGCCGAACCCGCGAGTGCCCAGCAACTCGACCGGGCCGCCGCCGCTCTGGTGGCGCACGGCTTCACCGTCGAGATCCTCGACGACGCGCCCGCCGCCCGCACCCGGATCGCTGAGCTGGTGCCGGCCGGCGCGAGCGTGTTCACCGGTGCCAGCGAGACCCTTCGCCTGTCGGGTATCGACGCCGACCTGAACGAGAGCGGACGGTACGACTCGGTGCGCCGGCGCGGCTACACGATGGACCGCGCCACGCAGCTGGCCGAGATCTGGCGCATGATCGCCACGCCAGACGTCGTCGTCGCCAGCGCGCACGCGGTCACCGAGACCGGCTCGATCGTGGTCGCGTCGGCCAGCGGGAGCCAGTTGCCGGCGTTCGCCGGCGGCTCGCTGCGCGCGATCTGGGTCGTCGGCGCGCAGAAGGTCGTCCCCGACCTGCCGGCCGCACTGCGTCGCATCGAGGAGCACTGCCTGCCGCTGGAGAGCGAGCGTGCGCTCGCCGCCTACGGCCAGCCCAGCGCGGTGAACCGGGTGCTCGTCCTCAACGCCGAGCCGGAGCCGGGCCGGGGCAGCGTGCTGCTGCTGCGTGAGGCGATCGGGTTCTGACCGCTCGGGGCACTCAGCGGGCAGTTCGGCGCAACTCGGACGACCCGTAGCCCGGTCGGCCCGTCGCGTCCGCACCTTGGGGCGGACTGCTGGTTCGGCGGCTGCAACTGCGGAACCAGCACCGCTAACTTACGAATCCCCACACCCGAGGAGAGCTGATGACCGACCCGTTCGAGAACCACGACGAGAGCCGCTTCCAGGAGGATGCGCACAATCTGGCGCACGCGTTGCAGAACATCGTGAACACGCTGACGGAGGCCAGCCACGACGGCTACGACTCCACCCACCTGTCGCGCGTCCAGCCCGATCTCGACTACTACGTCGACTACTCGAACCAGCTGATGAACGCCGCGGCGACGCACGGCTCGCAGTACCACGATGCGTTCAACACGGCGGCGTGGAAGGTCGGCGGGGCACAGCGCGAGGTGCAGGAGGCCACCACCAACGACGTGGCCGAGAGCAAGAAGATGCACGGCGACCAGGCCATCGCCGACCTCAACGAGGCGATCGGCGCGCTCTCGCGCTGAACCGGGCGGCCGGCTGGCCGCGACCGGCACCGGGGCCTCACCCGAGGTACTTGCCCAACGCCTCCACCAGGCCCCGCGTGCCGCTCTCGCGGCCCGCCCCGTCGGCCCAGAACCGGTCGAAGAAGACGCCGTACTCCGCGTGCGTGTACCGGGTGCCGTCGTCGAGCGGTTCGAACTCCAGCGTCGCGATCGAGGTCGACATGTGCACGCCGTCGAGCCACATGTCGTACGTCGTGACGATGCGGTCGTGCTCGACGATGTCGGTGTACGTGGCCTCGTACCGGGTGACCGGACCGTCGTGGAACTTCCCCTCGGCGACGTCGCGGCCACCGACACGGAAGTCGAAGGCCCACTCGCGCGGCTCGATGGTGTCCGGGTCGCCCCACCAGGCGAGTTTCTGCTGCTCGTCGGCGAACGCGTCCCAGACCCGTTCGATCGGCGCGGGGTAGTCGCGGGTCAGGCTGAACTCGGCGCGGGCCAGGCGGCGCTCGATCGGCGCGGGCATCGTTCTACCGCGCGAACGTGACGTGGATGGTGCCGCTCTCGGCGACCTCCGTCGTCGCCTTGTGCGTCAGGTCGAGCCCGCGCAGGTCGGCCCACAGCGGGTTACCGCGGCCGAGCACGACCGGCGCGATCGCCACGTGCAACTC
>Ga0068855_100004157_pt1 | contig 17660 bp, 15 predicted proteins | sample KBSCornC52_FD_66592 | JGI IMG/M metagenome (GOLD analysis project Ga0068855, IMG submission 66592) | Corn rhizosphere microbial communities from Kellogg Biological Station, Michigan, USA - KBS Corn C5-2 | ecosystem: Host-associated > Plants > Roots > Rhizosphere > Soil ...
GATTCGAGCTCCCCCACGAAGGGCGTCAGCCGGTTGACCACAATCTCTTCGGCGTCCGCGTGTGCGAAGGGCGAAAAGACGGCGATGCTGGGGCGCGGGAAAGCCTTGCGGAGCGCGAGACCCTCTTCCACCGTGGCGACGCCGAGCCACTCGACGCCGGCTTCCTGCGCCACGCGCGCCACTTCCAGCGCGCCATGTCCGTACGCGTCCGCCTTGACGACCGCCATCACGTCCACGCGCATGCCAACGTGGGTTCTCAGCTCGGCGACGTTCTGCCGGACAACGCCGAGGTCAATTTCCGCGACGACGCGATCTTCCATTCAATTCTGATCGGGTTTTGTTCTGAAAACCCTGTAACATCTTCCCCGCGAAGGTGTCTTTATAGATACAGCTCGATAGGGTAAACACCCTTTTCGCAAGAGCCCGCCAGCGTCACTGCAAAGCGAATATCGTCATTATACGCTCGTTTTGCAGGACGCGGGGTTTGCGCATCGCCGGAGAGTGGCCGCGGGGCCGCCTCCGGCTGCTTTTTTACCACCCGGACCGCCTAACGGCTCGCGGAGCGCACCGGCTCCGGCAGGACGGCCTCTTTGATCTCCTCGTAATGCCAGCGGTCCCCGTAGACAAGAATCAGGTTGGTCAGGCGGCGGGACGGCTGGATGAGCGTTTTGCCCTTGTAGTAAACCCCAATCGACGACCCGCCGTCGAGATTGATCGCGTTCCATATCCCGATTCCGCGCATGGCTTTCGCGAGCCGCGACAAGTAGACCGGCTCGCGGGTAGCGACGAACACCATGTGGTTGTCGCGCGTCATCCCGACGGCAACCCGCCCGTTGCGATTCAGCATATGCTTGTCGTGGAACCCCTCCGACCAGGGCTCGACATAGGGCGTGCCGTCCGTTACGAGGCGCGGGCCGCAGCAGAGGACAAAGTCGTAGCGGCTCCAGTCCTGGTGGATGTAGCGCTCCGGCTTCACGAACTCGACGGTGTTGCTGCTGGTCACGCACAGAGCTGTTCCCAGCCCGCCAAAGTGCGCCAGCTTGCCGTCGATTACGATGTCGCCGACAGGAATCAGGGAGCGATCCGAGAAGAAAGTCCCGGTGATCGCGATGGTGGGCTGGGCGCGGCGGACCATCTGGCCGAACGGCTCGGAGTGGCCCGCGCCGTGGCGGCTCATGCTGCCCGTCACCTTCACTTTGGGATCGTTCAGGTCGACCGAGATGACCTTTAGCGGGACCCCCGCGGAGACGGTCGTGTAGTAGGAGACGTTGCCGGCGCGCGCGCCGGTTGCGGCTCCCAGGGCGGCCGCGCCAATGGCAAAGACGATTGATAGCCGGATCAAGGGTACTTCCTCTTCACTTTCCAGTGCGCTTCTCGCGCCTGTGCTGCTGACGTCTGGATAGACCGAACCGGCGAACCTGGGTCGGAGGCGAGGTTAAGCAAGCCACCGGGACCCATTGTTACGGTATTGTCGTCTGTTCGTCGCGGGGTCTTTACCGGTCAATTGCCGGTTTTTTCGCTCAAATACATAGTCGCGCTAAAGAAACGGACGGAAGCGTTGAGAGACGAATTGAAAACACTCAGGGAAATGCATCTCGTAAGTGCCGGCTGGCTCGCGCAGTGTCTCGACAATCCGGCGGTTCGCATCGTCGACATGCGCGGATTCGTGCGGACCAGCACTTCACCGGACGGCGTGCAGACCGCGGAATATCGTGGCGCGCGCGAGGAGTACGCTCGCGCCCACATTCCGGGCGCTGTCTACCTCGACTGGACCACCGATATAGTCGATCTGGACGATCCGATCCCGGCGCAGGTTGCGCCGCCCGAAAAGATCGCCCTGGCGCTCGGCGCGGCGGGAATCGGCAACGATACGCTGGTCGTCGCCTATGACGATCACCCGGCCTCTCAATTCGCCACGCGCCTCTGGTGGGTCCTGCGCTATTACGGCCATGAAAACGTCCGGGTGCTCGACGGCGGCTGGTCGAAGTGGGTCGCCGAGGCCCGCCCGACCACGTCCGGCATCGAAACCCCGCGTCCGGCCGTTTTCACGCCGCGCCCGCGGCCCGAGCTGCGCATGACCGCGGAACAGGTCGCAGCCCGAATCGGCGATCCGGGCGTATGCCTCGTCGATGCGCGGGACGAGGGCCAGTTTACCGGCGCGATTCAGCGCGGGCCGCGCGGCGGACATATCCCCGGCGCGATTCATCTGTCGAGGGAGTCGTTTTTCAATTCGGACCGGACGTTTCGGGACGTTGACGCGCTGCGCGGCGTCGTACGTGATTCGGGTGTTGCGAGGGAAACCAACCGGGAGCGCACCGTGGTGGCTTACTGCAACGGCGGAGTTGCCGCAACTACAGTGCTATTTACGCTGTCGATGCTCGATTTTCCTTCGCTCTCCAACTACGATGGATCATGGAACGAGTGGACCGCGCGCGAGGACCTGCCGGTCGAGCGCTAATGGACCGCGGTCCCGGATAATCTGAGGCGCGAATCCGGGAACCTGCCGCACGCTGTTCCCGTCTGCCACTGACCGCGCCGCCGGGCGATGCCATGCCGGCGGCGCGATCACTTCTACCCGCGATGGCAGAGGGAACGATGAGCGGACGACCTCGTGTTGGCGTGCTGACGTTTCACCGGTGCATCAATTACGGCAGTTTCTGGCAGGCGAAGTGCCTGGTGGATGGGCTGCGGGAGCGGGGATTCGATGCCGAGATCCTCGACCACCGCTCTTCCCGGATCGAATTCGCGGAGCTGCGCTGCGCTCTCAACCCTACCCTGCCCACGCCCGTGCCGAGAGGCGACCGCCCGCTCTATCGGACGAAGGCGGAGCAGTTCTTCCGCGCGTTCGAATCGCTGCCTCTCTCCCGCCCCTTCTGCGTCGACGAGCCTCCGCCCACGTCCGCATATGACACTATCGTGGTCGGGAGCGACGAGGTGTGGAACCTTCAACATCCCTGGTTTGGCGGCAAGGCGATCTTCTTTGGCGACGGCCCCCGCGGGCGGAAGCTCATCGCGCACGCGGCCAGCTTCGGCCACTATCGCGCGGACCACGGCCTCGCCGACGAGTGGCGCCAGCGGCTGCGGCGATTCGACCACATCTCGGTACGCGACGACAATGCGCGACGGCTTGTAGAGACGGCGACCGGTTTCTCGCCCCCGCTGGCGCTGGACCCGTGTCTCCAGTTTCCCAATCACATCGATTCGTCTGGCGCGCCTGAATCGACCGAGCCCTACGTAGTCGTATACGGTCACAACTTCAGCGAGAGCTTCGCGCGGCGGGTGAGGAACGGGGCCGAATCACGCGGGCTGCCGCTCATCAGTATCGGATACCGGAACGACTGGGCGGACTGCCAGCGGCTGACCGCGGGTCCGCGCGAGTTTGCCGCATTTATGGCCGGCGCGACGGCCGTGGCGACCAATTTCTTTCATGGCTGCGTGTTCGCGCTGCTCAACCGGAGGCCGTTCGTGTGCGAGGTGAGCGCCTACCGATCGGTCAAGGTCCGCTGCCTGATGGAGGCTGTCGGCGGACTGCGGCACGTTATGGAGGAAGGTACTCCCGAAGCCGTTTCCAATGATTGCCTGGCCAACCCGCCGAGCCCGGAGATTGAACAGCGAATCGCGGAGCTGCGCGCGGCCTCGGACGAATACCTGAACAGGGCGCTGGCAAACTGACATGGAGGACATATCGGCAACCATCCCTCTGAGCCCCGCCGAGGTAGTCCGGTCGGGCCTCTGCATCGGATGTGGAAGTTGTGTATCCTCTTCGTCCGCCCCGAACGTGCGGATGGAGCTCGACGCATACGGCCAGCTAAAGCCTGGCGGCCCGTCGTCCTGGAAGCGCTGCCGCTCCGCATCGCTCGCCCGAACCTGCCCGTTCTCTCCCCGCGCCGCGAATGAGGACGAGATTTCGACGGAACTCTTTCCAGGCGCGCGCGTGATCGATCCGAAGGTCGGCCGATTCGACGAAGCGTACGTCGGACATGTGGCGGAGGAGGGGTTCCGTGACCGCGGCAGCTCCGGCGGAATGGTGAGCTGGATGCTCGCCGAGCTTCGGCGGACGGGAGTGATTGACCGCGCGGCGCACGTCCGCGCCTGTGAGGATCCACGGCGGGAGGGCCGATTCTTCAAGTACGTCATCTCGACGACGGAAGAGGAGATTCGATCCGGGGCGAAGTCGCGCTACTATCCGGTCGACATGTCCGAGATTCTGCGCGCGATTCGGTCCTTGCCGGGCCGTTATGCTGTAGTGGGCGTGCCCTGCTTTGTCAAGGCGGTCCAACTCCTTCGGCGCGAAGACCCCGTGATTCGCGAGCGAGTGGTCGTGACCCTCGGGCTCTTCTGCGGCCACATGAAGAGCGCGCGGATGGTCGAGAGCTTCGCCTGGCAGATGGGCGTTCGCGTCGAGGACGTGCGGCGAATCGAGTACCGGATCAAAGACCCCTCCCGGCCCGCGACGACCTATACAGCCGAGCTTACCCTGAACGACGGGCGCATCGTCCGGCGCGACTGGTGGAATCTGGTGGAAGGCGACTGGGGATCGGGATTCTTCCAGTACAACGCCTGCAACTATTGCGACGACGTGGTGGCGGAGACAGCGGACGTCTCCTTCGGCGACGCGTGGGTCGAACCCTACGCGTCGGACGGGCGGGGCACGAACGTCGTGGTCGTCCGGTCGCGAGCCGTCGGGAAGCTGATCTCGGCCGCTATCGAGAAGGGGAGGCTGGCGCTTACGCCGGTAGATGCGCGGTTCATCGAGCAGACGCAGGCGGCCGGGTTCCGGCAGCGGCGGGAGGGGCTCGCTTACCGCTTGTCGTGGGGCAGCTACGACCTTCCGATTCGCAAGCGGGTGCGGCCCGATCCTGCCTCGGAGCCGCGCCGCCGCAGGCTCATCTACCGGATGCGGGCGCACATCAGCGCCTGGAGCCACCGCGTCTTCCGGCTCGCCCGTCTGCTCAGGGTCCCGTCGCTCTACATCGGATGGGGACGGGCGGTCGTGACCGTCTACCATGGGCTGGCCTACTCGCGCGGGCGAATCGGTGAATTCGTCGGCCGCTGGCTCCTGGCCGATCGTTAGCGGGCAGGGAACATGCCGATGCTCCCATCCGTTCTATCTCACGCCGGCCGCGCAGACCCGGTTCGGCGAAAGGAGTGGGATATGGCTCTCGGAAATCTGTTCGGCCAGGTAATGAACGCAATTTCGAATCACGCGGACCAGCAGCAGCACACGGGTTTCGATCCGACGCCGCTTCTGAATGAGGTGCAGGGACTCTTTTCGCAGCACGCCGCGAACACCGGCCAGCCGCTGCCCGCGTCCATGGACCCCATGGGCGACCCCGCAGACGCACGATATGGAAGCGCGACCGGCTATGGGAACATCCGGCCGGCGAGCGAAGACCCGCGTGGCGACCCCGCGGACGACGCCGACCGGGCGCGGGGAATCCGGCCCGCCAGCGAGGACCCCCTGGGCGACCCGGCGGATCGCGCGGCCTGAGGAATCGAACAGGTCAAATGGTGCGGCCCACGCTCCAATCGGAGCGTGGGCCGCGGCTGCGGGTGCAATCTGCCTGTTGCCTGGCGGCACTTTCGCTTTCGGCCGGCACGCGGCCCCTGCCTCAATTCGCCTCATCGGGGGAGCACGCCCGTTACGTGCTCAAGAGCGCCGAGACGTTCCATAACGTGCTCCCGATCCGCCGACGGCGCGAGGTTCACGCGCACCATGCCGGCTTCGTGATGGTTGAACGTGATCGGAACGACAGGCTCTCTCGCATCTACCCCGTCAACATTGCGAATCTGTTCGAGCGCCGCCTCAATCTCCTGGCTGCTGCATGCGGAGTCAAAAACAACGGTTAAGGTCATCAAAGGGCCTTTGCATCATTACTGCGGTTGAACGGCGGGGATGCTCCCGACTGCAGAAATGATGGCACGGCCGGTCTTGCGCAAGGCTAAAGTTCGCCCGCCGCTTCCTCAATAGATTCTTAAGTCGCGCGAAACGAGCAATCTTGCCGGTGAGCGAATGCACACTGCCGGAGAAAGGCACGCGCCTGCATCACGGTGGACGAAGGCGCGTGGTTTTCGCCGGTACTGTGCTCACAGTGCACGCTTAATATCAATCCGCGTGGCGCATCGCCCTGTCGGCTGCTTCCGCGAGCGCGATCACGGTGTCGAGAAACTGCTGGCTCTGCCCCAGCAATAGATTCGAGTTGACGACCTTCGTTGCAATCGCGACGGCGCCTGCCTGCGCCACGGAGGTTGGTCGAATGACGGAACAGAGCGGCAGGTTCAGGCTGATGAACTTGCACGGATGCGGCATCACCTCGTCGGTGTCGGGAAGCGGGTTGAACACGAGGCCGTCGCCGCTATCCACAAGGGGGACATCGCCCACCTTGTCGTGCCAGATCGCGAAGTGCGCGACCTCCGTGCCGCCGATCGCCGTCAGTATCCTGAGCGGCACGATCCCGCTCGCCTTCAGGCTCATGGCGTCGTAGAGGCTCGAACCGGCCTGCTCGAGCAGCGCGAAGTGGAACGCGCCCGTGTTCGCGATGGCCTGAATCTGGTTCGCGGTGTACCCGTCGTGGAGCGGAATGCCCGGTCGATTCACGATGGTCTCCACCTGGCCGAACGTATCGCCAAAGTCCGGATTACCCGTGCTCCGATAACGCAGATACCAGCTCGTGTCCACGCTAAGGTGCATGAGATTGGTGAGCCGCCCGATCTGGGCCGCGCCGGTCGCCTGGCTGCTCGGAAGCGTTCGGAACGCGTCGAGGTTGACGGGTTTCCGGTGCATTGCCACCAGGAAGGCATTGAGGAACGCGGCGTGGCTCCCGGAGTCGGCCGTCTGCTGCGTCAGGTACGACGGCATATCGCTGTCGATGACGGCCAGCGCCGCCATGTAGTCGGGATTTCCGTTCGCAAGCTCCGCATACTGCTGCCACGCATCGGTCTCAATCGTCTCGGCCGCGGCCAGGAATCGGAAGATGGCTGCATCTCCATCCGAGAATCCCTCCACGGCCAGCGCGGCGCCGCCTGGCAGCATCGCCGTTCCCGTCAGCGCCAGCGACTTCATGAACGTTCGGCGTCCCATCCGTCTCATTACATCGGTTCCTGCCATGGTAGTCTGCTCCTCTCTATCGATAGCCTGGACAGCTATGACCTGTTGGAGCCATGTCGCGCCGGAGGTGTTGGAAATTCTTGCTCGCGTGAGCCGTACGAGAGTCGCGCGCGAAGAACCCAACACTTCGCGGACCCGCGGGCTCTAACGATTGATCGAATCTGACTGGATTGTGGCTCTGGATGGCTGCTGAAGAGCAAGACCAACGATACATAACCGATACCCACCTTCTTCGGCGGGCACGCGAAGGGGAGTCGCAGGCATTCGACTCCCTCTTCCAGAACCACAAAGACGGGGTATACGCCTGCCTGTGGCACCTGCTGGACGGCGAACCGGACGCGGTGGAGGAGGCGGTCGGCGCGGTCTTCCTCAGCGCCTGGCGCGGTCTTCCGGGCTTCCGCATGGAGTCTTCCTTTTCGACCTGGCTGTATCGAATCGCCGTCAACGAGGGGCGCGCATGTGTACGCCGGAAACGGCGGCAGCGGATGTTCGGGTGGTTTTCGTTAAGCGAGCAGGACAGCGCAGTCGTCGCGCAGTATTCGGACCCGACTGCCGACGCGCTTCGGGACGAAGAGACACGGGAGCTGTGGAAGGCTGTTCGCGCGCTGCCTGAGCCCTACCGCACACCCACCATACTGCGGTATATGTCGGGCCTGGATTCGCGGGAGATCGCCACGGTGCTGCGGCGGCCATGCGGCACCATCCGATATCAGCTCAGCAGGGCGATGCAGCTCCTTCGGGAGCGGCTGGGAGGAGTGTGGCTCGATTGAGACGGTCGCTGGAGGAGAGACTGAAGGATTCACGGGGGCCGGACATGCCGCCCGAGGTCGAGGCGCGAATCCTCCGCCGCATAGCGGCCGAACGGTCGAAGCCGCCGGCGCGGCCCGTGAAGCGTACATTTCTGCGCGCGTCGGCGGGCCAGCTCGCGCTCCTCGCGATGCTGCTGATTCTTGCGGGCCTGGTCGTCCGGCATCGGATCGTTCCGACGCTTCAATCACTCTGGGAACGCGCGCACTGCCTTGTCTATCCAGGCGCAGGTAAAGTCGGCAGCCGTCCCGCGGAAGGAGGAACGGTAACACACGGCCGGCCGTAATAACTGCGACGAGACAGACCATGGCTCAACTGCAATGCAAAACCGCGATTCGCAGAAGACCACGATCAGTAGCCGGCTTCACGCTGGTCGAGATGCTAATCGTCATCGCCATCATCACGATTCTCGCCGGCATCCTCTTTCCGGTCTTCGCCGAGGCGCGCGAAAAGGCGCGGCAGTCCGCGTGCCTCTCGAACGAGCGCCAGATCGGCGTTGCCATTCAGCTCTATTGTCAGGACTTCGACGAGAGCCTTCCGTCCGGATGCGCGTGGCAGAATGGCAGAGGATGGGCCGGCCAGGCCTTTCCTTACGTAAAGAGTGTCGGCCTGGTCCGCTGCCCGGACGATGCGACCGGCCCGGACAAGGGCGATCCCGGCCTGCTCATCTCCTACGCGCTGAACTGCAACACTGCCGGCAAGCCGCTCGCCGCCTTCGATTCGCCCGCCCAGACGGTGCTTCTGTTCGAGGTGAACGATTCGTTTGCCGACATCCGGCGGATGGAGTCCGCGAGCCCGACCGGACGCGGACTGCCCACCGACAACTGCCCGGAGTGCGGCAAGCCTTTCGGCGCCGACTACTACGCGACCGGCAACCTCGGCTCGGTCGCTCAGCCCCTAAGCACAACTCGGCGCCCCTACCACGACCCCATGTCGAACTACGTCGCCGCGGACGGTCACGTCAAATCACTCCACGGCAATACCGTCTCCCCCGGTTTCGACGCGCCCTCGCCGGATTCCATGCAGAATGGGCCTATGAATCACGCGGCGGGCACGGAATGCATGTCGATATCGCCCGGCGCTCGCGCCACCCTCACGTTCAGCCTGAGATAACCCTGCTTCTTGACAGCCAGGCAATTCTACTGTAGGATGAATCTGCGAACGCCCATGCCCGGTCTTTCGTCAACTCAGCACCAGTCGCACTGCCGTAATCCTCCGCGCACAACCGAGTGCGCGTGACCCTGTTGTTACCGAGAAGGAGGATTCTCATGCGCACGTGCAAGACCCCCCCCCGCGTTTATGTAGCATTACGTCTACGTAATTCCGTCGCAGCCGCGCCGTTCATCCTGCTCCTCTGCTTTGCCACCCCTCCGTGCCATGCCGGCCACTACGACATCCCGCATTATAGCGGCGGCCAGATCGCGATGTATCCCGGCCCTCCGCAACCGGTACCCTATTCGCAGGGGCAGAACGGCTGGGGAAGCGGCGGCGGCGCCGGAGGGTCGATTGCATCAACCGCCTGCTCGGGCAATATCACCACCACCTTCGCATGGGTTTCCTATGGGGAAGGCGATCCTCCGCCTGCCCAGGTCATCATTAAGGAGACCTGCTCGGCCTCGTGGACAAGCGTCACTTTCGGCACGCCTCACGGGGCGTGCAGCAATGGCCTGGGCTTCCCGGAGAATGATGGGCCGGGCACCCCGGGCCCGCCGGGATCGACGTCGACATCCGGGCTCTCGCAGGGAACGCGCTACAAAATCGTGGCAGGTACGGACCCGCTCCAGATCGAGTGCGAACCAAATGCGAGCTCCGGCGGCGGTATCGTTACGAACCTGTCCAGCGTCTGGTATACGGCCTCTGCGACACCAGTCGAGGTGATCCTCACTGGCGGAATCGGCCCGAATGAGGCGAAACGGTTCCTCATCGGACAGCTCGTAACCGGAACTGTGGCGACGGGCGGATTGACGGCCGACGGATATGACTGGTGCATCGGCGGAGGCACTCCATTCAAGGATTACACAGCGTCAAATACCAACGGTGTTTTCACGGCGCTGGGCATAGAATCGGGCGCTACATGTACGTTCCACTTCTCAAGACCTGGCAACGCAACAGTGACGTGCACAGTTCACCTCACAGTGCCAGCCGGAGCAAAGCCCGAAGGCGGGTTACTCGCGGCGCCCTCACGGAATTGCGGCGTGGACACGCCAACATTCGATATCAAACAAGCGATAGGATCCGCGACATTCCTGCCATCCAACAATCCGGCTGCATCAATGCAGCTGTCGGGTGCCAGCCTTGACGCGCCAGGTGGCCCATATTCCGGAGCGGGAATGATTTGGCGTGGCTACGTCAGCGTTCCGGACGCATATATCGTGCCTTGCGGATTTGGCGCCTGGGGTTATGCACAGATCATCACGCCCCACATTACTTTCGTTCTCAATGGTGAGAACTGGGGCTTGACAGCCGCGTGGGATGGAGTCGCCCGGATTGACTCCGGTTTCACCTATCTGCACGATGACCACAGTGGGGCGGGCGCATGGTTCAACGAACCGGACTCGCCTGGAACGGGCTTCGCGGCGGGCCAGACCGCTGTAACGATGTCGATGTCGTTCGACACGTACATGATGTTCAAACCGGGAGGCGACGGCAGTTGTTATGTGCCGCTTCGGGCGTTTCGTTGGGCGTGGGACGCTGATGCGACGCGGGCAGGGGATGGAACATGGTCATTCAACTCCAAACATTCCGGGCCGATCACTGGGTTGGGTGATTATCCCCAACACCCGACCTGGGACAAGCTCTGGAATAACGACCCTCAGTTCGAAAAGAAACCGTAGCCTGGTACGGTAGGAAGGGCACTGAGATACGACAATGAGATCAATTAAGAGAATCCCTTACATGCTGGTTGCACCTGCCCTGCTTTGGCTGCTCATGGCAGCGGCGACTGGCGGCGCGGCGCAAACGAACGTTTTGCAGCCCAGTCCTAACCCCCTGCCCAAATTCCCCACCTTCCATTCCGGCGGCAACCCGGCCGATCTCAAGGCGTTCGACGACGCCATGAAGCCGGTCGATGCGGCGGAACGGGCCGCGCAGCAGTGCCTCGCTCGGGGCGATCTGTCCGCTGCTGAGAGGTACTGCCAGCAGGCAATAGACCTCAGCCCGCGGTCGGCAAACGGAAAGCCGTTCGCGCTGTCCGCGGTCTCGATTCTTGGCGAAGTCAAGCTCGCCCAGGGGAAGCCGAAGGAAGCGCTCACGATGTTTCGGTATTGCGAACCGGAATATTCAAACGAGGAGATGCTCTTCTCGGCGACGGTTGCATACTGCCGGTTGGCCGACTACAAGGCTGCGCTCGCGGAATACGAACATGCGATGAGGTTCACTGCGAGGCCTGAATGGCTTAACGACGACAATCCGGACCGGCCTGGATCGAAAAATCTTGTTGAGATCGAGGCATCCCTCCTGCTTGCTCGGGCGGACCGAATGTATATCTGGCTTCCAGACCACGGCGAGGCGCTCCTCCGCTCCGCTGAACGGCTGCGCCCCGGCAATCCGATGATTGCATTCAAGCTGGGCAAGGTGCTGCGGGACAACGGCAAGGCCGCGGACGCCCTGCCGCGATTAAAGCGCGCGGCGAGGGCGGGTCACGGGCGTTTGTCCGAGGATGCAGGCAGGCTCGCGGCATCCATGGAGTCGCTGAGTCATCGGCCCGCAAGCCGCGTCGATTCCGCACCTTGGTGAATGGATCGAACGACCAGCGAGGGGAAAGCCGATCCCTCGCGAAGAGAGCCATATCCCCGCCCGATCCGTCAGGATCGGGCGGTTCGTCCGTTGGCTCGTGAACCCTTTTGTTTCGGCCGGTCACTAATCGGGTAGATGCGATTTCTCCCCGTCTCTTCCAGGAGTGACCACCATGAACAGGACCATCCTCATCGGCGTAGCGACGTGCTCGGCGGCCGTCGTCATGGCCGCGACACATGCAGTTCATAAGCCAGCGCCGCCGAAGACACCCGGACCGTACGACGTGCCGGCGCTCGAGACACAGGTGCTCGGGCAGACGCGCTGGCTGAAGGGCGGACCGGCAGCCCTCCGCGTCATCGTGAGCGACCATACGGACGACAAGCCGCTGCGCGCCGGCGTGAAGATTGCGCTCGCCGCCATCAAAGACGGCAAGCCCGCGCAGTCCGTACCCCTTTACTCCGGCCGGACCAACGACGTGGGTACGCTCGACGCGCAGTTCCGCGCCCCCGCAACCGAGCCCGGACCCTACGAGCTGCGCGTCTCCGTCGATTCGCCGATCGGGCCGGACGAGGTGAAGCAGCCCATCCAGCTCGAAGAGTCGCAGCAGATCCTCCTCACCGCCGACAAGCCGGTCTACCAGCCCGGCCAGACCATCCATCTCCGCGCCCTCGCGCTCGACATGGCGAACCGCACGCCGGTCGCCGACCAGCCCCTCACGCTCGAGGTGGAGGACGCGCGCGGCAACAAGGTCTTCAAGAGCAGGCAAACCCTCTCGAAGTTCGGCGTCGGCTCGGCTGACTTCGCGCTGGCGGACGAGGTGAACATGGGCACGTTCACGCTGCGCGCCGCCCTCGCGAGCGGTCAGGCCGAAAAGAAGGTCCGCGTCGAGCGGTACGTGCTGCCGAAGTTCAAGGTAGCCGTGACGACCGAGCGGCCTTACTACCTGCCCGGCGAGCTCGTGAAGGGAACGGTGCAGGCCGACTACTTCTTCGGGAAGCCGGTGGCGAAGAGCGAGGTCGTGATTCAGGTCAACACCATCGACATCGGCGTGACGAAGCTCGCCGAGCTGCACGGAACGACGGACGAATCCGGCGCTTACAAGTTCGAATATAAGCTGCCCAACACGTTCGTCGGCCAGCCGTTCGAGCAGGGCAAGGCCGTGGCGGAGTTCCAGACGCGGGTCACGGACGGCGCGGAACACCTCCAGATGCAGTCGAAGTCGGTGCCGGTCGTGAAGGACCCGATTCAGATAGCCATCGTGCCGGAGAGCCGCCAGCTCGTGGACGGCATTCAGAATCGCGTCTACATCGCCTGCGCCACGGCGGACGGCGCGGCCCTGAAGAACGCGGATCTGGCCGTCACGACGAACGAGGACCCCGCAGCCGTCCACCTGACCACGGACGCGATGGGAATGGCGACGTATCAGTTCACCCCGAAAGGGCAGCAGGTGACGGTGACCGCGCAGGCGACCGCGGCGGACGGGCACAGCGCGGAGGCATCGCAGCCACTCTCCGGCCAGCCCGCGAAAGAGGGCATCCTTCTCCGCACCGACAAGACGCTTGCGAAGGTGGGCGAGCGGCTCAACCTGCTCGCGCTCTCGACGGCGAAGAGCGGCACGGTCTATGTGGACGTGATTCGGAACAAGCAGACGATTCTGACGCGGGCGGAGCCGGCGAAGGCGGGCCAGGCCGCGATGGGAATCAACCTGACCAACGACATGGTCGGAACGCTGGAGGTGCATGCCTACAAGATTCTGCCGGACGAGAACATCATCCGCGACACGAAGACGATCGTGGTCTCGCCGGCGGACGACCTGATCGTGCAGGTGACCCCGGACAAGGCGGAGTACCGGCCCGGCGAGGATGCCGTCCTCCGATTCGCGGTGAAGAATCAGGCGAATCAGCCGGTCGCGGCGGCCATCGGTCTTGCCATTGTGGACGAGTCTGTCTTCGCGCTCTCCGAGCTCCAGCCGGGCCTGGAGAAGGTCTACTTCATGCTGGAGCGCGAGCTGATGGAGCCGAAGTACGAGATTCACGGGCTGAAGCCGTCGGACATGGTGCTCAAAGGGCGCGAGCCGGGCGTCACCGAGCCCCAGCGGCAGCGCGCCGCGGCCCTCCTGCTCGCCGCCGCGCCGGCGTCACAGGAGTTCGACTATCGCGCCAACACGTGGCAGACCCGATTCATCGCAGTTCGCGAAAAGGCGATCGAGTTCATGTCGGCGGCCCATCAGAAGCTCTTCCAGTGCGCGCAGAAGTTCCACCAGGCAACCGGCGGCCCGCTCACGCCGGATGAAGGTCTCCAGACGCTCGTCGATCGCGGCTACGCGGCCGGAAAAGACATCCTCGATCCCTGGGGCCATCCGTATAAAGTCGAGCTCTTCGGGCAGAAGGATCTGAGCGCGTACTTTGCGCTCAACAGCGCCGGGCCGGACGGCAAGTGGGGTACGTCCGACGACCTCATTGGAGTCCAGCAGTACTACCGCAACAGGCGTGGCGGCATGGCCTTTGGACGCGCTGGCGGAGGGCTGGGCGCCGGCGGAGGTTTTGGCGGCAGGGCGTTCGGCATCGAGGATGAGAAGATGCTATTCGCGGACCGGCTGGGTGCGGTAAACGGTCCGCAGGCGCCGATGGGCGCTCCGGTGTTGCTTGCCGCCACGAAGGCTGGAGCCGCAAACGGCTTGGTGATGCGCGATCTGGCGAAGGACAAACGGGATGCGGGCGCTGGAGCGGCGGAGCCCCGGGTGCGCCAGTTCTTCCCGGAGACGATGTACTGGAATCCGGCCATCATCACCGACGCGCGGGGCCGCGCCGAGGTCCGTGTTCCCGTGGCCGATTCCATTACCACGTGGCGGATGTCGATGCTGGCCAACGGCGCGCGGGGCGAGCTGGGGTCCGCGACCGCGCCGCTGAAGGTCTTCCAGGACTTCTTCGCGGACATCGACCTGCCCATCTCGCTCACGCAGAACGACCGGGTCGAGATTCCGGTGGCGGTCTACAACTACCTGCCGGGCGATCAGGACGTCACGCTGAAGCTCGACGCGCAGCCCTGGTTCAATCTGGAGGGTCCAGCGTCGCAGACGGTCCACATGGCGCGGAATCAGGTGAAGGTCGTCCGCTATCCCATCACGGTCAAGGCGCTCGGAAGCCACTGGCTGAAGGTAACCGCCCGCGGGACGAAGCTATCGGACGCCCTGACCCGCTCGATTGACGTGACACCCGACGGCAAAGAGGTCCGCGCGGCCATCAACGACCGGCTGGACAAGGAGATCGAAAAGACCGTCGCGTTCCCGGACAACGCGATACCCGGTGCGTCCAACCTCTGGGTAAAGCTCTATCCCGGCGCCTTCAGCCAGGTGGTGGAGGGCCTGGATGGAGTGCTCCGCATGCCGAACGGGTGCTTCGAGCAGACCAGCTCGACGACCTACCCGAACGTGCTCGTGACCGACTACCTGAAGACGACGAAGAAGATCAACCCCGAGCTCCAGATGCGGGCCGAGCAGTACATTAACGTCGGCTACCAGCGGCTGGTCACGTTCGAGTGCAAGGGGGGCGGCTTCTCCTGGTTCGGCTCGGAGCCCGCGAATCAGATACTCACGGCCTACGGGCTGCTCGAGTTCAGCGACATGGCGAAGGTCCACGACGTCGACCCTGTGCTCCTCACGCGGACGCAGACGTGGCTCGCAAATCGTCAGAAGCAGGACGGCTCGTGGCCGAAGGACGACGGCGGAATCGCCGAGGGAATCATCAACCGGCAGACCGATTCGCTCCGTTCGGCGGCCTACATCGCGTGGGCGCTCGCCGAGAGCGGCTACAAGGGTCCGCAGGTCGCGAAGGCTGTCGGGTATGTGAAGGAGCATCGCGCGGAGGCGAAGGACCCCTACACGCTGGCGCTCATCCTCAACCTCTTCACGAAGACCGAGCGGGACAGCGAGTCCACGGCCGATGCCGCCGAGAAGCTGATCCGAATCGCGAAGACGACGGACAAGGCCGCCTGGTGGGAGGGTGATACGCAGACCTTCACCGGGGCGCAGCAGGGGAGCGCCGATCTGGAGACCACCGGCCTCGCCGCTTACGGCCTCAGCAAGTGGGGCCGGAACGCGGGCTTCACGAACAAGGTGCTCACCTATCTGGTGCAGTCGAAGGACGGCTACGGCACCTGGCGCACGACCCAGGGGACGGTCTGGTGCATGAAGGCGCTGCTCTACGCCAGCACCAGTGGGACAGGGGGCGGCAAGGGGACAGTAACCGTGTGGGCGAACGGAGCGAAGGCCGCGACCATCCCGATCACGCAGGAAGACTCGGACGTGATGCGTCAGGTCGACCTGAAGGAGCTGATGAAGGCCGGCAGCAACGACATCAAGCTCACGTATGCCGGCGAGGGCTCGCTCCTCTACCAGATCGCGTCGCGCTGCTACATTCCGTGGGAGGACGGCATCCGCGGCGTCCCGACCGGCCCCCTCTCCATCGATGTGGCCTACGACAAGACCACGCTGGCCGAAAACGACACGGCAAACGTGACGGTGACGGTGAAGAATAACACCAACCGAATCGCCGAGATGCCGCTGATCGACCTGGGAATCCCGCCCGGATTCACGGTGGTGTCCGACGAGCTGGATCAGGCCGTGAAGGAGAAGCGAATCAGCAAATACACGCTTGCCCAGCGGCAGATCATCGTCTATCTGGAGAAGCTGGACCCGGCCGGCACCCTCAAGCTCACCTACGCCGTGAAGGCAAAGTACCCGATCAAAGCCCGGGTGCCCATCAGCAAAGCCTACCCCTACTACAATCCGGAGAAGGTAAGCACATCCAAACCCGCGATGATCGTGGTCAGGAAGTAGGCGCGTCGAAACGACCGCGCACCCGGATTCGGCAAATCCGGGTGCGCGGTCGTTTGGAGTGTCCATCGACGTTATGCAGGTTTGTCTTTATCCTCCGCCAGCGCCAGGCCGTGCGCGTGCAGCGACTTCTCAAGGCGCAAAAGCACGATCTCCTGAGCGGCCTGGGCGTCCTGCCTTTCTCGCTGAATGTCCATCGACAAACGTTCGACAACCCGAATGAGATTTACGAAGTCGACGCGAAGCTGATTCGCCTCCTGGCGTGAATCTTTGATGTCGGCCTGAGCGGTTCTCAACTCCTGCCGAAGGTCTCTCAGGCTCTCCTCGATGGCGCGTATGTCGGCTGTGTTTTGCCGAGTTTCCCCGCGCAGCGCGAGGAGTTGCCTGGCAAGATCGACAATCTGTTTCCACATTTGCTAGCTTGTCCCGGACAGGCGAGCAAGCGCGGAATCCGACTCCGCCTTAAGTTTCCGGCCTGCGGCTGCGAGTTGCTCAAACTCGAGATGCAGGTTATCCGTTTCGCGCTTTAGATCGGCCGACTGTTTTCGCAATTGCAGGATCGCCTGCCGATCTGCCTGAATGGCATCTCCAAGTCGCTGCATTTCCGAAAAGTACGATTCCAGGTCTTGCCTGTATTCCATCGGAACCTCCACCGAGACATCTGTCATCCTGCGCCTCCCGGGTGTAGTCATTTCGAGTATAACATACTGACGATTCGATTGGTAGACCGCCTCTGGCCCTCATACCAAAGCTGAACTACGCGGTGAAGGCGAAATACCCCATCAAGGCCCCCGTGCCCGTCAGCAAGGCCTACCCTGCTACAGCCCCGACAAGGTGGCCATATCCAAACCCGCGATGATCGTGGTCAGGAAGTGGCGGTCAACAAGGGCATTGAATCGGAGCCTCGGACCCGCAATGTCCGAGGCTCTACCACGTATCGCAAACAGCAGAGCGCACGGCCATGTATAATGGGATGTGGAACACAGTTTGGGATTCCGGCAGAGGGTAAACACGAAACATAGTCGACAGCTTATTCCGGCAGGGTATATAATGACCCCCGGAATTCGGACAGATGTTTAAGGTGGTTTGGCTGTGTCAGAATCGACCAGGAGAGAGCGAATGATCAAGACACAGCGCAAGCGCTACACCGCCGGGTTCAAAGCCCGCCTGGCTCTG
>Ga0068855_100004158_pt1 | contig 17657 bp, 31 predicted proteins | sample KBSCornC52_FD_66592 | JGI IMG/M metagenome (GOLD analysis project Ga0068855, IMG submission 66592) | Corn rhizosphere microbial communities from Kellogg Biological Station, Michigan, USA - KBS Corn C5-2 | ecosystem: Host-associated > Plants > Roots > Rhizosphere > Soil ...
GCGCGGAATGATCGGCGGCTGATGCATCTCGTTCAGATACCGCCCGAGGCCATCGAGAAGCTTTGGCCCCTGGCGGCGAAGCTATTGGACAAGGCCATCTCACTGAGCAATGGCTACACCACTCTCGCGCGCGAACATGAAGCGGTAGCAGCGCAACAGAAGCAGCTTTGGTTTGTGGTCAATCCGGAGGGCCGCGTCCGCAATGAAGCGGTGGCCGCAGGGATCACCTGCATTCAACAGAATGCAGACGGTTCTAAGACCGCCAACATCGAATATTTTGGTGGTGGTGACATGAAATCATGGTTCGCGCTGAAAGGCGTATTTGAATCATGGGCACGTGACGAAGGATGTCGGGACATTCGGATGTGGGCGCGCAAAGGATGGGCGCGACATCTCCCCGATTTCAAGATCACGCATTACATCATGCGAAGAGAGCTTACCTAGATGTCAACTGGCGGTGGACAGACCACACAAAACGTCACCCAAAATTCTGCACCCTGGCAACCCGCGCAACCCTATCTCACCGACCTCTTTGGTCAGGCGCAGAACACCTACCTCAACGCGCAAGGGCAGGCGGGTACATATCCTAACGATGTTGCACCATTCTCCCCCACCACGCAGCAGGCTCTTAGCCTCACGGCGCAGCGCGCGCTCAATGGCTCGCCCCTGGTCAACACAGCGGACCAATCCCTTACCAACATTCTGAACGGTAGTCAGTCCGCGCCGGGCAATGATGCGCTTACCAAGCTTCTCGGCGGGTATAATAATCCAGGCGATGGCATTGCTCAGCAATTGGCGGCTGGTCAGACTGCAGGCCAAGGCGCGCTATCCAGTATCGCAACGTCCGGGGTGAATCCCTATCTCAAGTCGATGTACGACGCGGCGTCCCAGCCCGTGATAGACAGCGTCAACTCGCAATTTGGGCTTGCCGATCGTACCGGGAGCGCCGCCAACCAGCAGGAGCTAACCCGCAATCTTGGCGAGCTTGCCGGCAATATCTACGGCTCGAACTATAACCAGGCGATTCAGAACCAAGAAGGAGCGGCCAACTCGCTTATCGGTGCGCAACAGAACGGCGCATCGCTCTTGAGCAACAATGCCGCCAACCAAGCCAGCACCATTGGGCAGGCCGCTCAAAATCTGAACAACAATTTCAATACGCAAAACCAGCAGGCGGTTTCGGCGGCGTCCTTTGCCGTGCCGCAGATGGTGAGCCAGGACTGGACGAGTCTGCAAAACCTTCTCAGCACCGGCCAAGCGCAAGATCAGCAGAACCAAAACCTGTTGAACAACAATCTCGCGGCCTGGAGCTATCAGCAGCAGCAGCCCTGGAACATCCTGGACAATTATTCCGGCGTGTTGACGGGCTTGGGTTCGTTGGGCGGCTCGAAAACGGGTACGCAGACGACACAGCAGCCGGGGCAATCACTACTTCCGAGCCTGATAGGTGGTGCCATTCAAATGGCCCCCTTCTTGTTGGCGTGAGGCATATATGACAGGCACAGTCTGGAATTGGTCTCCGGTCACCGAGGCACTCAATAACCTCGCTGGCTACTATGGGCAGCAGAAGCTTTATCAGAATGCCTTGCAGGGCATGTTCGGCTCACAATCGCCGAGCAGCGCGCCGGTTCAAGGCACAACCGCACAGATGCAGTTGCCAGCCCCAAGCCTCAATCTCCCGAGCGCGCCCGCTGCGCCCGGGGGCGTGACCGCACAACAGCCGCAATCCCCGCCCGTGAACATCTCCGGTCTGAATATCCCCGCGCTCCAAGGCCAAGGCATGACCGGGCCTATGGGTCAGATGCCCGGCGCTGATATGACCTACAACATGCTCAAGGGCCTACCGCCCCAGATGGGCTTTCCAATGCTGTTACAGACGGCACAGAAGCAGCAGGAGCGCCAGCAGGGTATCGCTGATCGCAAGATCGCGCCGCTAAGCGACCAGGAAGCGCAGGCCGCAGGCTTGCCTCCCGGCGTGTGGGGCAGGGACATTTCTGGGAACATCGTCCAGATCGCAAGGTCGGACATGAAGTCACCAGGCGCGATCAAGCAGGAAGAAGATATCGACGCCTTCAAAAATAAGCTGCCGATGAATGAATATCAGGCAGCGACGGTGAGAGATTCGAACGCGAAGTTGGCGGAGGAAATCCGGCACAATAAAGCCGACGAAAGTAACGCCGCTAATAAGTCTGATATGAGCGCGCCAGTGACCGTTGAGGCCGCCGATCCCAAAAACCCAGGGCAGCGAACACAATTTCTTGCGCAGCAGGATAAAAAAACCGGCCAGTGGTATACCGGCGACCAAACTCGCACTCCTCTCACAGATGTTATGCTACCTGGTGGCGTTCCTGGTGGCGGGCGAGCGGCTGCGCAAGTCGGGCGCATGATGGGGGCCGCGAAGGATGTGGCGACCGGGCTTCGGAATGTGTCCCAGCTTCCCATTACTTCTAGCACAGGGCTAATGGGCCTGATCGGGGGCAAGCAGGAGGCGCACGGACTTTGGGACGCATCGCGCACCGTGCTTGCTAACCAGATGACCCCGCAAGAAGTTCAAAGCACTAAGGCGATGTATGTTGGCATTGCCAAGGCCATCGGAACGCTCGACGCGGGTGGGTTGCAAACATCGGACATGTTTTTAAAGCAAATCGGCGGTCTACTTCCTGCCGAGGGCGACACCCATATGACCAAGCTTTTGAAATTGGCGGAGCTGCGTCAGCAAGCGGACAATGCCCTTGAAACACAATTGAACGGCCCACTCCTTAGTTCTCAGCAGAAAATATATGCCAAGAGTTTGCGTGATGATCTTGAGAAGGCCATCCCGTGGGCACCACTTGACGTTATTAACCTGATTAAATCGAAAGACCCGAACGCAAAGATTTCTGACTTTGCCAAGGGCGTTGGTTTAGGCGCCCAAAATATCACTCAGGCACCATCTGGCGTTGACCAGAACGTATGGCAGCACGATGGAAGCCAAGCGGGGTCTAGCGGAGGGTCTAGCGGCGGCGCTTCCGCACCAAACCCGCAGAAGCCGCCTCCGGGCTGGACCCTCCATCAAGACGCCCATGGCAACCGCGCCTATGTCAGCCCTGACGGCAAACAGTTCATGGAAGCGAAATAATGGCATTCGATCTGGCGACGGCCAAACCTGTTAGCGGTGGCGGGGGGTTCGATCTCGCCACGGCGCAGCCCGTTCAGCAGGCGCAGCCGTCCCTTGGACAAACGCTTGGGGACTATCTCTTTGGCATAAAGCAGGGGATTTATGACATTCCGCAATCCGCCGTTGAAATGGGGGCGCGCGGGTTAGACGCCGTTGGACTTACTCAGAACGCCTATGGCGACACCAAAAACATGTTCAACACGATGAACAATATCGCCGCCACGGGTAGGTCGAACTACACTAAGGGCGGCCGGTTTGTTGGCAATGTGTTAGGAACTCTCCCAACATTGGCGGTAGCGCCTGTTGCTGGTGGCGGCGCGCTCCCCGCGTTGGCAAACGGTGCGATACAGGGCGGCCTATCTTCCGCACTTACATCGAACCAGAGTGACAGCCCTTTCACCGCCACGGGCCTTGGTGCGGTTGCTGGCGGCGCTCTTGGTGGAATTGGTAATTTGGCCGCACGCGGCATTGCCTCCGCAATAGCACCGGCCCAGCCTGCGATAAATCAAGCGGCAGATTACGTGAAGGCGCTGATGACATCTGCGGGCAAGTCGCCAGCAGACCTGCCGGCCGCTCAACTCGCCTCGAATGGCAAGCCCATTATCGCCGCTGAGGCTATCGGAAAGCCCGCCGAGGTTGCCCTTGGGGCGCTGGCTCGGCGTCCGGGTCAGACAGCGGGTACGCTTGGAGCGGAAATGGCTGCACGGCAGGCACAGGCCCCGCAACGCATCGTTGGCGATTTCGCGAGCGCATCCGGGATCGACCCGGCCGCAGCGCAAGGCCAGCTTGATAAATTCGTGGAGACAAACCAGAAGGCCGCAGCGCCGCTCTATCAGCAAGCCTACGCCGCAAACCAGAATATCGCGTCTCCCGAGATCGATCGAATCCTCTCCACGCCAGCCGGCAAGAAGGCACTGAGCAAAGCGGCCGAGATGATGCAGAACGATGGCTCACTGATGGGCGTGTCAGACCCCGATTTGCTCGAACAGGCAAAAGAGGGCGGCATGGACATTCCTTGGAAGGGGGGCGTCTCGTCTGGGCTTAAGCTTCGCAGTTTGGACTATGTGAAACGCGCGCTTGATGACCAAATCGGCGCCGCATACCGCTCGGGGGCCAAGACGGAGGGAGGAATCCTCACCGGCCTCAAAACACGCCTCACCTCCGCTCTTGATGATGCTGACGTGACCGCGCAAGCCGGGCCCAACTCTCTAAAGCCCGAAGGCGGACTATATGCCCAGGCTCGCGCCAAGGCCGGCAGTTACCTGAGCGCCCAAGAGCAGTTCGAAAACGGTGGCAACCATATCCTCAACCAGAATGTCACGCCCCAGGAGATGGCCGCTCACATGGCTGACCTCGGGCCGGCCGATCTCCAGGCCTACAAAGGCGGGATTGCCAATCGTATTTTTGACCTCTCACAAAACGGTAAGCTGAACGCGAAATTGGCCGATGCGCCATCTGTTCAGCAGAAGCTGGGGCTTGTGTTGGGGCCGGATAACGCCTCGCAGCTTCTCCAAAAGCTTGGCGTCGAAAAGAGCATGGCGAACTTTGCGCGCCTTCGTGTGCCTGGAGCGGGAAGCCCAACTGCGGAGTACGCCGCAGAGATGGGCAATCAGGATGCAATGGGCAATCTCGCGTCTCAGAACACGTTAGACTTTCTCGGGAAAGTCGCCTCACAAGGACTGATTAAAGGCCCGACCTCATACTTGGCAGGAAAAGCCAAGGACATTGGCGCGGCTTATCTTACAAGTGGAATGCCTGTCACCGTGAGAGACGTAGCCGGCCGATTGTTGATGTTGCCGCCGAAGGATTTGCACGGCGCGCTGACAGCGCTCCCGCAGATACCGGCTTCAAGGCGTGCGGCGGTTGCATCTGCGATTAGGGGTAATATCAATCATGCCCCGATCCTCGGTGGGCTTCTCGCCGCGCCACTCGTGAATAATGGGCTGCAACCATAGGCAGAGCCCGATAACCGCGTATTGCGCCAAAAGCATAAGGCCGACGCGTTCGAATGTACCCATAGCCCAATCTTACCCCAGGAATCCCATGTCCGCCATAGACCTTGCGGCCTTCTAGATGGATTGGAATCTAGGAACGGCGATCAGGACGAAAAGCCAAACATCGGGCCGACAACCTTAAACACGTAATCAGGTAGCTGCATCCCGGCCCTTCCTGGGTTCTCTGAGGGGATGAGCATAACCCCATATTCAAGGCATCCACAAACCCATGACCGGGATTCAAGCCTATTCGACCACTGCCGCCAGCAATGTTCAGGCCAATACGGGCATTAACTGGGACGAGGGTATGCCTCCGGGCTCGGTCAACAACTCCGCCCGCCAGAACATGGCAGATTCCAGGGCGGCCTTTAATGACCTCATCTGGTTTCAGTATGGGACCGGGGACACCTCTACGCTTTCAACTAGCGTGGTGTATTCCTCCTCGACCGCGTTCAAGGTCAAGGGCGTTGATGTCACTACGCCGTACCATGCAGGCCGCCGCGTTAAGGCCGTTGGCACTTCAACCGGCACGATCTACGGCACTATCTCATCTTCCTCGTTCTCCACCGACACGACTGTCAATGTCACCTGGGATTCCGGCTCGCTCTCGAATGAGACGATCACTGTTTATCTGAGTCAGGTTCCCGTTACTGGCTCGCCCATAAACTCATCTGCCATTTCCGGGAACCAGACCGGCACTTGGACTCCGACTGACACCAGCGGCGCATCACTTTCCTTCACAGGCGTTTCCGCCGCCTATACCAAAATAGGAAATATGGTCTATGCCTATTTCCGGCTGACGTACCCCGCAACGGCCAACGGGTCGAACTCCCAGATCGGCGGCTTACCCTTCACCGTTGCGAGCGCGACCTATGCCATCCAGGGCCTGCTTTCACTGACCACGACATCAAATATCAATGAGATCGTCGCCTCCAATAACACCACGAACTTTCAGCCGGCGCTAAACGCTAGCCGTGTAACCAACGCCAATCTGACCGGCGCCATTCTTGGCGGTATGGTCATTTACCCGGTGACGTGATGACAACCACATATGAAGTCGATTCCAACGGCATTATCTTCCAGATTGACCAACCAGATAATGCGCCGACCCACCGGACGCCTTACCCCCCGGGGTCCACATTGCCCACTTCCGCTGCGCCCGAACTCATAGCGCTTACGCAGCAAGTGTGGACCGATGAAGTCGTAGCTGCATATCAGGTGATCGCTAATCGCGGACCGCTCGACACCTAATGTCCGCCATAGACTTTGCGGCCGCTTTCGTTCGCCAGTTCGAAGGCTGCCAGCTCCAGGCTTATGCTGATGTGGGTGGAGTCCAGACTATCGGTGTGGGCCATACCGGGCCCGAAGTCCACGAAGGGCTTATCTGGACCGATTACCAAGCCGAACAAGCGTTTCTCTCGGACCTGAAACACGCGCTTAACGAAGCTCAGAAAGCCGTCTCCGTAGCTCTCACAGACCGGCAATGGGCGGCGGTGATCTCTTTTGTGTTCAATCTGGGAGCGGGAGCGTTTCGGGGCTCAACCCTCTGCCGTCTCATCAATCAATCGAAGTTCATCGACGCGGCGAAGCAATTCCCGCTTTGGGACCATGTGGATGGCGAAGAGAGCAAGGGCCTATTGCGCCGCCGCTTTTCTGAGGCTGCTTTATTTCTGGAAGGAACCTGACATGGCGAAGGTGATCGCGTTTTGTGAATCTGTGGCGACGTGGGTTAAGCAAAGCCCATATTACGTGGCGGGGTTGTTCATCATCGCCATGACCATCGGATCGATGCTCTAATGTTCGGCATTGATGATCTTGCCAATACGGTCGTAGGTATCGCCGGGAAGCTGGTCGATAAGCTGATCCCGGACCCGCAAGCGGCGGCAGAGGCAAAGTACAAGCTCCTCGCGTTGGCCCAAGACGGCACGCTAAAGCAGCTTATGGCCGATACCGACTTGGCGAAGGCGCAAGATGCGATCAACCAGGCCGAAGCGGGAAATAATAGCATATTCGTGGCGGGCTGGAGGCCCTTCATCGGCTGGTGCTGTGGCGTGGTGCTGGGCTTCAATTATATCGCCGCGCCGCTTGCGAGTTGGGCGGCCATGCTCTTGGGGGCGAAGGTACAAATCCCAACCCTTGGCTTCGATCAGATACAGCCGATCCTCTACGGAATGCTTGGCCTCGGCGCGATGCGTACCGTTGAGAAGGTCAACGGCATTAAGGCGGGACAGTGAGATGAACCAAGAGCATTTCGAGACGCTCAAACGGACGGGTGATTGGGTCTTTGTAGCTGGGGTTCCGGCCTTGATGGTGCATTGGACACTTTCTGACGTTTACACCTCGCTCGGCATTGCTTGGCTGGCCGTCCGCTTTGTCGAATGGTTTTGTCTCGCGCTTCCCAAGCTCGTTACGGTCGTGCGGCGTCGGTTAGGTATCTGACCCATATGTCAGGTGAGCCCCGGCGCCACCTCATCATTCCTGACACCCAAACAAGACCCGGCGTACCGCTCGATCATCTCGATTGGATCGCCCAAGCCATTGTCGATTACCGGCCTGATGTTGTGGTGCATCTAGGCGATCATTGGGACTTCCCCAGCCTCAACGGCCATGAAGAACCCGGCTCCGCGCCACTTGAAAACAAGCGGTATGCCGATGACCTATTTGTGGGCAATGAAGCCTTCGCGCGGCTCTCCAAGCCAATGGATGCGGAGATCGAGCGGATTGTTCTCTGCAAGAAAAAGCGATGGACGCCGCGCAAGGTCTTTATCACTGGCAACCATGAAACTCGCGCCGATAGAGTAGCGGACAACAATCCGAAATTCCTGGGCACCATCGGCTCAGACAAATGTGATACGCGCGATTGGGAGCGGCACCGTTTCCTTGAAGTGGTGGATATCGATGGGATTCTCTACTCCCACTATTTCCAGTCCTCGCATAGCAACCGCCCGATTGGCGGGTCGGTCATCAACAAGCTTACTAAGATCGGCGCATCGTTCTGTCACGGGCATGTTCAAGGCTTGGACATGGGCACCAAGATCATGGGAAACGGCAAGACGTGGTGGGGCATTTCCGCGGGGAGTTGCTACGTCCATGAGGAAGATTACCGGGGCGCGCAGGGACAAAGGCATTGGCGCGGGATTCTCGTCTTGAATGAGGTCGAGCACGGCGAGCATTGCCCGATGCCGCTTTCACTTCGGTATCTATGCCGCCGCTACGAAAAGATGGACTTGGCGCACTTTCACCGGCTCAAATATCCGAACGGGCATTGGGATCATCTGGCATGAGGTGCATTGCCTACTATGTCCAACCGCTCAAGACGGACCAGCCCGCCCTCGTCGTAGTCGATATCGACAAGCAAGAATCCCATGTGTTCGAGATAGACGCGAAGAACATCGCGCGGCTAACAGCGGAGGGTGCAGACATAATCGCTTCTGCAATGGGGAATTTTAGTTGGAAGTTCGGCGCTCAGGAATTGATGCTTTCATGGCCCAAGCATGACCCTCCGTCTGACACCTGATTTGCTGGCAGCAGGATACGATTACCTAAGACAAACCGAACCATTCAAAGGCTGGCGGCTTCCCGAGGCGGAGGGGATTGGCTTCGCGGTCATAGCCGACCACAAAGTCTATGCCGATTTCGGAACGTTGAACGATACGCCGATCATTCGGGTTAGCACGGCAAAGAACGGACATACGCTGACCATCCTCGCCACACTCGGGCATGAGATGGTCCACCTCTATCAGTGGCTGCATGGCCTAGACAGAGGCGGCGAACATAACGCGGATTTCTGGAAGCGGGCGAAGCGCGTATGCCAAGCTCATGGATTTGATCCGCGCACATTTTAAGAGGTCTGCGCCCGCTCTGCCCCCTCCAGAGTTGATGAGCGCGACAGCCCCTGGGTCCTTAATTGGGCTCAGGGGCTTTATTCTTTTAGCCCGGCATCTTTGCGTGGCTGCTGGCAACTCCTCGGTGCCCTATATAACGTGTGGCACAGAGCAAGAACAACAGCGGTTCTTTTGGAGTAAACGCACTGTCCCTGAGTGATAGCAAAATGCCAGGGAAAACTGGTGCCGCAGGTGAGAATCGAACTCACGACCTATCCCTTACCAAGGGGCTAGAACAGCATTTCAGCCTTTGTTTTACGTGCTTATTCCTTTGCGATCCTTAGCAACGAATGGCGAACAGGCATGAAACGTTCCAGCCAAAAGGTTCAACTGTGCAAAGGAACAGTCCCTATTCCAAAGAGGCTACGGCGTCGGCCATGTGCTCGGGCCTGAATCTCGCATAAGTCCGATAGGTCACGCGCGGATCGGAGTGCCCGAGATATTGTCCGACCTTGTACAGATCCACGCCGTCCGAGACCATTTTCACCGCAGCGCTATGGCGAAGGATATGCGGGCTGACATTCTCGATCTTCGCCCGCTCGCATGCCCGCCGGAAGGCTTTGGAAATATTCTTGATCGGCTCCCCGCCCCATTCGATCACATGCTCACTGGTTCGGACTTTGTAGGCTTCCTCCAGCGCGGTCCTGATCGAATTGGTCATGGGCACGGTGGCGCGGCCCTTGCGGCGCCCGTCCGAAGTGGCGAGCCTTATCTCGCCCCGCTCGAAATCCACCCGGTCCCATGTGAGCTCCAGGAGGGCCGACGCGCGGCCGGCCGTGGCCCAGCCTAGCCGGATGAATAGCTCGGTGTGGGCTGTTTCAGCCGCCTGGGCCAACTTCTCCATTTCCTCGCGGGTGATATAGCGATCGCGGGGAGGGGGCGTGGACGGCATTTCAAACACGGCGTCCCGGTCCATCTTCGCCCACTTGAGCGCGGCTTTCAGAACGCCAAGGTCTTTGATGATGGTCCCGTTCGAAAGGCCGGGGTTGCTGGCCCGCCTGGAGCGGCCATAAAGGCGGCACTGTGGGCGCGTCACCTGGTCGGGCCTCAGATGGGCGAAGGTTGGTTTTAGCGCCCGCCAGGACCATTCCATGGCCTTTACGGACCGCGCGCCTTGCTCCCGCTTATCGTCTATATAGGCCGGCACGATATCCCCGATCAGGTCGCGTTGCCGCGCGACTTGGAGGTCCCTCAGTGCCCGTTCCGCAGCAGCGCGATCCTTGGTCGAAAGGGAAACGCGTTGGGTTCTTCCTTCGTGTCGCCTGACGGCGCACCAGATGTCCCGGTAGAGTTTAAGCCGCCACATTCCCCCGCCTCATGTCTTAGAACCTCTTGTGCCGATATTCTGAGGGTAGATTTGCCCGCCCGGAAAGCCCTCAGTTCTCCCGCCTTGATTTTCCTATAGATAGTGCCCGGCGTGACCTCCCAGCGGGCAGCCAGCTTTTCCACACTTAGGGGCTTTTCGAGAGAATCGGTCATGCCGCCCTCCTGCTCATCCTGTGGCCTTGGGGGTGGGGGGAATGTTCGATTGTGACCGTTTCGACTGAATGCGCGCCCACCTTCGCTTGGCGTAACGTGCCGCCCCGTCCCGGCCCTTCCACAGAACAAATTTGAGGAAACGATCCCAGTGCATTGCGCCGCGCGCCTCGTTACATAAGCGACATGCCGCAACCAAATTATCCCATGCGTCAGAACCCCCAGCGATGGACGGTTTGACATGCTCACGGGTCGGGGTGCGGTTATCTTGCCGACCAGTTACGAAGCTTACGCCGCAATAGCAGCAGCGCCAGTTCTGCGCTTCACATAGGCGCGCCAGTTGCGGATGGATACCTGCAACCCTCTCCGCCGTCGGCACAAGAGAATACATTTCGCCCCGCGCACCCATTCTCTACCCCTTCCTATGGGGGGTGGTGGATTCATCTTTCTGTGTGTTCGCCATAACAGCGGAGGCGGCGGTGAGGGCGGCTTTGACACAGGCCTTCATTGCCAGAAAGTGACGCGGCGATAGGCCGTTGCACATCTGAACAGCCTGAGCCTCCAAAGCACATCTAGTCGCCGCTTCTACCGCTTCCTCTGTGAAGGTCATGGTCATGCTGCTTCCATTTCTCGCGCGTTAAAGAGTGGCGTCCCGTGCATGGATCGTGGCAATGGCGCTTCTGCTTCCGGCATCGCTGACGGCAAAATCTGGAATGCCAGCAAGTCGCCTTCGGTTTTTCCTACGTAATGAAAGCCCGCTTTGATCCAGCAATAGCCGAAGGTGGGAAGCCCACGAACGATGACGGGCTCAACCTTGCGCGGGTCCAGGAACGTCACCAAGCCGAGTTCGGGCGGCTCGCCATAATGCGCCCTGGTGGCGGCGAGAGCCTCCCGGATAAGGTTGGATGCTAGCCCCGCCTTTTCCGAGCGAAAAGCGGAGCATATCCAAGCGCCAGCCCACCGATGCTTGACCCATTCTGCCTTGGGGTAGCTTGTGATCCAGAACGCCTTGCCATCCTCGGTCAAGAACACGGCGCAGCTGCCGGTCGGCGCGAACTGAGGCGAGCCGACTTTCTGGCGGTTATAATGCCTGTCCGCCAAGACGCGGGCTCCGGGATCGGCGCGATGTGAAACGCACCAACGCATCTATTCCCCTCCCATAAAATGCCGCTGGATCGCTTCGCCAAAGGCGAGGGCGGCTTTGGGCCAATTTGAAACATCGCCGCATGGATCGCGCTGAATCTGCTTTATCAACATACGTTCCATTTCTTCCCGGCTGAGGGGCGGTTTGGACTGGGCTTCGATGAGGGCGGCGGCTTCCCACCAAAGCGTGTCAAGGTGAGGATCATCTACGATATGGGCGATAGATTTTGTTTGATCTATTGCGTGTTCTCGCAACCGCTTCACCAATTCCTTCGGGTCAGTCATGGCTTTGTCTCGCTTAGAAAACGTGTTTGAAGTGGAGTACTAAAACCGCTCCAATCGCCAAGCCGGTGATGAACCCGTTGACCGCCTGCCCTAAAAATTCTCGCATCATGGCTTTGTCTCCCGCACGCACACGGCTTGGGCACGAGCCCTTACCATCGCAATATCTGCGGACGGGCTGAGTTCAGAAAGCTCTTGTCCCATCTGATAGCAAAGTGTCGTTGCAAGGTTTGGCAACGGTTCTGGCTCAACGCTTTCGGCACCGCGCAAGAAACCAATAGTCTCCGCGCCAGAAAGCGCTACGAATGCCAAAAACGCGCCTACGGCCAATTTTATAAAATCTCTCATGGCTTTGTCCCGGTCTTGAGAGCGCGGATGGTTTCAACCATCGCATCGGCGCAAGCTGATCCACCTAGGAATTTGCGAACAATTTTGACCGCTTCTTCCAACACCTCCTCACGCGGCGCGGAGAGGCTGACGCGGCGCATGGCGGCACGGAGTTCTTCTATGCTTGCCGCAATCCATGTGGCGTTGCTGTCTTTAGAATGGCGTAATATCCCGGCTGTTGAGACGTAACCGCCAGCATCATAAATCCGCGCCAATATCTCCCTCAGCGCCTCATCGGTGGGGGCGGTGGCGGAAGGTGCGGCGGCGGTCATGGCTTTGTAGATATTGGCGAGAACAACGTGGCTATCATCCATAGCCATCTCGTTTAATCCAGCGTCCAACATCGCCTCAGTCGCTTCGCGCGGCACCAGCACCATATCGCTGTCTCTATCGGTCATTGGTGGGGCTTTCGGAGTTGGGCCGGGGAAAGGAACTGTACATCCCCATATAAGTGCCGCTCGGGAAGTACGTAACGCCGCACCGCTCGCACATCCAAGCGCCGATGGTGTCTCGCCATGGGCTTGCGATCCACTTATGGAAGCACCATTTAGAACGTAGCCAACGGATCATCACTCACCTCCCGCGCTTGATGAGTGTTGGGCGTCAAAGCATCGAAACATATTCGACCTCCAACTGCTTCTTGATCGAGCGATAAGCCAAACCGAGGCCAATGTTGAAAACGCCTGATATTGCGAGCGCAATCGAAAGCCAGAAACACATCGTCATTCTCCGTTAGCAGCGCGGAGAATGGCGGCGATGGCTGCTCTGTCCTCTCTGCAGTATCCGCCAGCCCTTATCAGCCGCGCATTTTCGTGGTGAAATCGGCTTTCCAACTCTTGTGCGTACAATTCCCGCGCCTCCGCTTCGGTCATCTTTGGGCGTTGGGGCGGGGAAGAATTGGCTTTCCGTCTTTTGAGGTTGATTTCCATTTGTCGGGTCCATGGTTCATTTCGTCATCTCAGGTGGATTTGGCTTGCTTGCGGTAGAGCGTGATGATCTCGCCGGTCTTCTCGACCTCCTCGTAGATGTTACGAGGGCGGTCATCGGCAGCACCCGAGACCCGCTGTGCGAGGTCCCAGACCATGTCCATCAGCGCGGCCTTGGAGAACTTTTCCATGTCGCTGTGATAGATCGGTGGAACAAATACGGGCGGTTGGTTTTTGAGGTGCATCTGGCTATTCCGAGTAATATTTGAAGTTGAGAGCGTCAGTAACGCGCTTTGCTAAATCCTCGCTTGGGCATTTCGCCACGAATATTTTCTCAATCCCATCAAAAACTTCCGCAGCGCCTATCGTGCCACTGTGCTGGTAGTAATAACGAAGATCGGGAGTTGTAGAGTCCGCCATTATATTTTCCCCTGCGCCTTGTAATCTTCCGCGCGCACATGGTTTTCGAGTTCATTGCGACTGTCACAGAAGCCAGCGAATGTCATAATGTCCCTATGCGAATTGCACGGGTGGTTCTGGATGCGCGCCAATTCGTCCATCAGGTCCGGGGCATCTTTCCAAGAGAATTTGGTCATATCGGGCTCCTTGGTTCAACGGAATAGATGTTATCACTTATCGGGCCAAGGTCAATAGATGTAATCAGATATTTTGAGGGGTTGACCCCATAAATGTAATCACCTATTGTTACAGGCATGGGCAGAAAACAGATCAACGAAGAACAGACGATCATCAGGCTCCCAGCAGGCACGCTGGAGCGCGTGGACGCATCTCTGGAGGCGAAAGAGCCCCGCGCTGAGTTCTTCCGGGAGGCCGTGGAGCGAGAGCTAAAGCGCCGGGAACGAAAGGTTAAGTAGGCTCGCCGTAGGTTTCGCCATTTGAGGTGGGTGGGCGTAACAACTTGACCAACAACGATTTGCTGAGGCTCGACGGCTTCCAAACCATTGGCACCGAGAAGACTGGTGACGGCCTCATTGTGGATGTTGATCTGGTGACGCCCGGAAGGATTGAGCCGTGCGCGTGCCCGCCCATGACCGAGATCAGAAAGCACGGCCTGCGGGCCGTTCGCTTCAAGGACTTCCCCATCCAGCGGCAGGCCGTGACCTTGCGGATCAAGCGCCAGCGCTGGCGGTGTCAGGGGTGCGGCAAGGTCAAGCTGGAGACCCTGCCGGGCATTGATGCCGACCGAAACATGACGGTCCGGTTCCGCAACCAGCTTGCCATCGACGCCATCAACCGGACTTTCACTGACGCCGCCAACATGCACGGGGTCAAGGAGACCATGGTGCGCCGCGTCTTTAAGGAATACGCCGACGAGCGGCTGAACGGGTACGTCCCCGCCATGCCGCGCGTGCTGGGCATGGACCAGCCTGCCGCCAATGGTGCGGTAGGTTTGCTGCACCTTGATTTCTGCGGGCGTCATTTCTTCATCCCTTCGGCTTGGAGGAGGGTCATGCGCCCTCCTAAGCCCTGTGTGATGGTCATGCTCATATGATTGTGCGCCAATGACGCGCGTTCTGGTCAAACTTCTCCGGCGACTTCTCGATAATCTCGCCCCATACGTCGATCACCAGGGGCGCAAATTGGGCCGCTACAAGGCTCATGCCCTTAACGTCTGAATGGGTGCAAAAGAGCGCCACATCACCTTTGACGCAGCCGAGAAATTCGTCTGCTGAACCGAACAGGAAAGAGACGTTCTTTGGTTTCTGCCTCAGAAGCGCGCCAGCGAACACCCATGACCACATCGGGTTCGCTTCGATGCAGTATACCCGCGTGGCATACCGGCCCATGTGAAGGGCCAGGAGCCCAATACCGCCTCCAATCTCAACGACGGTCTTGCCCGCGGTCTGTGGGGCAAGATGCTCTGCGGCCATTGCGGCGGTTTCGTCATCCGCGATGGTTAGGATGGCGGCGGACCTGATATTGTGGCGCTCAGAATAGTCCAGCGAAGCCTCTGAGCCTTCCATAGCTTCATAGACCGCGTTGAGAGTTTCTTTCCAATCGTCTTTCAGGCTCATCCTCTCACCGCCCCCTGGTGCTGAATGGTCATGGCTTCACGTACCTACCGGCAGACCAATCGAACTTCGCGCCCTCGGGACGGCGGAAACCGCGGCCGCGCTCTTTCGGCAGAAGGTGTTTCTTGCGCATCGAGGCGACCTTGGATTTCTCCGCTACGTCCGCAGCAGTTTTTGTGTGACAACAATTCCGGCACGCGGGCTTGAGATTGGACTCGGCGTTTGCCCCGCCATTACAGAGCGCAACCACGTGGTCGCACTGCCAGTACTCCCCGCCGCCAATCTTGCGCCCGCATAGATGGCAACAGCCCCGAGCCGTATCAAACACACGGAGGCGTACGCGCGGAGGCGGAACGGAATCGTCGTTCTTGCCAATCCATTCGTCAGTCGCCCGTCCCATTACCGGCGTACTCCCGCATAGCGTTGGTCAAGGAGCCAAGATTGATATTGTTGCTCCATGTCATGCCAGAGCGCGCCAGAACGTTCGCCGTCTATGATCTTCGAGCGGCTTTCAACGCCGCAAAATTCGCGGACTTTATGAACCGCATCCTCCGCATTGCTCGCGCCCAGAAACAGCTTGAAGTCGTTATCCTGGCATCTAATGGCGGCTTGCTGGCTAAGAGGCAGAGACGCGAAGGGGCGGCGTTCTTTAGGTGCCCCGGAAGATGACGGAGGACCATCCTCCGGGGCTTTCTCTGCCTCGGTACGCAACTCAGGGGCAGAATCTGGTTTTCCATCGTCGCCAATTTCAGCAAAGCCAATCATGTACCGTGTGCCGAGAGGCGCAACAGCAAACGCCGCGTCCAAGTCATTCGGATGAATGACAAAGGAAACGACAATGCCATCCTGCGTCTGGCGGTAGGCGTGCTTCTTGGCTTCGAAGTGGCCGGTCATGTTAAAAGGGTGCGTCCCCGTTGCGTTCGCGCTTCGGCGCAATCGTCAGTTGGCAACCGTCAGGGCCGGGGATCGGGAGCGCATCTAGGTAAACAGCGATGTTGCCGTTTTCCAGTTTCTTGGCCGAACCGATGCGGACTGCAAAGTTCTTATCGCTCTTGGTCTTTTTCCAAGACAAAACTTCCATGTATTCGCTCATGCTGCATCCCTCAGGTTATATTTGCTTTGGAGTGCCGTGACCGTCGCTTCGATTTCGGCAAGAAACGCCGTCACCTTGGCCTCAAGGTCCGCGATCATCATCTCGTCGCGCATCACCCGCTTCACGAACAACCGCATGGATTCCGGCATCCTGGGATCGTAGGAAATGAAGTCGGTCCAGGCCCGGCCATTGCAGGCCATCTGCCATTGGATCTGGCACACGTATTTGCTCGGGACGGACCCGCCCAATAGCGTGTCAATGTGGGTGCTGGTGTTGGGGCACTTCACTTCCAGGTTTCCATCCATTCCGACATGGCCGTCAGGAGACGCGCCGGCATCTTTGATCGTGGGGTGGGCGACGAAACCCACGTCCTCAACGTCATGGCCCGTGTAGAAGCTATAGGCGGTCTTGGCTTCGCCCTCTGTGGCCGTGCCCCACGTCATGGCAGGGGATTGGAAACTCTCAGCCGGAACGCCAGTCAGCCTTTCCGCGACGAGCTGCGCGGCATAGTTCGCGCGGCTAACGCCCCAGCCTGACTTTGTGGTGGCGATAAGATCGGAAATCCGTGAAGCCGTGACCTTGCCACAGCGTTCCGCAAACCATTCCGCGCTTCCCTGAATGCTCATTTGCGCTTGCCTTCCAGGGCGGTAATAGCGCGGTCGAAGTCGGCGGCGCGGATCGCCGGTACGCTCTCGGCCTTGAAGTAGGCGCAGAACTTCTCAATATCGGTCTTGGTCTCTTTGACGAGAGACAAAATCCGCTCGACCTGGGCCGGCGTGATGTTGCCCTGTGGTGCCGGCGCGGGCCCGTGACCATGGCCGTTGCCATTGACGCCAGATGCGGCGTTCCCGTCATCATCGTCATCCGCGACAACACCGAGTATGGCTGAAAGCGCGTATCGCTTGGCGTAGGTGATCGCGCTGCCAAAGCCCTGGGGGTCTTGTTTGACGGGGCGCAGCGGATAGCGGCTCGTCATCTTCTCGCCGCTGGCATGCAGCAGCGTGGTTTCCAACCACATGGTTTCGCCCTCGAATTGCGGGGCCTGGATCACACCAAAGCCATGCAGAGCGAGAGGTTCTCGCACCGCGTCCCATACCGCGCCCAAGCCGGCATATTTGGAGCGGAACGCCGGGTTCGTGGCGTCCTTGATGGCGGGCTTGATCGCATGTTGAAGCTTCACGAACGCTTGCGCGAACGTGTCGGCACTGACCGGCGTTGCATCTTCGGTCCTGATTTTCGCTACTGTGTTCATGTCATCCTCCAAATGTCTGATGCAGCGCCC
>Ga0068855_100004159_pt1 | contig 17656 bp, 12 predicted proteins | sample KBSCornC52_FD_66592 | JGI IMG/M metagenome (GOLD analysis project Ga0068855, IMG submission 66592) | Corn rhizosphere microbial communities from Kellogg Biological Station, Michigan, USA - KBS Corn C5-2 | ecosystem: Host-associated > Plants > Roots > Rhizosphere > Soil ...
TTGATCCGGCCGGTCCGGGTGAAGAGCTGCCCGTTGCGCGCGTTGCGGGTCGGCAGTACGCAGTCGAACAGGTCGACGCCGCGGGCGACCGACTCCACCAGATCGGCTGGCGTGCCGGTGCCCATGAGATATCGCGGCCGATCAGCGGGAAGAAACGGGGTCGTGTGCGACACGATGTCGTACATCACGTCGGTCGGTTCGCCGACGCTCAAGCCGCCGATCGCATACGCCTCGAATCCGATCGCGACCGTGGCGCGCGCGCTCTCCTCGCGGAGATCGGGAAAAACGCTGCCTTGTACGATCCCGAACTGCGCCTGCCCTTCGTTGGTGACGACGACGCCGCCGCGATCTCCGTCACGCAGCGCGAGGAATCGATCGCGTCCGCGCTGTGCCCAGCGCAGCGTGCGCTCCATCGACGCACGCGCGGCATCGACGCCGGCCGGATGCGCGAGACACTCGTCGAGCACCATCGCGATATCCGAGCCGAGCTGCGCCTGGATCTCGGCGGCGCGCTCGGGCGTCAGCAGGTGCCGCGAGCCGTCGAGGTGCGAGCGAAAGTGCGCCCCTTCTTCGGCGACCGTGCGGCGCGCGGCGAGGCTGAACACCTGATAGCCGCCGCTGTCGGTGAGGATCGGTCGTGTCCAGCCGATGAACTGATGGAGTCCGCCGCGACGCGCGATCAAATCGTCGCCGGGGCGCAGATACAAATGGTAGGTGTTGCTCAACAGGATCTCGGCGCCGATGGCTTCGAGATCGCGGTGCAGCACGCCCTTCACCGCGCCTTGCGTGCCGACCGGCATGAACGCCGGCGTCTGCACGACCCCGTGCGGCGTCGTCAACGCGCCGCGGCGCGCGCGGCCGTCGGTGTGCGTCACGTGGAAGGCGAAGGAGGAAGATGACATCGGGCTGGAACAGTTTACAATCGACGTGATAAAAGCTCGCCACCACGGAGGACACGGTGGACACAGAGGATCAATCCTGATCATTCGGACGTTCGTTCCTCCGTGTCCTCTGTGTCCTCTGTGGTGGAGAGTTCGAATCCTGTGAAAAAGCTGCGCGTCGGCGTCATCTACGGCGGCCGCTCCGGCGAGCACGAAGTGTCGCTCGCATCTGCGGCGGCGGTCTTCCGCAATCTCGATCCCTCGCGCTACGATGCCGTGGCGATCCACATCGGAAAGGATGGCCGCTGGACGCTGCCCGAACGTCCGCCGACCCTCGTGTCGGCGGCTGATGTGATCGAAGCGGCGAAGACCGGAGTGCAGGAATCGGCGCGCGAGGCGCATCTCGTCGCGCATCCTGGCCGCGACACGCTGATGACGATCGATCGCAATGGATTCCCCGCCGGATCCTCTTCGGGCGGCGAGTCGACCCCGACGGTCCACGGGGAAACCAGCGTCGTCTCCGGTCTCGCGCTCGACGTTGTCTTTCCGGTGCTGCACGGGCCATACGGAGAAGACGGCACGGTGCAGGGGCTGCTCGAGCTCGCGAACGTGCCGTACGTCGGCGCCGGCGTGCTCGCTTCGTCCGTCGGCATGGACAAAGCGGCCGCGAAGCTGGTGTTCGCGGCCAGCGGATTACCGCAGTGCGATTATGAGGTCGTCCTCAAGCGCGAATGGCAGCGCGACGAGCACGCCGTGCTCCGCACGGTCGTCGATCATCTCGGCTTCCCCGTGTTCGTCAAACCCGCCAACCTGGGTTCGAGCGTCGGCATCTCGAAGGCGCGGCACGTCGCCGAGCTGCGCGCGGCGATTGCGCTCGCCGCGGAATTCGATCGCAAGATCGTGATCGAGGCCGCCGTCCCGTCCGCGCGCGAGATCGAAGTCGCCGTGCTCGGCAACGACGAGCCCGAAGCGTCGGTGCCCGGCGAGATCATTCCTTCGCGCGAGTTCTACGATTACGAGGCGAAGTATCTGGACGGAGGCTCTCGCGAGGTGATTCCGGCGCACCTGCCCGACACGCTCGCATCGGAGATCCGCGCCCTGGCCGTCAAGGCCTTCAAGGCGCTCGACTGCGCCGGCATGGCGCGCATCGATTTCCTCCTGGACGGCGACACGGGCCTTCTCTATCTGAACGAGGCGAACACGATACCCGGCTTCACGACGATCAGCATGTATTCGAAGATGTGGGCCGCGAGCGGACTGCCGTATCCGGCGCTGATCGATCGCCTCATCGCGCTCGCGCTCGAACGCCACGCTGACAAACAGCAGCTGCGCACCAGTGTGTGAAGAGCACTCGGCAATCGTCAGTCATCGATTGTCAGTCGATCAACGGCAGACCCGCGAATTGAGACCGAAGACCGACGACTCGGGACGGAAGACTGACGGCTCGCGACTGGCGACGGCTTTCGCTCTCCTCGTCCTGCTCTTTCCCATTCCTGCTTCGGCGGCGTTGACCGAAGGTCCGCGTCTGGCCGCGGTCTACGACACGATCCTGCGCGCGCGCTTCGAGGACGTCGAGGCGCAGCTCGCGCACACGTGTCCCCCCGCGCCCGCCGAAGCCTGCCAGTCGATGCGCGTGGTCGCGGCGTGGTGGGAAATTCTCATGGACCCGGCGAGCCGCCGGCTCGACGCGCGCTTCAACGCGCTCGCGGCGTCGGCAATCGACGCCGCCGAGGCATGGACCAAACGCGAGCCGCAGCGCGCCGAAGCCTGGTTCTATCTCGCCGGATCGTACGCGCCGCTCGTGCAGTGGCACGTGTTGCGCGGAGAGCGTGTCACGGCCGCGCGCGAAGGCAAGAAGATCAAGGACGCGCTCGAACGCGCGCTCGAGCTCGATCCCTCGCTCGACGATGCGTACTTCGGCATCGGGCTGTATCACTACTACGCGGCCGTCGCGCCCACCGCGGCCAAAGTGCTGCGCTTCTTCCTCTTCCTGCCCGGAGGCGATCGCGAGCAGGGCCTCAAGGAGATGCTGAAGGCGCGCGAGCACGGCGAGCTGCTCCGCGGCGAGGCCGACTATCAGCTGCAGATTCTGTATCTCTGGTACGAGCAGGAGCCCGCCAAGGCGATCGAGATCCTCGAGCGGCTCGACGCGCGGTACACGACCAATCCGCTCTTCCTGCGGCAGATCGCGCAGATCCGCGATACGCACTTTCACGATCACCCGGCCAGCGCCGCCGCCTGGCGGACCCTGCTCGATCGCGCGCGCGCCGGCCGCGTGCACGCGCCGGAATCCAGCGAGATCCGCGCGCGCACCGGACTCGCCATCGAGCTCGACGCGATGTTCGAAACCGACCGCGCCATCGACGAGCTGACGAAAGCGCTGCATTTTCCGGACGCCGTCATGCCCTATGGCGCGCGGGCGGAAGCCGACCGCCTTCTCGGCAACGCCCAGGATCGCCTCGGCCGCCACGATCTCGCCCTGCGCGCGTACGCCGCCGCGCTCGCAGCGACGCCGGAGGACGACGCGCTGAAAACGAAAGAGCAGGTGCAGGCGGCGCAGCGGCAGACGCCCGACCGGCGCGCGACGCAAAGCTATCGGCTGTCGCTCGAAGGATGGCGCGCGCTCGAAGGCGGCTCCGCCGAGCGCGCGTCCGCGGCGCTCGAACAGGCGCTCGCGCTCGAGCCCGACGACACCGTCGCGCGGTATCGCTATGCACGCGCGCTCGAGGCGCGCGGCGAGATCGCGCAGGCGCGGCAGGAGCTCGAACGCGTGATCGCGGCGCGTCCTCCGGCGCCCGCGTTCGTGCTCGCGTCTGCGTTCACCGACTGTGCGCAGCTGGTCGAGCGCAGCGGCGACGCGGAACGCGCGCTCTCGCTCTATCGGTACGCGATCGACGTCGTCGGCGGCACGCCGCGCGCGCACGCCGAAGCGATCCGCGGCGTCAAGCGCCTCGAAGGCGGCGGTAACCGTGCGCAATTTTTGACTTTTGACGCACGTTTGTGCTTGACACTGGGAAATTCTCGTCCATAATCTACATCTGGTATGAGGGTGGCCACATGAGGCCACCCCTAGTGAGGTTGATTGGCTCTGCCATATTGGCCTCGCCCTCTCGGGCCGAAAGGTTCAGGGGTGCCTCGAAGCGCAGAGCGCCGACATCGGGTGAGCGTGCCAGGCGGCAGCCACTAGAACGGTGACGAGAGCGTTCTCGCAATCCAAACCCACATGAAGGGGGGGATAACAGACATGGCAAAGAAAGCCAAGGGCGGGAAGAAGAAGGCCGGCAAGAAACGGTAGCTGGCTCACCCGTCAAAAAAGGGGGCGGCCGTCGCCCCCTTTTCGCCTCTCTACACGCAGATCGCTCGCCGCCCTCCGACTCGCTCTCCACTTGAAAATCTCACCACGGAAGACACGGAGGTAATTCTCTCCGCTCTTTTCTGATCCCTGATCCCTGAGCCCTGGATTACTTCGCCGTCATCTCCTGCCCATCCCACACACGCACGCGCCGAATCACATCCCACGGTTGAATTTGATCGACGACGTCCATGCCGCCGACGACGCGGCCGAAGACGGTGTACTTCGCGTCGAGATGCGGCTGCGGCGACAGCGCGATGAAGAACTGGCTGCCGCCGGTGTCCCGCCACGGATCGAGCGCCATGCCGATGGTGCCGCGCAGGTACGGCCGTTCGTTGAGCTCGTCGCGAATCGTGTAGCCGGGCGCGCCTTCGCCGTCGCCGCGCGGGTCGCCGTCCTGCACCACGAAATTCGGCACCACGCGGTGGATGCTCAGGCCGTTGAAGTACCCCTTACGCGCGAGCGCGATGAAATTCTGGGCGGTCAGCGGCGCGTCGAGCACCGCGAGCTCGAGCTGAATCGTGCCGCGATCGGTGTCGATATACGCCTGGGTCGACACGCGAGGACTGATCAGATCCGGCGCCGCGTACGCGTCGATCGGCAGCGTCGTGGGCGCCGGGCGAATCTGCGCGTCGACGTCCGCGGCCGACGCCGGATCGATCTGCTTCAGCAGCATCGCCGCGCGCACGCGCACGGCCCAGTCCTTGTCGGCCAGCGCGCTCGTGAGCACCGGCGCCGCCACCGCCGGTCCGTACTGCGCGATCGCCGCGAGCACCGCGGCGCGCGCCGTGTAGTTGGCATCGCTCTGGGCGGCACGATACGCGTCGGCGAGCGCCGCTCCGCCAGCGGCCGGCTTGAGTTCGCCGATCGCCGCCGCGGCAGTCGCGCGCACGACCGGATCATCTGCCTTCAAGTGCTCCAGCAGCACCTGCTCGACGCCCGTCGTCCGCAGCTTCGCGAGAGACTTCAGCACCGCGGGGACAACGCGCTGGTCGGAGTCGTGGAGCATCGCCATCAGCCGGGTCTGGCCCGAGGCCGTCGGCAGCGTCCCGAGAATTTCCGCCAGCGCCGCGCGCACGCTCCAATGCGGGTCGGGATCCAGCCCCGACAGGACGGTCGTGAAATTCTCCGCGTCGAGCGACGCCAGCGAGTGGAGCGCCGCGACGCGCACCGGCGGGCTCGGATCGGAAATCACATCGAGCAGCGTGTCGACGACATCGGGTGCATGCACGCCGCCAATCGCCGAAACCGCTTCCAGCCTCGCGTGCGGCTCGCTCGTCGCGTCGTCGATGATCTTGAGCAGCGGCGCGGCGGCGGCGGGATCGCCGATCTTTCCGAGCGCGCGGATCGTTTCGATCAGAACCGGACGATCGCCGCTGGACAGGAGCGGCATCAGCGCGGGCAGCGCGGCGGGATCTTTCAAGGTGCCGAGTCCCTTCACGGCAAAGGCGCGCGCGTAAGGGTTCGCGTCTTTCGTGAACGCCAACAGCGCCGGGAGCGCGCGCTTGTCCTCGAGGCGTGCCAACGCGAATGCCACTGGCCACCAGTGGACGCGCGGCTGTCCCGATGCGTCGAGCACTGCTGCGGCGAGCGGCTCGTACGCTTTCAACCGAACCAGCGCATACACGCCGAGGCGAAACGCCGCCGCCGGCGTATCACGACGCGCGTCGTCATCGTCGGACGGTGTCTGCGCGAGGGCGCCGGATTGCACGACGCGGGCGACGAGCGCGCCGATCGGCGCGGCCGCGGCGGTGTCGCCGATCAGGCCGAGCGCTTCCGCGGCGCTGCCCTGCACGAGCGGCGACGGATCGGCGAGCGCAGTGACGAGCGGATCGCGCGCTGAGGCGTCACCGATCAGGCCGAGCGCGAACGCCGCCATCTGTTTCACTTCCGGATCGCTGTCCGCGAGGAGGCTGATGAGCGGCGTCACGCCATCGTGCAAGCCGACGCGGCCGATCGCGAGCGCGGCGCGGCGGCGGACGCGCGCTTCGGCGTCGGAGAGCATCCGCACGAGATCGGGCGGAGCCGGCGGGGGCGCGACAGGGGCGGCTTTTTGGTGAGCGGCGGGCGGCGGGGGCGGTGGTGCGGTCGGCGCCGGATCGCGCAGCACGCGATGATCTTCGAGTCGAAGAATCGATGCCATCTTCTGCTCGTACGTGGGCCCCGCGAGCTTCAGCGGCGCGGTTGTCGGGGCGCTCACGCAGGCCGACATGCCCAACGCGAGCAAGGCCGCGGCGATTGCCCGCGGGCGCACCGCCGGACGGCGCATCAGAGCGATGGCGGCCGAATCCTGGACTCGGCACACGAGAACAGCGCGAATCATCGTTTTACACGCCTTGCGGGGGGTTGGCATGAACCGGCGCGGCGAACGCCGCGCGCCGGAGCGTGGCCCGATCCAGACGCTCCTGCACGATCGATACGCCGAGGCCCGGCCCGCCCGGCACCGCCACGGTGCCATCCGATGCGACGTCGATCGGCGGGTCGATCAGGTCCGGCGCGAAGTAGCGCTTGCTCGCCGCGATGTCGCCTGGCAGCGAGAAGTTCGGCAGGGTCGACAGATGGATGTTCGCGGCGCGGCCGATCCCCGATTCGAGCATGCCGCCGTGCCAGACCGGGATCTGACGGCTCGCACACAAGTCGTGAAGGCGAATTGATTCCGCGTAGCCGCCGACACGCCCCGGCTTGATGTTGATGATGCGGCAGGCGCCGGCCGCAATCGCCTGCTCGGCGGCGTGGACCGACTTGATCGATTCGTCGAGGCAGATCGGCGTCGTCAGCTGCCGCTGCAGCTGCGCGTGATCCCCGATGTCGTCGTAGTCGAGCGGCTGCTCGATCATCATCAGATCGAACCGATCCAGCTTCGCGAGATGCGGAGCGTCCGCCAGCGTGTACGCGGCATTCGCGTCCACCATCAGCGGAATCGCGCCGAACCGTTTGCGCACGGTTTCGACAGCAGCCAGATCCCATCCCGGCTTGATCTTGATCTTGATGCGCTGATAGCCCGCCGCCAGCTCGCGCTCCACGGCGGCCTCGAGCTGCCCCAGTGAATCCTGGATGCCGATCGACACGCCCGACGCGATCCGCTGACGCTCGCCTCCCAGGACGCGGCTGAGCGGCTCGCCACGCTGACGGGCAAACAGATCCCACGCGGCCATCTCGATCGCGGCCTTCGCCATGTTGTGGCCGCGGATCGCTTTCAGCGCGGGAAACAGGTCGCGCGGATGCGCGAAGTCGACGCCGAGCACGCGCGGCACGACGAAGTCCGCGATGATGTGCCACGCCGTGTCGTTCGTTTCACCGCTGTAGTACGGATCCTGGTCGGCGACGCACTCGCCGTAGGCCGTGACGCCGCCGCCCTCGAGGGTGACGACAATGAAGTGCTTGTCGTAGATGCGGCCGAAGCTGGTCTCGAAGAAGTGGACGAGCGGAAGCTTGAGCAGGCGGAGCTCCACGCGTTCGATCTGCACGGCGCGATGATATCATCGGGCCGCCTTGCCGTTCCGCTACATCGCCATCGAAGGGCCGATCGGCGCGGGAAAAACCGCTCTGGCCGAGCGGCTGGCCACGCGGCTCGACGCCACCGCCGTCCTCGAGGATGCCGAGAATCCGTTCCTCGCGGACTTCTACGCCGATCGCCCGGGTGCCGCGCTGCAGGCGCAGCTCTTCTACCTCCTCGCGCGCCATCGTCAGCAGACGACGCTGCGTCAGGCCGACCTGTTCACGCAGACGACGATCTGCGATTACCTGTTCGACAAGGACAAGATCTTTGCGTATCTGAATCTGGACGACAACGAGCTGTTCATCTATCAGCGCCTGTACGAGCTGCTCGCGCGCGATGTTCCGCCGCCCGATCTCGTGCTGTACCTGCAAGCGCCCACCGACGTGCTGCTGCGCCGCGTCCACAGCCGCCGCATGGAGGCCGAAGCCGTCGCGCTGCAGCCAGACGATGAGTACTTGCGGGAGTTGAACGAGGCGTATCACCATTTCTTCTTCCACTACAACGCCACGCCGCTGCTGGTCGTCGAGACGTCGCAGTTCGATTCCGACGCGAGCGACGAAGCGCTGGACGAATTGATCAAGCAGATTCGCGGCATGGGTCCCGGGACGCGGTATTACGTTCCAAGGACCAACAAATAGCGATCAATAGGGGTTCGGGAGCTGGGACGTCGGACTCGATGGGATTTGGGGATTCGAGCCCTGAGCCCTGAGCCGAGAGGCCTGAGCCCTGATAAGCTAGTCAGCTCATGGCGTGGTTCAAGAAAGCGCGCAAGCCGATCGCCGCGAGCAAGGAGAAATCCAGCCGGGTGCCGGAAGGGCTGTGGGTCAAGTGTCCCGGCTGCTCGCAGGTCATCTATAACAAAGATCTCGCCACGAACCTGAACGTCTGCCCGAAGTGCGCGCACCATTTCCGCATCAGCGCCGCCGAGCGTCTGCGGATGCTGTTCGACGGCGAGTCATGGATCGAGCACGACGCGGGACTCGTCTCGACCGATCCGCTCTCGTTCACCGACACCAAGCCGTACAAAGCACGCCTGAAAGCGAGCATCGCCGCCACGGGCGGGAAGGACGCCGTGATCGTCGGCTCCGGCACGATCGACGGCATCGAGAGCGTGGTCGCCGCGATGGAGTACGCGTTCATCGGCGGCAGCATGGGCGTGGTCGTCGGCGAAAAGATCGCGCGCGGCATCGAGCGCGCCATCACCGCCCGGTGCCCGATGGTGATCGTCTGCTGCTCGGGCGGCGCGCGCATGATGGAAGGCGCGCTGTCGTTGATGCAGATGGCGAAGATCTGCGGCGCGCTGGCGCAGCTGGATCGGGCGCGGCTGCCGTACATCGCGGTCCTCACCGACCCGACGACCGGCGGCGTCACCGCGAGCTTCGCCATGCTCGGCGACCTGAACATCGCCGAGCCGAAGGCCCTCATCGGCTTCGCCGGTCCGCGCGTCATCGAGCAGACCATCCGCCAGAAGCTGCCCGAAGGATTTCAGCGGAGCGAGTTCCTCCTGGAGAAGGGCATGATCGACCGCGTGGTCGATCGCCGCGAGATGAAGGCGATGATCGCCAACGCGCTCCGGTTCATGGGCGCCGTGCGGCAGCCGCAGCCCGCGGCGATCGGCGTCGCCGCTTCCGTCGAGGCGCTGCCCATCACCCATGAATCGGCGCCGCAGCCCTAAGGCGCTCGAGTACCTCTTCGGCCTCGAGCAGTTCGGGATCAAATTCGGACTCGAGAACATCTCGACGCTGCTCGCGCACCTCGGCCATCCCGAGCGGACGTTCCGCGCGCTGCACGTCGGCGGCACCAACGGCAAAGGATCGGTGACGGCGATGGCCGACGCCGCACTGCGCGCGGCGGGCCACCGCTGCGCCCGCTACACATCGCCTCATCTGATCCGATTGAACGAGCGCTTCGTCATCGACGGGCGCGAGGTGGCTGATGACGATCTCGTCGCGGCGATCGATGACGTACGGGCCGCGATCGAAGATCTACGCGCCGCCGGCACGCTCCAGGTGGAGCCGACGTTCTTCGAGACGACGACCGCGATCGCGTTCGAGCTGTTTCGACGCGCGGCGGTGGAGATCGCCGTGATCGAGGTCGGCCTCGGCGGCCGGCTGGACGCGACGAACGTCCTCACCCCCATGGCGTCGGCGATCACATCGATCGGATTCGATCACGAGCAATATCTCGGCCGTACGCTGCGGGAGATCGCGATCGAGAAGGCCGGCATCATCAAGCCCGGCGTGCCGGTCGTCCTCGGCTCGTTGCCGCCCGAGGCGCGGGCGGCGATCGAATCGGTGGCGCGAGAGCGGTTGGCTCCAGTCGTCGCTGCCGGAGAGGACAGGCTCCGCCGCTACGTCGACGCGCCGCTCGCGCTGCGCGGAGCGCATCAGCGAAACAACGCCGCCGTCGCGGCGGCGCTGCTCGAAATCGCCGGCGCCGGCGGCGTGGCCGTGCCGCCCGAAGCGGTGCGTGCCGGGCTGACCACGGTGTCGTGGCCCGGACGGCTGGATCTTCGCCGGTTGCCCGATGGACGCGAGGCGCTGCTCGACGCGGCACACAATCCGGATGGCGCCGCGGCGCTGGCGGCGTACCTCCGCGAGACGTGGCCGGACAAGCCACCGCTGGTATTCGCGGCGATGCGCGACAAGGACGTGCGCGCCATGTTCCGCGCGCTGCTTCCGGCGGTCGGCGCGATCGTGCTGACGCGCGCCTCGACTCCGCGCTCCGCCGATCCAGCGCAGCTGATGCGGCAGGCGCACGACATCGCGCCGTCGCTGCCGATCGCGATCGAAGGCGACCCGGCGGCGGCGTTGAATGCCGGCTGGCGCCGCGGACGCCGCATCGTCGTCGCCGGATCGATCTTCCTGCTCGGCGACGTGCTCAACGAGTTCGACCGGACGTGATACCCTTCGAAAACGCTCAGTGAATTCCAATCTTTTCCTCGCGTGTTGCCTGCTCGTCGTGCTCGTTTCCGCGGCCGCTCCGGTGCGTGCGCAGCAGCCCGCGCCGGCGCCCGCTTCGTCTCCGCAGTCGCAGATTCAGGCGCAGTCGAGCGACTCGCTCGAGCGCATCGGCGACAAGCACGTCAAGCGTATCGGCCACGTCGAGGTGACGCTCGCCAACGGCACGTCGATCTACGCGGACAACGCCGAGCTCTTCGAGGATCAGGACCGCGCCGTCTTCACGGGCAACGTCGTCTTCTCGCAGGGCGACAACCGGATCTCGTCCGACCGCGCCGACTTCAACACCAAGACGAACCTCGGGACGTTCTACAACGCCTCGGGTATCGCGACGGTGAAGCCGCCGAAGCCGCAGGCGCGGCCTGGCGCGATCGCCCCGCCTCCGGCGAGCAACCAGCCGAACGACGTGTACTTCTTCGGCGACACGGTCGAAAAAGTGGGGTCGAAGAAGTACCGGATCACGAACGGCGGCTTCACGTCGTGCGTGCAGCCGACGCCGCGCTGGGAGCTGCACGCGGGCACGGTGATTCTCAACGTCGGCCATTACACGGTGCTCGAGAACGCCATCTTCACCGTGAAAGGCGTGCCGATGCTCTACGTGCCGGTGATGGCGTACCCGACGAAGAAGGAGGATCGCGCCACCGGTTTTCTCATTCCGACCTACGGCGCCTCGACGCTGCGGGGGCAGGAGCTGCACAACGCGTTCTTCTGGGCGATCGATCGCAGCCAGGACGCCACGATCGAGCACGAGTGGTACTCGAAGATTGGCAACGGCGTCGCGGGCGAGTATCGCTACAACTTCGGGCCGATGTCGAACGGCACGCTGACCTCGCACTTCATCGATCAGCATCAAGCCGAGCTCGTTCAGCCGGACGGCAGCACGGTCCCTTCGCAATCCGAACAAAGCTACGATTTCCGCGGCAGCCTGAATCAGGCGCTACCGCTCGGGCTTCGCGCGCAGGCGAACGTGCAGTACTTCTCGAGCCTCGTCACCAACCAGACGTTCAACACGAACGTCTACAACGCGTCGAGCAACCAGCGCAGTGTCGGCGTGAACGTCGTCGGCGCGTGGTCCGGTTACAGCGTCAACGCCACGTTCGACCGCAGCGAGTACTTCTATAGCGCCGCGAGCTCCGCGCTGACCGGCAGCGCGCCAAAGGTGGACCTCTCGCGCAACGAGCGGCCGCTGTTCGATTCGCCGGTGTACTTCTCCGTCACCGGCGAGTACGCCGACCTGCTGCGCGAGAATAAAGCGCTTGATCCCGCCCGCAACCTGGTCGAGACGAACACCGGACTGACGCGCTTCGATTTCTTCCCGCAGGTCCGCTATCCGTTCAAGAAGTGGGAGTGGTTCACCGTCAACTCGACGTTCAGTTGGCGCGATACGTATTACACGCGCAGCCTCGATCCGACGCGGACCGATCCGGTGACCAACCAGGCACTCGAGATCGATGAGGGGCTGAACCGCCGCTACTTCACCGCGCAGGCGCAGATTACGGGACCGGTGTTCACGCGAATCTGGGACACGCCGAACAACGGCTACGCCGAGAAGTTCAAGCACTCCATCGAGCCGACCGTCACCATCCGGCGCACCTCGTCGATCGACAACGCCAGTCAAATCGTGCTGCTCGACGGCACCGACTACATCGTCGGCGGCACGACGAACATCACCTACGGCGTCACGAACCGATTCTTCGCGAAGCGCCAGGACACGCCCGGGCGGCCGGCGACGTCGAAGGAAATCCTCGACGTCGAGCTGTCGCAGACGCATTACTCCAACACGCAGGCCTCGCAGTTCGACACGGGCTACGCGTCCAGCTTCACAGGCGCAGCAGCGAACGCCTTCTCGCCGATCGCGTTGACCATCCGCGCCGTGCCGACCAACGCCCTCAACGGCTCGGTTCGCGCCGAGTTCGACAGCAAATACCACAACCTGCGAACGATCTCCGCGACCGGCACGTATGCCGTGACGGGTCTGTTCCAGACGAATCTGACGTGGAGCAAGCTGGCGCAGCAGGACTTGACCAAACCCACTCAGTTCCCAACCGTCGATCAATCGATCAGCGCAAGCACCACGGTGCACACGCGCGACAACCGGTATGGAGGCATCTATGCGCCGAGCTACGACATCTTTCACCATTCCATGCTGTGGCAGCGCATCTCCGCCTACTACAACACGCAGTGCTGCGGTCTCGCCCTCGAGTACGACACGACGAACTACGGCGCCGGGATCAGCAATCTGGTCGGTGTGACGGGCGACCATCGGTTCTTCCTGTCCTTCACGCTGGCAGGCCTCGGCAACTTCTCGCCCTTCAACGGCGCGATGAGCGGCGTGCCGCGGTAAACGATCGCCATCATGCCGACGACTCTCGTCACCGGTGCCGCGGGCTTCGCCGGCGGCCATCTGCTCGACCTTCTGAGCGCGGACACGCCGGATCTCGTGGCGTGGTCGCGCCCCGGCGGCGCGCGGCCCCATACCGTCGCGGGCACGACGTGGGAGGCGATCGATCTGCTCGATCGCGACGCCGTGCGGCGGGGCGTCGCGCGGTTACGTCCAGCGGTCGTGTATCACTGCGCCGGCGCGGCGCACGTCGGCCGCTCGTGGGATCGCACCGAAAGCACGCTGGCGACCAATGTGCGCGCCACCCATTACCTGCTCGACGCGCTGTCGCGCGCGCAGGTCGAATCGCGCGTGCTGATTCCGAGCTCCGCGTTGGTGTATGCCAGCGCCGATCGCGCGCTCACCGAAGAGGACCCACTGATTCCGTCGAGCCCCTACGCGCTGAGCAAGCTCGCGCAGGAGCAGCTCGGATGCCGGCCGTACGGCGGTGTGCACGTCTTGATTGCCCGCGCCTTCAACCATTTCGGTCCGCGTCAGGATCCGATGTTCGTCGCCTCCGGATTCGCGCGCCGCATCGCCGACATCGAGCGCGGGCGATGGGCGCCGGAGATCGCCGTCGGCAATCTGGAGGCGCGCCGCGATCTCGCCGACGTCCGCGACACGGTGCGTGCGTATCGCCTGATCGCCCGGCACGGCAAGGCGGGACGCCCGTACAACGTCTGCTCGGGCCGCGCCATCGCGATTCGCGATCTGCTCGACATGTTGATCGCGCGCGCCCGGGTGCCGATGACCGTGAAGCCCGATCCCGCGCGGTACCGGCCGAACGATGTACCGCTGCTGCTCGGCGATCCGCAGCGTCTGCACGACGAGCTCGGATGGACGCCGCGCATTCCGCTCGAGAAGACTATCGACGATCTACTCGAATATTGGAGGGGAACGGACAACGGCGAGAGGTAAAAGGTAGAAGGTCAACGTGAAGGTAGAAGGGGCTTTTTGAGAGTGCTCGTCACCGGCGGGACCGGCTACCTCGGTCGGGCCGTCGTGCGTGCCTTGACGGCGCGCGGCCACACCGTCGTCGTCTTCGCCCGCGGGGCGAGCCGCAGCGGCGTGCCGGCGACGCTGGTGGACGGCGACGTCCGCGATCCATCGGCGCTCGTGCGCGCGGCTGCCGGCTGCGACGCGCTGTGTCACCTGGCGGCGCTCGTGAGCCTCTGGCGGCGTCGGCGCGAGGACTTCGACGACATCAACATCGGCGGCCTTCAGCACGCGCTCGATGCGGCCGCTGCCGCCGGCATCCACCGCGTGATCTATACGTCGTCGTTTCTCGCGCTGCCGCCGAACGACGCGCCGGCTCCGTTGGAAGCGAACGACTATCAGCGAACGAAGGTGGCGGCGGAGCGGCTCGCCGATGCGGCGGTTCGCGCCGGCCATCCGCTGATTCGCCTGTATCCCGGTGTGATCTACGGCCCCGGCTCGATGACAGAGGGAAACCTGATCGGCCGTCTCGTCGCCGATCACCTCAGGGGCCGGCTGCCCGGATTGATTGGTCCTGAGCGTCAGTGGTCGTACGCGTTCGTCGACGATGTGGCGGACGCACACTGCGCGGCGCTGGAGCGCGGCGCCGAAGGAGGCCGGTATGTGCTCGGCGGCGAAAATGCGCGGCAGGAACGGGTGTTCTATCTGGTCGGGTTGATGACGGGCCGAACGCCGCCCCGGCGCATTCCGTTCGCTGTCGCGTCGGCGATCGGCGCGATGGAAGAATGGCGCGCACGGCTGTTCGGCGGAACGCCGCGTCTCACGCGCGGAGCCGTCGACATTTTTCGGCACGACTGGTCGCTCGACAGCAGCGTTGCCGTACGCGATCTCGGCTACAGCATGACGCCTCTCGTCAACGGCATGCACCAGACGGTCGAAGCGCTGCGGGCTGCGCTCAGCTGAAGCCTTCGCGTGACATTGAGCCTCCGCACGACATGAATCGAGAACAGTGACGATGCATGCTGAAGATGCGCGGCAATGGGTGCATGTCGGTTCGGGCGCGTTTGCACTCCTGCTCCGCATCCTGACCTGGTGGCAGGCCGCGGCAATGGCCGCCATCGCACTCGTCTTCAACGTGCTCGTGCTGCCCCGCATCGGTGGCCGCCGTCTCTATCGGCCGGTGGACGATGCGCGAGGATTTCCGCTGGGCATCCTGCTCTACCCTCTGGCCGTCCTGCTGCTGATTCTGCTGTTCTCGTCGCGGCTCGAGATCGCTGCGGCGGCGTGGGGCATCCTCGCATTCGGCGACGGCGCCGCGACACTCGTGGGCAGACGCATTCGCGGGCGCACGCTCCCGTGGAACACGGAAAAGACCATCGCCGGCACCGCCAGCTTCATCGTCTGCGCGAGCGTCGGCGGCGTGGCGCTCGCGTGGTGGACGCGGCCGGCGGGATCGATGTGGTTCACGCTGCTGGCGCCGATCGCGGCGTCTCTTGCCGCGGGACTGGTCGAATCGATCCCGGTGCGCCTGGACGACAACCTGTCGGTTCCGGCGACGGCGGCGGTCGTGCTGTGGATCGGCGCGATGGTGACGCCGGAGGCGCTGGGGATGGCAGGGTCGACGATCCTTTCGCGGCTGCCGTGGGCCATCGCGCTGAATGGCCTGGTCGCGTGGGTCGGGCATCGCGCGCGCACGGTGTCGGCGTCCGGCGCCGTAGCCGGTGCGCTGATCGGCGTGGTGATCTTCGTCGGCGGCGGCGCGGGCGCATGGGCGCTGCTGCTGCTCACGTTTATTCTCGCGTCTGCGACGTCGCGTCTGGGATTGAAGCGGAAGATGCTGCTTGGCATCGCGGAGGAGCACGGGGGGAGGCGCGGCGTCGGCAACGCAATCGCCAACTGCGGCGTGGCGGCGATCGCGGCGTTCGCGGCAGTCGCCACGCCCGAGCACACGAGCGCGCTGCTGGCGCTCGCCGCGGCGTTGACGGCGGCGGGAAGCGACACGGTGGCCAGCGAGATCGGCAAGTCTTGGGGGCGGTCGACCTTTCTCATCACGACGCTCGGACGCGTGAAGCCGGGGACCTCTGGAGCGATGTCGCTCGAAGGAACTGCTGCCGGCCTGCTGGCGGCGCTGGCACTCGCGGCGGTAGCAGCCGCGCTCGGGCTGATTCCCGGCGCGCTCATCGTCGTGGTGATCGTCGCGGCGACGGCGGGTGCGTTGGTCGAGAGCGCGCTCGGCGCGACCCTCGAAGGACCGGGTATTCTGAACAACGACATGCTCAACTTCATCAACACCGCCGTGGCCGCCGCCGCGGCGTTGGCGCTGGCATGACCATCCGGCGCCGACGCTCGGCGTCACCCGGCACGGTGGCATCTGGCACCTGGCACCATGGCACCTAACGCCGTGGCACATGGCACCGTGGCACCTCGCCGCTTTCGCGCCTTCGTCGATCTGGCACGTCCTTTCACGCTCGTCGCACCAGCGCTGGGCTTCATGTCTGGCGCGCTGACCGCGGTCGGCGCGGCGCCGCGCGAGATCTGGACCGCCTCGCTGCTCGTGTATCCGATCGCCGGCTCCGCGATGGCTGCGTGTCTGAACGCGGGCAACAATGCGATCAACCAGATCTACGACCTCGACATCGACCGCGTGAACAAACCGAAGCGTCCGCTGCCGAGCGGCCGGCTGACGATCGCCGAGACATGGACGTTCACGGCGATCACCTACGCGCTGGCGTTAATCCTCGCGTGGCTCGTCGCGCCGGGGGGCCGCCACGAATGCTTCTGGCTCGTCGCGATCGCCGTGGTCTGCACGCTGCTGTACTCGGTGCCGCCGTTTCGCACGAAGCGGCTCGGCATCTGGGCGAACGTCACGATCGCCATCCCGCGCGGCGTGCTGTTGAAGGTGGCTGGATGGTCGTCGGTCAAGACGATCCTCGGCGTCGAGCCGTGGTACATCGGGGCGATCTTCGGACTGTTCCTCCTCGGCGCGACGACTACAAAGGACTTTGCCGATATGGAAGGCGATCGGCGCGGCGGCTGCCGCACGCTGCCGATTCAGTTCGGCGTGCGGCGCGCGGCCTGGATGATCTCGCCGTCGTTCGTCGTGCCGTTTCTGATGATTCCGATCGGCGCCTGGCTGCACGTGCTGACCGGCAATTTCTGGCTCCTGCAGATCCTGGGCGGCGTGATGACAGTGTACGGCGTCTACGTCTGTTACCTCATGCTGCGCCGGCCGGAAGACCTTGCCGTCGAGGAAAACCACGTCTCGTGGGCGCACATGTATCGCATGATGTTCGTCGCGCAGATCGGGTTCGCGCTCGCGTATCTGTTATAAGCGCGCGATAATTCCTGAGCGCCGAATTCAACACAAAGGACACAATGGACACTAAGGAAACACATAGGAATTATCGTTCGTGTCCTCGTGACCTTCGTGGTTGATCACGGTCGCCGCAAATCCCAGAACGATCCAGTCAACCCGACGCTCGCGAAGATGGCGTGCGCTTCATCGATCGTCGGCCGGCGGAAATCCGGCGCCAGACGGTCGCCGTACCACCGTTGAGCGAGCGCCCACGTCTGCGGAATCGTCATCGTGGCGCCGAGCGGCACGCGTTTCCATTCACACCAGCGGCGAACGTCCTCTTCCGACCGGAA
>Ga0068855_100004161_pt1 | contig 17655 bp, 13 predicted proteins | sample KBSCornC52_FD_66592 | JGI IMG/M metagenome (GOLD analysis project Ga0068855, IMG submission 66592) | Corn rhizosphere microbial communities from Kellogg Biological Station, Michigan, USA - KBS Corn C5-2 | ecosystem: Host-associated > Plants > Roots > Rhizosphere > Soil ...
CCGCGCGCTTCGCCGAAGTATCGAGAAGATAGTTGCCGCTGGGCTGCGAAACCTGCACGTTACTTACTGCTCCATTGCGCGCGATCGTGAACGTCACCGCGCATTTCTGTGAGGGCATCGATCGCACATCCGCCGTATTCCAGCGCTGGGAAATGCGGTCCCGCATAAGATTCACATACCCCCCAAAGCGCGAACCCAGAACCGACTGCGGCCCGATATCGATGCCGGCCGAGCCGCTCATCCCGTACATGTTCGACGTCGTTGCCTGCGGGGTATGCGAGTACAGCTGATTGTCCTTGTATGGCGTCGCGGGCTTGTAAGCCGTCGGCGCCGGCGGACGAGGCTGTTTCTTTTTCGTCGGCTTTTCGAATTTGTTCGGAATCGGTATCGCATCCGGAGGTACGATCGCTCTGGCCGGCGGAAGAGGTTTCTCCGGGAGTGTCGGGACCGTGCTTTGCGAATCGTGCGCCAGAGGATTCTGCAGTCCTTCCCGATGCGGCATCGGAATGCTTGTCACTGCATTTACGCCGACCGAGCCACTGCTCGCGTGCGGCGCGCCGAAACGCTCGGTCGTCGAAAATACCCCCCCGATCAGCAAAGCTCCCACAATGCCGGCGTGAATCAGTAGCGATACGGTAAAGAAACGACCCGTGGCCTCCCGCGGGTAAAGTGCTGCCGCCTCCGCCATATCTCCTGTTACTGCCCCGGGCCGCGAGCTTTGGAGCCAGCGCTGTCGTCAGGCACCGTCACCACGTTCACCCCGAACTTCGCCGCCCCCAGGATACTCAGCACCTGCGCCACCTGGTCGAACGGCGTTCGCCGGTCGGCCCGAAGGTAAACCGCGTTCTGGCCAGGATAACGCGAATGGATCTGGTCCGCCAATAGATTCACGTTCACCGTGTCCTTGCCCAGATACACCTCGCCGGATTGGGATACCTGAACCACCGGCAGGTCCTTCGCGCTTGCCGCCACGCTACGCGTCTTCGGGACGTCGATCTCGATCCCGTACTCCATCACGTGCGCCGTAATCATGAAAATGATCAGCAGCACGAGCGCCACATCGACGAACGGAGTGACATTGATCTCCGCCAGGGCCGGAGTCCCGCGCGATCTCCGTCCGCCCCCGTTCAGCCCGCCGACGTTAATGGCCATGATTCACTCTCAAAAAGCGTCTAATCCCCAAAACTACGCTCGATCATGTTGAGAAATTCGAGCGAAAAATCATCCATCATCGAGCCCATCTCTTTTAACTGGTGCCCGAAATGGTTGTACGCCATCGCCGCCGGAATCGCCGCAAAAAGCCCGGCCGCAGTCGCGATCAGCGCCTCAGAAATGCCGGGACCAACCGACCGCAGGCTCGTGCTCCCCGCCGTTCCCAGATTCTGGAACGCCCGGATTATTCCGAGCACCGTTCCGAATAATCCGATAAACGGCGAAACGGATGCAGTCGTTGCAAGCCAGCTCAGATTCTGTTCCATTCGGGACAGCTGCTGGTTGGTTCCGATCTGCAGGCTCCGGCTGATCGCGTCCCGGTTCGAAAGGGCGCCGCGCTGCTTGATTTGCCGCGAGACCTCCTGGTACCCACTATCGAAAACTGTAACCAGGGGCGCCGGGCGAAATTGTTCGCTCGCCACCATAACCGCCTCGAGGCCGTTGGCTTTCCGGAACGCGCGCAGAAACCTCGCATCGCCTTTTCGCGCCGTGCCAAATGATGACCACTTCGCGAAAATGATGGTCCACGAATAAATCGAGAAGACAATCAGGATACCGAGAACCGCGTTGATGAGCGCGGAGGAATGGCTGATCAGGTCCCAGAAATTTGTTGTTGATTGAAATAAAAGGTGAGCCGCGAACGGACTCGGCAAACGTATAGCCTCCACCCCAAATCTAGCATGTGGTGAGCCGCACATTGCGCATGAACTATCCCGCTTTGGACAAGAGTTCCGGTTTCCCGAACTCCTGACGCGCAGTCCCTATAATCGGAACGAATGCTGCACGAACTCGCGGTCGAAAATTACGCGGTGGTCGACCGCGTCCGCGTGCGCTTCCACCCCGGCCTCAACCTGCTCACCGGCGAAACCGGCAGCGGTAAATCCATCCTGGTCGATGCTTTAGCCTTGCTGTTCGGCGGTCGCGCCTCGTCCGATATGATCCGCTCCGGCGCGGAGCGCGCTCGCGTATCGGGCATCTTTGAGCCGGACAGCCGCGCCCTCGCTACTCTCGCCGATGCCGGTATCGACTGCGAGGATTCCGAACTGGTACTCGAACGCGAAATTCTCTCGAACGGGAAAGGTCGGGTCTACGTCAATAACAGGCCGGCCACGGTTGCCTTATTAAAGGACCTCGCGCCCCATCTCGGTGATATCCACGGCCAGCACGATCAGCAGCTTCTCTTCGATCCCGCGGCCCAGCTCACCATGCTGGACGCCTTTGCGCAGAATCACGAAGGCAGGGCGCGAATCGGAGAAATCTTTCACTCATGGAAACGCGCGGGCGATGAGATTGCCGCGCTCGAATCCGCCGAACAGGAAAAACTCCGGCTGCTCGATCTCTGGACCTTTCAGCGGCGCGAGATCGAATCGGCCGAGCTTCAGCCGGGTGAAGACGTATCGCTCGAATCCGAGCGCCGCGTCCAGCAGAATGCGGGCAAGCTTCTCGAGACCGCCGGCGCCGCTTACGAAGCCCTGTATGAAGCCCCCGAATCCGCCTGGTCCGTCCTGCGCAGCGTCGCAAAGAAGCTCGACGACCTCGCCCGCATCGACCCCGAACTGCAAAGCGCGCGCCAATCGCTCGAGCCTGCGCTGATCGCCACGCAGGATGTCTCGTACTCGCTGCGCGATTATCTCGGCAGCATCGAAGCCAACCCCGCCCGCCTCGAAGAGATCGAGCACCGCCTCGCGGCCATTGACAAGCTGAAACGCAAGTACGGCGGTTCCATTGAAGAGATCGTCGCGTTCGGTGAAGACGTCGCCCGCCGCATCGGTGAAGTCGAGAACGCCGGCGCACGCCTCGAATCCCTGCGACAGGAACGTCAACGCCTTGCGTCCGAGTACGAAAAAACTGCGACGGACCTCAACTGCCGCCGCATCACAGCGGCCTCCGAGCTCTCGAAGCGAGTGGAAGCGGAGTTGAAGCCACTCGCGATGGAGCGCGCCATCTTTGTAATCCGCATTGACCCGGGTCCATGGACCGCCGCCGGCGCCGATCGGGTCGAATTCCTGGTCTCCGCCAATCGCGGCGAGGAGCCGAAGCCGATGGAACGAATCGCCTCGGGCGGCGAGCTTTCGCGTATTGCCCTTGCGCTCAAAACGTGTCTGGTCGGATCGAAAGGGCCATCAGGCGAATCTCAGCGTACCCTCGTTTTCGACGAAATCGATACCGGTATCGGCGGCCGCGCCGCGGAAGGCGTCGCCCGGCGTCTGAAGAAGCTGGCGGACGACAATCAGGTTCTTTGCGTCACTCACCTCGCGCAGATCGCCTGCTTCGCCGACCATCATTACCGCGTCGGCAAATCCGAACACGCCGGGCGCACAGTAACCGAAGTCGACGAACTCTCGCCGAAAGCCAGTACCGAAGAAATCGGGCGCATGCTCAGCGGCCAGCGCCTCACGCCCGAAGCGCTCAGAAATGCCGAGCAGTTGATGCGCGCGGCTCGTGCCTGAAAAAGTGAAGAATTAGCGCAATCGCGCCGCCCGCAACCAGCGCCGCCGGGAAGAGAAGCCGGATCACTGGAATTCCGATCAGAAACACCAGCATGGTGGCGATCGCGAAAATCAGTCCGCCGGCATTTGCGTCGGCTGGGATCTTCGCCATGTCAATCTCGGCGCGAGGAACATCGTCCTTCTCGAACATGACGCGCCTCCTTCACCTAAAGCCTACTCCTGAATGGATTCCAAGGCGAACTCCACAACCACCGCAGTCACATCGTCGTCCGGTTCGGCTCCGCCCGTAAACTCCGCCACCGATTCGCGAATCTTCGCCAGCATCTGGCCGCACGGTTCTCCGGCCGCGCTTCGAATGATCTCGCGCAACCTCTTCGACCCGAAAAACTCCCCCGCTTCGTTCCGCGCTTCCGTCACCCCGTCGCTGTAAACAATCAGCCTGTCACCCGGCCGCATCTCTGTTCGAGCGGCCGCGAAATCGCTGTCCGGCAATAATCCAAGCGGTGGTGAAGTCGATTCCAGCGGCTCGAGTTCTCCGCCGCTGCGTAACAGCCAGGGCGTGCATTGACCCGCGTTGGCATACGTCAGTTGCCCCTTCCGATCGATGGTCGCGTAGAACATCGTCGCGTATTTGCCGAACTCCGCTCTCGCAGACAAGAAGGCGTTGATCCGAGCCATCACCGCGGGAATCGGTTCCGAGCCGGAGGCGCTCAGAAATGCGCCCTGCAGAAAACTCGCCATCAGCGCCGAACTGACGCCCTTCCCGGCCACATCGGCCACCACAAGCGCCCACTCGTCAGGACTCTTTTGCGCGACATCGAAATAATCACCGCCCACCTGGTGCGACGCCACGCTCGACCCACACACCCGAAACCACCCCGCATCCGGCAGAGTCGTCGGGAGCAGGCTCTGCTGAATGCGCCGCGCCACATTCAGCTCTTCTTCGATGCGTTGCCGGATGCGCTCTTCTTCGAGCAGCCGCGCATTCTCCAGCACTGTCGAAGCCTCAATCGCCAGCGTCTGCAGCAGTTCGCGGTTGCCGCCCGCCAGATCCACCGAGCCGCCGCGCGAATCCATGTAGAGCACCCCCAGATTCGCCGCGCCGCTCTTCAGCATCTCCGTATCCGCAGCCTTCCGCAGATTCACTCGCACCAGAGGAATGCACGCCACGCTGCGCAATTCCAGCACCGAAATCGTATTGCCTGGAGCGCATTCGAGCGCCGCCGGGTCAAACGACATATAGAAAAGGTCCCGCCGCCCTTCGAGCGCCTGCTGGATCAGCCGGCAAGGCACCCGCAGATCGCTCGCCGGCAGGTCGCGCCCCCCGCGCGAGCGCGCGCTCCGCGTCTGCAATTCATGCTGGGCGTCAAACAGCAGAAGAAATCCCCGCTCCGCCCCTGTCACGGCCAGCGCCGCGTCCACCAGCGTGTTCAGAACGTCATCCACAGAAAACGAACTTTGCAGCGAGCGCGCCACTTCCAGCACTGCCCGCAGCTTCTCCAGATTCGCTCCGCCTGAGGGCGATGTATCCGAAGGCAGCGGCCGCGCCAGCAGTTTCTGCAATTCGTCCCGCGATCGAGTGAAGTGCAGCCGGTATCCATCCGGCACGCCGAATTCGATCGCTTCCGACCCTTCGAGCGGACGCTTCTTCCCTGCGCGCTCGCCATTCACCCACACTCCATGCAGGCTGTCCAGGTCTTCGATCACAAACTGGCAGCCATCGAAAAGGATCTGCGCGTGATTGCGGGAAACACGGCTGTCGCGAAGAACCAAATCGTTGTCCGCTGCGCGTCCGATCCGAAACGGGAATGACGCCAGAGCCGTCCGATGCCGCCGGCCCGTCGGATCGACCACCACCAGCGCAGCGTTCGCCTCTACAGCCGGAGTCATGGGTTTCAGTTTAGCTTTCCCGGCCCGTGCTACAAATGCAGCATGCATCGTCGCGCATTCCTTGAAACCATGGCCGCCACGCCGCTGCTCGCCCAGTCTGCGCGACCCGAAACAAGCAACGCTGCCGGCGTCAAACTCGGTTTCGACACTTACTCCTTGCGAGCCTTCGGCTGGAAAGATACGCGACTGATCGATTTCGCCGCGAACCTCAAATGCGACACGCTGCAGATCTCCGATTCCGCCGATTACTCGAGTACCGATCCCGCGCATTTGAAACAGGTCCGCGATTACGCCGCGAAGTCCGGAATCCGGATCGATGCCGGCATTGGCTGTATCTGTCCGCTTTCGAAAAGCTGGAAGCCGGAGCTGGGTTCGCCCGAGCAGGTCATTGCCGATGGCCTGCGCGTCGCCCACACCGTCGGCGCCACGTCAATGCGCTGCTTCGTTGGAACCATGGACGACCGTCGGGGTTCGCGTCCCATCGAGGAATACATGGACGCATCGATCAAAATCCTCCGTTCCGTGAAATCCCGCGCGCAGGATCTGAACGTGAAAATTGCGCTCGAAAATCACGCGGGCGACATGCAGGCGCGCGAAATCCGCACCATCATCGAGGAAGCCGGCAAGGATTTCGTCGCTTCCTGCCTCGATACCGGCAACCCGATGTGGGTCATGGAAAATCCTCTCGTCAGTCTGGAAGTCCTCGGCCCTTACGTTGTCACCACGCATGTGCGCGATTCCGTCGTGTTCCAGCACCCTCGCGGCGCGGCTGCGCAGTGGGTTGCGCTCGGCGATGGCGTGGTCGATTGGAACGCGTTCTTCGACCTCTATCGCCGCGTCTGCCCGAATGCCCTTTTGCAGCTCGAAATCATCACCGGTCGCCCGCCGCAGATTCTTCCGTATTACGAGCGCGACTGGTGGAAGTGGTTCGAAAAGCAGCCCGCGAGCGAGTTCGTACGCTTTCAGGAAATGGCCCTACATGGCCACTCCTTCATGGGGACAATGGTGATCGAGGACGCGCCCGGCAGCCATCCATCCGAGTTCACCGCCGCGCTCCGCGAACAGCAGCGCGTGGATCTGGAGCGCAGCATCCGTTTCGCCCAGACAAAGCTCGGCCTCGGCGTCCGCTGGAAAAACGCCTGAAAACAGGGGGTCAGCCCCGTCGCAACCGCAAACTATTGGTTACTACGGACACGCTCGATAACGCCATCGCCGCCGACGCAATCATCGGCGAAAGCGTCCAGCCCGTCACCGGATAAAGCGCACCCGCCGCAATCGGAATCCCGATCACGTTATAGGCAAATGCCCAGAACAGATTCTCCCGGATAATCCGCAGCGTGCGCCGAGCCAGTTTGAGCGCCTCCGGTACGCCGCGCAAATCCGATCGCATCAGGACAATCCCGCCCGTCTCCACCGCCACATCCGTTCCCGCCCCGATCGCAATCCCCACATCCGCGCTCGCCAGAGCCGGCGCGTCGTTCACGCCGTCGCCCACCATCGCCACGCGCCGCCGCTCGGATTTCAGCCGGCCAATCTCCCGCTCCTTGGCCTCCGGCAGCACTTCGGCCAGAATGCGCGCTTCCGGAATCCCCACCTCACGCGCCGTCTCCAGCGCCGCACGCCGGTTGTCGCCCGTAATCATCCAAACGTCCACGCCCATCCCGCTCAGCCGCCGCACTGCTTCGGAAGCCTCCGGCCGGACCGAGTCCGCGATTTCGAACGTGCCCGCAGCCGCGCCGTCGATTTCAACCGCCACCGAGCCGGCTTCTCCCCTGCCCACGTAAATGTGATGACGGCCCACGTTCGCTTCGGCGCCCCGCCCCGGCAGCGCGCGAAAATCCGCCCCGAACTCGAGCGGCAGTCCGGCGGCATTGGCCACAATCGCCCGCGCAATCGGGTGCTCGCTCCACTGCTCCACCGATGCCGCAAGCCGCGCAATCTCGCTCGCCGGCAGGCCGTTCAGCGACCGCACTCCCGAAACCGCAAGCTTTCCCGTGGTCAGCGTGCCTGTTTTGTCCAGCACCACCGTATCCACACGCGCCGCCATCTCCAGCGCTTCGCCGTCTTTGATCAGAATGCCCCGCTCGGCGCCCCGTCCCGAAGCCGCCATAATCGCGGTCGGCGTAGCCAGCCCCATCGCGCACGGGCAGGCGATGATCAGCACCGCCACGGCGTTCACCATCGCCGTACCCACCGGCGCGAATAAAATCCAGATAACAAACGTCGCGAGCGCGATGGCCAGCACCGCCACCGTGAAGTAGCCGCTCACCACATCCGCCAGCCGCGATACGGGCGCCTTCGACCCCTGCGCCTGCTTCACCAGCTCGATGATCCGCGCCAGCGCCGTGTTCCTGCCTACTTTGGTCGCCGTGAACCGGAACGCGCCCCAGCCGTTCATTGTCCCCGCGAAAACCTGCGAACCCGCCGCTTTCGCAACCGGAACGCTCTCTCCGGTCAGCATGGATTCATCTACTTCGCTCGCGCCGCGCGCCACAGTTCCGTCCACCGGAATCCGGTCTCCCGGCCGAACCACAACCGTGTCCCCGGGAAAAACCAGATCGAGCGGCACTTCGGTTTCGACTTCATCCCGAATCACGCGCGCAGTCGCCGGCTGCAGGTGCAACAGCCGCCGAATCGCGTCTGATGCGTGCCCGCGCGCCCGCGCTTCCAGCATGCGGCCAAGCAGAACCAGCGCGACAATCACTGCGGCCGCTTCGAAATACACCGCGGCTCCACGAAAGACTGCCCACACCGAGTACACAAACGCCGCCCCGGTCCCCAGCGCCACCAGCGTGTTCATGTTGGCGGAACGATGGCGCGCTGCCTTCCACGCGTCCTTGTAAAACGGCCAGCCGGAAAACCCGAGCACTGGAATCGTGAGCGCAAGCTGCACGAGCGGAAACCGCTCCACCATGCCCAGCGCGAATACCGGAACCGCGAACGCCAGCCCCGCCGTCAGCCTGCGACGCAGATCCCGCGCCTCCGCCGCCTCCGCCACTTCCAAAGGCTGCTGCGGAACCTCGTAGCCGATCTGTTCCACTGCGGCGATCAGATTTTCAATACGCGTCCGCGATGGATCGAAAACCACCCGCGCCGTCCGAGTCGCGAAATTCACGCTGGCCCGATCCACCCCGTCGGATGACGAAAGCTGCCCCTCCACCGCGCGCGCACACGCCGCGCAAGTCATTCCGCCGATCGGCAGTTCGACTTCTTCCGCCTGCTTCATTCTGCCTGCTTCTCGCGGAAAGCTTCAGTTCCGGGAGACCTGAAACCCGACCTGCTCGACGGCCCGGATCAGTTCATCCGGCTTCGTCAGATTGTCGTCGTAGTCCACTACAGCCTTCCCCGCCCCCAGATTCACGTGCGCGTACTCCACGCCATTGACGCTCGAAAGCTTGTTCTCGATGGTACGCACGCAGCCCTGGCAGGTCATGCCGCCGATACAGAGTTCGACCTTCGTTTTCGCCATACTTCGATGATGCACCTTTCTGGCGGCCGGGACTCGGGCCTCAGCCCGAACTGTCCGCGGCTCTAATTCGAACCGGCCGCGACGCTGTCCCCCAGCAACCGGCCGATCAGTTTCGCAAGTTGCCGTACTGTGAACGGCTTCTGCAAAAACCCGGCGATATCCTCGCGCTCGATGCGCGCCATCGCCTCCGATTCCGGGTACCCGCTGGTAATCAGAATCTGCACGCTGGCGCCGCTCCGGCGGATCTCCGCCAAAACCTCCGCCCCGGACATCTTCGGCATGCTCACATCGAGGATCACAAGCGAAATCTGGGATTCCCGCGAGCGGAAAGTTTCGAGCCCCGCCAGGCCATCGGAGGCAGTAAGCACCGTATATCCGGCGCGGGACAGAACAGCCCTCACCACGTCCCGCACCGCTTCCTCATCGTCGATGACAAGGACCGAGCGCCCCCGCGCCTCCACCATGCCGGGCGCGGATTCCGGAACCTCCCGCGCCGCTACCGGAAAGAAAATCCGGAACCTCGTACCCGCTCCGGGGCTGGTTTCCAGCTCGATTGCGCCGCGGTGCCCGCGCACGATCCCCTGTACCGCGGAAAGCCCAAGCCCGCGGCCCATGAACTTTGTGGTAAAGAACGGCTCGAAGATCCGGTTCGCCACGTCACTCGCCATGCCCGGGCCGGTGTCCTGCACCTCCAGGTACGCATACGCTCCAGGCGCCACGTCCATGCCGCTGAACCGGGAAGCTATAGCAGCGCGATCCAGGCGCTCGATCCCGGTGCGCACGCGAACCGATCCGATGCCGTCGCCGATCGCTTCCGATGCGTTCACCACCAGATTGAGAACCACGTCGCGAACCTGGTTCGGATCGGCCTCAATCGGCGGCAGATCCCAGCCGGTCTGCACCTCGAATTCCACGCGGGAGGAAAACGAACCGCGAACCAGCGAGCACGCCTCCTGAACCGTCCGCGACAAATCCAGCCGGCAAACCGCGAACGCGCCCTGCCCCGCATACGCCAGAAGCTGTCGCGTAAGCTGGGCCGCGCGCTCGCTCGAGCGCAGAATCAGGTCGAGCATGCTTCTCGAGGGGTGGTCCTCCGGCAGGACTTCCGCGATAAAACTCGCGCCGCCCATGATGCCGGCCAGCAGATTATTGAAATCGTGCGCCACTCCCCCGGCCAGACGCGCAATGCTCTCGAATCTCGCCGCCTGCCGCACCGCCTCCTCGGCGGTATGCAGGTCAGTGGTGTCGATGCTGATTCCGATCAGACGCGCGGGGTGGCCCGGATCCGCCACCACCTGTCCGAACGTGGTAATCCAGCGGACCTGGCCGTTGCGGACGATCCGGAACTGATGCCGCAGTTCCTCCTGGCGCTCGATTGCGCGAACCATGTTGCGCCGCACGCGTTCGAGATCGTCGGGATGAACGCACTTGAGCCAGGATTCGAGCGTGGGGGGCGCCGACGGCTCGAGCCCAATCAGCTCATACAGTTCGGGCGACCAGTGCCCCTCGCCCGAGATCAGGTTCCTCTCCCAGATGCCGGCGCGCAGGGCCTTTTGCGCCACCCGGAATCGCTCGTGCGCGGTTCGCAGTTCGCGCTCAACCCGCCGCTGTTCGGTCACATCGCGAACCGTTTTGAACGCTCCCGTAACACGCCCGGCTTCGTCCCGAATCGGCGAGAAGGAAACAAAAACCGAGAGTTCGCGGCCCTGGGCGGTGGCGCGGATGGTCTCGTGCGATTCCACCGTCTCTCCTGCCGCCACCCGAGCGAGCGCTTCGCGCAGTCCGGTTTCAGTTTCGAGCGACCTCAGGATTGCAACCGAACGCCCCAGCACTTTCGCCGCTTTATAGCCGAAAAGCCTTTCGGCCGCCGCATTCCAGCTGGTAATCCGGCCTTCGAGATCGAGACCGATAAGCGCTTCCGAGGACGACTCCACAATCGAAGCCAGTAGCGCTCTGGTCTGCTCCGCGCGTTTGCGGTCGTGGATGTCGATCGCTGTGCCCAGCAGCCGGAGCCGGCCGTATTCGTCCGGCAGCTTCGTGATCCGGGTCAGATGCCAGCGAAATTCACCGTCCGCGGCGCGCCGGATTCGGACCTCGATCTCCGCGTCCCCGGAATCCTGGCAGGCGCACTGCCGCAGCCGGGAGGCATCCTCCGGGTGCAGCGCACAAGTCCAGTCCTGTTCTCCGGCAGCTCCCGAATATTCGAGCGCATGTGGGTTCACATAGTCGATCTTTCCCTCTGCGTCTTCCGTCCAGACGATGCCGCGAAGCGACTCCGCCAGATCCCTGTATCTTCGCTCGCTCGCGCGCAGTTTGGATTCCGCCACGCGCGCCGAAGTAACGTCGCGAATCGCGCCGCACACGCCGGTGACATTCCCAGCCGAATCCCGCAAAGGGTAATACGTTGCCACGTAATTTCCGGTCGAGCCGGGCGGCGCTGGCAGGGTCAGCGCTGCGGTAAACGAATCGCCGGTTTCGAGCACGCGGCGGTAAAGCGGTTCGAGTTCGTCGGCGCAGGGGCCCACCACATCGCGCAGCGGACGTCCAATCGATTGCGCCGCGTCCTGGCCATGCAGGCTTGCCAGGTAGTCGTTGATAAACACGTACCGCAGTTCCCGGTCGACTATCACCAGCCCGATCGGCGCGCCTGCCGAAAGGCGCTGGAGCGCAGGGTCAGTGCGCGCGCCTTCGCTCGCCTCAAGCTGGCTGATGCGCTCGCGGAGGCGTTTAATCTCTTCCAGCAGAGACTGTCGGTCGAGGCCGGGGGCCATAAAGTGGGAAGGCGGTGTTGCCAGGCTACAACTTTACAGCCTCGCCAATCTGTTCGGAAACCAGATCGGCGACCAGTTTGTGCAGATTCCGACCGTCTTCAAAGACAAAATTTTTAGAAGCCGGATCCCAATCCAGCTTGAAGCTCTTCACTCTTGCTGATATCCAAATTTGTCTCACCGGCGAGTTCGGACTCAATACGAATTTTGTCGGAGGATCCTCGAACTCAATCGTCAGTGCGCCTTGATTGCGATCGACTTCAAAATCGTGCCGGTCCGCCGCTTTATGCAAATCGCGCTCGAGCGCGGCCAGAGCAGCTTCCGAAACGGATTGAAACTCGTTTTCGTTCAGCATCGAAGTTCGGGGCGACAATTCATTTTTTCACGCTCGGCCCTTTCATGTCTTCGATCGCGTTTTCGAGTGCGGATGCGCATTGTCGTAAACGCGTACCAGGTCTGTAATCGAGACATGCGTGTATTTCTGGGTCGTGGAAAGACGCGCGTGGCCAAGCAATTCCTGAATCGAGCGCAAATCTGCGCCATCGTTCAGCAGATGCGTTGCGAAAGCATGCCTCAAGGTATGGGGGTGAATGGATGAATCCCTGAGAAACGCCCGGGCATAGAAGCTGATGATATTCCGGGCGCCGCGATCGGACAGCCGCCCGCCGCGATGGTTTGTGAACACCGCTTCATGTTGCCGTGTGAAATGACGTTCGTCCAGCCATGCCTGGAGCGCGGCCGCGGCCTTCGTACCGTACGGTACCTGCCGCTCCTTTCGGCCCTTGCCCCGAACCCGGAGCCAGCGTTCATCCCGGTCGATGTCGCTCAGGTCGAGGCCCACCGCTTCGCTGATGCGCAGCCCGCAGCCGTAAAGCAGCTCAAAAAGGAGCAGATCGCGCTTCGGATGCGGCCGTTCCCCACCCTCTTTCATAACGCTGTTGATCAGGTCATTTGTGACCTCCGCGTTGGGCGCTTCGAGCACCGGCTTGGGCATTTTCGGCAGATGAAGCAGGCGCGCCGGATCGGACAAAATGCGGTGCTCGCGCGAGAGATATCGGAAAAATGCTCGAATACAGGCAAGCTTGCGGCGGATCGTGGCCGGTTTTAGTTCGGCGGAGTAGAGATTCCATAGCCATTCCCGCAACCCCAGCAGATCGAAATCGGCCACCGGCGGCGGATTCTCCCCCGGAGGCGAAAAATAATCGGCGAACTCGCGGAGATCCGCGGCGTAGTTCCGTATCGTATGCGGCGAATCGCTGCGAAGCTTCAGCTCCCCGATGAAATCGGAGATTGCCTGCGCCAGCTCAGACACAGGCGCGGCCAATCGCAACTTCCTCCCGTCTTTCAAGCGCCGTAAGCGCCGTCTGGCAGATCCGCGCATGCCGCTGCTCGCGATCCCGGATGGGGGTGGCAAGCGGCGGCAGCAGATCGAAGGCGATATTCGCCGGCTGGTAGTGTTTCAGGTCGGCGTGCGAAACGTAGTGGCAGAGAGAGCCGAGCGCCGTCTCCCGCGGAAATGGCTCCGGCGCGCGGCCATGCGCCAGGTCCGCCGCAAACAGCCCGGCGGCAAGACCGGTCGCGATCGATTCCACATAACCCTCAACGCCGGAGATCTGCCCCGCGAAGAACACGTTCGGGCGCGAACGCAGCTGCAGCGTTGCGGAGAGCAGCGCAGGCGAATTGATGTAAGTGTTGCGATGAATCTGTCCGAAACGCAGAAATTCCGCGTTCTCGAGCCCCGGAATAAGCCGCATGACGCGCTTCTGCTCCGGAAAGCGCAAATGATTCTGAAACCCCACCAGGTTAAAACTGTCGGCCCGCAAATTCTCGCGCCGAAGCTGAACCGCCGCGTATGGCCGCCGCCCCGTACGCGGATCGATCAGCCCCATCGGCTTCATCGGCCCGAACCGCAGCGTATCCCGTCCCCGCCTCGCAATCTCCTCAATCGGAAGACAAGCCTCGAAATACGGCGCATCGTTCGGGATGTGCGACTCAACATCCTCGGCCGCAATCAAAGCGTCCACGAACCGTTCGTATTCTTCTTTCGTAAACGGGCAGTTCAGATAGTCGCCCTCAGATTCGGCGCCGTCCAGTGTCTTGTCATAGCGCGACGCCGCAAAGACGATTGAGCGATCGATCGTATGCGCATCCACGATCGGGCTGATGCTGTCGTAAAAAAAAAGGCGGTCCGACCCTGTCAGTCTCCCGATCGTCGCCGCCAGCGCATCGCTGGTCAGTGGCCCGGATGCCACGATCACCGGCCCGGAGTCGTCGATCTGCGCAATTTCCTCGCGCCGCAAGTGAATCAGCGGATGAGATTCGATCGCTCTGGTCACCCGATCGGCGAATGCTACCCGGTCAACCGTAAGCGCCTGTCCGCCGGGCACCCGTGTCTTTGCTGCAATATCGATCAGCAATGACCCAAGCCGCCGCAGTTCTTCCTTGAGAAGCCAGGATGCCGAAGGCTCCCGATCGCTCTTGAGCGAATTACTGCAAACCAGTTCCGCCAGGTGATCGGTCTGATGCGCATCCGTCGTACGAACGGGCCGCATCTCGAACAGTTCCACCGGAACCCCGCGTGTCGCAAGCTGCCACGCCGCCTCCGTCCCCGCCAGCCCGCCGCCAATAACAATCACAGGTCGCAACTTTTATTATCGAGGGCCGCGTGCCACGCGTTTCCTCCGCAGGAGACCCGGTCAACGAAAATTCTGCACCAGCATCAGCTCACAGCTGGAGTGATCGATCACGGTGTACACGAATCTGCCGTCGCTCGGCGAGACCGCGAGTCCAAGGTAAACTGGCCGGGCAATCCCCGCCACTTTTGTATACCGGCCACTGCCGTAGCCGAAAAACACCAGCTCCTCTTCTTTGCCTGTTGCCTGATCGCGAACAAAGTAAACGCCACCTGAGACGGGCGCGTAAGCGCTGCCGGCGCCCGCCACGGTATCGGGAATGATCTGCTGCTCTTCGCCGCCGGAAACGGGCAATCGCCATATGCCATAACCCTGCCTTGTGTACAGTACGAATCTGCCATCCGGCGATTCCAGCGGCGCAAACCCGCCCCTTGTGGTCACCTGTACGGCCCGCCCACCTTCGGCAGGAACCTTCCAGATCTGCAAAGCCTGCGTTCGCTGTGAGGCGAAGTAGATCCATTTGCCGTCTCGCGACCAGCTCGGCGCAGTATCGTTCACCGCATCGTAATTCATCTCGCGCACGCTGCCTGTCGCAATCTCGGCAATGTACAGAGTCGCGTAGATCTTCTGTCGCGAATGGAAGACGATCCTCCGGCCGTCCGGCGACCAGCGCGGGAAACTGGCAACCGAGCCCTTCAGGTGTGTGATCTGCCGCGGATGCGAGCCGTCGCGGTCCGCAATCCAGATTTCACTCCAGCCGGAACGCGATGACTCGAAAGCAATTCGCTCTCCGTCAGGAGAGTACGATGCCGCGAACTCTCTTCCGCTGGACCCGATCAACAATCTTTCGCCCTGGGCTGCCCGATCCATCGTCCAGATACTCGAATTCGTAGTCTCGCGCGTATAGACGAGTCGATCGCCTTTCGCCGATATGGCGAGCCCGAGCGCGTTATCGGCGGAGATGGGCAAAGGCTCAGGACGCCCGTGTCCCGGCGTCATTTTCCAGATGCTCGGTTTCCCGGCCGTTGCATACCGCGTGAACACGATTCCCCGGCCATCGCGCGTCCAAACCGGACTGCCGATCAGCAGATTGTCGAACGTCAGTCGTTCCGGTTCGCCCTGGGCGCGCAGGTCCGGCGTAAGGTGCAGGAGGAACAGGTCTCCCGAGTTGGCCCCGGAATGCCGGACGAACGCGATGCGGCTCATATCGGGCGAGAACGCAGGTTCGAGGTCCTCAAAACCGCGGGAAGCTGGAACAAGCGTTCGCCGCTCTCCCGTTTCGGTCGACAAAAGAACCAGCTCTGCTGGTGCCATGGTCGACTGCCGGCCGGATACCACAAGCCATCTGCCATCGCCTGACCACGCAAGCAGGCGAAGATCGCGAAAAAGCGCATTCGGCGCGGCAAAGGTCGCGAGCCTTCGCTCCGGACCGCTCGAACGCGTCGGCATCAGCAACACCTCAGCGGTGTCCGGTCCGGAGAGTCGAATGAAACCGACGCTGCTCCCGTCGGGCGACCATGCCGGACTCAGGTCTGGCCGCGGATCCGTCGTCAGTCGCGCGGGTGCGTCGCTTCCAATGTTCTTCACATAGATATCGAGGTTGTCCTGCTTGTCGCCCGCCCAGCTGAAAGCAATGCGGCCGCCGTCAGGCGAAAAAGAAGGGCAGCGCTGAGCCCCGGCGTAGCCCGTCAGCACCGTCGCGAAAACGAAGGATGGTCGATCGTTCCGTTGGTAGAGCCAGAAAGCTGCGGCGGCCAGTCCGGCCAGCAGCCCGGCGATCAACGCGCCCGCCAACTTTCGCCCACGCGTCGCCAGCCGTGTCTGAGTCGGTGTCTCCTGAGTCGGTTGCTCGATGTCTGGCGCCTGGGCCGCTACCGCTGCAGGTTCGACGCTCGACAGAAAGCGATACCCTTTGCGTGGCACCGTCTCGATATACCGGGGGTGTTCGGCGGTATCGGCAAGCGCCAGGCGAACCCGCCCCACCACCACGTTCAGGCCGTGATCGAAATCGACGGAAGTGCCATCGCTCCAGAGTTGCCGCTGCAGCTCCTCGCGCGTCACCAGTTCCCCCGGCCGTTGCAATAACGCCGTCAATACCCGGCAGGATTGCTCGCCTAGTCGGACGCGGAAACCGTTTTTCCGGAGTTCTCCGGTCTCGGAGTCCAGCTCGAATGGACCGAAGCGGTAAAGACGCGTCCGGGTTTCCCCTGCAGGCATCGTCCGGGTTCCTCGGCGGAGTGTAACACGTGCGTTAACCCTGCCGAATGGGCATTGAATTTCAGCAACTTGGACTGAGACCTTTCTTTGCTGCAATTGAGAGCCGCCGTGTATTGCTCCTTGCCGCTGGCCGTCTTGAGAATACCTCGCATGGTGAAGCGCGCAAGCAAGCAGTCAGGCGGAGGCGGCCCCTCGCGCCCGCATCTCGGAATCGTCAGGACTGTGCTGTTCATCCTGCTGACCGCGGTGGCGGGCATCGCACAGGAGTCGCCTCAGCCTGAATCTTCGGACACGACCTGGGCCGCGTTGCACACGCACGGCTATGCCTCTTTCAAAAACGGACGCTATGCCGATGCGCTGGCCGATTTCAACGCGTCGCTGCCGCTCGCGGCCAGTCCCCAGGAGCGCGCAATGACCCTGAGCGACATCGGCTATACATTGACCGAGTTGGGCCGGACAGCCGACGCCCTGACGCAACTCGAGCAGGCTCGGGCACTGTGGATGAGCATCGATGCCGCTGGACATCGCGCGCTTCAGGTCACAATCACGATCGGTCTCCTCCACCGCATACTCGGGCATTTCCGCGAGTCGGAACAGATCTTGCGCTCCGCCGTGGGTTCAGCCCGCGACAGTTCGGACCATTCCGCTGCCCTGGTCGCGCTCGGCGAAGTTCTGAATGAACAGGCCCGCTTCATCGAGTCCCGGCCAATGTTCGAGGAAGCGCTGAGATTATCGCCGGGGCGTGACCGAGCCAGGGCGAGCGCGCTGATCGGCCTCGGAGATGCGGAAAGCAATTCCGGCCAGATTCAGCCGGGCATCAGCCATTTGCGCGACGGACTGGCCATATCGAGAGAAATCAAGGTGCCCGAACTGGAGGCGCTCGCGCTGCGCGATCTGGGGAACACGTACGTGCAGGCGGGGGACCTTTCGTCCGCGCAGGCGATGCTTCGTCGAGCCCTCCCCATCCTGGAAACGGCTCCCGCAATGCGCATCCAGTACGCGGGGACACTCGTAAG
>Ga0068855_100004162_pt1 | contig 17653 bp, 10 predicted proteins | sample KBSCornC52_FD_66592 | JGI IMG/M metagenome (GOLD analysis project Ga0068855, IMG submission 66592) | Corn rhizosphere microbial communities from Kellogg Biological Station, Michigan, USA - KBS Corn C5-2 | ecosystem: Host-associated > Plants > Roots > Rhizosphere > Soil ...
GAACTGCTCGATGGTGGGCCAGATGCCCAGCATGAAGCGCTGCATCGTCGGCAGCGGCAGCCGCGCGTCGCGCATCTGCGCGAACAGCTCGTGCTCGACGACGCGGCGCTTGTGCGGCGCGGTCTCGTGCACGACACGCTGCAGCCAGACCGGGTAGCTCCCGATGCTTTTCAGGTCACCCGTTCTGCGGAAGGCGTTCGACATGGATCTCCTCGATGGTCGTTGACGAAGTGCCTCGATCGTGCGTGCCCGAACGACCGTGAACAAGTCGGCATTTCTCCATCTTTCAAACCATTACAACCCTCCGGCCTTGACACGCATCATGCCGGATGCGATCGCGCCGCGAGTCAGGTTCTCAGACGAACGCCTCCTGGCTGTGCGCGTCGAACACGGCGAGCACTTCGTCGAAGTTGATCGGCTTGGTCAGGTAGCTCTCGAACCCGCAGGCCATCGCGGTGCGGATCTGCTCGGGCAGCGCATCGGCCGACAGCGCGACCAGGCACACGTCGCGCGTCGCGCGGTCGCGCCGCAGCTCGCGCGCGAGCTCGATGCCGGTCATGTCGCCGAGGTTCATGTCGACGAGCATCAGGTCCGGCGGATCGGCGCGCGCGCATTCGAGCGCCATCGCGCCGCTGGTGGCCACGCGCAGCGATACCCCCTGGCGCATGGTCACCAGCTGCCGCACCAGCTCCGCGTTGACCTCGTCGTCCTCCGCGTACAGCACGTCGAGGGTCGGCGCGGCGTGCGCTTGCGCGCGGCCCAGGCGCGCGGGGGCAGGCTTGGCGGCCGGCGCGGCGGCCACGCCCAGCCGCAGGCTGGCGCAGGTGCCCACGCCGAAGGTGCTGCTGATGGTGAGCGTGCCGCCCATCATCTCGGCAAGCTGGCGCGACAGCACGAGCCCGATGCCCGTGCCCTCGACGGTCGACGACTCGGCGCCGAGGCGGTTGAAGGGCTGGAACAGGCAGGCGAGCTGTTCCGCGGGGATGCCCTGTCCCGTATCGGTGACGAGGATCTCGCAGGCCTCGTCCGTGCGGCGCCAGGTGAGCGCCACGCGCCCGCCGGGCCGGTTGTACTTGACGGCGTTGCTCAGCAGGTTGACCAGCACCTGGCGCAGCCGCACCGGGTCGGCGTTGACCCAGGTGTCGTCCGGTGCCGCGAGGCGCGCATCGCGCAGGCCCGCGCCCGGCGGCGGGCTCTCGGATGCCACGAAGACCTCGACGCCCGCCTTGGTCACCAGCGGCGAGACCATGGTCGCCGCCTCCTCGATCACGCGCGGCAGCTGCACCGCCTGCGACGACACGGACATCTCGCCCGATTCGATCCGCGACAGGTCGAGCACGTCATTGACCAGCGCCAACAGGTGCGAGCCTGCGTTCTCCACGTGCTGCACGCGCTCGAGCTGTTCGGCCGACAGCGGCTTGTCGGCATCCAGCCGCAGCAGCTTGGAGAAGCCGATCACGGCGTTCAGCGGCGTGCGCAGCTCATGGCTCATGCGCGAGAGGAATTCCGTCTTCGCCTTGCTCGACGCCTCCAGCGCCTCGTGCGCCCGCCGCTCGGCATCGGCCACGATGCGCGTGGTGATGTCGCGCAGCACGATCGTCGTCAGAACGCCCTGGTCCATCTGCAGGCGTGAGAGCGAAGCCTCGAGCGGGAAAGGGCGCCCGTCGCGCTTGCGCCCCGTCAGCGCCTGCAGCGTGCCGGCGGCGGCAGACGACGACGGCGCCACCGCAGCGCCGCCGGCAATCGCGATCTGTTCGACGAAGCGGTCGATCGGCTGGCCCAGCGCCTCGCCGGCGGCCACGCCGAACATCGACTCGGCGGCCTCGTTGAACAGCACGATGCGGCGCTGCTCGTCGACCGAGATCACGCCTTCGCTGACCGCGTGGATCAGGCGCTCCATGCGCAGGTCGGCCGCAGCCTGCAGGCGGATCGCGCGGCGCACGAACACCAGGCCCGAGATCGTGAGCAACACCGCGATGCCGGTGTTCAGGCCCAGCAGCAGGCGCTGCGTGATGCGCGACGCCTCGCCGAGCTCGGCGGAGAACTCGCTGGTGAGCTGGGTCAGACGCTCGTTGAGCGCCTGCGACCGCTGCAGCATGGCGGCCACGGCCGGCGCGTCGGCGTCGCCCGCGCGCAGCCGCTCGTGCGCGCGCTCGACGAGCGTGCGCATCTCGTCGATCGTGCGGTCGCCTTCGGTCCAGGTGGCGATCGTGCGCGCCATGAACGGCATGTGCTGGAACCAGCGGAACATGCGGATCAGGCCGTCGATGTCGTCCGGATGGTTGCCGCCGTCCAGGAAGCCCTGGCGGGCGGCCTCGATGTCGGGTTCGGGCCGCTGCAGCGCCTCGCGCGCGGCGCGGTCGCCGAGCGGGAACGCGAGGGACGACTGGAAGCGCGCGTAGTCGAGCTCCTGGTGCTTGTCGGCGTAGTCGAGCAGGTTGATCTGCGCGTCCTTCTGCGCCTTCGAATACAGGCTCTCGCCCGCCACGTACGCGCGCACGGTCGACAGCAGCTGGATGCTGAACGCGGCGACCGAGGCCTGCAGGATCGTCATGGCGACGAACACCGCGACGATCGGCCAGTAGCTGGGCAATCGGGGCATCTTGCGAAAGGAGGTCACACGGATCATGAGGAGGCACGCCCGGCCGCCGCACGGCCCTGCAGCTCGCACATGGGGGCGCCTCGTACCGGCTCGGAGTCAGGAATGCCGCCACGGAGGCGACTCGAATCGAGCTTTGGGACATGGTGGCCGATGCCCGCCGCGGGCGCGAGGGGAAACTCCCCCGTGGGGCTGTGGGGAATCCTGGATTCGCGCGACGGGGGCGGCGCCTCGGCGGGGGTGGATCCTGCGACTGCGCGCAGGATGACGACGGGTCGGCGCGGGGGTCACGCGTGCCGGCGGCGAAGCGCCAATCGGTCGTCGCGCTACCAGCGCAGCTCAGACCCCGTCATCCTGCGCGGAGCGAAGCGGAGTCGCAGGATCCACGCTGGCGAGAGGCGCCGCGGCTGGGACAGGTGGATCCTGCGACTGCGCGCAGGATGACAGCCGATGGACCCAGGCCGGTCAGGCGACTGCGCGCCGGATGACAGCGGACCCCGCGCAGCCGGCGGCGTCCGTCCCGCATTCAGTGAATGCGGAACGAGGAGAAAGTGTCGTTGCACGCACCGCCCACCCACGGCGTGTCGGCCGTGAACGTGCACCGGGTGCCGCCGAAGTTGCCGTCGGTGTAGGCGTCCACCGTCCAGCCGGCCGGGATCTTCAGCGAGCTGACCCAGTCGTTGGGAATGTCCGCCGGCAGCGACGCGTAATCGCCCTTGCCCTTGGGCGCGCTGTAGCTGCCGCCGAAGTTGATGTCCTGGAAGAAGGTCACGCCCACCGCGCCCGGCACGGTGGCCACGCCGTTGAGCTTCCACTGCTGCGCCACGGCGCCGTTGCAGCCCCAGATGCGCAGCACGTTGCCGTTGCTGGCGATGCCGTTGGGGGTATCCAGGCACAGCCCGGACTGCGGATTGAAGACGGAGCCGTCGCCGCGCGGGATCCACTTCTGGCCGCCCACGCCGTTGCAGTCCCACAGCTCGACCTCGGTGCCCGCGGCGGTGCTGTTGCCCTTGATGTCCAGGCAGCGGCCGAGCGAGCGGAACGTGTTGTCCGCCAGGTTGTACTGCCAGTGCTGGTCGACGGCCTGCGTCTGGCAGTCCCACAGCTGCACGTTGGTGCCGTTGGCGCCGGTGTCGTCGCCGGCCACGTCCATGCACTTCATGCCGGGGCCGGTGACGGTGTTGACCTCGCCGCCGCGGCTGTCGCCGCCGTAGCCCGCCGCCACGATGTTGGCCTGCACCGCGGCCTCGGTCGCGTCCGACGGATAGCCCGCCACCATCACGCCTTCGAAGAACGAGCCGACGCTCCAGTTGCTGTTGTCCCCACCGGTGCCCAGCACGATGGCGCCTTCCAGGCTCATCGGGATGTACCCGCCGCGCGTGGGCAGCGTGCCCGCGTACTGTGTCGTCAGGCCGCCCGACTGCGCGTTGCCCGAGCGCAGCGCGAACGTCGTGCGCGCGTCGTTCTTGAGCATGGCCGTCACGAAGTTCGAGTTCACCGGCGTGTTGTTCAGGTTCGAGCCGTTGCCCATGAACAAGCCGTTCTCCAGGTCGGCTTCGACCCACGGGCCTGACCCGGTGCACGGCGCGAAATAGCACGTGGTGCCGAGGTTGACCGCGTCCATGTGGCCGTTGCCGGTGTCGTTGGTGCTGGTCTCGGCGTTGCCGTAGTCGAAGCAGCAACCGTCGTTGACATGCGTGCCGCTGGCCACCATGTACATGCCCTCGGGGTTGGCGCCGAATGCGACGCCATTGGTGGCGTTGTTGCGATATCCGTTGCGCGCGGAGATGTACAGGCCGTAGACCGGATGCCCGTTGGCGACGATGGGCAACGCGTTCGCCTTGGAGCCGAAGTCGAACGGCGCGGCACCGCCGCTGCCCTCGATGGCCAGGTCGTTGTGGCGCGACGACTGGTCGTACAGCACGGTGATGAGGCAGGTCGTGCCGGCGCAGAACGCGTCCTGCTGCGCCGCGTTGGCATACCCGCCGGCGCTGAGCGTACTGATGTCCGTGGAGGCGCCGTCCGACTGCCGTTGCACGCGATAGAGGCGGCCGGAGTACGCGCCGAACAGCGCGCGCGTGGTGCTGTGCGCGGCCACGCAGGGCGTGCCGCCGCTGGCGTACAGGTCGCACGGGCCGGCTGCATGCGCGCAGGACGCGGCGAGCAGGAAGCCAAGGAGCCACAGCGCCTTCAGGAACAGGGAGCGTTGTCTCGTCATGTCGGTCCTTCGGATCTTGTGTTGATGTGCGGACCAACGCCGCCGTCGCGACGGCGATCGATCCGGAGTCGGGCCTGCAGGGAGTCGGGACTTGCGTCCACCGCGCGGGAATTTCGGGTTCCCGCGGCGGCAGCGAAGCGTAGCCAGACGTCGCCGCACGATGGATTGAGATTTGGGCCGCCGGGATACAGGTTCGGGTATGGCGCGGCCCGCGCGTGCGGCAGCGTCGCGCGGCAGGCACGCGGCTTGGCACGCGGGCCGGTTCCTCGCGGCACGCAGGCGCGTGCAGGTTCCCACGCCCGGGCGGGCGCGGGCGAACGACGGTGCGCGGCGCCCCGCCATGCGCGTTCATCCGGCGCGGCGGCCCGTGCATCGACGCCTCCCCGTGCGCGCGACGACATACCGCGAACGCGGTATGTGGCCGCAGGCGCTCGTGCTGTCGCGGAGGGCGTCGGCCCATGAAAAAGGCGCCCCGCAGCCTGCAAGCCGCGGGGCGCCAACCCATGTGCCCGGGAGAAGACGAACCGGGCGGGCGATGCGAAAACGGCTCCCGCTATCCGTGCACCATGCGCAGCGGCCCGCGTGCGCCGTGCGACACGCCCGGCCCGCTGAGTCGCAGGACGCATTCGATCGTCCCCCAGCCCCGGCGCGGGCGGCCGCCCTCGTCGGCGGGCCGGAAATGCAGCCGGCGCAGCGCCTGCATCAGCGCGCCGTCGAGCACCACGTTCTCCGCCTCGAGCCCGCTCGGGCGCGAGAGCTGCACGTCCAGCACCCGGCCGTCCGCTTCGACGAGCACGTCGAAGTGCGCCGATACGAGCGGCGACGCGCTGACGAAAGGACTGTAGGGGGCGACGGACATGGCATCTCTCCTTCAGGCGTCAGAACGAATAGCCGACGGACACCATGTACGTCCGCCCGAACAGCGGCCGGCCCATGATGGCGCCGCTGCTGCCCTGCCCCGAGCCCGCGACGCGCGGGTTGCCCTCGGTCAAGCCGAGCGTGTCGGTCGCGTTGTTGACGGCCAGGCGCAGGTCGACGCCGCTTGCCAGGCTCGCGGACGCGCCCAGGTCGAGCGTGTCGTAGGCCGGCAGCGGCTGCAGGTTCTGCGGATCGCTGTCGCGCTGGCCGACGTGCGTCCATGTGCCGAACAGCCGGAACGAACCGAAGTCGGTCGGGATGCGGTACGACGGCGTCAGGCGCAGTTCGACCTTGGGCACGCGCTGCACGTTGTTGCCGCTGAGGTTGCCCGAGTTGACGTAGCGGCCGCGCGCGAAGTCACCCGAGAACGCGATGTCGAAGTTGCGCACCGGCCGCACGTTCACCTCGAACTCCAGGCCCCTGGACTCCGTGGTGGCGCTGAAGCTGGAACTGCCGGTGCCCACCTGAAACTGCTGGAACTGCGAGTTCTTGAGCTTGTTGGTGTAGATGGACAGGTAGGCCGTGTACAGCGAGGTGACCGCGTTCAAGCCCAGCTCCGCCTGCGAGATGCGCTCGATGCCGCTGCCGTGCAGGCCGTTGCGCACGTCGTCGAACATCGGCAGGTGCGCGCCGCTGTTCAGGCGCACGAACGCGCTGTACTGCTTGCTGAGGTCGTAGTTCGCGCCGAGCGTCCAGGACGTGGCGTGGCCCGTCCAGTGGTAGACGGTGTTGCCGCCGTTGAAGTACGCCAGGTTGTTGTCGTACAGGGTCAGCGGATTGCCGTCGAGGTCGCCCGTGGACAGGTTGCGCGACGTGCCGTCGATGCGCTCCGTCTCGAAGCGCGTGCCCGCGTCGACGCGCAGCGCATCGCCCAGCTTCCATTCGTCGGCCAGGTAGGCCGCCGTGTTGCGGCCGTTCCAGTCGGCGTCGAGGTCGAAGTTGAAGGCCGACGAGGTCATGCCGTGGTTGGACGCGAGCACGCCGTTGTCCAGCTTCACGTCGACCAGGCGCGGCCGCGCGTCCAGCGTGACGAGCTCCTGGTTGCCCAGGTACCAGAGGTCGTGCGACGAGTAGTCGGCGAAGTACGCGCCGACGGTCAGCGTGTTGCCCTTGAACAGCTCGCCGCTGACGTGCGTCTCGTCGGTGAACGACTGGATGCGCTTGTCGACCGACCACGGCATGATCTGCGCCACCATCGTCGACGTGTCGGCGATCGCGGCGCCGTTGCTGGCGTAGCTCGCGCTGCCGCCCGTGGCGGGGGCGCCCGCAGCGGCGACCACGCCCGCATCGCCGTTGGCCGCGGTGACCTGGCTCGCGATGTAGGCCGCCAGGGTGGTGGGCACGCCGCCGTTGACCAGGCCGTAGGTGGGCACGGTGCCGGAGGTGTAGCCGTTCTTGCTGTTGAGCGTCCAGGTGCCGATCTTCTGGTCCAGCGTCGCGCCGAACGTGCTCAGGCTGGGCCCGCGGCCCCGGCCCATGTCGATCTGGAACGTGCCGGGCGTCGCGCCGGGCGAGGTCTCGATCGTGGCGTGGCGGGTCTCGTCGTCGTACCAGGTGAAGGTGCGCGGGTTGACGCCGGGGAAGGCCGAGACGTGCTTGCCGTCGGCGCTGCCGGTCAGCGGCACGTCGGTGTACCAGGCGCTGCTGACGTTCATCGACCGCGCGTACAGGTCGAGCTCGCCGCCGCCATCGAGCTTGTGCGTGACGAGCGCGCTGAGCTGCCCGCCGCGGCTGGACGGGAATTGCGTGTCGCGCAGGCCGTTGCTGGTGCCATAGAAGCCGCCCACCGTCGCGAACCAGTCCTTGGCGATCGGGCCCGACCAGTAGCCGTCCAGGCGCCGCAGGTCGCCCGAGCCGGCGGTCAGGCGGATGTCGCCTTCGGCGGCATCGCTGCCCTTCTTCTGCACGAAGTTGACCGACACGCCGGGCTGGCCCGAACCGTAGATCGGGCTCGTGCCGCCGCGCAGCACTTCCACGCGCTCGATGGTGTCGTCGATTCGGAACAGCGACGAGCCCTCGAGGAAGGACAGCGACGGCGCCGCGAAGATCGGCGAACCGTTCATCTGGATCGTCGCGTAGGGCGAATCGCCGTCCTCGGGGAAGCCGCGCACGCGGATGTTGGCGCCGGACTCGCCGCCGGTGGTCTCCACGAACACGCCCGGCACGATCTTGAGCAGGTCGGCGGTCGACGTCGGTGCCGCGTCCTTGATCTGCTCTGCGTCCGCGGTGGTGATGGAATAGCCGGCCTCCTTCTTGAGCATGCCTTCGCGCCGCGAGTTGCCGGTGACCACGACCTGCTGCGTCTGGGTGAAGTCCTTCTCGCTGGCCGCGGTGCGTGGCGCGCCGGAGGCGTCGGCGGGCGCCGCCGGGGCGGCAGCCGGCGCGGCCGGTGCCGCCGCAGAGGCCGCGGGTGCGGGCGCGGGCGCGTCCTGCGCGAGGGCGCGCTCAGCGGCCAGCGTGGCCACCAGCGCGGTGATTGCAAGCGTCAGAGTGCTGTGTGTCGATCTTGTTCGGGTCATGTCGTTGTCGCCCTACCGTGAGTTGTCCATCCGGTCGGTGGCCGTTCCAGGGGAACGTCCGCGCCGGCTCCGAGGGTGCGCCAGTCCGCAAGCGCGGCCGGCGTCTGCCGGGCGCCGGACCTGTCTCTCATTCCGGCGCCTGGGATCAATGTAGAAAGCCAGATGCATCGCAGGATGTTGTTCTTGAAGACCGCACGAAAACTTGATTTCAAATCGGCGGCGCGCATGAAACGGATGAAACACAAGCGCCCGCGCACGGCCCTCAGCGCGCGAGCACGGGGTCGCGCCGGCCGTTGGCGGCCGGCGGCAGGCGCCGCGTGAACGCGGCGTCGTCGGCGCCGAACACGTGCACGTGCTCCGCGGGGAACGACACGCCCACCTGGTCGCCCGGCGCGAGCCGGTCGTCGGCGGACTTGGCCACGAGCGTGCCGCCGTCGGGCAGCCGCAGGTACACCCACGCGTGCTCGCCCAGGCGCTCGACGTGCGTGACCGCGGCGCGCAGCGCGGCGGTGTCGTCCAGCTGCACGTGCTCGGGCCGGATGCCCGCGATGACTTGCGCCGACCGCGCCAGCGGTGGCGGATCGACCAGCGCGCGCACGTCCGCGCCGGCCACGCGCAGCGCCAGGCCGTCGCCGTCGAGGCCGGCAGCCACGCCGGGCAGGAAGTTCATCGCGGGCGAGCCGATGAAGCCGGCGACGAAGCGGTTGGCGGGCCGGTGGTACAGATCCATTGGCGTGCCGACCTGCGCGATGCTCGCCGCGCCCGCCGCGCCGGACAGCGGCCGCAGCAGCACGATGCGATCGGCCAGCGTCATCGCCTCGACCTGGTCGTGCGTGACATAGACCATGGCGACCGTGCCGAGCGCGCGATGCAGGCGCGCGATCTCGACGCGGGTCTGCACGCGCAGGGCGGCGTCGAGGTTGGACAGCGGCTCGTCGAACAGGAACACCGACGGCTGGCGCACCAGCGCCCGGCCGATGGCCACGCGCTGGCGCTGGCCGCCCGAGAGGTCGCGCGGCTTGCGATCGAGCAAGGCATCGAGCTGCAGCATCGCGCTGGCCGCGCCGACGCGGCGCCGCACCTCGGCGTCGTCCACGCGCCGGTATTCGAGCCCGAAGGCCATGTTCTGGCGCACGGTCATGTGCGGATAGAGCGCGTAGCTCTGGAACACCATGGCGATGTCGCGCTCGGCCGGCGGCAGCGGGTCGACGCGGCGGCCGCGCATGTGGATCTCGCCCTCGCCGGGATCCTCCAGGCCGGCGATCAAGCGCAGCAGCGTCGACTTGCCGCAACCCGACGGCCCCACGAAGACGCAGAACTCGCCCGAGGCGATGCGCAGGTCGATCGCGCGCAGCACGTCGACCGCGCCGAAGCGCATGCCCACGCCGCGCAGGTCGATGGCGCAGGTGTCGGACGCGGTCATGGCAGGGCCTCCGTCAGGGTCTCGGGCGCGCGCAGGCGGCCGAACCAGGCGCCGTTGGGCGGCATCACGCAGGCCCGCGACAGGCCGTCGGCATCGCGCTCCATCTCGGCGTCGAAGCCGTGGCCGTCCAGCGCGACGACGTCGCACGGCTGCAGCGGATAGCGCGCCGGATGCGCGGACAGGTTGAAGATGCACAGCACCGCGTCGTCGCCGTGCTGGCGCACCCAGGCCACGACCTGCTCGTGCTCGGGCAACAGCCGCATCGAGCCGTGCAGCAACGCCGCCTGGCCGCGCCGGAACGCGAGGAAGCCGCGGTAGCGCGAGAGCACCGAATACGGCTCGCGCTCCTGGTCGTCCACCGCGCGCGAGCGGTGCCCAGGTGCCATGGGCAGCCACGGCGCGGCGTCGCTGAAGCCGGCGTGCACCTGGCGCGTCGACCATGGCATCGGCGTGCGGCAGCCGTCGCGGCCCTTGAAGCGCGGCCACATCTCCTTGCCGTACGGATCCTGCAGGTCCTCGAAGGCGATGTCGGCCTCCGACAGGCCCAGCTCCTCGCCCTGGTACAAGCAGGCCGAGCCGCGCAGCGAGCCCATGAACGCGAGCAGCAGCGGCGCGAGCGTCTGCGGCTCCCCGAGCGCGCGCCAGCGCGTGGCCACGCGCACGACGTCGTGGTTGTTCAGCGCCCAGCAGCACCAGGCATCGCGCGTCTCGCGCAGGAACTCGTCGAGCACGCCATGGATGAACAGGGGCGTGCAGTCGGTGCCCATCAGGTTGAACGTGTAGGCCATGTGCAACCGGCCTTCGCGCGTGTACTCGCCCAGCGTGTGGTACTCGCGGTCATCGCCGATCTCGCCGATCATCGTGCGGCCCGGCACCTCGTCCATCAACGCACGCAGCTCGTGCATGAACTCGAGGTTCTCGGGCTGGGTCTTGTCGTACAGATGGCTCTGGAACGCGTAGGGATTGCTGGGCGGCACGGCGGCGGCGAAGCGGCCCAGGGGCTGCGGCGGATTCGAGCGCAGCTGCCGGTCGTGGAAATAGAAGTTGACGACGTCGAGCCGGAAGCCGTCGATGCCGCGCGCCAGCCAGAAGCGCGCGACGTCCAGCGCGGCCGCGCGCACCGCGGGGCAGTGGTAGTTCAGGTCGGGCTGCGACGCGAGGAAGTTGTGCAGGTAGTACTGGCCGCGCTCGGTGTCCCACTGCCAGGCGCTGCCGCCGAACAGCGACAGCCAGTTGTTGGGCGGCGTGCCGTCGGGCGACGCGTTGGCCCACACGTACCAGTCGGCCTTCGCGTTGTCGCGGCTGGAGCGGCTCTGGGCGAACCACGGGTGCGCCGACGAGGTGTGGCTCAGCACCAGGTCGATCAGCACCTTCAGGCCGAGGGCGTGCGCCGCCTCGACGAGCCGGTCGAGGTCGGCCAGCGTGCCGAAGCGCGGGTCGACGTCGCAGTAGTCGGAGATGTCGTAGCCGAAGTCGCGCATCGGCGACGGGAAGAACGGCGCCACCCAGATCGCGTCGACGCCCAGCGCCGCCACGTAGGGCAGGCGGCGCACGATGCCGGCCAGGTCGCCGATGCCGTCGCCGTTGCTGTCCTGGAAGCTGCGCGGGTAGATCTGGTAGATGACGGCGCCGCGCCACCAGGAGGCGTCGGCGTGGGAGAAGGTCGTGCTCATCGCGTGGGGTGGAGTGCGGGAAGGGACGGCGCGGCGGCGACGGGCGTCAGAACCTGTGAATGAGTCCGACGCGCCCGGGCGGCGCGTCAAAACGGATCCGATCAAGGCGCAAAGCACAGCCGTAGCTCGGGCTACGGCGAGCATTTGCAACGCAGAACGGGCCCGTTTTGACGTGGCGGGCGGGTGTGTCGGATTCGTTCACAGGTTCTCAGCCCTTGACCGCGCCCTGGGTGAGGCCGGAGACGATGTGGCGCTGCAGCAGCAGCACCAGGCCCACGAGGGGCAGCGTGACGATGACCGACGCGGCCATGATCCCGCCCCACGGCAGCTCGAAGGCGGACGATGCGCTGATCAGCGCGATGGCCACCGGCACCGTGCGCGACGAGGCCGACAGCGTGAAGGTGAGCGCGAACAGGAATTCGTTCCACGCCGCGATGAACGCCAGCAGGCCGGTGGCCACGAGCGCGGGCCACAGCAGCGGCAGGAAGATGCGGAACACGAGCGTCAGCGGGCCCAGGCCGTCCATCGCCGCGGCTTCCTCCAGCTCGCGCGGCAACTGGCGCATGAAGGTCACCAGCACCCACACGGTGAACGGCAGCGTGAGCATGAGGTCGGACAGCATCAACGCGCCCAGGCTGTCGTACAGCCCCATCGCCCGTACCAGCTCGAACATGCCCGACAGCACCGCCACCTGCGGGAACATCGACGATGCCAGGATGCACATCATCAGCGCGCCGCGCCCGCGAAAGCGCACGCGGCCCAGCGACCAGGCCGCCATGAGGCTCAGCACGAGGCTGATCGCCACGACCACGGTCGAGACGATCGCCGAGTTCAGCAGGTTGCGCCCGAACGGGTGCTCCGCGAACAGATGGCGATAGTTCTCCAGCGTCGGCGCGGCCGGCACGAGGCTGGGGTCGAACAGGCCGTCGCCGGTCTTGAGCGAGCTGGACACGGCCACCAGCAGCGGGAAGACCGAGACGATCATCACGAGCAGCGCGGCCACCGCGTAGCCGACACGACCCGCGAGCGTGGCGCGCGTGCGCACGGTCGGGGCGCTCATGCATCCTCCGCGGAAGAGCGCAGCATGCGCAGCGTGGCGAGCGTGCTCAGCGCGATGACCAGGAACAGCAACGTGGCCGCGGCCGAGCCGTAGCCGACCTGCTGGAAATCGATCAGCTGCTCGCGAACGTACACCGACATCGTGCGCGTGGCCCGGCTGTTGGCCGTCATCACGTAGACGAGGTCGAACACGCGCAGGGCGTCGAGCAGCCGGAACACCACCGCCACCGCGACGCCCGGCGCGATCAGCGGCAGCGTGATGCACAGGAACACGGCGCGCGGCGGCACGCCGTCGACTGCCGCGGCCTCGTAGCAGTCGCCGGGCACCGTCTGCAGCGCGGCCAGGATCAGCAGCGCCATGAACGGCGTCGTCTTCCAGACGTCGACCGCCACCACGGACAGCAGCGACAGCGTCGGATCGGCCGTCCACGCCACCGGGCCGTGGATCAGGTGCAGCGCCGCGAGCCCATGGTTCACGACGCCGAACTGGTCGTGCAGCATCCAGCCCCACATCTTGGCCGACACCACTGTCGGGATCGCCCAGGGCACGAGCACGCAGGCGCGCAGCGCCGTGCGCAGGCGCGACGGGTGGTTCAGCAGCAGCGCGACGCCCAGCCCGAGCAGCGTCTCCAGCGTCACCGACACCAGCGCGAAGCCGAGCGTGTTGGCCACCGCGCGCCACCACGACGGATCGGCCAGCAGGCCGTACTGCCCCAGGTAGTTGTCCAGGCCGACGAAGCGCGCGGCATGCGGGTCGGACAGCTGCATGTCGGTCAGGCTGATCCACACGGTGCGCGCGAGCGGCCAGCCGGCCACCGCCACGAGCAGCAGCAGCATCGGCGCGAGCATCCACAGCGCCTGGCGCATGCGCGCGGCGGCGAGCGTGCGCGGGCGTGCCCTGCCTGCGCGAAGTCCCGGAGAGGCGATCGTCGACATCGCGTCAGTTCCACTTGCCGCCGCGGCTGACGCGCTCGAGCGTGGCCGCCAGCCCGGCCAGCGCGTCCTCGGCCTTGGCGCGGTGCGACAGCACGTCGTGCGCGGCGTTCCAGAACTCGTTGCTCACCTGGTTGTAGCGCGTGCCCGCGCTCGTGGCGGGCCGCGACACGGCGTGCGTGAACACCGGATAGAGCTCGCCCATGAACGGGTTGGCGGCCAGCACGTCGGCGTCCTTGTACAGCGCGAGCAGGCTCGGGTTGAACGAGTTGCCGATCGCGCGCTGCTTCTGCACCGGGGCGCTGGTCATGTACATCACGAGGTCGGCGGCGAGCGCCGGGTAGCGCGAATACTTCGACACCGCCAGCGATTCGCCGCCCAGCGTCGCCGAATGCGGCCCCGTGGCGGTGGCGGGCAGCACGGCCACGCCGACCTTGCCGCGGATGCTGCTCTGCGGCGCCTGCGCGAGCGACCACGCATAGGGCCAGTTGCGCATGAACACCGCGTTGCCGGCCTGGAACACGCCGCGCGACTCCTCCTCGGCGTAGTTCAGGACGGCGGCCGGCGAGATCTCGCCGACCCAGCTCGCGGCGTTGCGCAGCGCGGCGGCCGCGCGCGGATTGTTCACGGAGATGCGGCCGTCGCGCTCGACGACGGCGCCGCCGCCGTAGCTCGCCAGCCACTCGATCGCATCGCAGGTCAGGCCTTCGTAGGCGCGGCCCTGCCAGACATAGCCCCACATCTTGTCGTTGCCGGCCGCGCGCTCGGCGTCCTGCACGCGCCGCGCGTCGAGCGCGAGCGCGGCCCAGGTCTCGGGCACCGACAGGCCGTACTTGGCGAGCAGGTCCTTGCGATAGAACAGCAGGCCCGCGTTGATGAACCACGGCATCGCCACGAGCCGGCCGTCCTTGGTGTCCGCGGCCACGAAGTCCGGGAACATCTGCTGCTCCGCGCCATGCGCGTAGGGCCGCAGGTCGATGAAGTGCGAGCCGAGCAGGCCGGGCCAGACGACGTCCACCTGGAACACGTCGATCTTGTCGGAACCCGAACTGAGCACCTGCTCGTACAGCGCCAGGCGCTCGCTCGAATCGTTGGGCGTGGCCACGACCTGCACCTGGTTGCCCGTCTTCTTCGCCCACGCCTGCGCGGCCTCGCGGCACTGCTCCAGCTCGCGCCCGACCGCGCCGCACGAGATCTTGATCGACTCGGCGCGCGCGGCCGGCGCGAGGCAGGCGGCCACCAGCGCCAGCACAGCCACCGCCCGCCGTCCCGACGACGCCTTCTCATCCCTGCGCTTGTTCTTGATGCTGCTCATTGCGATCTCCAACGTCCAGTCCTCGAACGAGCCGCCCTGCGAACCCTTAGAACATCGTTGACGTCGGAAACGATTTGAACGCCGCCGCGCGCGCGCAAGATTTCGAATGTTTCGGTTCGCGGCCTACGCGGCTGTAACCTGCAGCAGCCGGACCCAGGCGGCCAGCTGGCTCAGGGGGAACGGCTTCTGCAGGAAGTGCGGGGCGCCGGCGTGCGAGTCGCGCAGGCCCTCGATGCCGGTGCCGGGGCCGTCGGCGCCGTCGCGCCCGGCATCCACGGCCAGCTCGGGCACCTCGCCGGACATCAGCAGGACCGGCAGGCCCGGCCAGCGCGCGCGCACCATGCGCACCAGCGCGATGCCGTTGGCGCCCTGCCCCAGGCGGATGTCGCTGACCAGGCCGTGCACGCGCAGGCCGCCGGCCAGCGCGGCCATCGCGTCTTCCGCGGTCGTGGCCGCATGCACCTGGACGCCGAGCTGGCGCAGCTGTTCGGCCAGCGTCGCGGCAAAAGCCTCGTCGTTCTCGACGATCAGCAGCACGCGCCCCGGCAGCGGCTCGAGCGCCGCCAGCGATGTCGCGAGTGCCGGCGCGCCGCGCGCTGCCGGCGCCGCCGTGGGAAAGCGCAGCGCGACGCGCGTTCCGTGCCCCGGCTGCGTGTGCAGCGCGATGTCGCCGCCCGACTGGCGCACGAAGCCATAGACGATGGACAGTCCCAGGCCGCTGCCCTCGCCGGTGGGCCGCGTCGAGAAGAAGGGCTCGAAGGCGCGCGCGGCCTGCGCCTCCGTCATGCCGATGCCGGTGTCGGCGACGGCGAGCTCGATCCACGGCCGGCCGTCGCGGCCCGGCACGCGCGTGGTCGACACGGTCAGCGTGCCGCCGCGCGGCATCGCGGCCGCGCTGTTCATCACGAGATTGAGCAGCGCGTTCTCGAGCTGGCCGCGGTCGATGTGCACCGGTGCCTCGCCGCCGTCCAGTTCCAGCACCAGCTCGACCGCGTCGCTGGCGCTGTACTCCACGAGGTCGCGCATCTCCTCGACCATCTCGTCGAGCAGCACGTCCTCGGCCTCGAGCGGCTGGCGGCGCGCGAACGCGAGCAGGCGTCGCGTGAGGCCCGCGGCGCTGGTGGCCGCCCGCCGCACGCGACCCCATTGCACGCGGGCGCGTTCGCCCTCCGGGCCGACCGTGGCTTCCAGCAGCGCGAGGTTGCCGAGGATGGTGCCCAGGTAGTTGTTGAAGTCGTGCGCGACGCCGCCTGTCAGCTGGCCCAGCGTCTCGAGCTTCTGCGCCTGCTGCAGCTGCGTCTCGATGGCGCGGCGCGCGCTGAGGTCGGTCACCAACGACACGGTGCCGCCGCCGGGCATCGAGCAGCTGCGCAGGTCCAGCACCTGGCCGTCGGGTGCGTGCAGCTCCAGGTGCTCGGCGCGCAGCCAGGCCTCGGGCGCGAGCTCGCCGAGCGGTACCTGGCGCTGCGACTCCGGGCTGCTCCAGGTCGTGTCCGCGGGCATCGCCGCCAGGAGCTCGGACGGCCGCGCGCCGGCCGCGGGCGCCACGCCCTGGCGGCCCAGCATCTCCACCAGGCGGTTGTTCCACAGCAGCAGGCGGCCGTCGCGGTCGAACACGGCCAGGCCGTCGGTGAGGTTGTCATGCACGGCCTCCAGCAGTTCGCGCTGGGCATGCAGGTCGCGCAGCAACTGCTGCTTGGCCAGCAGGTTGTCGCGGAACACCTCGAAGCTGCGCGCCAGCGCGCCGAGCTCGTCGGGCCGCGCGGTGGCCGGCGTGGAAAGCGCCGTGTCGCCCGCGGCCAGGCGCGACATCACGTGGGTGATCTTCTCGATCTCGCCGACCAGGCGCCGCACGTAGCGCGTCGCGAACGCGCCGATCACCACGCACAACGCGGTGAGCACGAGCATCAGGGCCTCGCTGGCGCGCACGGCCACGCGCATGCGCTCGCTGCGGTCGGCCGCGGCCAGGCGCAGCTGCGCGACGTAGCGCGAGGTCTCGTCGCTCAGGTCGTCGGCGTTGGCGCGCGTGAGGGTCACCAGGTAGTCGATCTGCGCGTCGTAGTTCACCAGCGCCTGGCGGCAGCCGAGCACGGAGTCCGGCCCTTCGGTGAGCGCGACGAGCTCGCGCGCGTCCTCGGGCGCGAGCGACCGGGTCGCGCCGTGCTGGCGCGCCGACAGCAGCAGCGCCTCGGCGTCGGCCTCGAGCCGGCCGATGGTGGCCGTATCCGACACCGCCGCCCCCAGCACCAGCGTCGACCACAGGCTGGAGATGCGCGGGTCCGCCGGCTCCCCGTGCGCGGGGTGCAGCACCTGGCCGAGGCGATCCAGGCGCTTGAGCTGCGCATCGAGCCGTTCCTGCTCGTGCAGCTTGCGTTGCGACAGCTGGATCAGCGCGGGCAGGTCCTGGTGCAGGCTCTGCTGCAGGCGGTCGATGACCGAGCGCAGGCGCGGCGTCGTCTCGCCGATCTCCGAGGTGCTGCGGCCTACCTGGGCGAGCAGGGATTCGACGACCTGGCGATGCGTGTCCAGTTCCGCGGCGGACAGCGAATCGCCCAGCTTGGGCGCGGTGCTCGCCAGCTGCGTCGCGCGCTCGGACAGCTCGAGCGCGTGCGAGATCCGCGGCAGCAGGTCGCCCTCGACGCCGGCGAGCGTCGATTGCATGCGCCGCAGCCCGACCCAGCCCACCGCGGTCAGCAGCACGGTCGCGCCCAGCAGCAGCAGGAAGGCCGCGAGCAGGCGCGTGCGCACCCGCCCGAGTCGCCGCACCGGCCGCTCGCCCGCGGCCGCGGCCACGGGCTCGACGCCGCCGGCCACGGGCATCAGCATGGCGATACGTCGACCGCGAAGACGTAGCCCATCCCGCGCTCGGTGCAGATGAAGGCCGGATGCTTGGGGTTGGATTCGATCTTGCGGCGCAGGCGCAGGATCAGCACGTCGATGGTGCGGTCGAACACCTCGGTGTCGAGGCTGCGCGTGTGCTCCAGCAGCTGGTCGCG
>Ga0068855_100004171_pt1 | contig 17632 bp, 13 predicted proteins | sample KBSCornC52_FD_66592 | JGI IMG/M metagenome (GOLD analysis project Ga0068855, IMG submission 66592) | Corn rhizosphere microbial communities from Kellogg Biological Station, Michigan, USA - KBS Corn C5-2 | ecosystem: Host-associated > Plants > Roots > Rhizosphere > Soil ...
GCGCAGCTCAAAGGTCGGACCCGCATTGCCCGGGCGGAAGCTGAAGCGGAAGAGGCAGAAGCGGAAACCCGTACCCAGCGAGAGTACCGCGCGCTGCCGCGGGCCGAGGCCCGGACGGCGATCACCGTTGACGCGGACCTTGAGCAGCGCAAGGCGCTTCGGGAGTCGTTCCGACAGCTCCGGCTGACCGGCCGCGCCCCTGCTCTGCCAGCCACGCCGCCGCCGTCCGCGGCCGCGCCCGGCCTAGAGCTCAGTCCTGACATCAGTAAGCGCCAGATCGAGCGGGAGGCCCTGCGCGCTGCCGCCCGGTTCTCTGAAACGCCGCGCGAGCAGCTCCGGGCAAGCCACGACCAGTGGCTGTCCGAACTGCGGCAGCGCTTTCCCGACTACGCGGTGCAGGAGACGATTCACCGCACGGACGAGCTCCTAAACCTCATAACCGACGAGCCGTAGCGGGCAGAGGTCGGGTCATAGAGTGGGTTTCCAGTGCCCATCCGTTACCCACTCTATGACCCGCTCTGTACGCTCGAATGCGAACGGTGGTGGACACGACGGTTTTACGCTGACTCATACCGTCCTCCTCATGCTTACCGCATTCGTCGTCCGGTCTTCCGGCTCACCGCACAGCACGAGATTGCACCATGGACACACCATCGAACAAGAAACCAAACGACATATACCTCGGCACGTCGGTCGGTCCGGTCGTTGACGTGTCGCCGACGACCGTAACCTGCCTCGACCCGGCCCTGTCGCGCCATGCCCGCACACCATGGATGCGTGCCCACCTCAACCGCGATCACGGGCTGAGCATCGTCTCGACCGTAGGTCCGGTCCGTGGCGAGGTACGCGTTCCCCTCGAATCGTTCGTTCACTTGCTTGCTGTCGGCCCGAGCGGCGGCGGCAAGACGCGCGCGCTGCTCGTGATCCTTGCCGCCCTGCTCGCTTACGGCTTCTCCGTTGTTGCCCTGGACGTGAAAATGGACACGCTCATCCACCTCATCGACCTGGCCTTTCAAGCGGGTGTCCCGGCCGAGCGCATCACGCTGCTCGATCCCGCCTGCCGTGACTTCGTGCCGGGCATCAACCCGTTCGCCAGCGACTTAGCGCCCCAGGCGATTGCGAGCGACTTCATGAGCGTGTTTGAGAGCACGAGCCCGGCCGGCGGGGCGCGCATGCTCGACACCCTGGCCAACGCCCTGGCGATCATTATCGCCCACAAGAAGAGCATCCGCGAGCTGATCGCGTTCTTGGTGGACGAGAACTACCGGTCTTGGCTGCTCGGGCAGCCGCTTCCCGCTCCCGCCAGCGGCGAGCCCAACTTCGCCGCGCTCGAAGCGGTCCGCTTCTGGCGCTACGAGGTGGCCCGCTGGAGCCGAGCTGAGGTTACCGCGGCTACGGCGGTAATCGTGCGGCGGCTGCGGGAGTGGGTGCGCAACCCCTTCCTCAGACCCCTGCTCAGCGCCGAGCGCGACACGCTCCAGGTCGAGGGTCTCTACCACCGGCAGGGAATCGTTGCCGCCCACCTCGACGCCTCGCTGGGCAGCGGGGCAACGCTCCTGGCGGGTCAGCTCGTGTCGCTCGCTTACCGGAGCGCCCTGCGCTCCACCGGCCGCAACCCGACCGTTCTCTTGCTGGACGAAGCCTCCTTTTCCGCCCGGATGGTCGGAGACGTGTTGGGCGACGTGCTGGCAGTTGCCCGCTCGTACCGCCTGCACCTCATGGTCGCCTGCCAGCACACCGGACAGCTGCCCGACCGCCTGGTTGAGTCGCTGCTCGTGAACTCCTCGGTGAAGCTGTTCTTCCGCCAGACGGAACCGAAGGTCGCGACCGCCTTGGCCGCCCGGGCCAACCCGCAGGTCGAGCGCCTCACCCTCGAGCCGGAACGGGGTGGGGCCGCTGTCCACGTCCTGCACCGGATATGCGACGGCTACGGCACGCCGCTTCGCCTGAGCGACCGGTCCTGGGCGCAGCTAGTGCGAGCCACCGGCCGGAACGGTAACCGGCTGGATACCTTCTTGGGCATGGCCAGGCAGAGCGGGGTTCGCCTCTACCTCCATGCCGCAGACACCAACCAGCCGGTCGCGCTCGACGAGTACGTCCGCGGCGTGCCACGCGCAGACCTCGGTCTTGACGGGCCGTCCCTGCGCCTGCGCATTCTCTTTCCCCGTCCCCGGATCAAGGCGGTGGAGCGTTTGAGCGAGGCCGAGGTGGTGAAGGCGCACCTCAAGACGTTGGCTGAGCTTCCCAACCAGCACGCCGTGGTTGAGGTCCTCGGCCGCAGCTGCGGCATTGTGCGGCTGGCGGACATGCCCGACCCGCTGCTCGACCGCGCCTTCAGCGCCTACCTGACGGCGGTGCGCAGGGCCGGTGGGCAGAGTGCGGTCGAGGTCGCGGCCATCGAGCAGCGCCGCTCCGCCGAGATTGACGGCCTGGCGACTACCCCCTTCGCGGGTGACACGGAGAGCAGCGATGGCAGCCTCTGAGCGTGAACCCCACCGTCGCCTGCAACCCGATGCCGCCCGGCGCGACCGCTTTGAGCGCTCTCCCGCCCACGCCCCGGCCGTCGTCAGCCCGGCCCAGGTCGAGATTCTGGGCACGGTGAAGCAGGCCGGCGTCATCGATCTCTTCGGGCTCGCCACCGCCCACGAGCGCTCACCCAAGCAGATGCGCCGAGCGGTTCGCCCGCTCTTCGACGGTGGGTACCTGTCGATCATCCCGGTGACGCGGGCGTCACTGGCTGATGTTGGCAGCGAAGCGGGACCAGAGCTGCTGTTGGGTTCGGCCGCCAACGTCTACACGCTGACCCGGGCCGGTGAGCGGCTGCTCGCCCGCAGTGAGGGGATCGAGGTGCCCCCGAAGCGTCCGCTCGCCTACAGTGTCCGGCAGTCTCCCTTCATCGCCCACGAGCTCCAGGTTGCCGCCGTGTACGGCTGGCTCCGGCGGCTCGAACGGCACGGCGGGGAGCGGGAACTGGTGCGCTGGGTGCGTGCGGCCGAAGCGGTAATTGACCTCAAGCGCCACACTCCGGCCAAGAGCGTCCGGCCGGACGCGTGGTTCGTCCTGCGGATTGGCGCGAACCACCTGGTGGCCTTCGTTGAAGTTGACCGGGGTACCGAAGGGGTGCCGCGCTGGCGGCAGAAGCTGGCCGCCTACCGCGCCCTCTTTACTTCGGGGCGCGTGCCGGAGGTTTGCGGTTTCCAGAAAGCTCGGGTGCTCGTCCTGGCCCCGAACGGTCGGCGGCGCGAGGCGCTCGCGCAGCTCATTGCGTCAGAGGCGGAGCCGGCCCTCGCCGACCTGTTCTGGCTGGCCGAGCGCGCGGTTCTCGCCACGCCAGCGCTCGAACTGGCGGCTTGGCAGCGGCCCGGACGCGATGGCCTCTCACCGCTACTGAGCCTCAACCCGCTCCCCGAGGGGCAAGTGTAGGTGTGGCAAAACCGACCCCGGTGCACAGATGCACCGTAGGTGGCCAGCACGCCGCTCGTGGGGCTTTGCTGGTGGAGGAGTGAACTATGGATCAGACCCGTCGCTTCGAGGAGCTGCCCGATATCCTGACCGTCGATGAAACGGCAGAGTTCCTCCGCTTAGGCAGGAGCTCCGTCTACGACGCGATTCAGGCTCGCGTCATTCCGGCGCTGCGAATCGGGAGGCGGATTCTAATACCGAAGTCGGCACTGCTCGCGATGCTCGATGGGCAGCTGACGGCGCCGTCACCGACCAGAAAGGACGAGTGAGAAGACTGATGCAAGGCAGTATAGACCAGCGAGGACCGACCACCTACCGGCTGCGCGTCATCCTCGGTCGCGACGCCGACGGTAAGCGGCTGCAAAAGACCGTTACCGTTCACGGCACCAAGAGAGACGCGCAGAAGAAACTGGCTGAGCTCTTGGTTGAGGTAAACAAGGGGCTGGTCGTTAATACCGGTCCGATGTCGGTCAGCGAGTTCCTGACGTACTGGCAAGAAACCTGGGGGCGGCGGCTCTCTGCTCGGACCCGGCAGAACTACAATGAGTACATTGAGTACTACGTCAACCCGACCATCGGCAAGATTCGGCTCGACCAGCTTCAGCCCACCCACATTCAGGCGCTCTACGCTCGGCTGGAACAGGGCGGTGGCACAAAGCGAGGCACACCCCTGTCGCCGACCACCGTGTTCAACCTTCATCGCGTGCTGAAGGGAGCGCTCAGGCGAGCAGTACAGTGGCAGCTTCTGGGGCGTAATCCGGCCGAAGCCGTAACCCCGCCCCGCCCCACTAGGCGTAAACCCAAGGTGTTAACACTTGAGCAGGTCGCAACGGTTCTGGAAGCCGCGAGAGGAAACCAACTCTACACGCCGGTGCTTTTGGCGGTTTGTACGGGCATGCGCCGAGGCGAACTCTGCGGTCTGCGGTGGGATCACGTCAACCTGAGTCTTGGCACCATCGCAATACAGCAAACGCTCGTGGCGGTGGGTCAAAGCCGGCTGGAATTCAAGGCCCCCAAGACGGAGATGGGGAGACGGTCAGTGAGGTTGCCCGCCCTGGTAGTCGAGCATTTGATGCAGGAGCAACACCTGCTGGCTGAGCGCCGTGCCGCCTTGGGGCCATCGTATAACCGCGAGAATCTGGTGGTTTGTCGAACCAACGGCACGCCAATGCATCCCAACACCCTCTACAGCAACTTCCAGAAGCTATTGAAGCGCGCGGGGGTTGAGCGCCGGGCAATACACGATCTTCGGCACTCCCATGCCACTCACCTCTTGGAAGCGAACGTCCATCCAAAAGTGGTAAGCGAGCGACTCGGTCACAGCGACCCAGCGCTCACTCTACGGGTATATTCACACGTACTCGACGATATTCAACAAGAGGCAGCGACCCAGACCGACGAACTCGTCGGCAAAGCAATGCGTAAGCGCTCGCAGACAACGGAGTGAGGCAATCGCAAATGGACACTATCTTAAAGTGCGGCACATGATCTGCCGCACTTTTTCTTTGTCCAATCTGACCGGGTGTCCGGTTGGTGTCCAAACGGTGTCCAAATGGACGCGGGGGAAGTGGTGGGGAAGGCAATCAGGGGAAGGTTTGAGTTCAGAAAATGGCGGAGAGGGCGGGATTCGAACCCGCGACGCCTTGCGGCGTACCCGCTTTCGAGACGAACCAACCTGGTTCGTCTCGTCTTTTTGTGTCCGTGTTGTCAGTAATTGATGGTATCTGGTGATAATCTGTCCGGCCCTTCCACTCCGTCTTTCCTGTCCGGCCCCAGTCGGGCCCCTCCGGTAAGTAGCTCGAATGTCCCGGCCACTCGCTCCCAAACCGGTTGTCCCACGTATAGTTACCTCCATTTGGGCACTTTCCGGTCGTTTCCACGAGGAACGTGACCACCGCACGTGCCGGTTCGTCTTCCCTGTATCCCCTATTCCAGGGAAGGAGGCACAAGAAGGCACACGACGACCAACCTCTGTATTCCAGCACGGATCCGTTTTTTCTTCCTCAGTAATACGTCGCGAACCTTGTTGGCACCCTCAATCGATAGTCCGACTACAGGCCGGCTCTTTCACACGCGGCAACGACAACGGCGCGGGGCACCGGAGCGGTAAACAGGTAACACCCACTCGACCCCCATTCTTCACGTGGCAAAACCTTAACCCATTCAATCGGAATATAGGACAATACCTTTTGCCGGAGCTCGAGGGCGATTAACTCGGGTACACGCCACATCGGGTTTTCTGTGGCAAGGTCGCGCACCTTATCCGGATGAGCTGCCATGTGGTGCAAAACGCGCTGCAAAACATGCTCTTCAAACGCAGCTACATCTAGCTCTTCCGGCAGGGAATGCAGGGGACGTTCTGTTAGCGCCGCATGATATTCGGCCCTCTCCTGTGCACTTTTCTCGCGAACGGCATCGAGCACCTGTTCAACTATTGGCTCGCACGTTTCGCAATACGGGTCACTCGTGCCATTCAGGTCGATTGTGAACTCTAGCTCGTCAGTTTCTCGGCCGCACCAACTGCATTTACTCGCGGCAATAGGTCCTATATTTCTAAGATCGCTTCCCGTTCGTCCGGTACGATGAAGGTCGATGGCAATGATGGCCGCATTGGTCGCCTCATGAATGTCGCCGAATGCAAGTGCAACCGTGTACACCAAGGGAAATAACTGCTTTAATTCGCTGGATTCTATCGTCTCAATCGGGACCCAACCAGCCAGGAGGTTTAGGGCTGCATATGCATTCCTGATGGCCCTTTCTGGAGCATACAACTCCTCACTAACCGGCCAACCTAGCGCCTCGACAGTGGCAGCAGATACGGTCAAACTGACCGGTCTATTCATTTCAAGGCGTAGATTTGGGTGATACTTCGGTTGTCTCATATTGGTAAACCCTGCCTGCGATACGTCCGATTTTGGTTGACCGCTTGCAATCCTTCAGTCGACCAACCAACCAGTCGTCACAGCGGTTCTTCTGTAGCTGGCATTTGAAGGACATCGAGTGTCTCGAAGCACATGCTGACGGGGCTCTTTCTTCTTCGGCCATGTCGATGAGTGACGCAGTTCGGTATCGGGGTGAATTCCAGCGGATGCGTATACAGCGCCAGATGGCATTTCTCAGCTATTCACTCTCCGCTGGGAGCAGAATACCCAACGTTGCGAGACGCAGTGACATTGCCTGATGGCTGACTTGGAACCGTGTCGCCAATTCCGCGCACATTTCCTCTTCGTCCAGAGAGTCGAAGTCCGGGCCGCTGATTTCACGGCGCAACAGACGTTCTGGCATCAAGAGCGCGGCGGCGAACATATTCGCTTGAACTTCACGTTTTTTCTCTCCCGTTGATGACTGCTCGTCTCGCAAGTAGACAGACACATAGCGGGTGCTGTCGATGAAGAGATCCGGCGAGTCCGGGTCATTTCGATGCAGTACCCAGTGAGCTAATTCATGCGCAATTGAGAACCGCTGGCGCACGTAAGGGTGCTCCTCGTTGTAGCCGATCGTGCCGCGGTCGCCTTCGATCACTAATAGGCCTGATACACCGCTTCCCAACGGCGCAGCCTCGACGCGCAGCCCGATCCGGTCCGCTACTAACTCAATGGGAACGGGCAGCCGGGCGCTCTCGGTAGTGGCGAGCAATTGCCAGGTGCTCTCTTCCATCGCATCTTTGCTAATGTATCTCATGATTTGGAGGTCACTTCCTCTGCCGTGGGGCGGGCGCGAACCTTGCCGATGAAGTTAGCCAGTTGTCGTCGGGTTTCCGGGTCATCAGTGGCAACTGCTTCGATTCGGGCAACCGTCAATGCATCGAGCGTGACAGGAGCAACTTCAGCGAGGAGTTCGGTCTGGCGCGGTATTAGCAGCGGCAGGTCCGTTCCGACAGCTTCGGCAATGCGCCACAGGAGGTGGAGGGGTGCACGTTGCTTTCCGGCCTCGATGTTGACAATAGAAATGCGACTGATCACCAACTTCTTTGCCAATTTGGTCTGGCTCATAGGTGGCACTGTTCGCTCACGCGCCTGCCGGATTCTAGCACCGACGGATCGGTAGAGGAGGTTTTCATCCATAGTACCACATAGTATAGTCGGACAAGAATAGTATGTAAAGCCACGCCTACACTGTATGTGTGGCTTACGTGTATGCGTAATCTACAGCTAGCACTTCCCAACACGCTGAGGTATAATCCACTGGAATCACCGGCCTCTGCTCGAAGGGGAGATCTGTGGCCGCCACATCGTAACATGGTCGCCCTTGCGGCCACACTGGAGGCAATTATGGCCACACTTCCTACTTACTTTGACGGTTTCCTAAAAGACGTTCGTCCGACTAAGAACCAGCGTGATGATCTCAAGACAGGGCATACCACGCTGCGCACTCGCCTTCGCGCGGACGATGGCTTATCCGCTGTGTACGTCAGCGACTTTTTACAAGGGAGCTACCGACGCTCGACGGTTGTTCGTCCGAAGGGAGACAGTCGTTCAGATGTGGACATTATCGTCGTGACGCGAATGGACAAGAACGAATACGCCCCTGAAGTAGCCATGGGCGCGTTTGTCCCGTTCTTGGAGAAGTTTTATAAGGACAAGTGGGACTGGCAGGGGCGCTCATTCGGCATCGAGCTGTCTTACGTAAAACTGGACCTCGTTATCACCGCCGCTCCTTCCGAGGTGCAGCAAGGCATTCTGAGTACCAAGGCGGTCACCACCGATGAGGGGCTGGACGAAGCCCTAGACTGGCGGCTCGTGAAGGGCTGGGTTCCGGTGGAAGAGCGGTCCCTGCTTCGTTTCGCCGACAGCATTACTCTGCAGAAATCCCTGACGGAACCGGAATGGAAGGTCGAGCCGCTTTGGATTCCCGACCGTGATGCTCATCGGTGGGACGAAACGCATCCGCTCGCCCAAATCGCCTGGACCCGCGACAAGAACAAGAACTGCTCCGGCTATTACCTCGGCACGGTGCAAGCCCTGAAGTGGTGGCGGAGGAGCTTCGACGCCCCAAAGTACCCGAAGGGCTATCCGGTCGAGCATCTGATCGGGGTGTGTTGCCCAAACGGTATCTCGTCGGTGGCCGAAGGAGTTGTACTAAGTCTCGAAGCGATGGTGCGCGAGGGCGCATTCTACGTCGCGACGGGAACTGTGCCAGTGCTCCCTGATCACGGCGTTCCGAGTCATAACGTCATGGGCCGAGTATCGGCAGAGGACTTCGCGGCCTTCTACAAACACGTCGAGGGAGCGGCAACCATCGCGCGTGAGGCGTACGACGAACCGGATACCGCCCAGAGCGCGCTTCGGTGGCGCGACCTATTTGGCAACAAGTTCCCAGAGCCGCCCACACAGAAGGGAGGCTTCTCCCCGCGTGACAGCGTCTCCACTCCGCTCGGTTCGCGTTTTGCATGAGCCATGGCAGAATCGCGCGAAATCCCTGATTCCATTGCTCGTGCCCGGCGGACCCTCGACGGTCTGGTGGGCATTGAGCTATTGGGAGACTGGGAGTGGCGCGAAGCGGCTAAGCGGTGGACTCTCGGTTGCCAGCTCCAGATAAGCGAGAAAGGAAACGGTATTCCAGCCGAGACTGAGTGGTTCATCCTAGTAACTGACCAGTATCCGTGGGGAAGCGTAAAGGTGATGCCGGCAAACAAGGGGGGCATTGCCCAGACGTACCAACACCAGAGCTATAACGGCCGAACAAGTGCGGATGGATCCTGGCGCACCGGCGATCTCTGCCTCAACACAACCGTCCACGTATTGCGGCGTACCGGCCTTAATATCGAGCCGTATACGGTTGACGACCGCCTGGTCTGGCATGTGCAGCGGGCAATCCAGTGGTTAATCGCAGCGGCAACAAGCCGACTTAGTGTCTCAGGCGATCCGTTTGAACTGCCCCAATACCCTCACCAGGAGAGCGGTCAATTCGCGTTTTCCGAGGGTCCCTCCTCGTTTGCGAATTGGCGAAGTATACAATCACATTGCGGCCTCGTTGAACTCATGCGTCACGATCTTCCCCGGGAGTGTTTGGTCGTCCAGCGCTTTCTGGATATTGCCGGCGATGCTATTTACACGGCGGTTTGGGGAGATGAGCTGAATGAGTCGAAGGTGAACGGGCGGGGGCTGTGGTTGCGGCTAGCATCGCTCCCGATACTCGTACCATGGCAGGCGCCGTACACCTGGGGAGAGCTGCGGGCGGCCTGCCAGGCCCAGAGCATAGACCTTGACCGCACGCTGAAGTTGCTGCTGGTAGCTTACCGGATGCACCGACCGACCGTCCTACTGCTCGGTTTTCCGATTCCGCGACTCATTGGCGGCGAAAACGCACGATATCAGTGGCAGGCCATCCGCCTTCCGCAACTGGCCGGCTCCAAAACGGAAGTTCCGGGATTTCGTCCCGGCAGCACCGGTCAGTGGGTTCATGACCGAACGGGGCCGCTAAACGATGGTGCTCGTGTTCAATGGATGGTGTCGGAGAACTGGGATGTGAATGAAATAAGCACGCGTGGCCGCTTGCCTGAAGGTCTTCGAGATCAACGAGTGCTGTTAATTGGAGCCGGCGCGCTTGGGGCACCGGTCGCTGAACTTTTGGTCCGAGGTGGTGTGCAGTCAGTGGTCGTCGTCGACGAAGGCGAGATTGAGATTGGCAATCTGGTCCGCCACACGGCAGACATGGACAACCTCAGTGGTCGCAAGGCACACGTCTTGGTGCATCGGCTTCGCAAGGTTTCACCGCACGTTACTGCGCACCCAGTGTATGCTACCTTCCCGCTCCTAAAGCCGGAGGATGAGCAGAAGGCGCAGACGTGCGAAATAGTAATTGACTGCACGGGTGAAGATGCGCTCATCCCTACCCTGGCTGAATTCAAGTGGGAATCCGCAGAAACGCAGATCTTCTCATTGTCCATTGGAATGGAGGCGCGAAGACTATTCTGTTACCACGCGCAAGCTGGTATGTTCACGGAAGCCGAATTCCGCGAAGCCGTTGCTCCCTGGTTACTGAAGCAGGCTGAAGAGTATGACGATGTAGAGCTACCGCGTGAGGGTGTCGGCTGCTGGCATCCCGTGTTTCCGGCACGGGCAGACGACATCTGGCTGATGGCAGTGTGGGCGGTAAAAGAGATCGAGCGAGTATTGCTGCGGTCACGTGCGAGAAGCGGGCTCACGGTATTTGAGCAGGAGCGAGATGCCGAGGGTGACCCTATCGGGGTCCGTCGAAGGAGTAGCTAGACCCGCGCACCCATGGAAGATCAATGCTTTAGCTCAGTTGATGCAACGTTCAGTTTAAAGTTATCAGCCGAACATCTGAACAATATGCTCGCCATATGCAAGAAGGCCCGGTCTACGGAAACAGGCGGCATTCTGATCGGTTATTACACCGAGACACATGACTGTGCGGTCGTCACTAAGGTGCTCGGTCCTCCATCGGATTCCCGGGCGAGCCGCGCCACGTTTTTTCGCGGAGTTGCTGGCCTTACTCGCCGTCTTAGGAAGTTATGGGAAAGGCCCCACCATTATTATTTGGGAGAATGGCACTTCCATCCCTATACCGCTTCCGAACCGAGCGGCATCGACCATAAACAAATGCTAGAGATCGCTTGGTCGACCACATACCACTGCCCAGAGCCCGTTCTCATAGTTCTTGGTGGAGATCCAAACGGTACCTTCTCGCTGTCCGTGCGGGTATTCCCCAAGACTGCGCCTCCAGTACACCTGAAGGCTGAGGAACGTACCTAACCCAGAAAACCATGCGAAAGAAACAGACCAATCCGACACCCGATTATACGCTCACCGGCCCGGCAGGTACCGGCGGCATTACTGGTGGCGGCGGGTTCGACTTCCAGACCCGTTATATCTTGTGTCGCCTGGCCGAATGGGGCAAAGATCCGGCCTTTTACCAGATATGGCACGAAGGCACCGGGGACGTAGATGTCCGATTCAATGACGGTACATCGGAATGGCGCGATCACATTCAGGTGAAAGACCACCCCGTCACTGCCACGGAATTCAACGCGGTCGTAACGACTTTCGTCGGTTTTGAGACAGCAATGCCAGGGGTCTACCGACACTTCGTGCTTGCCGCTCCGGATATGAGCGCAGGGCTGAAGCCACTCTATAACGCTATCCAACGCCTGCGAGGGGCACAGCCCTTCCTGGATACCAAGCCTGAGGCACTCGCGACGGACCGAGGGAAGGCCGTAGCGCGAATACATACGCTGGGCCTAAGCGCGTTCACCGATTTTATCCTTGACAGGTTGCAGTTTGACCTCAATCTCCATGACTGCCACGATGATCTTAAATCCCGCACGGCGTTCCTCGGCAACATGCGGTATGGGGACGCCGAGATTTGGCGAAAGCTCGTTGCGGCGAGTGATAATGTTTACGATCGTTTGTTTCGCGAGGTTACTGCTCGCCGCGCCAAGGCGTTGAGCAGTGTCGAACTATCGGACATCCTCACCGAGTTATCCAAGCAACTCGTTATTCAGTCTGCGTCCGATCTGCTGGCTTCGATCAGCGTCCACAACTGGTCCTACGAACCACAGCTGACGAGCGACCATGAGCTCAACTGGTCCGAGCACTTTGACCGCTCGACCCGCCAAGTGCCGACACCTGACGCCTGGGAAACGCTGGTCAGGGAAGTATATGCTTTGAAAAAGACGCTGGTAGTGGAGAAGGGACCTGGAGTTGTTCGTGTCGCCGGTAGTGGCTGCCTGACGACGCAATTGGCCATCGGCCTGGTTTTCCGAGAAACCGAGGGCTGGATTATCGAGACGCTGCAGCGGCCGGCCAACGAGATGTGGCGATCGGATGTGGCTCCGGCTTTACCCTATCCGGTACAGGTGCGCGACACGCCGGCGGAGTCGGATGCCGATGCCCTTGCACTGGTCGTCTCGATTAAGAATGATGCCCAGCGCGATGTGGAGTTGTTCCTGGATGCAGCCGATATCCAGGTCAAAGCCATTGTCAACGTCTTGCCGCCCTCCGGGGCAAGATCCCTTGCCATCGCTTCAAATGCCGAGGCAACTGCCCTCGCCACCAGCATTCGTGATGCCCTCCGCGCGGCACAAGACCAATACGGCGTCAAGACAACCCATGTCTTCATGAGTGGACCGCAGTCCGTTGCTCTGTTCTTAGGCCAACGGCTCACGTCGATGGGCAGGTTGATGTTATATGAATACCAAGAACCCGGCTATTGCCTTTCTTGTTCGCTCTCGACGTAGTGTAATTGACGCAGGCGTACGAACGTAGACATGGAGGGAGGAGCGGGAGTGGGTGTGCAGGTCGCATCTATTCCGTTGAATGCTAGGCTCATCGTAACAACTCCCCACGAAATGCCTTGGCGAGGATCGCCTGTGTCGTGCGCTCTACCATCGTGGTTGCTTCGACGAGGCGCGATTCGATGGAGTCGGCAAGCGCGAGGAGGGACTTCACTCGGCGCACTATTTCCTCTTGTTCGACCTTAGGCGGAATTGGAATCATGAGACTTGCGATCTTCCCAGTGCTCAAAGAATAGAGGCCACTTGTAGTAACGGCTGTGGATGTGACTTGCTCGATTCCCATGGGTGAATTCCAATAGTAGTTCACGAATTCGGGTACCAGTCCGTTGAATCGGACTCGAATGATATGGTTCTGGTGAACACAATCCGGAACTTCGTTTCTCCAGATGCTCGCACGCCCAATCTGATTATAACTACCATTACCCTCAACAATGAGAAGGTCTCCGTATTTAAGCCGATAGGCTTCCAGCTCTCCCAGTGCGAGTTCGAACATCGCAAGTTCGGTCAGATCAAGGCGGTCTCGCAATACATTTGCAACACGCAAATAGGGATATGCATTTGACTTCGGCGCGCGATGTGGCTGCTTCTGGATTCCACCTCGAATCAGTGCAATATTGCCGATAGCCGCCCAGGTCCAGGATGAAGGCAAATCAATGTTGGGTTCTTCCGGTGTACTTCTGAGCACCTTACTAGGAGTTGCGGCTGTCATTGTAGTGACGAGTTGTTCGCCCGTTTCAAGTCCACCATGTGACTCGCGCCAACCCTCAGTAAGCGTGCCAGAGCAGGCGGCGGCAAGAACGGATTGGCGGAACTTGTTGGCGAGGGACTGGATGGCCGTGAGACGTTCTCGAGCGCTTGTAACCTGTCGATTAAGTTTCTCGACGGTGTCCGCAAGTTTCTCTTGTGTACTAATCGGCGGAAACGGGATATCAATTTCACCAAGTACATCGAATCCGATACGAGGCATCTGCAGGCCCATGGAGTGATGATGTGCATGTTCGACCACCGCTGGCGAGTTCAGGAACCGCAGAAGGTAGCGTTGGCTCAGTCCCTTAGCGGGTGAAAAGACCAAAATGTCCGTGGAGGCAATCCCATTGAAGTCTGGCATGGCAACTTTGTTCAAGTAGGGCCGCAGCCGCCCGTAAAGAACATCACCAGCATTGAATACTGCTTTGGTTGACTTAACGTCCGAACCACTACCAACGCCGAGGATTTTCGTCGTGTGAGGGTCGATGTGCTCAAGACTGAGATAAGGGGCGTCTGGGCACTTTGCCGGGTCGACTTTAGCGGCGGAAGGCTTCGTTACATCCTTTAGCCGCTTAGTTTCCCATTCTGAGAAGAGTGACGAGGGAGAGCCTGTTTGAGCGGAAGCTGCACTCACAATTTCTCCTCGATCACTCCGGCTCTCTTGGTGTTCATGCGCCGGATTGTTTATCGGGCGAGACGTTTCGTTCATGCCCCTACCTCTTCCGGATTCTCTAGCAACCTCAAAACCCGATTCAATTCATCGATCGCCGCTGTTAATTGTGTGACCGCCTCCGTGATAATCTCCTCAGGCTCACCCAGATCGTCCGGATCATCGAGCGCTTCGTCCTTAATCCACTTAAAACCGTCGAGCTTGAACTCGCGCTGCTTGACATCCTCAATCGCGAAGCACCGGAACCGCTCGGTTTCCACCCGCGGAGATTGACCGTTTGGATCAACGCCAAAGCACTTCTCGAAGTCCGCAAAATGAGCTGCAGTCAGCGGTCTATCCTTCTTCGTAATGCCTGGGATGTTGGCCCGCGAGTCGTACAGCCAAACCTGCTTAGTTGGCGTTCCCTTGGTGAAGAAGATCGCGTAGGTCTTCGTGCCGGGAGTGTAGGGCGTAAAGGTTCCCCGAGGCAGGCGCAAGACAGTGTGCAGGTCACAATCTTGCATGAGGATCTTGAAGACTTCACCGGCTTGGTCGGCGAATAGCACGTTGTCGGGCACCACGACGGCGGCTCGCCCGCCTGGCTTCAGGATCGTCAAAATATGCTGGATGAAGTTGAGCTGTTTGTTGCTGGTGGTAACGGTGAAGTCTTCGCGCTCCGGAGCCTGGTTGGCCCCTCGGTTGCCGAAGGGCGGATTGGTGATGACAACGTCGAATTTCGGGCCAGAATAGACTTCGTAGATGGAGTCTCCGAGCGTAATATGCGGCGTGACGTTGTGCAAGTACAAGTTCATCAGCGCCAGCCGCCTCGGCCGGGCGACCAGCTCCTGCCCGAAATAGGTTTTCTCCCGGATGCGCTTCTGCGTCTCACGGTCTGGCGTGGCCTTCTCGTGGCGCAGTTCGTCCTTTAGCCATTCATAGGCCGCAATCAGGAAGCCTCCGGTTCCGCAGGCAGGGTCGCCAATCGTAAAGTCCGCCCGCACTCGCGGGTCAGGTTGGATGCAGCGCATCATGCTTTGGATAAGAAGCCGGGGCGTGAAATACTGTCCCGCGCCCTTCTTGCCCTCGCTGGCCGCCTTCTCCAATAGCCCTTCGAAGGCTTCGGCTTTGACATCCACGTCGAGACTGGTCCACTCGGTCTCATCCACCAGGGCGATCAGCTTTCGTAGGTTCACCGGATTGGCAAAGCGCGACTGGGCGCCGGCAAAGATGTCACCCAGAATGCCAGGTTGTCTACCGAGCTCCCGGAGTAAGTTCGGATACTCGTCCGTAAGGGCTATCCCGCTTAAGCTCTTGAGGTAGCTCCAATCGCACCGCTCGGGCAGGGCAATGGCGCGCTCATCGGCCATCTTGAGAAAGAGCAGGTAGGTGATCTGCTCGATGTAGTCGCCGTAGTCGATCCCATCGTGGCGCAGCGTGTGGCAGAAGCCCCAGAGTTTTTGAACAACGTCGGTCATAGGTAGTGCTTAGGCGGCGTGGGCAATTGCCCAGTTGAGTTTGGATAAGAGGTCAATGAGCGTACCGCCGAAGGCCTTATTGGCCCTGGCAAACCCCCCGCGCTCGTCCAGGGGGTGGAGGTCAAAATCGTCGGGCTCAATTGCAAGGTCGGCGACCAGCCGCTGCCGGATCAGTTCAAGCCAGGCGCGCTGCTCCTGGGTGATCTCCAGGCCGCCCGTCACCTGGCTAATGGCGGCATTGACCCGCTCCTCGGCGGTTAGTAACGGGCGGGCTGCATCAGCGGCGTTCTTGACCATCGAAATGACATCGGCCAGTGCCTTGTGCCTGGCGATAGTGACCGCCTCACGCACCCGGTCTTCCGGGAACTGCGCCCGCACTAAGGCTACGCGGAGTTCTCGCAAGGCTTCGGCACCCCAGCCTTCCGGTTTGTCCAGCAGAATGCTGAGCGCCTCGATTTGAGCGCGGTTTGCTTCAACGAACTTGCTAAACTCAGCCAAATAGTCGGCCGGCCGCAGGTCGTTTTCTTTATAGCGGATCAGTCGCTCTGAAGAAACGGTGTCCAAGACGCCCGTGGCTATGACAAAATCGCGGTTTGGACGCGGGTACTGTTTGAGGAACTGTTGAAACGCTTGGTTCCTCAGCAAATCCATCGTACCGGTGAAGTTGGCCTTCAGCAAGCCGTCCAGTTGGTCAGCAAAATGGGTCAGGTCCAAGTTATTGGTAAATTCCAGAAACTTGACCCGTCCTTCACCGGTGATCTCCTTGTCGATGCGCTTCAGACGCTTTGCGAGCACCTTGACATTGTAGTCGCGCCGCTCGTTGTTCCAGATGTTCTCGACCACCTCTTCGAGTGGCACCGGGTCACTGACCGGTGCCTCGACGGCCATGCCGCTGGCGTTACGGAAACTCTCAATCAGGGTGCCGTCAAAGCAGTCAAACACGACAAAGTGAGATTTTGCCGGCCCCTCGAACTCGTCGCAGAGCCTGGTTCCGCGGCCGAGCATTTGCTCGAAGAGGATGCGGCTCTTTACCGGCCTAAGGAAGACCAGGAACTCAAGGCTTGGGATATCCACGCCGGTGGTCAACAGGTCTACGGTGACCACGACCTTGGGCTCGGGTCGATTGCGGAACTCCTTGATGCGCTGGAGCGGTCGGTCTACATCTTTAGCACCCGTGATCTTGGCAACGAACCCATCACCCCGCCCGAACGCCTCCCGGCAGAGCGAAACGAGCTGATTGGCGTGGCTCGTATGCTGTAGGTCGTTGGCGGCAAAGATGAGCGTCTTGGGGAATCGGCCGAATTCGGCCTCGTGTGCCTCAGCGTGCTTCTTCAGCTCGGCAATAATCTTGCGGTTGGAATCGGGAGCCGTGATCTTGGCCTCAATGGCCGTGGCGTCATAGACCACCTCGTCTTCCAGGTAATCAATGTTCTTGGTCGTGCCGGCTACCGTGTCCACCAATTCAACCCGTTCGCCCTCTTTGAGAGTGACGCCCTCAATTCGAACGTCCGAGCGGACCCTCACCACATCGAAGTCCACCAGGAAGCCTTCGTCGACCGCCTCTTTATAGGTGTAGCGAAAGACTGGATCGCCAAAGTAGGCGACCGTGTGGGCGGCCGGCGTGGCTGTGAGGCCAATCTTCACGGCGTCAAAGTGGTCCAGGGTGTCGCGCCAGATTGCCTCTTCTTTGCGCGAATACCCGCGGTGGCACTCGTCGGCAATGATCAGGTCAAAGGCGTGAATGGGGATGTTCAGTTGCTTTGCGTCGTCCTCCGTCTCGCCAAGGCCCTCCAGCATGCCCTGCCGGCCAAAGAGGTTGATGGCCATCCGCTGGATGGTGGAGACATAGACAAAGGCATCGCCAATTTGCGGGTCAGTCAGGTAGCGGTTCGGCAAGACCTTCGGGTCGAACTTCTCGCCATCTTCGTCCAAGTCGCCCTGGCTGAAGCGCTGGCTGTAGACCTCATAAGCCTTGTCGAACTTCAGGCCAGGCTCGCATTCAAAGGAGGCAAAGGCACGCACCGTCTGGGCGGCCAAGGC
>Ga0068855_100004172_pt1 | contig 17631 bp, 15 predicted proteins | sample KBSCornC52_FD_66592 | JGI IMG/M metagenome (GOLD analysis project Ga0068855, IMG submission 66592) | Corn rhizosphere microbial communities from Kellogg Biological Station, Michigan, USA - KBS Corn C5-2 | ecosystem: Host-associated > Plants > Roots > Rhizosphere > Soil ...
GGCGCTGGCGCCGCTGTCGACGAAGCCGGCGCGGCCCTGCTGCTCGCAGCGGTCGCGGGCGTCGCGGTGGCGCCCGCGCTGACTGTGCTCGCGTTGTCTGCGCTTGGACCCGAGCTCGGGCTCGAATCCGCGGCACCTGCGGCCACCGCGCTGGCGCTGGCGCTGGGCTGAGCCGCGCTCGGCGCGCCGGCGCCGTGCTGCACCCAAGTTTCTAGCGCGGCGATCTCCTGCGCGTCGAGCTGCGGCTTCTTACGCGGTGGCATGTGATCGTCGTCATCGAGCGGCAGGCGCACGCGCAAAATGAGTTCGCTCTTGTTCGGATTGCCTGGCACGAGCACCGGGCCGCCGAAGCCGCCTTGCAGCAACGCCGCGAGCGAATCGACGCGCAGCTTGCTTTCTTGCTTCGCCGGGCCATGACAGCCTTGGCATTTTTCGGCGAGGACCGCGCGCGCGCTCTTCGGCCGGCTGGGCGTGGCGCTCGCTGGCGACGGCGTGACACCCGCCGTCGCGGCCTCTGCCGTCGCGGGCGCAGACGAGGTTTCCCGCGTGGCGGGCAGCTCACGCGGAGCGGCCACTTCGCTCGCAGCGCCGCTCGCAGCCGGTGCATCACTCGCTGCTGGCTTGACCGAGCTCCCCGCTTGACCGGAGAAAGACTTCTCGAGCGCGCTGCGCGCAGGGCTGGGCGGCAGCGCGTCGCGCACGCGCGCGGTCGGGCTCGCCCCGCGATCGATCCAAAATTCGACGAGCGCGATCTCTTCGGCCGTGGGTGCGGGCTTTCCCTCCGGCGGCATGTGCTTGTCGTCACTCAGCGGCAGCCGCAAACGTTTGACGAGCAGGCTTTGCGCGGCTGCTCCCGCTACCAATGCCGGACCGTTTTCGCCCCCTTTGAGCGCTGCAGCGAGCGAGTCGAGTCGCAGCTTGCCTTTGGCCTTTTCTGGACCGTGACACGAGCCGCAATTGCGCCGCAAAATCGGCTGAATTGCGTCCGCGAACAAAAGGGGCTCCGCCACGGGCACGGCAGGACTGGGCGCTGCGCTCCCGGCTGGACTTGGCTCGGGCCGAATACCGAGCAGCGCCTTGAGCGGCCGCGGCGCGTACTGCGTCAGGTACGTGTCGCCGTGCGTGAGCGAGCCGCCGAAATGCGCACCGATTGACAACACCGCCAAGCTGAGCCCGAGCAGCGCGCGGAACGCTGCGCGCCCGCCACGCGTTCGAGCCTCGGCTTGGTAAGTCCAGACGATGAGCGCAAGGCCCGTGGTGAGCACGGCCACGAGCTCGAGCCTGCGGTGCCAGGCCAGCAAGTGCGCGGGGTAGCCGCCGGCCGCGGCGAGCAGCTGCCCGAGCACGAATGCCCCGAATGCCGCCAGCACCAGCACGGGTAAGACCAAGCCGAGCACCGGGTCGATGCGCGCGCGGTAGCGCTCGAACAGCGTTGCCGCCTCCGCCAACCCGACCAACACGAACATGCCGATCGGTAAATGCACGATCAGCGGGTGAAGCCGGCCGAAGAACAGCGCGAGCTCCGGCGCTGCGCCGTGCAGCCGCTCGAACACGAGCTCGATGATCAGGGTCAGCGCGAGCGCAGAAACGGCCAGCAGCACGGGAAAGGACCGCCACCAGGCGGAGCTCGTTTTCATCAGCGGTCTACTTTGTGGCTCGCGAGCGAGCCTTGGGGGTCCAATTCTACCGTTCATCTCTAGCGCGGACCCTCGTCCAGGCCAACGCAAGGCGCGTTCGACCGTTCCCGCGTGGCCGCGCCGCCGATCGGAACGTCTAACCCCTCAGTCGGCGGGCGCTCCGATGCCCGAGCCGCGGGCGCTCGGGCAAGGGGTGGCGCTCGCGAGCTCGCTACGCGCATGCGCCTTGCGCTGACGTGATCTGCTCCACCATTTCAAAAGAACGGTCAGTGCGCGGCGCGGTATCGAACCTAATTGCGATCGCAGGTGCCGCGCTCCGCACGTTGACCTGCGCACCACCGAGCGCCGGATTGTTTCGGCGCTTGCCATGGAACGAAACGCGCGACGCGGCGTTGCTGTCACCGGAGGTTTCCGATGAACAAGAAACTCGCGCCGACGTTGGCGGGCTGCGCCGCGCTGCTCTTGGCTGGTTGCTCGTCGAGCACGGCCGACAGCACGACCCCAGCGGGCCCGAAAGCCTATGTTGGATTGTTTGGTGACAACGCGGTTGCCGTCGTCGACACGAATAGTAGCAAGGTCCTGACCACGATCCCGGTGCCGACGGGGCCGCACGGCTTGGTGATCACGCCGGACGGCGCCAAAGTTTACGTGAGCAGCGACGGCGCAACGACGGTCTCCGTGATCTCGACCAGTAGCGACACCGTCGTGAAGAGCATCGAGGTGGGCATGACGCCACACGGGCTCAGTATCTCGGCCGACGGCAAAAAGGTGCTGCTCTCCGATTTCGGCGGCGATCAGGCCGAAATCATCGACACAGCCAGCGACACCGTGAGCGCCACCATCGGCGTCGGGCGACCGCACAACAGCGCGATCAGCCCCGACGGCACACGCGCCTTCGAGGCGTCGCAGCAAATGGGGATGCCGGCGATCGTCGTCTTGGATTTGGCTGGCGCGGCGGTGGTCACCACGGTGCCGCTCGAGCAAACGCCGCGCGCGGTCGACTATGCCGCACGAGGCAGCGTGTACTTCACGCTCTCCGGCGTGGACGCGCTACAAGTGCTGGACCCTGCGACCAATCAGCTGGGCACGGCGATCCCGACCGGCGGCTCGCCGCATCACATGCTGGCCACGAAGGACGGCGCGTTCGAGCTCGTCGTCAGTCAAACGGCGGGCGATCTGGAATACGTGGATCCGACGACCGCCACCGTGGTCGGTAATGTTCCGACCGGCACGACGCCGCATTGGATCGCGCTCAGCTCGGATGGACAATTTGCGTACGTCACCGACGAGGGCTCGAACGATCTCGCAGTCGTCGACATTGCCGCAAAAAAGCTGGTGCGCACGATTGCCGTCGGTAAAGGACCGCGCAAGGTCGCCGTGCAACCGGGGGTACCGTGAAACGCGCCGCGTGGTACTGGGCCGGCCTGTGCGCGGTCTTGGCCTTGGGCGCTTGCGCGAGCATGAATTCCGCTGGAACGACCAGCGGCGGCACGCACGATAACGCCAATCTGCCGGCCGGCGACGTCGCGCGCGGCAAGGCGCTCACCGACCAAAACTCGTGCACCGAGTGTCACAATAGCGATTTCAGCGGTTCGAGCTTTTTCGCGAACATCACTTCGGACGCCCAAACTGGGATCGGCGCTTGGACGGACGCGCAAGTCGCCGCCGCCTTGCGCGACGGAGTGGATTCGGACGGCAGCTCGCTCTGTAGCCTGATGGAGCGCTTTCCGTTTTCCGATCAACAAACGGCCGACGTGATCGCCTTCCTGCGCAGCTTACCCGCCGTGTCGCGTTCGAGCACAGATGTCTGCCCGGGTCACGGTCCGCGCGTGAAGTGAGTGCGAGGCCAGCGCAGCGTTGCTGCTGGTCGCTAGGTTCACTGATTTTCATTTTCCTTTTGGAGGTATCTGATGACTCATTCGTTTTTCGCGACAGGCCGCCGTTACTTGATCGCCAGTGCCACGCTCGCTTGCGGCGGCGCGCTGGCGCTCGCCTGCGGCAGTGGCGATGACACCACGGGTCCGTATGGCGGCGCAGGTGGTGGTGCTGCGGCCGGCGCGCACAGCGGCGGAGCGACCGCAAGCGGTGGCAAGCCCGGAGCAAGCGGCGGCACGACGGCGGGCGGCGCGCAAAGCGGCGGCGCGACGGCGGGCGGCGCGACTGCGGGCGGCGCGAGCAACGGTGGCACGGCCGCGGCCGAAGCCGGCGCAGGCGGCGAAACGCCGCTCGCGAGCTTCGCCGTGAAGCGCACGGATCTCGCTTCCGATCAGGCCGGCGCAGCCGTCACCGATCCGAACCTGGTGAACGCCTGGGGCATCGCCATCAATCCGACCGCGCAGGTGTTCTGGGTCGCGTCGAATCACGGCGGCAGCGTGCCGGTGTACGACGCGAACGGAACGCTCAAACCACTCGACCCCAAAGTTCCGCCGCTCACCGGCACCGATCCGGGCAGTCCGACGGGCCAAGTCTTCAACGGTGGCGCGGGCTTCAAAGCAGATAAATTCATCGTCGACACCGAAGACGGCCAAATCTTGGGCTGGGGCGGCGCGGGCGATTTCGTGCAACGCGCCAAGAAGGACGGCGCCATCTACAAGGGCCTCGCGCTGGTCGGTACGGGCGCGAGTCAATGGCTCGTCGCGACCGATTTCCACGACAACTCGGTCGATCTGTACGATACCGACTACAAAGCGGTCAGCGTTGCGGACGCATTCAAAGACGCCAGCATCCCTGCCGGGTTCGCGCCGTTCAACGCCATGCCGATCGCAGACAAAGTCTACGTCACCTACGCCAAACAAGACGCGGACGCGGAGGACGACGAAGCCGGCGCCGGCAATGGCTACGTGAGCGAGTTCAAAGCCGACGGCACGTTCACGAAGACGCTGATCTCGGGCGGCGCGCTCAACTCACCGTGGGCCGTCGCGCTCGCGCCCGCGAGCTTCGGCGATTTGGCCGGCACACTGCTGGTCGGCAACTTCGGCGACGGTAAAATCAATGCCTACGATCCGACGAGCGGCGCGCTGGTCGGCGAACTGACGAATGACGCCGGCGATCCGCTCGTGATCCTCGAGCTCTGGGATCTCAAAGTCGGTCCGACGGGCACGAAGGATCTCAGCAATACGCTGTTCTTCAGCGCCGGCCCGGGCGGCGAGTCACACGGCGTCTTCGGTAAGCTCGAAGCCGCAAATTGATGTTTGTTTGATGGTCACCGAGCACCCCGCAGCGCGGCCCAGCCTTCGGCGGCGCGTTGCGGGGCCTTCGGCCCAGCGCGCGGTTCCCCGCGGTGGTCAATGCGCCGGCGCCTCAGCGTAGGAGCTCAGATTCGAGTTGCGAGCGAGCTCCGGCTTGCGCTCGGGTGCGAGCGCGGCAAGCTTTGGCGATGGCAGCGCGTGCGAGCTCACATTCGGTTCAAGCAGAAGAGCGCTTCGAAGCGCGCTCGTCGGAGCGCTTCAATCGCATCGCCTACGCCATGGAGCTGCTCAAGGTGCTCAATCCGCCGATGACAGTCGCCGTTTACGGCAGCCTGCGGCAGCTGCGCCTCGAACAAGGGCGTGGGCTCGGCAATCAAAAGCCGTGGGCGCTGTTTGGCGTGCCGCCCCATGCCACGCGCGAGAACATCGCGCGCGCCTTGGCGGAGCTCTCCGGCGTCGCGCAGGAGCCGTTCATCGTCGATTTGCTGTGCGCCACCCCGGCGTCGCCGCTCGACTGACGCAGTGCATGCTGTGGCGGCCAAGCCGCCTCCGATTTGCCGATTTGAGGCGTCACGCGCCGGCTCGGCGGCGGTTCTCTCAGAAGCTCGAACCGCTCGGCGGTGAAGCCGGGGACGGGGAAACGGGCGTGGTGGCGCTCGGCAAGGAGGGCGTGGCTGGGGTCACGTTGCTGCTCCCGTTGGGCAAACCGGGCGTGGGCGTCCCGCCCAAGCCGGCGTTCGGCAGCGCGGGGTTCGGGACGGGACCCGGGACGCTGCTATTGCTCAGGTTTTGTCCCGGAACCGCGCTGACCGTGGTGCCCGCGCCGGTCACCGGAACCGGCACCACCACGGTGTTCACGGTGCTGGTGGCACTGGCCATCGGCTGTGGCGCCAGCGCGTTGCTCGCCGGCGGCGGAGGGCCGGCGGAGCTCGTCGCGTGCGGCGCTTCGCCCGGCACATTCACGATCACCACGTTGGGCGCGGCCGCGGTCGGTGCCGGGCTCGCGCTGGCGCTGGCGGCAGCGGCCTGCTGGGCCGCCGCCTGGGCGGCTTGACTCAGCGCGTCGCCGACTGCGGCTTGCTGTGCGGCGGCGGCGCTCAAGGTTTGCCAGCCATCGCGCAACTCTTCGCGCTGCACGGCGTCCAGTGCGCGCCGCTCCGCACTCACGCGCTCGCTGCGGATGCCGAGCACGATCAACACGCCCGCCACGGCCAAACCAGCAGCTAAGACCAGCGCGGCGAATGAGCGCCGCCGGCCCGCTCGCGGCAGCTCTGCCTCATTTACCAGCTCGACGCTGTGCTCGTGTCCTAGATCCGAGTCGTCCTCTGAGGTCATGGCCCAAATGAAGCAAGACCTGCGCCGATCGCCGGCGGCCGAGCCGTCGAGGCGGCTCTCCCCCGCGCCGCTCAGTGCTCTTTTTGCGCGAGCTTCGTGACCATTCGCAGGAGCTGCGCCAAATCCACCGGCTTTGCGACGTGCATGTCGAAGCCTTCGGCGAAGGCGCGCGTTTTGTCCTCTGTCCGTGCAAAGGCGGTGATGGCGATCGCCGGAATGTTCTTCTTTTCGGGCGCCGGCAGCGCGCGCACACGCCGGATCAGCGAATAACCGTCCTCGAACGGCATGCCGATGTCGGAGAGAATGACCTGTGGCGACTGCACTTTCAGCAGCGCCAAGGCGTCGGCCGCGCTGCCCGCGGTTTGCACCTCAATCCCGTTTTGTTCGAGAAATAGTGCGGTCAGCTCGCGCGCGTCCGGATCGTCGTCGACGAGCAGCACTCGCAGCGTGTCACGTCGCTGAGCCTTGGGTAGACCTTGCACTTTCCCCACCTGGGATCGACCGCGTTCGGGCCCGCTCGGCGTGGTGTCCGCCCTTGGACGCGTGGGCGTATTGTTGCGCCTTGCGGCAGCCATTGAATCAGACGTTTGAATCCTCAATCACTCATCGGAGTGAATGCAACGGTGGTGCCACCAGGCAAGTCACCGCTGACGGGGACGCGAAATCTTCCGCCGCGCGCGCTCGATGCTCGAATTTACCAAGCTTCTTTTGCCGGCGTTTGTTGGCGGCGGTCTTGGGATTGCTCAATCGCCCAGGGGAGCGATCAGACAATGATCGGCGCCCAGCGCTCGCCGTTGCGCGCCGGGTTGTGACTCGTGCGCGTGGCACATTGTCACGTGAAGCGACAAGAGCGCGGCGTCGGAATCCGCGCGCAATGACGCAGTGGGCACGCGCATTCTTGCAACGCAATCCGTCGCGGCGAACAGGGCTGTCGCAGCGGCGGCCATTTCAAACCAGGTGTGAAGCCGCGCTGGGCCGCCGAAGGCTGGGACGCGGCGCGCCGGCTCGCGTGACCATCAACCCAAAGCCAAAGCGGACGGAGCGAGCTCTTTCGCTGGAAAGCTGCTCGCTTTACGCTCGGCACGAGGACCCGCTGAAGCCCCGAAAGCTCTTTGCTCGCGCGCGTTATTGGGGTGCGGCGTGCGCGCTGACCGCGGCGCTCGTGCTTGCGAGCGCGCCCGCACGCGCCGACGCTCCGCGCACGCCGCCTGAGGAAGGGCCGTCGCCGCGCACGCTGAGCCCGCTGTTTGCCGCGAGCATTTGGGGGCTGACGCAGCTCGTGCCAAGCCCACTGCTGGTGACCGGTAACGAGCGCGTGGGCGGCGGGGTCCGTTGGCAAGTGACGCCGTTGCTTTATTCGTTCGGCATTGCCGCGCGGCCGGTGCGCGCGTTCTTCGTCTCGCCGATCGCTCGTCATTCGGGCTCGCTCGAACTGCACGTTTCTCCCGAATGGGCTTGCTGCGCGCCGGCGAACCAGAGCAGTTGGATCGTGCGCGCGGGCTTGCGTTTGTATCTGACGCTGCTCGAGCACGGCGAGCAGCTGTCCTGGTCGCTCGGTGGCTCGTACTATCGGGCGGCGGGCGGCGGCGGTACCGCGGCGGATGTCGGCTTATATACCTTCAGCGGCGTGCTCGGCTTGACCGTCACGGTTTCGCCCTGGCTTAGCCGCCGTGAGCTGATCACGGCGCTCAACATTCGGTACTTCTGATGCGCGGAGTGCGACTTCTGCTGCTCGCTGGGCTGCTCGTGCTGCCGGGTTGCGGCTTTGCCTGGCGGGCCATGAAACGGAACCTGGCGGCTCCGCCCGAGCGCAAAGTGGCGCATAAAATTCAGGATCCGCGGCGCCCGGAAGCGCGACTCGCCGCGCTTTGGGTTGGGCACGCCACGGTGCTGCTCCAGTTGGACGATCGCTTCGTGCTCACCGATCCCGTGTTTTCGCACACGCTCGCGCAAGTCTCGCCGCGGTTGGTCGAGCCGGGCTTCGAGCCAGAAAATTTGCCGCCGCTGGCTGCCGTCGTCATTTCGCACATGCATTTCGATCATTTGTCGTTCGGTAGTTTGGATCGCATCGAACAGCGGACGCCCGTGGTGCTCGTCCCGCCGGGCGTGCGCGCGAGCATGCCGCGCTACGACTTCGAGATCCGGGAGCTCGCGCCGTGGACCGCGTACGAGCAGGGCGGGCTGCGCGTCACCGCGGTGCCCGTGCAGCACGTGGGCGGCCGTTACGGCATCGACGCGGCCTTCGAAACCAGCGCCTTCACTGGCTACGTCTTCGAATATCGCGGGCTCTCGGTGTATTTCGGCGGCGACACGGCCTATGCGCCGCGTGCGTTCAAAGCCGCGCGTGCGCGCTTTCCGAATTTGTCGCTGGCGATTCTCCCAATCTGTCCGAACCAGCCGCGCGAGTATATGTCGCACACTCACGAGGGCCCGAGCCAGGCGCTCGACGCCTTCTTGCTGCTCGGCGCTGCGCGCATGATCCCGATCCACTTCGACACGTACATCAACTCCGACGACGCTCCCGGCGCCTGTCCAGCCGAGCTACGCCGGCAAATGCAGGCGCGCGGGCTGAGCGCAGAGCAAGTGATCACACTCGGCTTCGGCGAGCAGCGCGTGTTGATCGGCAAATAGCCGCGCGCGGGCCGAACGCTCACGCCGTTTCAGTCACTCAATGGGTCGCCGGGATCCCGCCCGCGCACTGATAAGCGGTGCCCGCCGCAGTCATCTGCGGGGCGCACGCGGCCGCGACCGGCTCGAGGCACGCGATCTGGCACACCGGGCCCGCGTTGCACATCGCGTCTACGAATGCCTGATACTTCTGCTTGGCGACGTTCGTAGATTCGCTCTTGCTATTCACCAGCACCGGGCAGCCGCAGCCGAGCGAAGGCAGGGTGGAGTTCGTGCTGCATTGGTCGGTCGAGCCACTGTCGCAGCCGCGCGCTTTCTCGAGCGCCACGCCGTACTCGGTCCTGAGCCGCTCGCACTCGGTCACTCCCGAGCCGCCCGCGCCGGCGCTCGATCCGCCCGCGCCCACGCCGCCCGTACCCACGCCGCCCGTCGCTTCGCCGGCCGAGCCGCCGCCGGGGCTTCCCCCGCGGCTCGCGCTACCGCTGACACCGGTGCTGCCGCCGCTGGCATTACCGCCTGCCGCCGTTCCGCCGCCGCCCGCCGCGCCGGAATCTCCGCCGCTCGCCGACTGGAAACTACTTCCGCCGCAAGAGACGCACAGGGTCACCGTGACGAAGCAAAGCCGAAGAAGGGACATCTACTAGAGAGTACCCGACCGAGCCCGGCGTAAGTCAAGATTTGCCGTTCGCGCGGGCTGACGCGGGTTTAGGCGGTCCGCGATCGCTTCCGCGGGCCCTAGCGGTTCGGCTCGTCATTGGGATCGGGCGTGCTTTGTTTGGGTCTGAGCGCCTCGGGGACGTGCCGGAGGTTCACGCGCACGCGCGTCCAATTCGTCGAGCGGCCGCGCATCGAGTCGACCAAGATATCATCGACGCTCAGGTACGAGGAAACTGCGGTGTGCTGGTGCAGCCAACGTTCGAGCCCGGCCAACGCCGCGTCGCGATCGGGCGATTTCGCAATCACCAGCAGCGCCGCTTCGCGACGAGCTCGCGGCGTGCGACCGGCCACCACTGGCGCGACGGGCGCGGCGGGTTCTTCGCTTCGAGCGCGTCGCCCGTTGCTGCCGGAGCGGCGAAACTCGCCGGGCCAGGGCGCGTCGCGAATGCCCGCTGCGGCGTCGCGCGCGGAGAGCTCGAGCAGGCCCGCCAAAGAGCCCGCTTTCTCGTCCATGCCGGCGTGGGGATCGCCGCGCTCGAGAAAGCGCTGGGGCATGGTGAACAAGGTGAAATCCGCCGGATTGCAAGCCGGCACCTCGTCCCAGGTGAGCGGCGCCGAGACGCGCGCGTCCGGCAAGGGCCGGATCGAATAGGCCGAGCAGGTGGTGCGGTCTTTAGCGTTTTGGTTGTAGTCGAGGAAGACGCCGTGGCGTTCGTCTTTCCACCATTTGGACGTCGCAAGCTTCGGCACGCGGCGTTCGACCTCGCGCGAAAGCGCGAGCGCCGCGTTGCGCAGTTCGGTAAACGTCCAGCGCGGCTCGATGCGCACGTTGATGTGCATGCCGCGCGAGCCGCTGGTCTTCGGAAAGCCGACCAGGCCCTGCTCGTCGAGCAGCGCCTTCACTTCGAGCGCGACTCGGATCACGTCTTGCCAGGGCACACCCGGACCCGGATCCAAGTCGACGCGCAGCTCGTCCGGGTGTTCCAAATCCGTCGCCCGGATGGGGTGCGGATGGAGCTCGAGGCAACCGAGGTTCACGATCCAAATCAGCCCGGCGATGTCCTCCACCACCACCTCTTCCGCAGTCTTGCCGGAAGGGAACGTGAGCGTGACGCTTTTTAGCCAAGCAGGTCGCGATTCGGGCGCGCGCTTTTGATAAAAGGGCGGCGCCTCCGCACCCTCGACGAAGCGTTTCAGCACGATCGGTCGGCCGCGAATGCCGCCGAGCGCCCCCTGTGCCACGCGCGCGTAGTATTCGACCACCGCCAGCTTGGTGATCCGATGTTGCTTGGAAAAATACGGCTTTTCCGGATGAGTAATGCGGACTTCGCGGCCCTCGATGCCGAGCGTGATGGCGCCTTCGTCGCGGCTCATGCGCTAGTTTGCCCGCTGGCGAGGACCGCGCCAAAAAAACGGCGCACTGTGGCAAGACGGCCGGGTTCGCCGTCGTCGCGTGCGTCGAGCGGAGCTCGCACGACTAACGATTCAACAGCTGGACGATGATGCGCACGAGCTCGCTCGGCTCGACGGGCTTTTTTACGTGAGCGTCGAAGCCGGCCGCGAGCGCGAGCTTTCGATCTTCCTCGCGCGTGTAGGCCGTCAGCGCGAGTGCGACCTTGGGCGCTCCTTCGTTCGCCGAGCGCTGGCGAAGGCTCTGTAAGAGCGCATAGCCGTCGACCTTCGGCATGCCGATGTCGCTGACCAAGACCGAAGGTTTGTTGCGTGCGCACTGCTCGATCGCCTCCTCCGCGTTGGCCGCGGCCGTGACTTGCGCGCCACGCTCGCGCAGCACTGCCGCGATCAGATCGCGCGCGTCCGGTTCATCGTCCACGACCAGGACGGAGACGCCGTGGAGGCTCGCGTCCGCAGCTTCGGTCGGGGATAGTCGTGCTTCGCTGCTCGGATATCTACCGGTGATCACCGCTTGAACGGGCAGCGTGACCACGAAGGTGGCTCCGCGATTCACGCCTTCGCTCTCCGCGTGCACCTCGCCGCCGTGGGCGTCAACCAGGTGGCGAACGAGCGCCAAGCCCAAGCCGAGCCCGCCGTGACGACGGGTGGTCGTGCTGTCGGCCTGACGGAAACGATCGAATACATAGGGCAAAAAGTCGGGCGCGATGCCTTGACCGGTGTCGGCCACACGCAGCTCTACACTGCTCTGCCGGCGCGCGAGCGTCACGCCGACTGCGCCGCCCTTGGGCGTGAACTTGATGGCATTGTTGACCAGATTCCAGATCACTTGCTGCAAGCGGTCGGGATCGCCGATCACGCGCCCTGCTCCGCGGTCGACCTCGACGGTGAGCGCAATCTGCTTGGCTTCTGCTGCGGGGCGAATCGCGTCTACCGCCGCGTGGACCAGCTCGGTGAGGTCGAGCGGACGAACCTCGAGCCGCAATTTGCCAGTGATGATGCGCGAGCCATCCAAGATGTCTTCGATCAACTGCACTTGCGCGCGCGCGTTGCGCTCGATGGTTTCGGCGGCTCGGCGCGCCGCTTCCGGGCCCAAGTGCCCGCCACGCAGCATGCTCGCCCAGCCCAGGATCGCGTTGAGCGGCGTACGCAGCTCGTGCGATGCGGTGGTGAGAAATTCGTCTTTCCGTCGGTCGGCCGCGCGTAGCTCCTCTTCGAACGCCTTGCGCTCGTCGATGCTGCTCGACACGCCGGACAGCGCGCTCGCGCGCCCATCCAGCACGGTACAGCGCGCGCGCACGTGCACCCAATGCACGGATTGATCCGGCCAACGCACGCGATGTTCGAGGTCGAGATCGGAGCAGTTCTCGATCGCGTGCTCGACCTTATTTTGCCACTCACCGCGGTCTTCCTCGAATACGCAGGCAGCGAGGTCCAAATACGAGAAGGGATCGTGCGGACCGCGCCCGTAGTTGGCCTTACACGTGTCGGAGCAGGTGAGTTCTCTCTTGACGAGATCGAGCTCCCACGTCCCCATGCGTCCGGCGCGCAGCGCGAGCCTCAGCCGGGCGTCGCTGCGGCGCAGCGCTTCTTCGGCCTGTTGCTGGGCCGTCGCGTCGCGAAACACTTTGCCGAAACTGTTCAATCGTCCAAACGTGTCGTACAGCGCGGTCATCACGCCATCGGCGAAGAAGCGCGAGCCGTCCTTCTTCAGGTGCCAGCGTTTGTCCTCTGCGCGGCCCAGCTGGGCCGCCGTGGCCATTTCCGCCTCCGGCGCGCCCGCCGCGCGATCCTCGGGCGTGAAGACGATGTTCGACGGGCCGCCGATCGCCTCGTCCGCGGGATAACCGGTGATCGCTTCGGCTGCGCCTTGCCACTCGAGCACCGTACCGCTCGCGTCGCTGAGCACGAATGCGTAGTCCTTGTTGTTGTCGAGCAGCAAATTCAGCCGCGTGGTCTTGGCCAAGAGCTCCCGTTGGGCTTCCTTGCGTGGCGTGATGTCCATCACCACGCCGGACAAGCGCGTGGCCTTGCCTTGTCCGTCGAAGGACGCTTGCGCGCGACTCTCCAGCCAGCGCACGGGCTTACCATGCCCGCCGCTTCGAAACTCAGTCAGGAATTTGCCCTCGTTTTCGCCCGCCAATGCGCGCTGGAATGCGTCCAGCACACTCCGCCGATCTGCCTCGATCGGTAGCGAATTGAGCCATATTTCAAGGTCGACGGCTTGTTCGCTGGAAAACCCCATCAGCTCGCGCATGCGCTCGTCGGTGGCGATGGCGTGGCTTTGCGCGTCGAGCTCCCACAAGCCGGCCCCGGACGCCTCCAGTACCCGGCGCACGCGCTCTTCACTCTGCCGGAGCTCGAGCGCGAGCGTTTCGGCGCGCTTTCGTGCGGCGATGGCGGCTTCTTCCGACGACTGCTGCGTGAGCGTCTCGGCGACGGCGGTGACCACTCTGCCGAGCAACTGGTGCAGATCACTGAGCCTGACGGTTAGCTCGCGTTCGGCTGGTGTTTGTACATTCGCGTCCAGGCGACTCAGCCATTCGCAGAGCAATTGGTGCGACTGCGCGTGCAGCCGCTGCATCAGCTCGCTCATGAACCGTGTTTACCTCAGCCCTCAACGACAGGACAGACTCCGGAGCAGACTTCGGTGTGGATCGGCCCGCACGTCGAGGCACGTTCGCCCACGTGTGATCGCGCGCTCGGCGCTCGACATTTTCGCCTCTGCTACGCCGCGCGACGAAAATGTAGCCGCGCTGATCCTCGAGCCAAACGACGTAGCCAACTCGCCATAGGTCGCGGCTACACCGCTGTGCCGCACTCCCGGCTCAGGGCGAACAGCTCGGGCGAGTCAGATCTTGGATCGGCAAAAGCTCGAACCAGCGCAGCCCGGGTTCGCCTGCGGCGTCGTCGCTGAGCACGTGCAGCAAGTGAAACCAGCCCGGTTTCCCGCGCATTTCGACGACCGCATCGACCAGATACTCGTCCGCGCGCAGGTTCAGCGGGGGCAAAATGAATACCAGTGGCTCGGAGGTCCCAGCATAGTCGCGCTTTTGCGCTTCGGAGATTTTGAAGTCGTCATTCAGCTGCTGCTCGGCCGGCGGCAACGCGCGTTCCACGTAGCGTCGCAAGCTCCACGGCACCACGTGCGCCCAGAGCGTGCGCTTGACGAGCCAGGGCGGCGAGCTCGAGCTTAGGCCGAGCACTCGTTTCAGAAACGGATAATCTTTGCTCCAGCAGTCGAGATTGGCGAGACAATCGGCGCTCTTGAGTTGGAACTCGAAGGCGTCCGGGCCCTTCGTGAAATCATCGAGCCCGGCGTCGTGCGGCACGTTCGCGCGCGGAGCGAGCGCGGCCTGATCGAGCCGCGTGGTATAGAATGCTCGAATCGTTGCTGTAGCGAGCGCAACGCGCTTTTGCGCGAGAGCGTCCGCGGGCGGATAAGGGTTCCGCTCGGGCGGCACCAGTCGCTTCACCAAGATCGTGGTGGGCGGGTTGCACGGATCTCCGCCCGGCCGTTTTAGCTCCAGGGTTTCGTCGTGCGGTCCGGTCGTGCGGCCCTTACAGCCCGCCGAGCTGAGCGAGAGCCCGAGCGCTGCGAGCAGCCACCACGAGCGCGGCGCCACTTCACGCCACGTGCTGAGCGCGCGCGGAAGCGCCGAGTCGTGCATGCTTCGACGATACGCTCGGTGCGCTCGTCGTCAACGCGAGCGCGCACTGTTTACGCGCTTACCCGGAGTCTGCAAGGTGCTACGCTCGGCGGGTGATGCCCGGGGAATTTCGCGGACGGATCGGTGCGCTGCTCGCGCTCACCAGCGCGGTCGCGCTCGGCTGCGGCGCCAGAACCTCGCTCGCTGATTCCGAGCTGCTGGCGGGCGGTGCGGGCGCCGCCGGAGCGAGTTCGGGCTCGGCGGGGAGCTGCGGCGATCTCACTGCGAGCGCTGCCAATTGCGGCGCATGCGGCCGCGAATGTGCGGGTAGCTGCACCGGCGGGCGTTGTCTGGTCACGCTCGCTGGAAAGCAAAGCAATGTCGGCTGCCTCGCGGTCGATGCCCACAGCGTCTATTGGGCGAGCGCGGAGCTGCCGAGCGCCGGCATCATCAACCGCAGCTCGCTTTCGGGCGGCACTTTCTCGACCATCAGCATGTCCAGCCCGGCGCCGTGGCCGTGCACGATGGCGGTCGACGATATGTTCGCGTACTGGGCTAGCGGCTCGCTGGGCGTGCTGCAAAGGGCGCGCGTCCGCGGCGGCGTCGCGCAAACGCTCAGCACCGGTTTAGGCGCCGAGTTCCTCGCCATTGACGAGCAGAACGTGTACTTCACCGGACAGTTCGCCTACCCGACGAAGCTCGCGTTGAGCGGCGGTGCGGCCACGCGGCTCACCAACTCGCTCGGAGCGGCGGGCATGGCCATCGATCGGCAGAACTTGTACTGGACGATGCGTGACGGCGCGAGCACCCGCGGCGACGTGCGCCAGGTCTCGCTCAGCGGCGGCGCGGTGAGCACGCTCGCGCACGGCGAAGGCATGCCGCAGGGCATCGCCGCCGACGACGAGGGTGTGTATTGGGCAAACAACCAAAGCGGCGAAATCAGAAAGCTCAGCCACGCCGACGGCATCGTCAGGACGGTCGTCGCGGGCGAGTTCACGCCTACGGTGCTCGCGATCGACGAAACGAGCGTGTATTTCAGCGCACTCGGCAGCCTGCGAAAGGTGGCCAAGAGCGGCGGCACCGCTGTCACGCTCGCGGCCTCCCAGGCATTCGACATCAAGCTCGACGGGGCGAGCGTCTATTGGACGGACGGCAGCACTGTTTTCAAGCTCACGCCGAAATAGCCACTTCCTGTGTGCCCGACGGGCCACGCGCGTGCTGCATCGTGGCCCACGACTCGAGCTGCTCGATTGCCGAGCAATTGGCTATTTTGCAGTGAGCGACACGACCGGACAATTCACGTCCGCCGCGACCGCGCCGCTGCCCGCAGCCGTGGCGGCCGTCGCGAGGTTCATCACGTCCGCGAACTTGGCGTCGGGGAAGGGCGTGACGGCCCACAGCGGCGAATAGCCGGTGTCCGCCGGCAGCGTGGCGACCACGTTGTGCGTTTGCACGCCATCGGCCTCTGCCATGAAGCCGGACGCAGGCCCCTTCGCGTCATCGTTGAAGGTGACGTAGATGGGCGAGGTTGGTACGAGGCCATTTTTGGCCTTGAGCGCCTTTTCGCCGAACGTGAAGTAAAAGACGACTTTGCCCTGATACCAGCCGCGGATCAGATCTTTTCCAGACGTATCGCCCGCGAAGCGGAGCGTCGCCGTCGAACCTTCGGGAACGATCGGGCAATTGACGAGCGTGGTCGTGGTGTTCATCGGGTAGCCGGAGCTCTTCACGGCGGTGGCGCTCGTCAGCGTATTCGCAACGTACGAATCAGGCACCGTGACCTCGATCACTTGCCAGAAATCGTTGTAGCCGGGCGCGCCGGGCAGCACGTCCACGATGTTGAGCTGCCCCTCGACCGGCTTGCCTCCTTTCATCAGCGCGTAGATGGGCGCGGGAGCCGTCGGCTGGACGTCGAAGTTGTAATACTGAATCACCTCGGCGTTCGGCCCGAGCCCTTCGGTGATGAACGGGCCTTGGTCGAAATCGACGGCCTCGTTCGGGCCGGGCAGTGCCGGCGAGTCGCTGCGTTTTTGCAGGTGGCCGGCTGCGTCGCTGAAGCGATCCACCGTCGCCTTCTCGGCGGTATCGGGATCGCTGGGCGATGCCGAGGCCGACATGCCATTCATGCTGTCGCTGCTGCAGGCGTTGAGCGCCAGGATCGCGGACAAGACGCCAAAAATTCGAAAATGGGACACGCGCATCACCTCCGTTGAACAAACCTCGACCAAGACGCGTGCACGCACGCGAACTCGAGCTGAGTGGGTATGCGAACGGCGCGCGAACGGTTACTCGGCGCGCGCGGGGTGATGAGTTTTTTTTGCGCGCAGCAACCGTTTGCGCGTCACTGGCATACGACCGGCGAGACGCGGTTCGCGTGGCCGAGCGCATTCGGTGCGTGTTCTCGCGCTGCTATTAGGAGAAAACGAAATGAATTGGCCTCGTCTTCGCGCGTCGCTCTGGAGCCAAGTGCTCGGGTTGAGCCTGCTTTCGGCACGGGCGTTGCTCGCTTGCAGCAGCACGAGCGACGGCATGAGCATGACCGCTCCGGGTTCCCCCACCGTGGGCGGTGGGCTCAGCGATCCACAAATTCCGCCGCAGAACGCGGCGGAGCTCGCGACCTGGCTCGACTCTGGGTTCAGCGACGCCTGGGCGCACGAGCCCGCGGTGCACGCCGCGCGCGCGCCTTCACCGCACGAGCCGAATCAAATTTTCGAAAACGAGCTGATGGCGAACAGCGCGGCGACGGACGACTATCCGCGCGGCGCGGCGGCCGTGAAACTGCTCTTCGCGAGCGATCAGCGAACCGTGACCGGCCGCTCCGTGCAAGTCAAAGTGAAGGCGGGCTCGAGCGACGACGCGTGGTATTGGTATCAACGAGGCGGTAGCCTTAGCGCCGACGGCGTGGGCGCGAGCCAATGCGCCGGCTGCCACTCGGGCGCGAGCGACTTCGTGTTTACGCAAGTTTCGCCATAGCTGAGGCCGCCACAACGCCGGCGCGGTGCTGGCGCGACTGCGGATGTTTTTTTGATGGTCACGCGGGCGGTCGCGTTGCGGCGCAGCCTTCGGCGGCGCAGGGCGGGCACCGTGGTCTCGCTCTCGGGAGCTCGTCCGCGACGCCGAAGGCTG
>Ga0068855_100004173_pt1 | contig 17630 bp, 11 predicted proteins | sample KBSCornC52_FD_66592 | JGI IMG/M metagenome (GOLD analysis project Ga0068855, IMG submission 66592) | Corn rhizosphere microbial communities from Kellogg Biological Station, Michigan, USA - KBS Corn C5-2 | ecosystem: Host-associated > Plants > Roots > Rhizosphere > Soil ...
CCGGCCAAGATCGCCGGTGCGCTGCCAGCGGCTCCCGTCGACGGGGTCGTACCAGTATCCCGCTTCGGTGAGGTCCGGGCGATTGCGATAGCCGCTCATCATCGTGCTCGACCGGCCGATCAGTTCGCCGACTACCCCCTCGGGCAGGACCTCGCCCTCGGCCGAAATGGTCCGGAACTCGCTCCCGGGGACAGTCTTGCCCACGGTGTGAAGCTTGTCCGGATGGGCGCGCACGTCGAGCTGGGCGGCCGCGCCGCCTTCGGTCATGCCATAGATTTCGAGCAGTACGCCGGGGAAGCGGCGGGTCGCGTCCTGCTTGAGTTCGGCGGCGAATGGGGCCGAGGTGCACAGCTTCAGCTTCATGGCCGAGAGATCGAAGCTGTCGAACTGCGGATGGGCGAGCAGGCGCTGGTACTGCACCGGCACGAGCATGGTGTGGGTCGCCCGCTCGTTCTGCGCGCGTTGCAGCCAGCCCAGCGCGTCGAACTTGCGCATCAGCAGGACGGTCCCGCCGGTGAACACGGTGGGGACGAAGGCGGCCAGCGTGGTGTTCGAATAGAGCGGGGTCGAGATGAGGGTCCGCGCGGCGGGATCGAACAGGCCCTTCATCCGGCCGAACACGTTGCGCCAGCGCATGGCGTGGCTCTGGACGATGCCCTTGGGCACGCCCGTGGTCCCGCTGGAATAGATGATGCAGGCGGGATCGGCCTCCTCCGGGACATGCGCCGCGGCGCGGGTGCCCGGCGGGGCCATCCACGCATCGAGCTCGGCATCGAGATGGACCCGGGTCAGCTCGGGGAACTGCTGGCCGTCGAGTTCGGCCGCCTTGGCCGGATCGAGGAACAGGTGCATGGCCCCGGTGTCGGCGGCCATGGCGGCAAGCTGCTCGGGCGCGGCGCTGGCGGTCAGCGGCGCGGCGCAGCCGCCGGCGCGGATCGCCGCGAGAAAGGCCAGTGCGAAGCGGGTGTCCGAGGTGCCGATCAGGGCGACCGCCTGCCCGCGCTCCAGCCCGTCGGCCTGAAGCCGGGCGGCGATGCGTTCGACCCGGTCGGCCATCTCCGCCCAGGTCAGGGCCAGCTCGCCGTCGTCGAGCGCCAGCTGGTCGGGACGGGCAGCGGCGTGCTCCGCGAAACGGTCGAACAGCGAGCCGAAGGGGACGGCGGCGGGCGAGGTGAAGACCAGCGGGTTCGGGTCGGACATGGCCGAGGCTTACGAACAGCCCCCGCCCAAGTCCACCCGCGCGGTTTAGAGTTCCAGCCGCGCCGTCAGCCGGATGTCCCGCCCAGCGAGCGGCGCATAGTCCTTGAGGAACGAGGCATGCCGCCGTGCCACCACGTCGAACAGGTTGTTGGCCGACAGGGTAAAGGCCAGCGGCCGGTCCTCGCCCCAGGGCCGCCACGAGGCGCTGGCGTTGACCAGGGTATACCCCGGCGTCGGCGTTTCGTTGGGGGCCACGCGGTTCTGCGCCGTCACGTGCTCCACCTCGGTCCGCAGGTCCAGATTGCGGCTGGTCGCCTCCAAGCCGCCGAGCAGGCGCAGCGGGGGGATGCGCGGGGCGGGGCCATAGCCGTCGATCGTCGCCCGCACCGCATCGGCCAGGCCGTCGGCGGCGAGCTTCCACCCGCCGATCTGCGCCAGCTTGGCATGGCCTTCCAGCTCGAACCCGGCCCAGCGCGCGTCCGCCTGCTGCCCCTGGTACACCGGCAGCCCGTCGATCACCGCGCCGGTCCGCGCATCGTAGATGAAGTTCGCGAACCAGGTGTAGTAGACCGAGGCCTCCAGTCCGAAATCGGCATTGCCGCCCTTGAAGGTCAGCTCGGCGCTGGTCGCGCGCTCGGGGCGGAACAGGGGGTTGCCGATCTCGTAGGCCTCGGTCCCGGCGTGGGGACCATTCGCGAAGAGCTCCTCCGCCGCCGGCGCGCGGGCCGTGCGCGAGAGGTTGAGGCCGAGCCGCCACCCGGGGATCACCGCATAGGACGCGCCGACCGAGCCGGAGAAGGTATCGAAGCTCCGCTCGCCCCCGAAGAACTGCGGCTGGCTGGCCGCAGGCTGGGCGGTGATCCTGGCATGCTCGAACCGCGCCCCCGCTTCCAGCTTGAGCGCGCCGTAGTCGAGCTGCTGGACGGTGAACAGGCCGAACGACTGGGTGGAGTTCTTCGGCAGGAAGGCCTCGTCGCCGATCACGTTGAAATCGCGGTTGACGAACTGCGCCCCACTCGCGCCCTGCCAGGCCCCGGCTTTCGCCTGGGCCACTTCCAGCCGCGCCTCGATCCCCTTGTCGAGGAAGGTCGTGCCGACGCTGCCATCCGGACCGAGCTCGGAATGCCGGTAGTCGGCAAAGGCCGCGCGCAGCAGCACGTGGTCGATCGCCCCGCTGCCATTGACCTGCGCCCGCAGGTCGAGCCGGTCCTGCTTCATAGCGAGGCGCGGGGCTTCTTGCGCCTCGCCCGGCAGCGTGGCGAAGCGGATCGGGACGCCGTAAAGGCTGTCGCTGTGGGTATAGCTCGCCCCCAGCATGCCGCCGTCGTTGATGTAGGAAAGCCCCGCCCCGGCGGTCCAGGTCCGCGCGGCGGTATTGGGCAGGACATCGCGCACGCCGGCATTGGCGACGAAGTCCGGCGCGTCGGGATCGGCCACCAGCGTCGCCCGCGCCGCCGTGTTCAGCGCCTCGGCCCGCAGCGCCGGCGTCAGCGCATAGCCGCCGATGTGCATGTCATCGGACTTGTCCCACGAACCGTCGGCATGGGCGACCACCCCGCCGCCCAGCGGTACCTCCACCGAGCCGGCGAGAGAGCGCTCGTGCGCCGCCGAGCCATAGCCCGCCACGCCGCCCAGATGCACCGCCTCGGTTGGCACCTTGGTCGGAATGCGCCGGTCGATCACGTTGACCACGCCGCCGATCGCGCTCGAGCCATAGAGCAGCGACTGCGGTCCGCGCAGCACCTCGATCCGCTCGGCCAGCAGCGGGTTCACCACCGCAGCATGGTCGGCCGAGGTGTTCGACACGTCGATCGAGCCGATCCCGTCGGTCAGCAGCCGCACCCGCTCGCCCTGCATGCCGCGCAGCACCGGGCGCGAGGCGGTCGGCCCGAAGGAGGTGGAGGAAACGCCGGCCGTATGCTCCAGCGTATCGCCGATCGACGGCCGGATCGCGGCGTCGAGCTTAGCCCCCTGGATCACCGCCACGCCGGAAAGCGCGTCGAGCCGGTTCTGCTGCAGCGCCCCGGTGACGACGATCTCCTGCGGCGTGTGATCGTGCGGGTCTGCGCCCGATGCCTCGGCGTCCGCCGCCGGATCTGCGAGCGCTGGGACCGCCGCGCAGAGGGCGAGGAGACTGCCGGCAAGACCAAGCACTGGGGAAGGCAGTCGGCGCATCAATTCGTCTCCTGAGCCCCAGGGCGAGCGCCTCCTACCGCAGTGCAGCGAATGATACAATATCACATCACGTGAATTTGCGATAAGGGCGCAATCCTGTGGACGGGAGGGCCATTTCGCTTTCGCCCGCGCGCGCGATTCCCTATATGCTCGTCATGTCCGAAACCCCTGAAAATACCCCGAACCAGAACGCCTACGGCGCCGAATCCATCAAGGTCCTCAAGGGCCTCGACGCCGTCCGCAAACGCCCCGGCATGTACATCGGCGATACCGACGATGGCTCGGGCCTGCACCACATGGTCTTCGAAGTCTCCGACAACGCCATCGACGAGGCCCTGGCCGGCCATTGCGACCTCGTCCTGATCGAGCTGAACCCCGATGGCTCGGTCTCGGTGGAAGACAATGGCCGCGGCATCCCCACCGGCATCCATCCCGAGGAAGGCGTCTCGGCGGCCGAGGTCATCATGACCCAGCTCCACGCCGGCGGGAAGTTCGAGAACACCTCGGACGACAATGCCTACAAGGTTTCCGGCGGGCTCCACGGCGTCGGCGTCTCGGTGGTCAACGCCCTGTCCGAATGGCTCGAACTCACCATCTGGCGCGATGGCCAGGAACACTGGATGAAGTTCGCCCACGGCGATGCGGTCGGCCCGCTTGAAGTGAAGGGCCCTGCCCCCGCCGGCAAGAAGGGCACCCGCGTCACTTTCCTCGCCTCGGACGAGACCTTCAAGAACGTCACCGTCTACGATTTCGAGAAGCTCGAACACCGCTACCGCGAGCTCGCCTTCCTCAACTCCGGCGTGCGCATCCTCCTGCGCGACAAGCGGGGCGAGGAAGTGAAGGAGCACGATCTCTATTACGAGGGCGGCATCGCCGCCTTCGTGAAGTGGCTCGATCGCAACAAGCAGGCGCTGCTTCCCGATCCGATCGCGATCAGCGCGCAGCGTGACGGCATCGGCATCGACGTCGCGCTGGAATGGAACGATTCGTACTACGAAAACGTCCTGTGCTTCACCAACAACATCCCCCAGCGCGACGGCGGCACCCACCTCGCCGCCTTCCGCGCGGCGCTCACCCGCACGCTCAACAGCTACGCCGAGAAATCGGGCATGCTGAAGAAGGAAAAGGTCAACCTCACCGGCGACGACATGCGCGAGGGCCTCACCGCCATCGTCTCGGTCAAGCTGCCGGACCCGAAGTTCTCCTCGCAGACCAAGGACAAGCTGGTCTCCAGCGAAGTCCGCCAGCCGCTCGAAAGCCTGATGGGCGACAAGATGACCGAGTGGCTCGAGGAGAACCCGGCCTATGCCAAGGCGGTGATCGCCAAGATCATCGACGCCGCCGCCGCCCGCGAAGCCGCCCGCAAGGCGCGCGAGCTGACCCGCCGCAAGGGCGCGATGGACATCGCCTCGCTCCCCGGCAAGCTCGCCGATTGCCAGGAGCGCGATCCCTCCAAGTGCGAACTGTTCCTGGTCGAGGGTGATTCGGCCGGCGGCTCGGCCAAGCAGGGGCGCGACCGGCACTACCAGGCGATCCTGCCCTTGAAGGGCAAGATCCTCAACGTCGAGCGCGCCCGGTTTGACCGGATCATCTCGTCGAAGGAAGTCGGCACCCTGATCCAGGCCATGGGCACCGGCATCCGCGACGAGTTCAATCTCGACAAGCTGCGCTACCACAAGATCGTGATCATGACCGACGCCGACGTCGACGGCGCGCATATCCGCACCTTGCTGCTCACCTTCTTCCACCGGCAGATGCCGGAGATCATCCGCAACGGGCACCTCTTCATCGCCCAGCCGCCGCTCTACAAGGTCGCCAAGGGCCGCTCCGAGGTCTACCTCAAGGACGGCGCCGCGCTCGATCGCTACCTCGTCGAAGCCGGCCTCTCCGGCCGCATCCTCGAAACCGCCGGCGGCGCCCGTGCCGGGGCCGAGCTCGAAGCCCTGGTCGATCACGCGATCCGCCTGCGCAACCTGATGGGCTTCGTCCCCCGCCGCTACGACCCGGCGGTGATCGAGGCCCTGGCCCTCGCCGGCGCGCTGGAGCCGGGCCTGTCTGGCGCCGCGCTCGACGCCGCCCTCACCCGTACTGCCGAATGGCTCGACCGGGCGGACAGGGAAGCGAAGTGGACCGCGCACATTGGCGACGACGGCTCGGTCCATGTCGACCGCGTCTGGCGCGGGGTGACCGATAACCACACCATCGAAGCCGCCTTCCTCGCCGGCGCCGAAGCGCGCAAGCTCGCCCGCCTGGCGCAAGAGAACATTGAGGTCTACGCCGGCCCGGTGAACCTGGTGAAGGGCACCGCCGAGGCCGAGCCCGAACCCGAACCGGTCACCGACGAGGCGGAAGAGGAAGCCGAGGGCGCCCCGCTGCGCCGCCCGGTCGAAGGGGCGATCACCCGTCCCACCCAGCTGCTCGACGCCGTCCTCGCCGCCGGTCGCAAGGGCCTCTCGATCGCGCGCTACAAGGGCCTCGGCGAAATGAACGCCGAACAGCTCTGGGAAACCACGCTCGACCCTAACAACCGCGCTCTATTGCAGGTAAAGGTGGAAGACGCCGACGTCACCGACGAGATCTTCACCCGCCTGATGGGCGACGTCGTCGAACCCCGCCGCGACTTCATCCAGGAGAACGCGCTAAACGTGGCCAATCTGGATATCTGAGCGCCACATCGGCGCTCAGCGGCCGTCCATCGCCATCCACATCTGGCTGATGCCGTAGGTGATGTAGGAGCTAAGCCAGGCATAGCTCGCCTCGCCCCGCGTCGCGCGAAACCGTGTGAATGCCTGGGTCAGCGCACCGAAGGCGAGTTTCAGCTCCGCGCGGGCCAGCATGGAGCCGAGGCAGAAGTGGGGGCCCGCGCCGAAGGCCAGGTGGCTGCGTGAATTGGCCCGGGCAAGATCGATCCGGGCCGGATCGGCGAACTGCGCGCCGTCGCGGTTGGCCGAACCAAACCGCAGCTCGAGCACCGCGCCCTCGGGGATCGCGACGCCCGCGATCGTCACCTCGCGCCGCGCCTTGCGGAACATGCACTGGACCGGCGCATCGACGCGCAGCACTTCCTCGGCGAACTGCGCCGCAAGCTCGGGCCGGCGCCACAGCTGCTCGGCCAGTTCCGGCCGCTCGGCCAGGGCCTTCATGCCCGCGCCCAGAGCGGTGGTCGTCGTCTCGTTCCCGGCGACCAGCAGCTGCTGGACCAGCCCCAGCATCTCCTCCACGGTCAGGCTGCGCCCGTCGATCTCGGCATGGACCAGCTGGCTGATCACCGTCCCGTCGGGCCGGCGGCGCACCGCCTCCATCGCCGCGACGAGGTAGTTCTGCATCCGGCAAATCACCCGCGCCCCGGCGCTCGCCCCCTCGCCGCTGAGAGTGGGGTCGACCATCCGGATCATGGTGTCCGACCACAGCTTGAACTCGTCCATGTCCTCGCGGCGCACCCCCAGCTGCTCCGCGATCACGACCATGGGCAGGGGCACGGCGAACATGGCCATGAAGTCGAACTCTGCGCCGACCGGCAAACTAGCGATCAGCCCCTCGACGATCTCCCGGATCCGCGGCTCGAGCAGCGCGGTCTGCTTCGCGGTGAAGATCTTGTCGACGAGGCCGCGATAGGTGCCGTGAACCGGCGGGTCCATGAAGGTAAGCGAGTCCATCGCCCGCCACCCTTCCGCCGCGAAAACCGCCAGCGCCGCTTCATCCCGGCGAATGGCGCTCGCCCGGGTCTGGTTGCCCAGCGCCTGCGGATCGGAAGCCGCGGCCCTGACGTCGTCGAATCGCGTGAGGACGTAATTGCCGGTGACGGGATCATGATAGACGGGCGCCTCCTTGCGCAGCCGGTCGTAGGTGGGAAAGGGACAGCGCTGCAGGGCATGATCGGTGAAGGTGATCCCCCCGGGTTCGCCAAGTTCGCCCATCCTGCCGCCCTCTCTTGCTACGGGCGGCGATCCGGATCGTCGCGCGCCATGAGCTCCAGCAGATTGCCGTCAGGGTCCCGGAAGTAGACGGACTGGCTCGCCGTGCCATCGCGCATCCGTCGCCGCACCGGCCCCTCGATCACCGCCACGCCATGGCCGGCAAGATGGGCCTCGGCGGAGGCGATGTCGCCCAGCCACTCGAAGCAGATGTCGAGGGTCCCCGGCAGGTAGGTCCTGGCGACCGGCCCTGCCCCGCTGCCGGCCTGGTGGACCGAGAGCACCACCCCCCCAGCGCCGATCCGCTGAACCGCCGCGGCCCCATCGATCCGGTGAGGCTCGCCGGTCGGCTTGAGGCCGAGCACCTCCTCGTAGAACTGCAGGGTCACGGTCAGGTCCGCCGCGTAGAACGCGACATGATCGATGGCCGCGAGGCGTGAGGGTGCCGAATCCATGCGCCTACTCCACCTCGACGGCCGCCGCCGGGCCGCAAAAGGCCTCGCCCTCCGCCCAGTTCGGCGACGACAGCCCCATCACCTTGAACAGCGTCCCCATCTGCTCGGGCGCGCAGAGGCGTTCCTTGCCGGCCCAGAGCGCGGCGGCGTGCTGCGGGGCCAGCTCGCCCAGCGCCCGCGCCCGCGCATCGGCCCCCAGCGCCTTCAGCCACCGGCCCTGCTCCACGGTCCCCAGCCACCGCGCCCCATGATGCTGCGCGATCCCGGCCAGCGTCGCGAAGTCCACCAGCGCCGAAAGGTCCGCCTCGCCCGGCGTCTCGAACGGATCGACCTTCTCGTGGGCCTTCACCGCCTGCAGGGTCGAGCCGTCGCGCACCTCGGTATAGCCATAGTCGATCAGCAGCGCCGCGCCGCCCTGGCTGACCAGCCGCCGCGCCACTTCGCCGACGACCGCCGCGGCGCCCGGGCAGGTCTCGATGATCGTGCCGACCGGCGCCTCGCGCCGTTCTTCCGGCACGGCGGCCTCCATCGGCATGTGCCCGGCCACGGGCAGGAACCGGTCCTGCAGGTAGCCGACCATCCGCTCGCGCCAGCCCATCTCCATCCGCACCAGCTGGCGCACCGGCAGGGCGTCGAGGAACTCGTTGCCGACCAGCAGGATCGGCCCGGCCATGGGCACGGTCGATAGATCGTCGTGCCACTGCGCATGGGGAACTGCGGCGAGCTGGATATCTTTCAGCGCCACCGAAGTCTCGACGAGGTGAACCTTGGGCTCCAGCCCGAAGCGCTTCATGGTCCGCAGCACGTCGCGCGCCAGCGTCCCCCGCCCCGGCCCCAGCTCGACGTAATGCACCGGCTCGCCCCGGCCCGAACGCAGCCAGATGTCGGTCAGCCACAGCCCGATCAATTCGCCGAAGACCTGGCTGATCTCGGGCGCAGTGATGAAGTCGCCCGCGCTGCCCAGCGGATCGCGCAAGGCATAGTAGCGGGCATTGGCCTCGCCCATGTACTGCGTGAGGCTGATCGGCCCGTGATGGTGGATCAGCCGCGCGAAGACCTGCGCCAGCGGCTCGACCTCGGGGGCCGTGAGATCCTGCTTCTTGCGCCCGAACTTCACCGCACCGTCGCTCCCGCCGCCGCAGCCGAACCCTGCCCCAGCGCCGGCCGCATCAGCGCACGGGCGATCAGGAACAGGCCGAGCAGGATCATCGGCACGGTCAGCCACTGGCCCATCGACATCCCCGTCGTCCGCGCGAATTCCTCAAGCTGGGCATCGGGCTCGCGGAAGAACTCCACGGTGAACCGCGCGCAGCCATAGCCCGCCACGAAGACGCCGGTCAGCAGCCCGGGGCGAAACCGCGCCCGCGTCTTCCAGAACAGGACCATCAGCACGATGAGCAGCACCAGCCCTTCGAGCAGCGCTTCGTAAAGCTGGCTCGGGTGGCGCGGCAGCGGGCCGCCGTCGGGAAAGACCATGGCCCAGGGCACGTCGCTGGTCGTCACCCGGCCCCACAGCTCGCCGTTCACGAAGTTCGCCAGCCGCCCGAAGAACAGGCCGAAGGGCACGGCCACGGCCACCCAGTCGCACACCCTGAGGAAGTTCAGCCCGCCGCGCCAGGCCACCCACAGCATGGCCAGCGTGCAGCCGATCAGCCCGCCGTGGAAGCTCATCCCCCCGTTCCACAGCTTGAGCATCTCGCCCGGATGGCTCCACAGCTCGGGCGCATAGAAGGTCGCATAGCCCAGCCGTCCGCCGAGGATCACGCCGAGCGTGCAGTAGAAGAACAGGTCGTCGGCATGGCGCTGGGCCATCGGCGCGCCGGCGAGCTTCAGCGTCTTCGAGACGTGCCAGTAGGCCAGCACGATGCCCGCCAGGTAGGCGAGGCTGTACCAGCGCAGGGTGAAGAACCCCAGGCTGATGCCGCGGGTCAGCCCGAGGTCGAGCCACTGGATCGGCTGGTGCGTCCCGAGGTCGGCGGCGGCGGCCGCAAGGATGGAGATCACGCCGGCTAGGTTCCTTATCGCGAATGCCCGTCAGCTGCGCGTTCTGGCACAGCGCGGCGCGCGATGGAACCGGCCCGACAGCTTTCCCGCCCCTTTGCCCCCTGTCCATCCCCGCCCAAGCTGCTAGCGTGACCGCCGAACAGATCTTTTCGGACAGGCCCGAGTGACAATCCGCATCGCCAACCAGCGCGCCATCATCGAGCGCCGCGTCCTTGCCGCCGCCATGGCCGACGCCGTGGCCGAACTCGGCGCCACGGCCTCGCGCGCCCGGGTGATCGAATTGCTCCGCCGCGCGCTGGAATCCGGACGCGCCGAGATCGCCCGCCGCCTCGCCGAAAAGCCCTCGGCGGGCACCGAATGCGCCGCGGCCCAGGCCTTCCTCGTCGACCAGCTGGTCCGCCTGATCCACGACCATGTCGTCGGCAACGTCTACCGCTCGTCCAACCGCTCCACCGGCGAGCGGATCGCGATCCTCGCGGTCGGCGGCTACGGCCGTGGCGAGATGGCCCCCCATTCCGATGTCGACATCGCCTTCGTCACCCCGATCAAGCAGACCGCGTGGTGCGAGCAGGTGATCGAAGCCATGCTCTATTTCCTGTGGGACTTGGGGCTCAAGGTCGGCCAGTCCAGCCGCTCGCTCGACGAGATGGTCCGCATGGCCCGCTCCGACCTCACCATCCGCACCGCCCTCCTCGAAGGCCGCTACGTCTGGGGCGACCAGGGGCTCAACGACGAGTGCCAGCGCCGGTTCTGGGCCGAGGTCGTCCAGGGGACCGAGCGCCAGTTCGTCGCCGAGAAGCTGGCCGAGCGCAACGAGCGCCACAAGCGGCTGGGCGACAGCCGCTATGTCGTCGAACCCAACGTCAAGGAGGGCAAGGGCGGCCTGCGTGATCTCCACACGCTCTACTGGATCGGCAAGTACATCCACCACGTCCGCGATGCGAGCGAGTTGGTCAATGTCGGCCTGCTCACGCCGAGCGAATACCGCGCCTTCAAGAAGGCCGAGAACTTCTTCTGGGCCGTGCGCTGCCATCTCCACACGATTACCCAACGCGCCGAGGATCGCCTGACCTTCGATCTCCAGCGCGAGGTCGCCGCGCGGATGCAGTTCTCCGACCGCCCGGGCAAGAGCGCGGTCGAGCGGTTCATGCAGTACTTCTTCCTCCAGGCGAAGCGTGTGGGCCACCTCACAGGCGTCTTCCTCGCCCAGCTCGACGAGCAGTTCGCGAAGAAGCAGCCGCGGGGCCTCCTCGCCGGCTTCCGCAGCCGCCCGCGCATGGTCAAGGGTTACAAGGTCTTCGGCGGCAAGATCAACGTGCCTTCCGACGACTGGTTCAGCCAGGACCCGGTCCGCCTGATCGAGATCTTCGCCCTCGCCGACGCCGAAGGCCTCGAGGTCCACCCCGAGGCCATGCGCCTCGCCGCGCGCGATGCGCGGCTGGTCGATGCCGCCGTGCGCAAGGACCCGCGCGCCAATGCCCTGTTCCTCGACATGCTGACCAGCCGCAACGACCCCGAAGCCGCGCTGCGCTGGTTCAACGAAGCCGGCGTGTTCGGCCGGTTCGTGCCCGATTTCGGCAGGGTCAACGCGCAGATGCAGTTCGACATGTACCACCACTACACGGTCGACGAGCACACCATCCGCGCGATCGGCCTGCTCGCCCGGATCGAGCACGGTGACCTGTCGGGCGATCACCCCTTGGCGACCGAACTCATCAAGAAGGTCCAGTCGCGCCGCGCGCTCTATGTCTCGGTCCTGCTCCACGACATCGCCAAGGGCCGCCGCGGCGACCATTCGGTGCTCGGCGCCGAAGTCGCCCGGCGCCTGTGCCCGCGGCTCGGCATGGACGATGGCGAGACCGAGCTGGTCGCCTGGCTGGTGCGCACCCACCTGCTGATGAGCGCCACGGCCTTCAAGCGCGACCTTGCCGACTGGAAGACCATCACCGACTTCGTCGCCGCGGTGCAGTCGGTCGAACGCCTGCGCACGCTGACTCTGCTGACCATCGTCGATATCCGGGCGGTCGGCCCGGGCGTGTGGAATTCGTGGAAGCGCCAGCTCCTCGCCGAGCTCTATGAACTGACTGAGGAACGCCTGCGCCTCGGCCATGCCCAGCACGGGCGCGAGCAGCGCGTCGCCGCCAAGAAGGCCGCCGTCGCCGCCACTCTCAAGCAGCAGGGCAGCCTGGTCGAAACGGTCGGGCGACAGCTGGGCGATGCCTACTGGATCGCCGAGCCGGAAGACATCATCGCCCTCAACCTCGCCCAGCTGGACGAGGCCAAGGGCGCCCCGCTCAATGTCGCGACGCATTACTACGCCGCCCGCGGCGCCACCCTCGTCACGGTCATCGCCGCCGACCACCCCGGCCTGTTCTACCGCATCGCCGGCGGCATCCACCTCGCCGGCGGCAACATCATCGACGCCCGCATCCACACCGCCCGTAGCGGCACGGCGGTCGACAACTTCCTCGTCCAGGACCCGCTCGGCCGCCCGTTCAGCGAGGCGGTCCAGCTCGCCCGGCTGAAGACCGCCATCGCCGACGCCCTCGCCAACCGGGTCAAGCTCGTCCCCCAGCTCGCCGCCCGCCCGCTCGCCCGTCCGCGTGCCGAGGCCTTCACCGTCCGCCCGCGGGTCGAATTCGACAATTCCGCCTCGAACCGCTTCACCGTGATCGAGGTGAACGCCCGCGACCGCCCGGCCCTGCTCAACCGCTTGGCCCGCGCCCTGTTCGAAAGCCGCCTGATCGTCCACTCCGCCCATATCGCCACCTACGGCGAGCGCGCGGCCGATACCTTCTACGTCACCGACCTGCTCGGCGAGAAGATCGACCAGAAGCTGCGGCTGGAAGACATCGAGCAGCGCCTGCTGGATGCGGCCGGCGAAGAGACGGTGGAAGTAGAGGCGGTGTAACCGCCCCGGTCCGCGCAGCTGGACCGTCCTCAATCCCCCCTCCCGCCTGCGGGAGGGGCTGGGGGAGGGCCTGTTATCCGAGAGCCGACCATAACCAGCCCTCCCCTAACCCCTCCCGCAGGCGGGAGGGGAACTTGCAGAGCCGCGGCTTCGCGCGGCGATTCCGATAATCCCCGCTTCCCGTTGGCATCGAATCGCTTTAAGGACCGCGCGCGTAAGCGCAGATTACCGAAACGGTCACAGGAGAACCCAAGATAGCCCCCCCACCCCGGCGCTCAATGCAGCCCCCCGTCAAGAGCGGGCCCCGCTACAACAATCTCATCCAGTCGGACAAGGTCCGCGTCATCGATGAGAACGGAGAGAACCTCGGCGTGATGTACACGCGCGAGGCGATCGAGCAGGCGGCCGAAGTCGGCCTCGATCTGGTCGAAGTCTCCCCCAACGCCGATCCGCCGGTCTGCAAGTTCCTCGACGTGGGCAAGTTCCGCTACGAGGCGCAGAAGAAGGCCAACCTCGCCCGCAAGACCCAGAAGACGCAGGAGATCAAGGAGATCAAGATGCGTCCGAACATCGACGATCATGACTATGAGACCAAGATGAAGGCCATGCACCGCTTCATCGGCGAGGGTGACAAGGTCAAGGTCACCCTGCGCTTCCGCGGCCGCGAGCTGTCGCACCAGCAGCTCGGCATGAACCTCCTGCGCCGCGTCCAGGAAGACATCGCCGAAGTCGCCAAGGTCGAAGCCTACCCGCGCATGGAAGGCCGCCAGATGCTGATGGTGGTCTCGCCCAAGTAGGGCGATTGCCGCACCGGCTCACGTGAGAGGCGCTCCGCTCGGGGCGCCTTTTGCTTTTGCGCTACCGAGTCCGCGCCCGCGCCACCACTATCCCGCCGATGTTGGCCACGGGCACGTAATTCGCCCGCGCCCAGGCCATGATCCGCGGCGTGCGCAGGGCCTGGTCGATCCCGTCGGTCGCATAATAGGGGCTGTCCGAGCCGAGCACGATCATCGTCGGCGCGGCGCGCTGGAGCTCCGCCAGCATGCGCGGCTCGGCATCGCCCTGGGCGTAGATCGGCACGACGAAGGCCGAGCACGGCGGCACCCCGGCGAGGTGGTTGACCACGGCCTGGTTGTCGAGCGCGACCGTGCAGCGCGTGCCGCTCGCGCGCAGCATGTCGGCCACGCCCAAGTAGGCCGGATCGGCCAGCGCGCGGTCGCTCTCGAGACCGTGGGTCAAGGCCCGCACATTGGCCGGCAAGCCTTCGCCGGAGACGCAAAACTGCAGGAACACGGCAAGCCCCGCGATCCCGCCCGAAACCCTGGCCGCCCGGCGCGACAGCACCAGGGGACCACGCGCCCGCCCGCCTTCCCACACGGCGAAAGCCGCGGCGCTCGCCAGCAGCGCATAAGGCACGATCATGAAGGCGTGGACTTCCTCGAGCCGGTTGAGCGACGAGGCGAAGACCAGCAACCCCGCAACAGCGAGGCCAAGCGTCAGCGCCGGCAGCCGCGCATCGCGCCGCCCGCGCCTCGCCACAGCCAGCCCTATCAGGGCGATCAGTGCCGCAAGACCAAGCACAACGGCGCAGGCCCAGGCAATCGCCAGCGCGCGGGTGCCGACGGTGGCGAAGTGCCAGATGCCCTGGTGCGCTTGCCAGTAAAGAATGCTGGAGACGTGGGCGGCAAACATCACCGGCGAAACCGCGTAGACCGCTGCCACGCCCGCCAGCCCGCCCGCCACGGCAGTGCCCAGAGCGCGAAACGATCTCTCGGCAAGCGCAAGGGCGGCAGCATAGGCGCCCACCAGCGCCACCCCGGCAATGCCTCGGTTATAGGCCCAGAACATGGTGGCGCCCGCCAGGAAAGCGGCCGCGCCAAGCAGTCGCTCCTGGTACCGCCGCGGCCCCATCGCAGCCAGCGCGAGCAGCGCCACCACGGCCAGCAGGAACAGGTCGCGCACGGCGGGCGCGCCTTGCTGCGGGATCGAGTTGTGGTTGGCGCAGAACAACAGCAAGAGGCTCAGCGCCAGCAGCGGCACAAGCCATGCGGCTCGTCCGCCGATGATCCGCAAGCCCACGAACAGCAGCACCAACGCAAGCCCGGTGCACAGGCCGTTGACCAGCCGGGTCGCCGCGCCGGCCCACGGTTCGCCGAACAGGGCCATGCCGAGCCGGGCGGGAAGGACGTCCATCATCCCGTGGATCATCACCGGCACCGGCCCCGCGCGGTCGAAATACATGCGGCTGGCCAGCAGCTCGCCATCATGGAACCCGTCGCTGATCGGCGCGCCGAGCGGATCGTGCAGGCTCAGCAGCACGATGAAGGCCCCCACCAGGATCATGACGATCGCAAGCGGCGAAGAGGAACGGGCCGGTGTCACGGGAGAGCCCGCGGCTGGACGTCGCAACAGTTCACATCAGCCCCCTAGCGGACACTCCCGACCCTGCCCGCTTTACCGCATAAAGGTAACAGAACGGTTCTTTCGCCCGAGACGCAACGGTGGATCGCAGGCCCACCCCCGCCCCCTCCCGCCTGCGGGAGGGGAGAGGCACAGCGCATTGCCTGGCTCCCCTCCCGCAGGCGGGAGGGGTTGAGGGTGGGCAGCTGAGCCGCAGGCGAAGCCAGGCGCAGCGGGGTGGGCGCGTCGTGCGCTACCCCTTCCACTCCCGCCGCTCTTCGGCAACGCGCAGCACCTCGTAGCTCGCCTGGAGCTTGCGGAATTGCTCGGCGGCAACCTCGTCCCCCGGTTTCAAGTCCGGGTGGACCTCCTTGGCCTTCGCGCGCCAAGCCTTCTTCACCGCCTCGAAATCGGCATCGGGATCGAGCCCCAGAACGTCCAGCGCCTTCAGCTCGTCGCGCGATCGGGTCCCGTCGCCGGAGCCCGCCCAGCCATAGTGCGCGGCTTCCTTGTAGCCCGAATTGTCCGACCGCTCGCGCGCCTCGCGCTCCTCGGCCTCTTCCTTGGTCAGGCCCTCGAAGTAGTTCCAGCCCGAATTGTATTCGGCCGCGTGGCTCTGGCAGAAATACCAGCGGTCCGGGCTGTTCGGGCTCTTCGGCGCCGGGCAATCGCCCTTCTCGTTGCACCCGGCGCGGTCGCACATGCGCACCGGCTCGGCATCCATGCCGCTGCCATAGCCGCGCCAGCGCGGGAATCCCCAATCGTTCTTGCTGCGCGCGCGACTCATGGCTGGCAGATATGAAGTTCAAGCGTTTCCGGCAAGCGCCAGCCCCTCCCCCTTGAGGGGGAGGCCGGGTGGGGGTGCACCGCGCCTGCGATCAAGCGCACCGAACCCCCACCCAACTCGTCCTCAGTCGACCGTAACGGTCACCGCGCGGCGGTTCTTCGCCCAGCTCGCCTCGTCCGAACCCAGCGCCACCGGCCGCTCCTTGCCGTAGGAGATCGTGGTCAGCCGGCTGGCGTCGACGCCCAGGCTGGCGAGGTAGTTTTTCGCCGCATTGGCCCGGCGCTCGCCCAGGGCGAGGTTGTATTCGCGGGTGCCGCGCTCGTCGCAGTGGCCTTCGATCGTCGCGCGCTTGCCCGGGTAGCGCATCAGCCACTGGGCCTGGGTCTTGAGCGCCGCGGCGTCGGCCTGGTCGATGTCGAACTTGTCGGTATCGAAGTAGATCGTGTCCTGGCCCATCATCTGCGCCGCGAAATCGGCCTGGCTGCCGGCGACGGGGCCCGTGTTGGCCGGCGGCGGCGGAGCCACCGTGGCCGTGGTCGGCTCGGGCGCGGGCGGCAGGGCCGGCGGGGCCTTCTTGGTGCAGCCAGCCAGCGCCAGGCTGGCGGCGAGGACCAGCGTGCCGGCCTTGAGGCCCAGCTTCAGTTCGGTCGAATTCGGCATCTGTCGTCTCCTTCGAATCTTCTCAAACGCAAACCTGGCGCCATTAGGCGCTAGGTTGCATCGCCATTTCGTTCAGGGCGAGTCGAAAATGGTGGTTTTGCGTGACCCGGAGCGCAGCGACCTTGCTGGTCGTGAGCACCGGAAGCACGCAGAACCGCCATTTGCAGGCCGCCCTGGGCGGAATGGCGATGCAACCTACTGCTGCACCGGTCCCCAGGCGGGGTCCGAAGCATCGACCGGGGTCGGCAGCATGCGCTCGTTCCGCCCGGTCAGGTCCACCTGCCAGATCCCGGTCTTCCCGCTGCCCTGGGCAGTGCGGAAGAACTGGATGATCCGGCCGTTGGGCGACCAGGTCGGCGCCTCGTCCTGCCAGCTATCCGTCAGGTCGCGCATGTTACCACCACTTGGGGACATCACCGCAATACGAAAGTTCCCCGCGATGTGGGTGAAAGCAATCTGGTCGCCGCGCGGGCTCCATTCCGGAGTAGCCGCGCGCCCGCCGAAAAAGCTGATGCGCTTCTGGTCTGATCCGTCGGCGTTCATGACATAGACCTGTTGGGCGCCGGACCGGTCGCTTTCGAACACGATCTTGCTGCCATCTGGCGAGAACGATCCGCCAATGTTGATCCCCGGCGTATTGGTCAGCCGCATGGTCGTCCCGCTGCCGTCGGCGGCCACCTTGTAGATGTCGGTATTCCCCCCGATCGCCATCGAATAGAGGATCCACTTGCCGTCCGGCGACCAGCGCGGGGCGAAGGTCGGGTTCTTGCTCTGGGTGATCAGGCGCTGCTTGTTGGTCGCTAGGTCGTAGACGTAGATCCGCGGGAAGCCGTTGAAATAGCTCAGATACAGGATCGACTTGTAGTCGGGCGAATATCGCGGCGTCAGCGCGATCGCCTGGCCGGTGGTGATGTAGCGGTGGTTCGCCCCGTCCGAATCCATGATCGCCAGCCGCTTCATCCGGTGATCCTTCGGCCCGGTCTCGGCAATGTAGGCGATCTTGGAGTCGAAGAACGGGCTCTCTCCGGAAAGCCGCGAATAGACGAGGTCCGCGCACTTGTGCGCCGCCCGCCGCCACTCGCCCGGACCCACCTGCCAGCCGCCCTTCACCAGCTGCTGCTTCA
>Ga0068855_100004177_pt1 | contig 17624 bp, 10 predicted proteins | sample KBSCornC52_FD_66592 | JGI IMG/M metagenome (GOLD analysis project Ga0068855, IMG submission 66592) | Corn rhizosphere microbial communities from Kellogg Biological Station, Michigan, USA - KBS Corn C5-2 | ecosystem: Host-associated > Plants > Roots > Rhizosphere > Soil ...
ATGAGCGACCAGGCAAAGTTTACACATATTGATGATGGCAGCCGTTCGAAAACTTTAAACATTAAATTAAAGAAAGATAAACGCAAAGGTTATTTCGGAAGATTTATTGCAGGTTATGGCGATGACGGCCGCTATCAGGGAAGCGCTATGTTCAATCGTTTTGATAACGATCGCCGCATTTCTATTTTGGGTGGTTCGAACAACCTGAACAAACAAACCTTTTCATTTAATGATATCGTAAGTACCATGGGTGGTTACGGATCCCGTGGTAATGGCGGCGGTGGTGGTTTTGGTGGTGGCGGTAATGGCGGCGGTGGCGGAGGTCGCGGTGGTGGCGGTGTTCGCATCAATGGTGGACAAACCAACTTCAGTCAGTTTGGGAGTAGCAACACCGGCATTACAACAGCTACCAATGCGGGCGTTAACTACACGGATAAATTGGGTAGTAAAATTGATGTAACAGCCAGCTACTTTTTTTCGAACAGCGAAAACCGTAAAGATCAGGAGAGTACTACGCAACAGATCTTTACCGATTCGTTTTTGCTGCGCAACGAAAATATGAGTTCGAATACCCGCAACCAGAACCACCGGTTTAATTTGCGCATGGAGTATGCCATCGACTCAAACAACTCTATATTATATACGCCTACGCTTGTAGTGCAACACAGTGAAACAAACAGCTTCGATTCGTTATATACCCACTCTGTTAAAGGTACGCAGGATTATTTAGCCAACGAAGGCAAAAGCATCAACGGTACTACCCGTGATGGTATGAGCCTGAATAATAATTTATTGTATCGCCGCAAGTTTAAAATACCCGGCCGTACATTAACCGTTGGATGGAGCAACAGCATCAGCAATAGTAATGGTGACGGCACCACACAATCGCCTTTGCGCTTTTACGACATCATGGGCAATTTGATAAGTACCACGAACCAGGATATTAAAACTTCGCAAACAACAAAATCGAACAGCAACGTTATAAGTACATCATATACTGAGCCGATAGGTAATAATAAGATAATCGAGTTTAACTATGCCTATACCAATCGCCAAACCACCAGTAACCGTGATGCATGGAATTATGATGCTGTATCGCTCAAATACGATTCGCTGAACAAAGCACAGACCAACTATTTTGAAAACGGATATATTGATCATCGAATAGGAAGTAACTTCAGGGTTCAAACAAAAAAATATAGTTATCAGTTAGGCGCCGGTGTTGAATTTTCTGAACTGGGTAACCGCAGCGTGCGCGCGCTCACCGGTAAAGACACTAGCGTAGTACAACACTTTGTAAATCTTTTTCCAACAGCAAGCTTTAACTATTCCTTCAGCCGTTCGAAAAACTTACGCTTTTATTATAGAGGAAGAACTACGCAGCCTACCATATCGCAGTTACAGGATGCCCCTGATCCATCCAATATATTGCAGGTTACCAATGGTAATCCGTCGTTGAAGCAGGAGTTTACAAACAACTTCAACCTTTTATATAACACGTTTAATGCTCAGACCTTTAGATTTTTATCGGCTAACCTTAGCTTTAATAATACCTACAATAATATTGAGAACAGTACAGATAGTTTGTCTTTAGGCATGAAAAGAAGATTGGGTATTGACAGCGCCGTTCAGGGCGCACAGTACATTGTACCTGTTAACCTGAATGGTACTTTCAACGCTTCATCATTTGTTACACTGGGTTTGCCATTGAGAGGAAGATTAAAGGGAAGCAGTTTCAATTTCAATAATTCTATCAATTATAACCGCGACATAAACCTGGTTTATCGTCAAAGAAACATTACCAATACAATTACGGTTACTCAAACCGCCGGTATTAATTTCAATGTTCTTAAAGAAACGTTGAACCTGGGACTAAATGCCAGCGCTTCCTATAACAAAGTGACCAACTCATTACAGAGCACTTTGAACCAGGAATATTATCAGCAATCATACAATGCAGATATCAGCTATATACTTTTGAAGAACTGGGTAATTTATACCGATTTTGATTACCTGGTAAATACCGGTAGAACCAGTGGATTTAATCAGAATATTCCTTTATGGAACGGGAGCCTTGCCTATGAAATGTTCAAGAAGAGAAATGGTGAGTTGAAGTTTTCAGTAAACGACCTGTTAAATCAGAATCAAAGCATCACTCGTACGGTAAGTCAAAACAGTATTCAGGATACCCGTTCAACTGTGTTGAAGCGTTATTTTATGCTCACCTTTACTTACAACCTTAATCGTACCGGTAACCAACAGCGGCAGGGCCCCAGAATGCCACGCCAGATTGAACGGCAGATTGAACGCCAGAATGGTGACGGTGGTGGAATGCGTAATGGCGGCGGTATGCCAATGCCTCCACCCGGTGGTGGTGGACCTGGCCCTGGTGGAAGTCCCGAATAATCTTTTTCAGCCTTGCTTTTATACTTGCAGATCCGTTGCTGTGCAACGGATTTTTTTTGCTTATTACATCAGCGAAGAGCAAAAAAATCCCCACTCATTGAGCGGGGACAGCACCTACATATGTGGTTTCAGAGGTAAGTGCGAAGCATTATAGTTAGTGATGAAAATCTATACAAATTAATGACCTTTTCTTCTCGCATAAGAGGTTGCACTTATAGGTGAGTCACCCAGCATGATAACCGCTAACAAACTTTTAACAAATCGTATGATGTTGGAAGAGGGGCGATAAATGGTTTTATGAATTTTCGCGCGGTGAACATCGTAATACATAGGATTCTTTTTCATTGGTATTGAATTAAGTATGAACAAATAAACAACTTAAACAAAATAACGACCGGGAGTACTATTTTATTGTGTTTCAATGAATTTAGTAGTTTCCCTATTCCCAGCCCTAAAGCTTTTGTTAACTTTAAGCTTTAAACCCCTTTCTATGTTCAAGGTAACCTGGTTGTTACTGTTTACATTTATAGCCTTATCCACAACCGCGCAAGGTGTGTTCAGTAACAAAACTAACGCTGCTTTAAAAAAGGTGATAGAAGACTATCCCAATCATTTCAGCAATATTAAAGGCGATCGCATTTCATCTGCTGAACTGGAAAGTGACTACAAATCGAAAGTAGTTATTCCCGGATCAGTTAATTGTACGCTCACCCAGTACAATAAAGATGCTGCGTATAGCTGGAAATGCGAATTATTTACCTCGGCTGATTTTGAAAAAGCAAAAAGCAGTTTCAGCGATCTGTATAATGAAATTCACAACACCATTATAAAGGTTGAGGGTGAGAAGCCCGTTATTCTCAATGGTCAGTACGAAGTTCCTGAAAAGGATAAACAACAAACCATCATCTTTTTTCATTTTCTGCCCGCCGCCGGTATTATTAAAAAATTAAATGTTGAGTTGGAAATGATACTCGACAACGGCATCTGGAAAATTACATTGCAGGTAAATGATGAAAGAGCGAAGTCTGAGGTCAGAAGTCTGAAGTCTGAAATCTGACATCGTTAAGTGTTCAGGATAAAAACTAGTTATAAGTTCTTTTTCCGACCTCCGACTTCAGATATTAACCTTCATTAACATTAAAGCAACCCTGCTTAACCTTCATTGCCATTGAGTGGAAATATTTTCGTAGCCTGTTTATGACACGAAAATATTTCCGTTATGAAGAAGGTTTATCTGCTTATTCTATCCTGCTTTTTATATTTCATTTCCTTTTCACAGAAAAACGGTTCGGTTAAGGGTACCGCATTCGATACCCTTTCAAAACAACCTGTATCGGCTGCAACCATTACTGTTTTGAGAAAAAAAGATTCTTCACTGGTAGGCTTCACCATGACCGATACCAGGGGCCAGTTTGAATTAACCGGTTTATCGAACGGCGAATACCGGTTGCTGGCAACCCATGTAAGCTATCACAACACTGCCTTGTTTTTTACTGTCGACGACATGCATAAACAGGTGAATATGGGCAACCTGGTAATGAACGATAAAAGCCGCTTATTAAGTGAAGTGGTAGTAACCGCTGAAGCGCCACCGGTAACTTTAATTGATGATACTGTTCAATACAATGCCGGTTCTTTTAAAACAGTACCGAATGCCACCGTTGAACAATTACTGAAGAAAATGCCCGGTATTAAAGTAGAAAAAGATGGTACGGTAAAAGCACAGGGCCAGGATGTAAAAAAAGTACTGGTAGATGGAAAAGAATTTTTCGGCACCGATCCCAAAATAGCTACCCGCAACCTGCCTGCCGATGCAGTTGATAAAGTGCAGGTATACGATAAAGCGAGTGATCAGGCGCAATTAACCGGTTTTGATGATGGCAACAGTGAAAAGACCATCAACCTGAAATTAAAAAAAGACAAAAAGAAAGGTTTGTTTGGAAAAGCCATGGCAGGCGGTGGCACCAATGATCGCTATGAAGGTCGCTTTAATGTAAACTCGTTTAAAGGTGCACGACAAATGTCGGTTATAGGCATGGCTAATAACACCAATGCCGAAGGGTTTAATTTTATAGATATGCTGAATTTCACCGGGGCCTTGAGTAAGATGAGACAAGACGGTGGTGGTATCGACATCAATATTAATAATGCCAGCAGCGATATTTCGGGCATGACTGGAAGTAACAATACCGGCATACGAACTATTTTTGGCGGGGGCATTAATTACAACAACATAATCGGTAATAAAACCAATTTCACCAGCAACTATTTTTATAATGGTTACAATCCCAATACCGAAAGCCACATACAGCGAACATATTTTTTGCCAGATTCATCGTACCGCTACACTCAGGATGCGTTTACAAAAAGTATTAATAACAGTCAGAAGTTAAACCTGAGCGCCGATATACAATTAGATTCTTTTAATTCAATAAAAATAACTCCGTCGTTCGGTTATCAGCAAACACACAGTACTACCAGCAGCGATTATTATACATTCTCGCCCGATTACAAGCAGGGTACCAGTGGCAGCAGTTATAATGAAACCAATAATCACGGATATAATTTCAGTAATGAAATATTGTTCAGGAGACGGTTCAGGCAAAGAGGAAGAACTTTTTCGTTCGATCTGCAGAACAAATCCAATGCAAGTGATGGAGATGGCAGTCTGCAATCTTCAAATACATTTCGTAACCCGTCGGGAACTGTGCTGGGAACCGAATCTATTAACCAGCATAATACAACCAGCAGCGATTTAAACAGCTATACTGCCAGAGCTGTGTATACAGAGCCTGTTTTTAAAAGATCATTGCTTGAATTCAGTGTAGGTAAAAGCAACAGCAAAAGCTCGGCTAAAAAAACTACCAACGATTATAATGCGCTTACCGACAAATACGATCAACTGAATGATCAACTCAGTAATGATTTTGAAAGCAGTTATGGATATAACAACGCGGGCATTCGCTGGCGCATGCAACAGAAAAAATTAAGTATATCGGCGGGTACAAGCTGGCAGCAGGCTAAACTGGATGGCAAAATTATTTCCAACATAAAAGATTCTGCAATAAATAAAACCTTTTATAATCTGCTGCCTAATGCGCGTATTCAATATAACTTTTCAAAGTTTCGTTTTCTGCGATTGAATTATAATACCAACACTAATCAGCCTTCACTTACACAGTTACAGCCGGTGGCCGACATCAGCGATCCATTGAATATTAAAGTTGGTAATCCAGATCTTAAGCAGGAACTGACACACGGTGTACAACTGAATTTTTTTTCGCTGAACCCATTTAAAAATAAGAACCTGTTTGCATTTTTTAATCTGACCCGTACCGACAACAAAATTGTTGATTACGATGTGATTGATTCAATAGGCGTAAAAACTACTCATCCTGTAAATACAAACGGAACCTATAACCTGTTTGGTTCGGTAAGTGTTGGTCTGCCTATTCGTTTTTGGAAAAGCGATATCAACTTCAGCACCAATGCCACCTATACCAAAAACAAAAGTTTTATCAATGGCGCTGCAAACATGATCGATGTTTTGAATATCGGCCCTGAAGTACGGCTTGTTATGAGCCCTGCTGATAAGCTCGACGTTACATTAACGGGCAGCATTAACTATTATAAAACGCATTACTCGTTAAAGCCTGATTTAAATACAGAGTATATGAATCAGCAATATGGCACCGATATAAGCTGGGACTTACCGCATAGCTTCTTCTTTAATACTGAGTTCACCTATGCCATTAACAGTCAGCTAGGCAATGGTTTTAACGCCAGGGTACCATTGTGGAATGCCTATATCAGCAGGCAGTTCTTAAAATTCAAAAAGGGAGAGATAAAGCTTTCTGCTTATGATTTGCTGAACCAGAATGTGGGCATTAGCCGTAGCACCAGTCAGAATTATATTGAAGACAAGCGGGTTGTAAATCTGCGGCGGTTTTTTATGTTGAGTTTCACCTACAGTTTAAACAAAAACGGTTTGGAGAGAGGTGCAGGTATGGAAGGAATTCGTATTCTGAAGAAATAGTTTATATCATGAATGCAGTAGAGGCATGGCTACAAAATTGCATAGTGTAGTAAAATCCACAAATACTACCAACATGCATAAGAAAGCTGCAACGATGGCTAAGGCTGCAACCGGAACCGATACCATTCAGGGAATGGGTGCTATAGTTCATGATAATGGCGTGTTTTTCAGGGTTTGGGCTCCGCATGCCAAAAAAGTGTTTGTTACCGGTGAGTTTAATAACTGGTCGAAAAACAAACACGAAATGAAACATGAGGCCAATGGCTACTGGGGGCTTGATATTCCCGAAGCTGCTGTTAACAATCAGTATAAATATATTTTACATACCGACGCCGGTGAGTTGTACCGCAACGACCCTTATGCAAAGGAGTTAACCAATTCAGCAGGCAACTCGCTTATTACCGATCCGCATTTCGAATGGACAGATCACGACTTTAAAATGCCAGCCTGGAATGAACTGGTGATTTACGAATTACATATCGGCACTTTTAATGTAAAAGAGGGTGGCAAGCCCGGCACTTTTGAAAGTGCGCGTCAACGCCTGGGTTATTTGAAAGCGCTGGGTATTAATGCCATTGAAATTATGCCGGCTACTGAGTTTCCCGGTGGTATTTCATGGGGCTATAATCCGTCGCACCCGTTTGCCATTGAAAGCGATTATGGCGGCGTACAAGGTTTTAAGGAGTTGGTAAACGCGGCACATGAACAAGGCATTGCAGTAATTTTGGATGTTGTGTATAACCACTATGGCCCCGGTGATTTGGACTTATGGAAGTTCGACGGCTGGAGCGTTAATGATGGTGGCGGTATTTATTTTTATCAGGACTGGCGGGCACAAACTCCCTGGGGTCACTCGCGGCCGGATTATGGCCGGCCCGAAGTGCGTCAATACATTCGTGATAATGCATTAATGTGGCTTGAAGAATATCATGTTGATGGACTGCGTACCGACGCAATTGCCTATATACGCAATGTAAACGGCTCCAATGAACCTGATGGCGATTTACCTGATGGCTGGACCCTGATGAAATGGATTAATGAAGAAATAAAGAAACGTTTTCCCTGGAAGATAACGATTGCTGAAGATCTTCAAAATAATGAATGGATAACAAAGAAGGAAGAAGATGGTGGTGAAGGTTTCAGTACCCAATGGGACCCTTCTTTTGCCTATAATGTGCGTGATGTATTAAAAGTACCCGATGATGAACATCGTGATTTAAAGAATATTCAATACGCTATTGAGCATTGTTTTAATGGAGATGCTTTTCAGCGTGTAATATATACTGAATCGCACGATGATGTGGCCAATGGCAAACAGCGACTGCCGCAGGAGATAGTGCCTGATGATCCGCAGAACTGGTTTGCAAAGAAGAGGTCAGTACTGGGTGCTGCATTAACACTCACCTGTGGTGGTATACCCATGATATTTCAGGGGCAGGAGTTTGTTGAAGATGGATCGTTTGATGCTAATCGTCCGCTCGACTGGAGCAAGTTTTCTGAGTTCAAGGGAATCGCGCGACTGTATCGTGATTGCATTCGCCTTAGGCGTAATATGGATGGTACTACCAAAGGATTGACTGGTCAGCACATGCGTATTGTTCATATAAATCACGATGAAAAGGTAATAGCCATTCATCGCTGGAGTGATGGCGGTCCGAAAGATAGTGTGATTGCCATCTTCAACTTTGCCAATAAAGAGCATAAAGATTATGTGATCGGCATGCCTGAAGAGGGTGTTTGGAAAGTTCGTTTCAACAGTGACTGGAAGGGATATGATCCATCGTTTACTGATACGCCTGCATTAGAAACAGAGACTTTTGAAAGTAAGAAAGATGATCACGATTTTAGTGCAGCGATCAATATCGGGCCTTATAATGCGTTGGTGTTGTCGAGGGATTAGCTAAGAGAGTAAGGAGGAAAAAGAGAATGTTGTATTGGTATGATAAAATAAAATGCCGCCTTATTGGGCGGCGTTGTTATATGAATATTGATTGAATGAAGAATCAATACTTTTTCATCTGCTCCTTAAGATCTTTGATGGTTGCTGTTATTGAATCGAGGTGCTTGTCTATTATCACAATAAGGCCTTTTAAACCTATTGCAAAGTCACGGCTTAGTTTATATGCATCAAACAGGCATTGTAATTCTTGTGTAATAGTAATATTCTCCTGCTTGGCCATTTTAACCACCATTTTTATACGGTCTTCCATTTTTTCTATGTCTTTTAATGTCTGAATAAATGCGGTAGCATCCTCTTCGCTAAAGATGGACTCATTGTCTTTAATATCGAAGTATAAATAAAAGGCATTGATATCGAGGTATTTACTATGGCTGAGTTCGCCCAGCAAGCTGCTATTAATTTCAAGGATGTGCTGGATCTTGTCATTATTAAACGTGATATCTTCTATGGCATTTATATATGCGAGGTAAGATGCTTTTAGCTCGTTTAATCGCTCGTACCAGGTCGAGTGATAAGCGATGGCATTTTCGGCCTTTTGCAATTTTCGTTCGTAGGTAAGCTTTTGTAGCTTTTTTTTAAATTCATGGCCAAGGGTAAGGAAGCGGAATATTTCGCGAACGATTTCTGTGGCAAGTGAGCCGCTTAAGAAGCCAAGGACAATGTCGTTAGTCATAAAAAGAGGTTTTAGGTTAACTAAAAGAGTATACAATAAAATAGGGTACGGATGAACTGAAACCAGCGCTTTTGGGTACATAGCATTGAACAGCGCGTTATTTCATAAAACGACCAACAGTTAATCTTGACAAAAGCAAAACGGCAAGAAAAACCTCAGGAATTCATGTTATTTTTCCCGGATTTTCTGAGGAAAAAAGGCGGCCGAAAATTTGGGGGAATTGAAAGAAATGTGTATGTGGGTTAGTATGGTGATCTGTGTATTATAGTATCTGAGGTTTTCCTCTCCGATACCCTCTTGGCATAAAAAAGGGCCGGATAGACATCCAGCCCCGTATTAATCCAATATCCTATGAAAAACCACTATTAATTTACTATCAAAAAATGGTAAAACATATGACAGCCGTCACTTGTAATGCATGTTTACCTATTTATTGATTACAAATAAGTGGCGAATAGTAGGAGCTATAATTGCTATAAGAAAACGAAAGCGCAGAAAAGAGTCGTTGTCTTTTTCGGGTATTCTAAAATACCAAGCCTGTGGGCAATCGGAAAGTTTGAGCCAAAACCCATTTTCATACTCTGAGTATAGTCGAACGGAAAAGCCTTAACAATAAAAAAGGCCGGATAGAAATCCAGCCCGGTATTAATCCAATATCCTATGAAAAACCTAGGTGAAAATAGCCTGATTCGGGTATCCAAAACATGACGTACATCACCTGGTTTAATGATTGTGGCAATGGTTTTCATCCTCACCATCACAAGCAAAAAAGCGACTTATCACTTACGTTTACCTTTGTGTTGATAATCAATCAAATTAATGATAACATAAAAGCACTGTTATCCGCCCCTGGGGCGTCTGCCAACTTCATTCCGTTGCATCTCTTGCATCAGTTTATCACGCTCTTGATTAAAGTCTGCCTCAGTTATCTTTTTACCACCCCTCGGCTCCTTAATACTGGCTATATTCACTTTTGACGACACCTCAGTGGCCTTGTAAGTGGGCGTTCCATTAATGTCTATTTCCAGGATCAGTCCGGGTAACTGACCCTCAAAGTCAGGACCGGCAGAAACGGGAATGGCGGGCGTAAACCAAACTGTTACCTGACTGGTATCGGCCATTTCCTTACTGGTCATATTACCGTTTTCCATTGTCATCATTCTGCGTTTGCCAACGCGCGTGGTTAAAGCCTGCTGACAGGCATATCCCAATATAGTTTTGCTTTCACCGGTTAATTTCCAGTTTTGCTTTTGAACACTATCCGTTACCAGATACCGTTTGGTGGCGAATTCACGCTGTTCAACTTTTCGGCCTTCGGTAAAATTGCACCAGGTAACGCCATCATCACCCATTCCAAAAGCGCGAAAGTGCATGCCGCCACCTTCATCATCAGGAAAACCACCTCCGGCATTATCATCTTCCACCTGCCTGCGCAACATTTGATTATTGCCAAATAATACTTCAACTCTTACTACAAAACTGCGTGGCATGTGTTGTTCCATGCCATCGGGACCGGCAATGTCCATCTTTAATTGCCGCGTAAGTTCATATACAACACGGCCCTCTTGCTGCTGGGCCTGTACTGCATGAACCATTAATAAACCTGCTATAAGGTATACCACTTTCATATTCAGTTATTTTTTCAAAACTATTGAAGCTGCAAGCCCTAACAGGTTAATACACCTTGGTTTAATGTTAATTAAGGTTAACGGCGATTATCACCTACAGGTAATCGGTTACATTTGCAGGGTTATGAACCCGCGCCGATTGTATTTATCTGTTGCTTTAATGTTGCTGGCTATCGTAGCTGTGGCAGCCTTTCAGGCGTATTGGCTAAGAAAAAATTTCAGGGAACAAAAACGCGATCTCTCTTTTCGCACCTACGTAATGTTTCGAGAAGCAGTACAACACATGCGCACCGAAAAATTGAGGATCGATACAAATGTGAATATTCAATATAAGGTCGCTCTTAATGGCGCTGTGGGTATGATTGATGCCATGCAGGATAAAGTAACTGCTGTGCCGGTAAAAGATAAAAAAAGACTCCAGCTATTTGTAACTGATAAAAATGCAGCTTTTTTTGACGAACGCATACCGCGCGATTCTATCCATGAAATTCATGTATTTGATGAGGGCCCTCCGGCACGAACTCCCGGCCCGCCGGGACGGGAATTTATAAAGATCCTGAGGGCTGTTGACTCATTACAGGATTCAATCTCCGTTAAAGAACTATCGGCCAGATATGCACAAATGATAAAGCGCGAACACATTGCTGTTCCCTTTTCAATTACCAGCTACAAAAGGGTTTTAAAAAAAGAATTTTCATTTTCTGATCCTGATCTTAGTCCTGAACATGAATTCGGACGTGAACCAAATGAAGTCACCGTCGGCTTTAATCACCCTGTTACGTATCACCTGGAAATTTTCAATTCCACCTCTTTTGTATTACGCAAAATATGGTCGCAGATTTTGATTTCACTGCTGCTGGTAGGACTTACTGTTTTATCGTTCTCCCTGCTATTACGCAGTCTTGTACAACAACGAAAGCTTACACAAATTAAAAACGATTTCATCAGCAATATTACACATGAGCTGAAAACACCTATTGCCACTGTAAGCGTAGCCATTGAAGCACTGCGAAATTTTGACGCCCTTCACGATCCCCAACGAACAAAGGAATATCTGGCTATTTCATCGAACGAGTTACAGCGCCTGTCATTTTTGGTTGATAAAGTATTAAAGCTGTCAATGTTCGAAAAACACCAGGTTGATCTTAAAGAAGAAACTGTTGACATCGCCCAACTCGTGAATGAAGTAGTAAACTCCATGAAATTACAGTTTGAAAAATACAAAGCGAAAGTAGATGTGCAGCTATATGGAAACCGGTTTATGGTGAACGCCGACAGACTGCACCTCACCAGCGTACTGTTTAATCTGCTTGATAATGCATTGAAGTATAGTAAGGAAAATCCCTCTGTACATGTTGAGTTGAAAGAAGAGGCACAGCAAATCGAATTATTTGTAACTGATAACGGCATCGGTATTGCTCCGGAATATCGTAAAAAGATCTTTGATAAATTCTTCCGTGTACCAATGGGCGACACACATAATGTGAAAGGATATGGGCTGGGGCTGAGTTACGTTGCCTACGTAATTCAACAGCATCACGGAACAATTGAAGTAGAAAGCCAAACTGGCATTGGCAGCCGCTTTATTATTAAACTCCCTGCAGCAACATGAGAAAAACCAAAATATTGTATGTAGAAGATGAATTGTTCCTGGGCAAAATTGTAAAAGAAAGTCTGGAGAGCCGTTCTTTTGAAGTAATTATGGAAAACGATGGGGTGAATGTGCTACAAACATTCAAACAAATTAACCCCGATGTTTGTGTGCTTGATGTAATGCTGCCGAATAAAGATGGCTTTACCATTGCCGGTGAAATACGCGAAGTAAATGCCACAGTTCCGATTATTTTCCTGACTGCCAAAACACAAACCGATGATCTCGTAAAAGGTTTTACGCTCGGCGGCAATGATTACATTCGAAAGCCTTTTAGTATGGAAGAACTGATCGTTCGCATTGAAAATGCATTGCGGTTTAAAGAACAGGGCAGCAAACCAGTAAATGGAAAAGATGTTTTACAAATGGGTAAATATCATTTTCACGTGGCAAGGCAGGTGCTCACCTACAATAAAGAAGAGCGAAAACTCAGCTTCCGCGAAAGCGAATTATTGAAACTGTTATACGAGAACCGCGATAAGATTATCGATCGTAAAGACATACTGAATCTGCTATGGGGCAATGATTCATTTTTTAACTCCCGCAACCTCGATGTATACATCACAAAACTGCGTAGCTATCTCAAGGAAGATGATCTGCTGGAAATTATTACAATAAAAGGTGTAGGGTACAGGTTTGTAATCAGTTAGCCAATCTTTATCGTCCTCAGCGGAGTTGAAGAACGCCTTGGATTTTTAAGCTTTTGATAAACCCACATAATAGTAAAGCTGGGAATGAAATCGAGCCCCGGCATAATTTCTTCAAAGAAATTGAACAGTCCGCCAAAAGCGCCTTTCCATCCACCAAAAGCTCTGTAAAAAATAATCGCCGAAATAGGCGCCCAGATTATGTCGCCAAATTCACCAAAAAAAGGAATTGCGTAAGTAGCACAGCCGATGGCATCCATCAACAGGCAGAATCCTAAAGAAGGGAGTGGTTTCTGGTTTTTCATCCTATAAAATTAATGAAAAGAAGGCTGCACGCGGGCTACAAGGTTTTTAATAAAATCTTAAACTTTCAGCTCCTACACCAGCAGCATTCGCTTTTTCAGCACAGCTTCTATTTCTTCCAGCTTAAAAGGCTTTGAAATATAGTCATTCATGCCGGCTTCAATACATTTTTCTTTGTCGCCCTGCATAGCGTCGGCGGTGAGTGCGATAATAGGTGTGAGGCTATAAGGCTCAGGCAGTTCGCGAATAAGGCGGGTAGTAGTATAGCCATCCATTTCGGGCATATTTACATCCATGAAAATAAGCTGAGGTTCCTGTTGCCTTAATATTTCAAGCGCCTGTTTTCCATTGGTGGCTTTTATAACAGCAAAGCCCATTCTGCCCAATACTTCAGTTATCAGCATCATGTTAATAGGCTCATCTTCTACCACCATAATAGACGCGGCATCGGCAATTTTTTCAATGGTAGGAATGATGCTTGTCTTCTCCTCTTGTGGTCTACCCGTAGCAAACATGGCCGAGAGCATTGCGTATAACTCGTATAATTTCACAGGCTTCGAAAGAAAACTGTGGATGCCCATTTTTTCAGCCTGATGCCTGAACATATCTTTCTCCAGCGACGACAGCATAAGTATTACGGGCTGTGCGCCATTAGTTGTTCTTTTTATTTCATTCACCAATTGTATGCCATCCATTTCGGGCATGTGGTGATCGGTTATTATAAGGTCGAGCGATTCACCCGTTTGTTGTATACGATTCAGGATCATCATCGCTTCGCGGCTTCCGGCAGCTGTTTCGCACGGAATATTGAAGTAGCGGAAGATCTCCTGCATCAACCAGCAGTTGGTAGCATTGTCATCAACAATAAGCACTTTTTGCAGCGGAGGTCGATGTGCCGCAGTTATTTGTGGCTCGCTGTTTATAATTTCAAGCGGCAAATGCAGGGTAAACGTACTACCCTTACCTGGTTCGCTTTCAACCTTTAGGTTGCCGTTCATTAATTCGGCCAAACTTTTTGAAATGGTTAAACCAAGACCAGTACCGCCGTATTTACGCGTAGTAGATGAATCGGCCTGAGTAAAGCTGTCGAATACTTTTCGTAATTTTTCTTTCGGAATACCAATGCCGGTATCACGCACCGAAAGATCTACATCAATATATTTCTTATTGTTCTTTTGATAAATGTTGCCTGCTTTTTTAAGCGACACAAATATTTCACCCTGCTGCGTGAACTTAATAGCATTCCCCAACAGGTTTACAAATACCTGCCGTATGCGAACGGGGTCGCCGCTTACTCGTGAAGGCAATAACGGATCGATATGACAGATCATTTCCAGCTTTTTCTCATAAGCCTTAACGGTTAAAATATCAATGGTGTCTTCTACCAGTTCATCTATTCTGAATGGTGTATTATCAATAGTAAGCTTGCCTGCTTCAAGTTTTGAAAAGTCGAGAATATCGTTGATAATGTCCAGCAATCCATAGGCTGATTTTTTTACATTATCCAGATAATCACGTTGCGAATGTTGCAAACTGGTGGTAAGCACCAGATCGGTAAAACCAATAATGCCGTTCATAGGCGTGCGCAATTCGTGGCTCATGTTTGCCAGGAATTCGCTTTTAGCCCGATTGGCAGATTCAGCCATATCTTTTGCCTGAACCAACTCCTGTTCCATTTGCTTACGCTCAATGGCAGCGGCCAGTGTGGCAGCAAAGGATTGCAGAATTGAAAACTCGGTAATGGTCCATTCGCGTTCTTCTTTTCTATCGCTAAAACCTACAAAACCCCAGAAGTAATGCATGGTGAAGATGGGAAGAACAGCTGCTGTTTTAACGCCTTTGTCTTCATAAAAGCGACGCAATTCAGGGTCCTGAATATTTTTAACATGGCTGCAGAAAATTTCTTCTTTTATAAGTGTTCGATAAAGGGCGGAATTAATATTTACTTCCCGGTGTTGAAAATTGGGTGAACGATAAATGAGCTCATCACTTTCAGTTTCCCATTGCCACAACCTGTCGGTATACCACTTATCTTCTGCAGGATTGTATTCGTTCTTATAAACATTCAAACTATCCACCTGTAGTTTTAAACCCAGTAACTGAATGGCTTCGCCTATTGCCTGCTCCAGATTATTATTACTGATCAGCAGATGGGTAGCTTCGGCAACAGCCTGAAGCAACTGGTCTTTACGGCGAAGGCTTTCTTCTACTTTTTTAAGCGGCGTAATATTGTGTACAAAACCCAGTACGCCCCATACATGGCCGTCATAATCTTTGAGCGGCACTTTTACGGTACTCATAGTATTTATCTGGCCATTGGTAATATTGGGTTCTTCGGGTATGTAGATTATTTTGCCTGTTTTTATTACTTCATCATCATCATTCCAGTAACCACGAATGCCGCGTTCAGGATCACCCTTTACAAATTCCGGCGGGAAGCCTAATTCCAGATCATCTTTACCAATGATTTCCTGTGGCGACCTGCGCATGAAATCGGCGCACGCCTGATTGATAAGTAAGAACCTGTGACCGGGATCTTTTATAAAGATCCAGTCGGGCGTTGAGTTAATAATGGTACGCAGTAATTCTTCTGACTGTTTTACTTCAACCAATAATTGTTCCCGCTCTACTTCTGCTTTTTTCTGTTCGGTAATGTTGCGCGATGTAGTAATGATCTTAACAACTTCGTCATTCTCCTTTACAGGTTTTAAAATACTTTCCAGCCATATATATTCATTGTTGCGGGTTCTGATGCGATAACGAAGCGTAAGTTTATCAATACGGTTAAACGCCGGACGTTCCTGCGGTATTTGAAAAGCCTTTACATCGGCCGGATGAACGTAGTCTACCACAGAGCGGCCTTCCAATTCTTCGCGATGGTAACCCAGCACTTTTTCTATAGAAGGAGAAACATATTGCAGTATGCCATGCGGATCGCTTACCGAAATAATATCTTCACTATGCTCTGCCAGCAGGCGGAATTTCTGCTCGCTGTTTTGAAGTGCCTGTTCGGCAATTACTTTGTCGGTAACGTTTACGCCAATGCCCTGTATTTCAGAAATGCCTTGCTCATTTTGAAGGGCAATGAACTCCCAGTCGGTCCATTGGAATTCACTCTTCTCCTTGATGGTCTTTTTGATCAGCAGTTTGTAAACAGTGCCCGGATTTTCCCAGCACTGATCTGCCACTTCCTGGCAACGATGAAGATATTTGGGATGAATGATGGTATAAAAAGGCGATCCTAAAATATCCTTTTCAGTATAGCCGAATATTTGTAAAAACTGAGGATTCGCGTAGGTAAAGTTACCCGCCCGGTCAATTCTTATAACATAGTTCGTTTGCGAATTAAGTATCGACGACAGGTATTGTTTTTCTCTCAACAAGGCATTACGGGCCATCTGCAGCGCTTCGTAATTGCGCTTATTACTGCGGAAAAGAGGATCAAGCACCAGCAGAATAAGACAGATCAACGCCACGATCAGTGAAATGAATTTGCCTGTATTGATGTTGGAAGATTCTTCAATACGGTCTGTTACCAGCTCAGTGTATCGTTGAACCACACCGTTCATCAGCGGAAAAAATCTCTTTTCGCTGTATAGGATCTGCTGATTGTATAAGGCACTGTTAATGGCCAGTAACTGACTGTCGGCCTGCGATACTTCCCTGGCTACAGCTACAATACCTTTAAAATGCGTTTGGGCATTGGTAAGATCGCGGGTTATTTCAAGCAGTTCTACAGTAGCCGGTTCACTATTTAACAGTTTTATTTTGTCGCGTAAAAGCTGGTTATTGATAATAAAGGTATCGGTGGCTTTACTGAGTTGTTCGCGAATATACTGTTTGTCTGTTTCTGAAAGGGTATGTTTGGTAAGAAGAAGAACATCTTTGGTAATGATCTGACCCAGGGTTTGCTGCTGCCCACCCACATTAACCAGCTGTACCATTTTTTCATTCTGCTTCGAGCTCAGATGAATCAGGTAATAACCAAAAAAATTGAACAGCAGCACGCCGGCAAGCAGTACTACAGCAATTCTAACCAGTTTGCGAAACGGACTCTTCATTGATTTAGAGGAGAGAATGTCTACCCATCTCTTAAACTAAAAAAACAGAATTGTATTGAATATCAACCCCCATTTTTTACAATAAATAAGGGTAATATTTAATTAATTGACGATTGTCATACAGGAAATAAGATATTACAAAGGCGGAAAGAAGGTCTGGGGTGGGTCATCCGCCTCAGGCGGATGGCTCACCCCAGACTTTATTTATTAGTAGTCAATAACTTGTTCTTCAATCTGTTGGGGAATTGGGCGGAATTCG
>Ga0068855_100004179_pt1 | contig 17623 bp, 19 predicted proteins | sample KBSCornC52_FD_66592 | JGI IMG/M metagenome (GOLD analysis project Ga0068855, IMG submission 66592) | Corn rhizosphere microbial communities from Kellogg Biological Station, Michigan, USA - KBS Corn C5-2 | ecosystem: Host-associated > Plants > Roots > Rhizosphere > Soil ...
CCCGCCCACCGGCCTGACCCTGGAGTGGTGGATCGCGGCGTCGCACAGCGCGGGAGCGCTGAGTGCCCTCGGCACCTCGGTGGTCGCCGGCGTGGGCGCCACCGTGGTGGCCCTGCTGCTCGGCACCATGGCCGCGTTCGCCGTGCAGCGCTACCGCTTCTTCGGCAGGCAGGCCATCAGCTTCCTCGTCGTGCTGCCGATCACCTTCCCCGGGATCGTGACCGGCCTGGCGCTGCTGGCGTCGTTCACCAACATCCTGGGTCCATTGGGCGTGGGGCTCGGGATCGGCACCGTCATCATCGGGCATGCCACCTTCTGCATCGTGATCGTGTTCAACAACGTGCAGGCGCGGTTGCGGCGGCTCGGCACCTCGCTCGAGGAGGCCTCGGCCGACCTGGGCGGAACGGGCTGGCAGACCTTCCGCTACGTCACGTTCCCGAGCATCCGCGGGGCCTTGGTGGCGGGAGCTCTGCTCGCCTTCGCCCTCAGCTTCGACGAGATCGTGGTGACCACCTTCACGGCGGGTCCTGAGGTGCAGACCCTGCCGATCTGGATCTTCGGCAACCTGTTCCGCCCGAACCAGGCGCCGGTGGTGAACGTGGTCGCGGCGGTGCTGACCATCGTGGCGATCGTGCCGGTCTGGCTGAGCCAGCGCATCGCGGGCGACTCGGTCACGAGTCGCGTGTGAGGGGTCTCGATACGCGCCTGCGGCGCTACTCGACCGGCAGGAGCTGGTAGCAGCGCTCGAGCCGCGCCCGCCACCAGTTGTCACGATCCCGGCTTGCGGCGTAATCGCGGATCGCCCGCTCGTTCACCTCGACCCGGCGCACCTCGATCGCGCCGTCGATCGCGATCAGGGGCTCCACCGCGACGTCGTACTCGAACAGCCCGACCGTTGCGAGCCCGCAGTCGAAGGTCAGCTCGGGAATCGTCGCAGCGAGCGCCGCGCCCATCGAGATGCCCACCGAGGTCTCGAGGGCGCTCGAGACCACGACCGGCAGTCCCGCCTCGGCGACGAGCTCGAGCGCGCGGTGCACGCCGCCGAGCGGCTGCGCCTTGATCACGAGAAGGTCGGCGGCTCCGGCCCGTGCAACGGCCAAGGGGTCGTCCGCCTTGCGCACGCTCTCGTCGGCGGCGATGGGCAGCTGCCAATCGTGCAGCCGGGCGCGCAGTTCCGCCAGCTCGTCGATCGTCGCGCACGGCTGTTCGAGGTACTCGAGGTCGAAGCCGGCGAGGGCGTGCGCGGCATGCTCGGCCTCGTCGACGTTCCAGCCGCCATTCGCGTCGACCCGGATGCGGCCCTCCGCGCCGAGGAACGCCCGGGTCGCCCTCACCCGCGCCACGTCATCCGCCAGGGTCTGGCCCGGCTCGGCCACTTTCACCTTGACGGTGCGCGTGCCTGCGTAGCGCGCCAGCACCGCGTCGACCCGATCCGCGTCGACCGCGGGGAGCGTCGCGTTGACGGGGATGCGGTCGCGCAGAGCCGTCGGAGTCTCGCGCCACCCGAAGTCGATCGCGGCGGCCAGCCAGGCACTCGCCTCCGTGTCGTCGTACTCGGTGAACGGCGAGAACTCTGTCCACCCGAGAGGACCGCGCAGCAGCATCGCCTCGCGCAGTTCGATCGAGCGGAAGCGGCTGATGAGCGGCAGCACGACGAGGTGCGCGTGGGCGAGCAACTCGTCGAGCGGGGGCAGATCGTCCGAGGACGGCATGTGTGACAGTCTGCACCAGCCGCCCTGGCGCTGCGGCCGCCGCTGCCACCGGGGGGATTGCCTGGCTAGGCTGGGCCCAGGCGACGGCTGCCACACCGTGGAGGGCGCGCCCGAAGGGATTCCCGATGAGCGTTCCACCTCCACCCCGGCAGGGAACGATCCGGCCGGCGGGGATCGGCGCAAGCTACGCGCTCAACAACACGCCGCAGGGCAGGCAGTCGGAATACATCCCGGTGCAGGCCGCAGGCAAGACCGAGGTGATCACGCACGCGCCGACGCTCGGGCAGTTCTGGCGCAGCGACATCCGCCGCACCACCGGCGCCAAGCGCGCCCGCTGGGCCGGGATGACCGCGTTCTGGCTGGGGCTGGCGTCGATCGCCTTCCTGTTCATCGGGGGCGGCATCGGCGCGCCGGTGATCCGCGACATCGCCCTGCCGCTCAGTGTCGTGGCCGGCCTGTTCGCGCTGGTCGCCATCATCGCCGGAGTGGGGCGCGCGCTCGGCTGGTTCGGTCTGATCTTCGCGTCGATCGGGAACTTCTTCGTCATCAGCTGGCTGGTCTCGCTCTTCGGCTAGGTGCTCCGTCGTCGAGTGGTCATGGGCGACCCGCCGTAGGCTGGATGCCATGGAAGAGCCGCCGAGCGCCGAGTCGTCTGCGCAACCGGTGTCGTCGGCGCGACCGGAGCAGCCGGCACCGCCCGCGCAGATCGACGGACTCGAACCGGGCATGACGATCGTGCGCCGGGTGCGTGGTCCCCGTCGCTGGCCGGGCATCCTGTCCGGGCTGCTCGCCCTGGCGATGCTCGCGTCGACCGCGATCGGGATCCAGCTGGCGTCCCGCAATCAGCTGGTGCTCTCGAGCTATGCCGCCTATGCCGCGATCGCCTTCAGCGTGGTGGCGCTCGTCTTCGGACTGATCGCGATCGCCAAGCGGTGGGGCCGCGGAGCGGGCATCGCCGGAGCCGTGGTCGCCGTGCTCGGCAACCCCCTCGTGCTGCTCTACGGCTTGAGCGCGCTGGGCGGTTCGTGATGCTGGGCGGCTCGTGATGAGTCGCGGCCTCGGCGTGGAGGCGACGGGCCGGTGAAGCGGCTCCGCGTGATCGCGCCGGGAGCCGGGGTCTTCGCGGCCCTGCGCGACGCGCTGGCCGGCGGCGACGCGATCCTGGTCGCGGCTTCGCCCCGCGGTCGCTCGACGCCCGATGAACGCGATGTCCCCCAGACCGTCGAGCAGCGCATCGCCCTGGTCGTCGAGACCAGCGGCTCGACCGGTCGCCCCAAACGCGTCGAGCTGTCGGCCGATGCCCTGCTGGCCAACGCCGCCGCGAGCGAGTCGGCACTGGGCGGACCCGGCCAGTGGGTGCTCGCGCTGCCGACCCACTACATCGCCGGGCTCAACGTGCTCGCGCGCTCGCTGGCGGCCGAGACCGAGCCCGTGACCGTCGAGGGCGAGCACTTCACGGCGCCAGGGTTCGTCGCGGCCGCCCAGCGGATGTCGCTGCCCGAGCGGTTCACCGCACTGGTTCCCGCGCAGCTCGCCACGCTGCTCGACGATCCTGCTTCGTCGAACGTGCTGGCGGGGTTCTCGGCCGTGCTCGTCGGCGGGCAGGCGACGCCGCGCCGGCTGCTGGAACGGGCGAGGGCGGCCGGCATCCGGGTGCGGCGCAGCTACGGGTCCAGCGAGACCAGCGGCGGCTGCGTGTACGACGGGGTTCCGATCGGCACGACGACCGTGAAGATCGTCGAGGGCGAGATCTGGATCGGGGGCCCGAGTCTGGCCGAGGGCTATCTCGGTGACTCCGCGTTGACGGCCGAGCGTTTCGTCAACGAGGGCGGCGTCCGGTGGTTCCGAACGGCCGACGGCGGGTCGTTCGACGGCGGCGTTCTCACGGTCACCGGGCGCCGTGACGAGGTGCTCATCTCGGGGGGCGTGAAGGTGGCGCTCGCGGCGGTCGAACGAGTGCTGCGCGAGCAACCCGGGCTCCACGACGCGGTCGTGGTCGCCGTGCCCGACGAGCGCTGGGGCGAAGTACCGGTCGCGGTGACGGCCTCGAACTCCTTCGACCTGGATGCCGCGACCGCCGCCGTCGCGACCGAACTGGGCGCTGCCGCGCGCCCGGCCCGCGTGCTGACGGTGCGGGCGCTCCCGATGCTGCCCAGTGGCAAGGTCGACCGGCTCGCCGTGCGCGTGCTCGCGAGCGGTGATGAGAGCGGCGATGAGGGCGGCCATGCGGTCGGCGGCATCCGCCCGACGGGGTGAAACGCGCCCGCTAGACTGCGCGGGTGGCGAAGCAGCAGCGCATGGACCCTCGTCGGATCGAGCGGACGAGGCAGTCGGCCGCGGCGTCGAAGAACGTGACCCCGTCGAAGCCGACCTCCGGGCGAAACCGCGGCAAGAGCGGGCACCCCGGTGGCCGCAAGGCCGGCGAGGCGCGCCCCGCGACCCTGAGCACCTGGATCGCCGGGGCCCGGCTGCAGACCCTGCTGCTCGCCATCGCGCCGGTCGTCGTCGGCACGGGCGCGGCATCGCTGCTGCTGACGCACTGGTACGACCACTGGTTCCGCGCGGTGCTCGCGCTGATCGTCGCTCTCGCGCTGCAGATCGCCGTGAACTTCGCGAACGACTATTCCGACGGCATCCGGGGCGTCGACACGAACCGGGTCGGGCCGCCGCGGCTGGTGGGCTCCGGCCGGGCGAAGCCGCGCGCGGTGCTCACGGTCGCGATCGTGTTCTTCGCCATCGCGGCGGTGGCAGGCGGCATCCTGGTCTGGCGAAGCGGGCAGTGGTGGTTGCTCGCCGTGGGCGCCGTGTGCTTCGCGGCGGCCTGGTTCTACACGGGGGGCAAGCACCCGTACGGCTATTACGCGCTGGGAGAGCTGGCGGTCTTCGTCTTCTTCGGCGTCGTTCCGGTGGCCGGAACGATGTACACCCAGACCGGCACGGTCAACCTCGAGGCCTGGCTCGGTGGCATCGCGCTCGGCTGCTTCGCCTGCGCGGTGCTGGTGGTCAACAACCTGCGCGACCGCGAGCGGGATGCGATGAGCCGCAAACGCACGCTCGCCGTGCTGCTCGGCGACCGGCCGACGCGCGCGCTCTACGTGGTGCTGATGCTCGTGCCCATGGGTCTGCTGGCGTTCTACACGGTGTTCTACCTGGCGGCGGGCTACGTGTTCTTCGTGGCGATCCTGGTGGTCCCCGCGATCGTGATCGTGCTGTTCGCCAAGACCGCGATGGAGTACGTCTCGGCGTTGCGGCTCACCCTGTTCGCCGCATTCCTCTACGGGGTCGGGCTCGCGGCGGCCCTGGCGTTCTAGCGCAGCCCCTGGCGTTCTGGCGCGGCTCAGTCGCCGCGCGCGGCATCCTCGACGTCTTCGTCGCTTCCGGCCTGGGGCGCGCCGCTCTTCACGCCGCTGCGGGCGGCCGCCACATCGAGCGCGACTCGATCGCGCAGCGGTCGGAAGAAGATGTATGAGATGCACAGGGCGAGCAGAGCTGCGGCGCACGCCGAGATCAGCCAGGCCGGGTTCAGCCCGATCGACGCCGTGAGGGCGAAGAGAAGCGCGAAGAGCAGCAGGAACACCCCGACCCGCAGAGCGGAGTAGAGGATCCAGGCGCGCACGGTCGCCAGTCTAAGCGGCGCGGCTGGGAGCCGATCTAGACTGCACCTCATGATCCGCGTGCTCGTCCCGCTCGTGCTGACCGGCCTGCTGGTCTTCGCGGTCGTGGACATCCTGGCGATCGATGGCGGTCGGGTGCGCAGTCTTCCCAAGTACGCCTGGATCGGCCTGGTCGTGCTGCTGCCGTTGATCGGTCCACTGCTCTGGTTCCTGGTCGGGCGTGAACGTCTCGAGCCCCGCAACCACGGTCGCTACTCCGAGGCGCCTGCGGTTTCCACTGGCCCGGGCCGGCGGTTCGGCCCCATCGCGCCCGACGATGACCCGGACTTCCTCGGGCGTCTCAGCCGCGAGCAGCAGCAGGAGGAGCGCATCCGCGAGCTCGAGAAGCGGCTCGACGAACTCGGCGACGACAAGCCCGAGAAGTGAGTTCCGCACCTCTCGCCTCACCCGCGAGCGTGGCGGCCACCGCACTGATCGCCGAGTTCGTGCGCCGCGGGGTGACCGACATCGTGCTCAGCCCCGGTTCGCGGTCGCAGGCGCTTGCGCTCGCTGCCGCGCAGTTCGAGCGTGCGGGGCTGCTTCGTCTGCGTGTCCGCATCGACGAGCGCTCTGCCGGGTTCCTCGCGCTCGGCCTCGCGGTCGAGACCGGTCGCCCGGTGCTGCTCGTGGTCACCTCGGGAACCGCCGTGGCCGAGTTGCACCCCGCCGTGCTCGAGGCCGCGCATTCCGGGGTGCCCCTGATCGTGCTGAGTGCCGATCGCCCCGCCGAGTTGCGCGGGATCGGCTCGAACCAGACCACGGTGCAGCCGGGCATCTTCGGCGATGCGCCCGAGAAGTCGTGGGACGTGCCGGCGCCCGAGGCCGGTGACCCCGATCCCGAGCAGCGGGCGCGCGAGCTCGTCGCCGAGGTGCTGACAGGCATCCGTGGGGTGCGTCACCTCAACATCGCCTTTCGCGAGCCGCTGTCGTCGCCGCAGCTGCTGCCCGATGTCTCCCCGGGCACATGGCCGCCGCCGCAGGCTCCCGTCGAGGTGCTCGAGCTGCGACCCGAGCCCGGCACGATCGTGATCGCCGGGACGGGAGCGGGAGCCGAGGCCGAGGCCGCCGCCCGGGCGTTGGGAGCTCCGCTGCTTGCCGAGGTCTCGAGCGGCGCGCGCTTCGGGCCGAACCTGGTCGCGGCCTACCGCGAGGTGATGACGGCCGGCAATTTCGGAGACCGCGTCGAGCGCGTCGTGGTGTTCGGGCATCCGACCCTGAGTCGCGAGGTTCCCGCGCTGATCCAGCGCGACGGGGTCGAGACGATCGTCGTGCGGCACGCGGGCCTCGACGACTACAACCCGGGCCACCGGGTGACGAGATTCGCGGATGCCGTGACGGTCGTCGACGATCCGGCGGCGCTCGACGCCTCCCGCGGTTGGGTCGGCCGGTGGGTGCAGATCTCGCGCGCGATCCTGGAGCAGCTGGATGACGCGGCTCCCGGTGCCGCCCTGACCGACGACTACCGCGAACGGGCCGCCTTCGCGCTGACTCAGCTCGAGGCGCTCCGTGCCCCGGTCACGAGGCGCAGCCTCGCCCTCGCGGTCTGGAACGCCAGCTGGCCGCACGACCGGCTCGTGCTGGCGTCGTCGCGCCTGATCCGCGAATTGGATCGAGTCGCGCCCGGCAAGAAGATCCCGGTGCACGCCAACCGCGGATTGGCCGGCATCGACGGCACGATCGCGACCGGCATCGGGGTCGCCCTCGCACAGCAATCCGGCGAGGGGCCGGGCGACTCTCGGGGCATCACGCGAGTGCTGCTCGGAGACCTGGCGATGCTGCACGATGCGGGCTCGCTGGCGTTCGGTGCGGGTGAGGAGCGTCCCGACATCCAACTCATCGTCGGCAACGACGGCGGCGGCACGATCTTCGACGGCCTGGAGGTCGCGGGCACGGCCGATGCCGAACTGCTCGACCGCGTGCTCCTCACTCCGCAGAGGGTCGATCTAGAAGCACTCGCGGCGGCCTACGGCTGGGAGTACCGCCGCGTCGCCAACCGGGGTGAGCTCGACCCGGCGCTGACGCCGACCCCCGGACAGGTGCTGATCGAAGTCCCGTTGCAGCGCTAGCGTGACGGAATGACTCACGCCCGAGGGATCGAGCCGCTGCTGCGTGCCGGAGACCGTCTCGAGCTCTCGAAAGTCGACACCGCATCCACCCCGGGTTTCGACGGCGGCAAGAAAGAGGGCGAGAAGTCGCTCGCCGCCGGAGCGGTGCAGCTCGCCGACCTGCAAGAGAAGCTCTACGCCAACGGGCTGTCCGGCGATCGCCGACGCATCCTGCTGGTGCTGCAGGCCATGGACACCGCGGGCAAAGGCGGCGTGGTCGGCCACGTCGTCGGTTCGGTGAATCCCTACGGCGTGCACATCGCGCAGTTCAAAGCGCCGACCGACGAGGAGAAGGCGCACGACTTCCTGTGGCGCATCCGGAAGCAGCTGCCTACCGCCGGCATGCTGGGTGTCTTCGATCGCTCGCACTACGAGGACGTGCTCGTGCACCGGGTGCGGCACTTCTCGACGCCCGAGGTCATCGAGGCCCGCTACGGCCAGATCGTCGACTTCGAGAACGAGCTCGTCGCCGGCGGAACCACGGTGATCAAGGTCATGCTGCACATCTCGCCGAAGGAGCAGAAGGCCCGCCTCGAGGCGCGTCTCGACGACCCGACCAAGCACTGGAAGTTCAATCCTGCCGACATCGATGATCGCGAGCTCTGGCCGCAGTTCATGGAGGCGTACCAACTCGCGATCACCCGCACCTCGACGGATGCGGCGCCGTGGTACGTGATCCCCGCCGACCACAAGTGGTACGCGCGCCTGGCCGTGCAGCAGCTGCTGCTCGATGCCTTGAACGACCTCCGCCAGGACTGGCCGGCGGCCGACTACGACGTGGCGCAGCAGAAGGCGCGGCTGGCGGGTGAGTAGATTCGTTCGGCGGCTTGGCGACGCTCGATCGGGAAGCCCGTCGCCTTCGTCCACTTTATTTCGCGCTGAATTGCGTCCGAACTGAAATGGCGGATGAGCTCATATGAGATGGGCCACGTGCGCGTCGAGTTCGATCTGCCAGGCGGTCTTTCGAACGTCGACCCGCACCTTGTCTCCTTCCGGAAGTGCGCGTCCGCCATCGAGGCGGAGGGTGTCCCCGTTCATCAGCCACTCGATCTGATCGGGAGAGAACACGCTCACCAGCCGCGTCGGTACGCCGAGCTTCTCAAGATAGCTCGGGAAGCAGCCGCCTAGAACCTCGAAAAGTTCCTCGCGACTCAGCCCGGCCTTCAGGACCAGATCGAGGACGAACTCGCCGCGCTGAGGATGATCGATCACCAGGTCTTCGACGATGGCGGTCCCGACGTAGGTGATCGCACCCTCTGGCGCCGTGTCGACGAGGCTTCTGATCAGGGCGGGAACAAGATCGAGTCGTCGGTAGGTGAGGTCCTCCACGCGATTCCACGCGTAATCGCCGCCGTGCGAGGGCCACCAGCGCCGAGCGATCGTCCTCAGCTTCCTGTGTCGCATGACTACCCGAACGCCTCGACGATCGGCCGGAACTTGAGCCGCGTCTCGGCGAGTTCGCGCTCGGGTTCGGAGTCGGCGACGATGCCCGCTCCGGCATATGCCGTGATCCGGCCGTCGGCGCCGACTTCTGCCGAGCGCAGGGCGACGGCCCACTTGCCGCAGCCCGCGGCATCCACCCATCCGACGGGGCCGCCGTAGCGCTGCCGGTCGAGCGGTTCGAGTTCGTGGATGACGCGCAGCGCGGTCTCGGTCGGCGCACCCGCGACCGCCGCCGTCGGGTGCAGCGCGGCGGCCAGGTCGAGCGCCGACGAGCCGTCGGAGAGCGTGCCCTCGACGTCCGACGCGAGGTGCCACAGGTTGGGAAGTTTGAGCGCGAACGGCAGCTCGCTGGCGACGACCCCGGTCGCGTGGCCGGTGAGCGACGCGAGCACGCTCTGCACGGCGAACCGGTGCTCGTCGAGATCTTTGGTCGAGGTGGCGAGGGTGAGGGCCGCGGCCTGGTCGGCCTCGGCATCCACCCCGCGTCCGATGCTGCCGGCCAGCACCCGCGCACTGACGGTGCCGTGATTGACTCGCACCAGCGTCTCGGGGCTCGAGCCGAGCAGGCCGTCGACCGCGAAGGTCCAGGTGTCCGGGTAACCCAGGGCGAGGTCGACGAGCACCCGGCGCAGGTCGGCTCCCTCGGGCAGGTGCCCGACAAGGTCGCGCGCGAGCACGACCTTGCTGAGCTCGCCGTGGCGGATGCGGCGCACCGCCTCGGCTACCGCAGCCTGGTAGCCGGCCCCGTCGAGGGCGCCGGGATGCAGCGAGATCCGGTACTCGGCGCCGAGCGGGCGGTGCTCCGGCTTGAGGGTCGAGCCGTCTACGCGGGTGATCCAGCTCACCCCGTCACGGCGGCCGACGATGACCTCGGGAACGATCAGCACGCTGACCGCCTCCGACTCGTCGGCGAAGGCGAAGGCCCCGAAGGCGACCAGGCCCGAGCCCGAGAGTCCGACCTCATCGTCGATGGTCGCGGCGGCGGCGACCTCGCGCCAGGCGTTCGCGGCGTCGTGGATGCGGTTCGGGCCACGGAACTCGAGCCGAAGCGCCTCGCCGAAGCCGGCGATCCCCTCGCCGCGGCGGACGAACATGAGCGGCGCGCTCGGGTCGAGCAGCGGGATCAGCGACGGGAGCGGGTGATCGACCGCGCGCGTCTCGACCGTCAGCGCGCGCATGTCCACGCTCTGAGCCTACGTGCGAGTCCGAGCATGCGCCGAGAGACCTGACACGGCCAGAAGCGGGTGAGCCGCTTTCAGTAGGATCAAACCGTGGTCAGGGCGGAGATGGACAAGCAGCCGGATGAGGTTTCCGGCATGTTCGACGACGTCGCGAAGCACTACGACCGCACCAATGCCGTGATGTCGGTCGGCAATGCCGCGCTCTGGCGCATCGCCACGGTGCGCGCGGTCGATCCGCAGCCGGGGGAGCGCATCCTGGATGTCGCGGCAGGCACCGGCACGTCGAGCGCCGCTCTCGCCCGCACGGGGGCCACGGTCGTGGCCGTCGACTTCTCGCCCGGCATGATCGCGGCGGGCCGCCAGCGGCATCCGCGCATCGAGTTCATCGAGGCGAACGCCGAGAAGCTGCCGTTCGGCGACGACGAGTTCGACGCCGTGACGATCAGCTTCGGGCTGCGCAACGTCGAGCACCCCAAGGCAGCGCTCGCCGAGATGTACCGAGTGCTCAAGCCGGGCGGGCGGCTCGTCGTGTGCGAGTTCTCCAAGCCGCCGCGCGCCCTGTTCCGAATCGGATATCAGGCGTACACGAAGTACGTGATGCCGGTCATCGCCAATGTGGTCAGTTCCGATTCCGAGGCCTACGACTACCTCGCCGAATCGATCCGCAACTGGCCGGATCAGGGCACGCTGACCCAGTGGATCAGGGGGGTGGGTTTCACACGGGTGGCCTATCGCAACCTCACCGCCGGTGTCGTCGCCCTGCACCGTGGACGCAAGCCGGAAGACGCCGCGATCCGCGCCTCGACCGCGAAACGCAAGGCGACCCGAGCGCCCCGCCCGACGGCCGGCCAGTGACCCCGAGCCCGCCGCTCGCGCGGCGCAGCAACACCCTGAGCTCGTCCCTCGGGCTCGGCGAGAAGCTGTTCGCGTCGAGCGAGGAGCGCAAGTTCGCGGTCGCGATCGAAGACGGCCTGACCGAGGTCGAGAGCGGCTTGCTCGTCGAGATGTCGTTCACCGACGACATCGCCGACGTCACCAGCCGCTATCTGCTCGATGCCGGCGGCAAGCGGGTGCGCCCCACGCTCACGCTGCTCACGGCGCAACTGGGTTCCGGGGCCAATGCAGACGTCATCCGGGCTGCGCAGGCCGTCGAGATCACCCACCTGGCGTCGCTGTATCACGATGACGTCATGGATGAGGCGCAACTGCGCCGCGGCGTTCCGAGCGCCCAGACGGTCTGGGGCAACTCGGTGGCGATCCTCACCGGTGATCTGCTGTTCGCGCGCGCCAGCCGTCTGATCGCCGCCCTGGGAGATCGCGGCCTTGAACTGCAGGCCGAAACCTTCGAGCGGCTGGTGCTCGGGCAGTTGCACGAGACGACAGGTCCGGGCGATGGCGACGACCCGATCGCCCACTACCTCCAGGTGCTGGCAGACAAGACGGGTTCGCTCATCGCACTGGCCGCCGTGCTCGGCGTGATCTTCGGCGATGCCCCGAAGGAGTTCCAGCAACCGGTCAAGCAGTTCGGCGAGCGGGTTGGTGTCGCCTTCCAGCTCGTCGACGACGTCATCGATCTCTCGGCGGAGACCGAGCAGACCGGCAAGCTGGCGGGCACCGATCTGCGTGCCGGCGTGCCGACCCTGCCCCTGCTGTACCTGCGGCGCGCCGCTCAGGGGGATGCCGCCGCGGCCGACCTGCTCGAACGCATCGAGCACGACGTGGTCGACGCCGGCCCGGCAGGCGATGCAGCAGACGAGGACTTCGCCCGCGCCATCGCCGAGTTGCGCGCCCACGAGGTGACCCGCGCTACCCTGACCGAGGCCCGCCGTTGGGCCGCAGACGCCGTCTCGGCGCTCGAGCCGCTCCCCGAGGGCCCAGTCAAGAAGGCCCTGACCAAGTTCGCCGAGGCGATCGTCGAGCGCTCGGCCTGAGCACGTCATCCTCTCCCGGCCCCGCAGCCCCCGCCTCTAAGGAACTCGCATGACCACCCTCCGACTCGCCATCGTCGGCGCCGGCCCGGCTGGCATCTACGCGGCCGACATCCTGCTCAAGCAGCAGCGCGAGTTCGACGTGTCGATCGACCTGTTCGATCAGCTGCCTGCCCCCTATGGCCTGGTGCGCTACGGGGTCGCCCCCGATCACCCGCGCATCAAGGGCATCATTACGGCCCTGCGCGATGTGCTCGACCGCGGCGACATCCGGATCTTCGGCAATGTGCGATTCGGCACCGACCTGACGCTCGACGATCTGAAGACCCACTACAACGCGGTCATCTTCTCGACGGGGGCGATCCGCGATGCCGATCTCGACATCCCGGGAATCGATCTGCCCCGCAGCTACGGGGCCGCTGACTTCGTGAGCTGGTACGACGGCCATCCGGATGTTCCGCGCGACTGGCCTCTCGAGTCGTCGTCGGTCGCCGTCATCGGCAACGGCAACGTCGCGCTCGACGTGGCGCGCATGCTGGCCAAGCACGCCGACGATCTGCTGCCCACCGAGATCCCGGCCAACGTCTACGACCGCTTGAAGAGGTCGCCGGTCACCGATGTCCACGTCTTCGGCCGCCGCGGGCCGATGCAGGTGAAGTTCACCCCGCTCGAGCTGCGCGAGCTCGGCGAGCTGCCCGATGTCGACATGATCGTGCACGACGAGGATTTCGACTACGACGAGGCATCTCGCACCGCGATCGAGACCAACAAGCAGGTCTTCGTGATCGACAAGGTGCTGTCGCAGTGGCGCGCGCGCACCGTCGGGTCGGCCTCGCGCCGGCTGCACCTGCACTTCCACGCGCGGCCGGTCGCCGTGCTCGGCTCGCCCGAAACCGGCGTGACAGGTTTCCGGTACGAGCGAACGGTGCCGGATGCCGCGGGCGGCGTGGTCGGCACCGGCGAGTTCCGCGAGGTCGAGGTCGGCGCCGTGTACCGCGCGGTCGGCTATTTCGGCTCGCCCCTCGACGGGATCCCCTTCGATGAGCGCCGGGGCGTCATCCCCAACCGCGAAGGCCAGGTGGTTGACGACTCCGACCAGATCGTCCCGGGTGTCTATGCGACCGGCTGGATCAAGCGCGGCCCGATCGGGCTGATCGGGCACACCAAGTCGGATGCCATGGAGACCATCTCGCACCTGGTCGTCGACCAGGCGAACTGGTGGTCGCCGTCGTCGCCCGAGCCCGCCGCGATCGTCGAGCTGCTCGAGTCGCGCGGGATCGCGTACACCGACCTCGACGGCTGGCACCGTCTCGACGAGCACGAGATCGCCCTCGGCGCCGCGCAGGACCGTGCGCGCATCAAGGTCGTGCCGCGCGACGAGATGGTAGAAATCAGTCGCGGCGAGTAGCCGTTATTGCACCGCCGCCGTCAACCGCGCCACGTTGTCGAGCGCGCGCGACAACCGCGGACGCGCGAGCCACTCGTCGAGTGTCAGTTCTCGGCTGTTCTCGCGGTACTCGTTCTCCATCGCGCGCAGCCGTTGCAGGAACGTGCCGCCCCAGATCATCACCGAGATCTCGAAATCGAGGCTGAACGAGCGCATGTCCATGTTGCTCGAGCCGATCACCGAGACCTCGTCGTCGATCGTGAAGTGCTTGGCGTGCAGGATCGTCGGTGCCTTGAACAAGAAGATCCGCACCCCGGCCCGCAGCAGGGCCTCGTAGTAGCTGCGCTGCGCGTGGTAGACGAAGAACTGGTCGCCGATCTCTGAGACGAACAACTGCACATCGAGGCCCGACTGGGCGGCGGTCGTGATGGCGTAGAGCATCGAGTCGTCCGGCACGAAGTACGGGCTCACCAAGACGATCTGCTTCTGCGCCGCGTAGACCAATGAGTTGAACAGTCGCAGGTTGTTCTCGCCGGTGAACCCCGGGCCGCTCGGCACCACCTGGCAGTCCATCGGCCCGGGTCCTGTGCGGCGTGCGGGCGCGGCCTCCCGCGCGAGCAGCTCGTTCGTCTCGGCATACCAGTCCGTCACGAACAGGGCGTCGATTCCGGCGACCACCGGCCCCTCGAACCGGACCATGAAGTCCTTCCACTGCAGTCCGCGCCGGGCGTTGCCGCGCTTCTCGTAGCCGGGGTCGATGATGTTCTGCGATCCGGTGAAGGCGATCTCGCCATCCACCACCAGCAGCTTGCGGTGGTTGCGCAGATCCGGTCGCTGGATGCGGCGCCGCAACGGCTGGAACGGCAGCATGAGATGCCACTGGGCGCCCATGCGCGTGAGGGCGCGCTTGGCGGGACGGAATCCCTTGTACTGCCAACTGCCCAGGTGGTCGAGCAGCACCCGCACAACGACGCCGCGCTGCACCGCCGCGGCGAGGGCGTCGAAGAACGGCTTCGTCGTCGAGTCCCAGGCGAGGATGTAGAACTCGACATGCACAGACCTCGTTGCGCGGCCGATCTCTTCGGTCATCGCGGCGAGGGCTGCGGCATCCACGTCGTAGAGCACCGAGGAGTTGCCGCCCACCATCGGCATCGCGCCGAGGGTGCGGTTGAGCTCGACGATCGGCCCGAGCCAGTCTGGCCATGGCGCCTCTTCGGCGACCCGGTCGAAGCCCTCGGTGGTGTCGAGGATGTACTGGTTGATCTCGACCTGCTTCTCGCGCCGGCGCTTCGGCAGGCGGAAGGTGCCGAGCAGCAGGAACAGCCCGATCCCGATGTACGGGATGAAGAAGATCGCAAGCAACCAGGCGAGCGCGGTCTGCGGCCGCCGGTTGCGCGGGATCAGCACCAGCGACAGCACGCGGATGATGAAGTCCACGACGAGGAGGGCGATGGCGACGATCGCGCCGAAGGTGGCCCCTGTCATGTCGCCTCGTTTGTCACCGGCGCCGGATCAGCGGTAGTTGACGAACTGGAGCGCGACGTCGAGGTCTTTGCCCTTGAGCAGCGCCTGCACCTGCTGCAGGTCGTCGCGGCTCTTCGACTGCACGCGCAACTCGTCGCCCTGGATCTGGCTCTTCACGCCCTTGGGCCCCTCGTCGCGGATGATCTTCGAGATCGCCTTCGCGTCGTCGCTCGAGATGCCCTGCTTGATGGATGCCTCGATGCGGTACTCCTTGCCGCTCGGGAACGGCTTGCCGGCATCCAGCGACCGCAACGAGATGCCGCGCTTGATCAGCTTCTGCTCGAAGACCTCCAGCACCGCCTTGACCCGCTCCTCGGCATTGGCCTTCATCAGCACCTTCTCGCCGCTGAACTCGATGGACGCGTCGACGTTCTTGAAGTCGTAGCGCTGCTGGATCTCTTTCTGCGCCTGACCGAGGGCGTTCTGCACCTCCATCGTGTCGACCTTGCTGACGATGTCGAATGAGGAATCTGCCATGCGGCCATGCTAGTAACAGGGGGTGCGCCAGAAGCGGGAGATGCAGCGGCGGGGTGTGATCGCGGCAGTCGTCGCGAGCCTGCTCGGCCTCGCGGTGCTGGTCGGCGCAGTGGTGCTGGTTCTCGCCCCGCGGGTGACGGCGGTTCAGGATGCCGCGGCTCCCGCTCCGCGCTGGGCTCCGCCCGCGGCCGCACCGCCCGACGCGGCGGCGGCACCCGGCGTCGGCATCGCCACCGGAGTGGACCCGGCATGGGCCGCGTCCATGGCTGCCGCCACCGGCATCCCCGAGCGTGCCGTGCTCGCCTATGCGGGAGCCGCCCTCGCGAAGGCCGCCTCGATGCCCGCCTGCCGGCTGTCGTGGACCACGCTCGCCGCGATCGGCGAGATCGAGAGCTCGAACGGGCGGCACGGTGGATCGTCGATCGGCGCGGACGGCACGGTCACGCCTCCGATCTTCGGGGTGGCGCTGAACGGCGACGGGGTCGCGCTGATCCCTGACAGCGACGGCGGCACGATCGACGGCGACCCGAAATCGGACCGCGCCGTCGGCCCCATGCAGCTCATCCCGCAGACCTGGCGCAACTGGCACACCGACGGCAACGGCGACGGGGTCGAGAACCCGCAGAACATCGACGACGCCGTCATGGCGACGACGAACTACCTCTGCCGCGCGTCGACCGCGCTGGACACCGAGAAGGGATGGCGCGCGGCCATCGCGGCGTACAACTCGACCGACGTGTACCTGCGCCAGGTCGCGCGTGCGGCGGTCACCTACAACGCGGATGCGGCGAAGGCCGCCGGATCGCGCTGAGCGGGTCTGCGCGCGCAGGGCCGGCGGGTTCGCGCCGCCCGCAACACCTTGTACGATTGTCCGAGCGCTTCCGGTCGGTGATCACATCGGGCGGACGTGCCTGGCGGGTTACCCGAGCGGCCAAAGGGATCTGACTGTAAATCAGACGTGTAATGCTACGGGGGTTCGAATCCCTCACCCGCCACGAGCAATTTGTCACGCCGCCGCTCCTGCGGCGTAGCCTCTGGGCATGCTCGTCCCCGTCGTGATCGTCGCGTTCGTGCTGCTCGTGGCGGCCGGGCTCGTGGTGGCGGGAGTTCGGGCCAAGCGCGGACCCGGCCTGCGCGGGTCGGGCTCGGTGGCGTCCGGCGTGCTGGGAGGTCTCGATCTGGCGTTCAACCCGATGGGGGCCGAGGCGCGCGAGGAGCTCGACGTCGAGCAGCGTCACGTGGCCCCTGCTCCGAGTCCCGACGGTGACAAGGGCATCAGCGGCGGACGCGTGACGATCGACCTCTAGCAACCGGGCGAGCCCGCATCGCCGCGCCCGCGCAGCGCTCGCCTGCCCCGTAGCCTGGGAGCATGCCCTCCGAGCTGCTCGACCTCGCCCGCACCATCGCCCTCGAGGCGGGCGAGTTGGCGGCGAAGCGCCGGCGTGAGGGCGTCGAGGTCGCCGCGACCAAGTCGACGATCGTCGATGTCGTCACCGAGGCCGATCGCGAGGTCGAGCGGCTGATCCGCTCCCGCATCCTCGACGCGAGGCCCGACGACGCGATCCTGGGCGAAGAGGGTGGCTCCTCGTCCGGCACCAGCGGACTCACCTGGGTGGTCGACCCGATCGATGGCACCGTGAACTACCTGTACGGCATCCCGCACTACGCGGTCAGCATCGCCGTGGTCGAGGGCGATCCCGATCCGCTCACCTGGACCGGCCTGCATGGATGCGTGCTCAACCCGGCCATCGGCGAACTGTTCACCGGCTCGCGGGGTGAGGGCGCATTCCTCAACTGCGACGCGATCCGGGTCGCGGATCCTGTGCCGCTCGAGCTCGCCCTCATCAACACGGGGTTCGCCTATGCCGCCGCGACCCGGGCCGAGCAGGGCGAGGTGGTGACCCGGATGCTGCCGATGGTCCGCGACATCCGCCGCTTCGGCACGGCCTCGCTCGACCTCTGCATGGTCGCAAACGGGCGCACGAACGCCTACTTCGAGCGCACCTTGAGCCCCTGGGACCACGCCGCCGGCGCGATCGTCGCGCGCGAAGCCGGGGCTGTCGTGACGGGTTTCGGCGACGCGGCGCCGAGCAGGGATCTCATCCTGGCGGCCGAACCGCAGCTCGCGGCACGGCTCGAGCCGCTGCTGATCGAGCTGGGATCCCGCTTCGAAATCTGATGCGGCGAGCGGCGACTGAGCCGTCACCCGGATG
>Ga0068855_100004180_pt1 | contig 17622 bp, 11 predicted proteins | sample KBSCornC52_FD_66592 | JGI IMG/M metagenome (GOLD analysis project Ga0068855, IMG submission 66592) | Corn rhizosphere microbial communities from Kellogg Biological Station, Michigan, USA - KBS Corn C5-2 | ecosystem: Host-associated > Plants > Roots > Rhizosphere > Soil ...
CTCATCTGCGGCATCACCACATCCGTGATCACCAAGTCGAAACGCAGGTCGCGTTCGAGGAGGGCGAGCGCTTCGATGGCGTTGACCGCTTCGCAGAGTTGATATCCGCAGCGGTGCAGAACCGTCCTCGCCAGTTTCCGCACCGCGGCGTCATCTTCCACGATGAGGATGGATTCGGTGCCACCCGGCAGATCGCTCGAGGGCTTCGGAGCCGCAATGTCCGACGCCTTTTCTAACAAACGAGGCAAATAGATTTTGAAGGTCGTGCCGGAGCCGGGTTCGCTGTAGACGCGAATGTCGCCATCACTTTGGCAGACGATGCCATAGCTGGTCGCCAACCCCAGGCCGGTCCCTTTGCCGACACCTTTGGTCGAAAAGAAGGGTTCGAACAGGTGAGCCTTGATCTCCTCGGTCATTCCCACCCCCGTGTCGGTGATGGCGAGCATCACATAGTCGCCGGGTTCGAGATTGCGATTGCGAAAGATGGATTTCTGATCCAGCGAGACGTTGGCCGTTTCGATGGTCAATTTTCCACCGTGGGGCATCGCGTCGCGGGCATTGACCACGAGGTTGAGAATCACTTGCTCGATTTGCCCCTGGTCCGCTTTCACTTGACCGAGTTCCCGGTCGAAAACCGCGCGCAGTTCGATGTCCTCGCCGATCAGGCGCTGGAGCATCTTTTCCATTCCATCGACCACACGACTGAGATCGAGGACTTTGGGTTGGAGGACCTGCTTGCGGCTGAAGGCCAGCAATTGCCGGGTGAGCCCAGCCGCGCGATCGGCCGCACGCTGGATTTCCTCTGCTTCCCGCCGCTGCGGGCTTCGCTCATCCAGGCGGAGGAGAAGGATTTCACTATAGCCCGTGATGACCGTGAGCAGATTGTTGAAGTCGTGGGCGATGCCGCCGGCCAGCCGTCCGACAGCTTCCATCTTTTGCGATTGGACCAGTTGGGCCTGGCTGTGCTGCAGACGTTCCTCTGCCTGGCGTCTCTCGCTATTCTCGCGGGTGAGCGCCGCGGTGCGTTCGTTGACCACCCGCTCGATGCTGGCATTGAGAATCTCGAGTCGCGCCTGCCGCTCCGCGACATTGAACATTTCGCTCAGGCTCTTGCGAATCGAGATGAGCAGAAAGGAGACCTCGAAGATCACCCAACCGGCATGCTCCAGGGAACGCCAGACCGGCGCGGAGAGCACGCCATAGACGGACTGTGGCCAGAAAATTCCAAGCACCAGATGATCCAAATAGACTACCGCGCTGGCGGAGATGAGAACCTTCCAGTCGCGATAGAAAGCCAGAATGGCGAGCGATCCAAAGATGTGAAAATGAGTTTCGATACGCCCGCCGGTGAGATGGATCAGCAAAGCGGACATGAGCATCTGCCCGATGGCGACGGCATGGCGGGTGAGAGCTTTTCCCGGCTGGGTCAAGGCGAGCAGGACCGGCCCGCTCGTAATGATCCCACCCAGAAACACCGCCGCCCAGACGTGCGGATGCAGCCAGCTCTGGGTTCCCGACCAGGTGCGGGGTGAAATGAGGAGAGCGGCTGCCACCCCTCCGATCCACTGCAGGACCATCAACCGCGCGAAAATCCAGTCGGTATGCTCGATGATGTTTTGCTGCTGCTCCGTAAACAGCACGGCCCGGCGCGCGGCCATGGCCTCCTCGTCGGTGGTGGCCGGAGGCGTTACGGTTTGATGCATACGGAAGCGGCCCGAGGATTCAACGGGTTCACATCGAGCAACTGGCAGCCAAAGACGCGTGTCTGCCGCGCGGGTGTGTCGCGGGTGGTGAGGAGCGAGAGGATGGAACTGATGCCGGCGTTGTCGCCCGCGTGTCCCCGGGAAACCGTGATGCCTCCGCTGAATAGCAATCTCTGATCGGGGCCGTAGACGACGACATAACCGGATGTCTCCGCGCCAAAAAGTTTCGCCCTGGCGCCGGCGGGATCGGTTTCCACGGAAAGGCCAGGAATGGCCTTCGCGCTTTGCACCAGGGTGGTGTCCAGCCAATCGGCGGGATTGTTCTCCGGCACGAAAAAGACCAAGTGCGGCGTGATGCTCCCCTGGCATTGGGAAAGAAGGTGATTGAGCTCCTCCAGGCTCGCGCGAGTGCACGGGCATCGCGGATGGGCAAACATCAGAAGAGTGAGCCGGGTGGGATCGAGGGTGGCGCCGGCGTCCGAAGGCCAGTGTGGAGGCGTCTTTCCGACGGCTCCGGCTACCTGTTCATAATGGGCCAGCGCCGCCAGCCCGGCGGCTGCGGCGAGCAGCCACACGAGCAGAAAAAGGATGCGTCTCGAAGAATTTGTCAGCACTTGTACGTATATTTGATGGTCAGCAGATAATATGCCGGTGATCAATCCCGACGTTTTGCGAATTTGTCGGCGAAAAGAAGCGCGACGCGGGCGCGTTGCTCGTGGGCGACCAAAGACGCGTGCCCTTCACGGGATCAGGCCGCTGCGGCGGGGTCCGACCGCCGCCAGGATCCGCGGGTTGATCCTCTATGAGCTTCTAATTTCTGGGCCGCACCAACTTGTCGAGGCTCTGCACCGGAGTCGTATCGCTGGCTGCTTCAATGGAGGCGATAGCGTGCTCGACGGCGGGCAGCTGCCCGTGGGCGTCGGCTTTCGGTTTGGCGAGGATGGCTTCCAGCTTATGCAGTTCGGGTAACTCCGGCTTGGCGGCGGCGCCGTAGCTCTCGAGAGCTTTGAGGCAGGGTCCGATGCGTTTGCCGGCCCCCCAACGGCCGGGATCGCACAGCGACACGCACAACGGAATTCCTTCGGCGATGTGATACTTCGCGAGCAGTTCCAGGCCACGCACGCGGATGCCATCGGCGAACATCTCGCCGCTGGGCGGAGGCTCGACGATCGCGCGATAGACAGCGGGCAGCAGCGGGCGCACTTCATCGAAAGTGAGTTGGTCGTAAACGGAGCGGATCGATTCGCGGGCCCGTCCGTCCTGATTCTGCAGCACGGCTTCGACGGCCGGATAGAGCAGGCGCCGATCGACCCCGTCGAGCGAGTGCGCCACCAGTCCGCGCTCATTCAAGACCTGGCCGGGATAGAACAGGCAGAAGGCGACATAACGTTGGACCATCCCGCGGGGATCATTCGCGACCGGCGTGGTAATGACCTTCAACAAATCCGGCACCGCGCTTCTGGCCGGTTCGCCGATGTCCGAGAGCGCGTCGGCTGCCTTGATGCGCAACCAGAGATCGTCGCCCCACAAGGTCTGGCGCAATGCGGGCACCGCCGGGGCGCCGCGTTTGCCCAGCGCGGCCAACGCCTGGCAGGCGCCCAGGCGCGCGTTGAGATCCTTGCTGTCGAGTAACTTGAGCAGTTGGGGAACGAAATCGCCCTGGCGTTTGGCCAATTCCTGTCCGCTGCGTTCGCGCACGATGGGCGACCAACTGGTGAGTCCGGCAAGAAGCTGATCGACCGTGCGCGGCGCATAGCCATAGGCCTTGCGGGCCGGGCTCCAGCCGCGGCCATCCTCGATGATTGCGTGTGCGGCCTGCGCCGTCAGTTGTGGCGCGGCACTCGGTTTCCGGCCGGTGAGATAGAGCCGTTTCAAGGGCAGCGCATAGGCGAGCATATACGCACCGGTGCAGTCCCAATCGCGATATTGATGGTCGCTCGATGATTTTGGAATGCCCGGCTCGCCTTGATAACCGAAGGTGCCATCCCACGAACGCGCCAGATCATAATACCAGGAGAACTCCTGCATCCACGCGCCCATCGCCTGGGGGCCGGAACGCGACACTCCCAGAGGCGCCCAAAGGACGTTGAAGAAATTTCCGGTGTGCCCGGTGTCACGCTCCCCATCGTAGGAAGCCGTGGTCATGCGCGAGAAAAACGTGGTGCCTTGCGCATTGCCCAGAAAGTCAAACAGCACGGCGCCCGCGGCGCACTTGCCGTTGTCATCGTGGGTCTCCATCCAGGGATGATGATCGCCGTAAGGGATGCAGCCTTTGCCGATGTAGAAGTTGACGAAGCGGTCGCTGCGGGTAATGGCGAGATCGAGCGCCGGGTCCTTCACACCCGCCGCACGGGCCAGGATCAGGCTCATGGTCAAAGGCAATCCGGGCTGGTGCATGGCGCCATAGCCCTCGAGCAACCCGTTTGGATACGAGAAATGGTGGCCCCAGGAACCGACGCTGCTTTGGCCATGCGCGATCGCGAGGGTGATGCGCTGCAACCCCGGCATCACTTCCATGTCATGCGTGGCCAGCACATACTCGGCGAGGAAGAGATTCACGTAGGCGTAGAGCCAGGACTCATAACCTCCACCAGTTACCACATAGTCTGAGGCCCAATGCGCTTCCTCGCGCACGAGCGGGAGATACTCAGGCTTGCCGCTGGCCAGCAAGGCCAGGGCATTCAAGGAACGGGTGATCGGCTTTCCGCGCTCCTTGTCCTTCGCCACCTTCAGGTGCGCGGCGATGGCTTCGCAGCCTTGGGCGAAGATGAGCGCGGATTTCGGGCAGTCGTAAGGCGCGGTCGCACTGTAGCTGCCCAGTGGTTTCAACGGGATCACGACTGGGTCTATCTTGCCCTTCCGCCAGCGGAGTAAGCGCAACGCGCCCTTGTTTTCCGTCCGCTCGGCGACGCCGATGGCTTCGCCGAAGGCGCGACGCGCATCGCTCTCGAAGGGCTTGCCGTCCACCCCGAGAATCACGTCATCGACCGCGAGCACGCCATCCGCCGGAGAGCCGTGATCGACCTCCGTAATCAGAATCTGCCGGGCATCGGTCGTCTCCAGCTTGTTCGCCCAGATCCAGCCGCGCGCGCCCGTCGGGCCCAGGTTCCAATCGTGGGAATCGTCCTTGATGCCACCGGCAGTGAGATCGGGACGCGGGGCATTTTCCTTCGCGCTCCCGGGCGCGGGGCAGGCGAGAATGGCCAGGAGCAGGCCGGCGAAAATAGGGAGAGATCGAAACGACATGGCGGGAGGAAAGTTACTTGTGCGTGACGAGTTTCTTCATCGCCTCACCCATCGCTTCGCCGATCAGGTAATAAGTCTCCGCGTTGGTGTTCCAATGGTAGCCCTGCTTGCTCGGAGATTGATCTTCCTCGCGCCAAAAAGCTTTTGTGCCGACGAAGGCGACATTGCCTTTGAATTCCGGATGCTCCGCCACCGCCGCCTGCGCTTTCATCAACGACAGCGCGCGAGGATGCGTTTCGCTGGGCCCGTTCATCCCCGATTCGGCGATGACCACCGGCAGACCCGGCGCACCCAGGTCCTTGCGCAGGTCCTTGATGAAGACGATCATGTTGCCCTCATACTCCGCGTTGAACTTGTCGTTGATGCGGTCGTTCCACCCTTGATGCCAGCCGAAGCCGAGGAGTTCGTAGCGGCCGTCGCTCCCCGGCACGAGTTCCTTGACGTGCGCCAGCGCATCCTTGGTCAGCGAGATCGTGTCCCGATAGTATTTGCCGACGATGCTGGGATCCGCGTCGATGGCTTCCTGCTCCTTTTTGTTCAGGTCGTAAGCAATTTTCCCCGCGCTCGGCGGACGAAAATCCACGGCCAGGCTTTTGCCACCCCACGCGCATTTGATGAGCAGAACCGGTTCTTCGTAAAAGTCGCCCATCACCCAGCCAAACCCCAGTTCCGGCCCGATGCGCTCGGAATTCACGCCGTAACCCACGGTGAGTGGGCCCTTGCGATTGAGATAGGTGATCCAGACGTCGTCGCGCGTGCGCCACTTGCCATTGGCATCGACCAACGTCTTGAAATGCGCGGCCGTGGCGGGATCCTTCACCAGATATTCGAGGCTGCCTTTGCCCCCGTTTCGCTTCGCGTCCGCGGCAATGAATCCCTGGCCCTCCATATTGGATTGTCCCGCGAGAATGAAAACCTTCACCGGTTTCGGCGGAGCAGCGGTGGCCAGAGGGGCCAGGATGCCAAGGACCAGGGCGAGGAGTGCGGGGATCTCTTTCATGGTGGGGGGAAGTGGTGGTGGGTTGACCCCTAGTATCCAGACTTTACCCTTGAACCGTCCACCCCGTCTTGAATCGGAATTGCTTGTCCGCATGAATTTCAGCACAACCGCCGCACTTTCCGCCGCCGCGTCCACCGGCGGTATCGATAAGCGACTGATCGAGCCAAGCTTCCGATCTGCGACGCCAGCGGAGCCGTCACGGGCATCATCGGCATGTCGAAAGACGTGCGCACTCCCATGCCTACGAAGGAGATTCCGGCCGAGATTGCCACCGCCCTCCGCCACCTCGAAAGCGCCTTTTCCACGCCGCTCATTCCCTCCGGTCTGGCGCGTCTCGCCGCTTTGCCCGCCGCGCGCTTCGCCCGCATTATCAAGCGCATCTTCGGGATTACCCCCATCCAACTCATCGCCAAAACCCGCATCGCCGCCGCTTCCCGCCTTCTTCGCGACACGGATCGGACCGTCGCGGAAATCGCCCAGGAATGTGGCTTCTCCGATCACAGCGCCTTCACCCGCGCCTTCCGCGCGGTGACGAGCGTGACCCCCACCGAGTTCCGCCGCAATCAGGAGCGCGGTTGAGTGTCAAGGCGAGTTCAAGCTGCAGAACCAGCCGAACTCCATCCAGTCGGCAAACCATTTCTGGATCTGGGTGGCGATTTGCCCGGGTCGTTTCTTGTTTTCGGCGAAGGCAGTCGCGCAGGCGTTCTCCACGGTGGCGCCCGAGCGCAGCGCCAGGAGAAGCCGGAACGCTTCGGGGTCGAGGCGTTTGTAGTAGACGGAAAAGTTGGCTCGGTGCACGGCAAGATGAATCGGCGCGCGGCTTCGGCGGACGATCACGGTCTTCCGCTGCCGGCGATCAACGATCGCCACTGTGTCGCCCACCGCGGCAGCACTGATTCGCTTGAGATTGCTCAAGAGTTCATCGACGGGATGACCAAGCTCCAGCAGATTGAGATATGGCTGGACCGTGAGTCGCAGGCGATCGGGAGGCGTCTGGGCAAGCTGTTCGGCCTTGAGCCTGGGCTTTTCCGGATCGTCGAACGCGAGGACACGCGCCCATTCCACTCGAGCCACATCGAGGGCAAGGTCGGCGCGGGGGCGCGTGTATTCGGGGCGTTCTTCAAGGAATGCGATGAGACGGGAGCCGAGATTGCGCAAAGTCCAGGAATACGATCCGCAGGCTTCAAGGTAAGCCACCGCGAGCTTTTCGAATTTGCTTTCGCCCAGGACAGCGTGCAGGCCGCGAAAATCTTCGCCGAGGGCGCCGAGCAGCCGCCACCAGTATTGCTGGTGATAGATTTGGAGCCGCTCGATGGCGCTCAGGCGATCGTTGGGTTTGATGAAGCGTTCGGCCACCATGGCGTTGGCTGGCTGCACGCCCTCGTCGGAATTGAGGGAGCGAAAGAGCGCTCCCGCAATGGCACGCTGAATATCGCGGAGCTTTGGCTGAACGGAATTGGGCGGGCGAATCCTTACGCTACGCCGCGATGGTATTGGCATGAGGCAGGTAGCGATTGGCCTTGAGGGCTTCGGCATGGACTTCGTCGAAGCTGGGAATGCGGTCATCCCATTCCAACAGCGTGGCCGTCCGGCCGATGCGGGCGATCGCATGGGCGTAAATTTTCCACACCGGGTCGAGCACCGGATGATCGTGGGTGTCGAGGAGGTAGCGCTCGTATCTGGTGTGGCCGGCGATGTGTATCTGAGCCACGCGCCCGACAGGCACTGCGTCGAGGTAGACGTAAGGATCGAAGCCGTGGTTTTTCGAGGAGACGTAGATGTTGTTGACGTCGAGAAGAATGCCGCAGTCGGCGCGTTCGACAACTTCGCAGAGAAATTCCCACTCCGTCATTTCCGAGGCATGGAACTCGGCGTAGCTGCTGACATTCTCGACGGCCACAGGGATGCCTACGGTATCCTGGACTTCGCGGATGTTGCGGGCGGTCCATTCCACCGCTTCCCAGGTATAAGGCATCGGGAGGAGGTCGTGGGTAAAGCGTCCGTCCACGCTGCCCCAGCAAAGGTGATCGCTCAGCCAGGGTGTGCCGGTGCGTCTGACGAGCTTCGCGAGTTTACGCAGGTGCTCGCGATTGGGCCGCGTGGCATTGCCAAAATACATGGAGACTCCATGCTGAACGACGCGATATTGCTCGAGAATCTGATCGAGCACATGGAGGGCGCGCCCCCCATCGACCATGTAGTTCTCCGAGATGATCTCGAACCAATCAACGAGCGGTTTCTTCTCGAGGATCTGGCCGTAGTGCGGAATACGCAGGCCGATGCCGATACCGTATTCGGTGAATGCGTTGAAGCGGTTGGCAGGCATGAGAAAGGGCTTTCGATTTTCGATGAGCGGTTGCCGACCTGCGCGTGCGGAAGTCGCGGTCCAGTCGGCCATCGGCAGTTTCCGTTCGAAAGTGGCGATGGGGAGATGCGGGGCCCCGGCCAGTGATCATGACCGGAGCCCCGGAGAGGATTGCGGGCTACCGCTTACTTCCCATGGACAGGCTTGCCATCTTTCATGGCGCAACCGCCCTTGCCCTTGCAGGAATTCTTGCTGGCGCAGCCGTTGTCGCCGGTCTTGCAGCCGCCCTTGCCTTTACAGCCATTCTTTCCCGCGCAGTCGTGTGTCTCGCCCTTCTTTTCGCTGGCGAGGACGCCGGCGGTGGGCGCGCCACTCTTGACCGTGGTAGTTGCGGCGTGAAGCGGGGTGGTCAGGCCTCCGGAGAGAAGGCCCGCGATGGCGGCGCCGGCGAGCAGCGCTTTGTTGGTGGATTGGTTTTTCATGATCGTGGTTATGTGTGTTTGGTTTTGTTGTTTTGTTTTTCGCGCTCGCTGTACCGCGGAGTTTCCCGCTTCCAGGACGCAAAATGGGTGCGCTTCAGGCCGCGGCCGGCTCGGTGGCGGAAACGGTCATTGAAGCAGTCGATTTCTGGTTGCGGAGGCGGATGATCAATCGATCGAAAGAGAGCGCGCCGGGTCCGAAAACGAGGACGATGACCGCAGTGAGTAAAAATAGGAACGGGTCCGCAGCGGTAAACTTGTCGGGATCGTTAAAAAGGTTTTTCACGACCTCGATGTCGGCCGTCAAATAGGCGACGATCATCGTGGCAATGAGCGGCAGCGTAGCCAGGCGCGACATCAGCCCGAGCAGTAAGAGCAGTCCGCCAAAGCATTCCGTGGCGCCCGCGAGCGCGGCATTGATGCTCGGAAACGGAATGTGAAGCGTGGTAAAGAATTCCGTCGTCTGGTCGAGATTCATGAGCTTGCCCTTCCCGGTCTGAAAGAACGACCAGCCCCAATACAGCCGCAGCGCGAGCAGCAGCGCAGGTTGAAGTGAGGAAGAGAGCCGAATCAGTGCAGTATAGGCGGTGACGGGCGTGATTTTCATGTTCGTTTGTCGTTGGCGGCGCGCGTTCCTTACACGCGTTTGGAAGTTTTCTTTTCAGGGCTTCGGGGCCGGGCGCCATTCCCGTGGGCGTTGAACACGCCGGTTTGGACAGCGAGGTGCATCCCCTGCCGGAAATCGTGAAAAACCCGGGAAGCGTTGCCTCGTAGAGATCCCTCGGGGAAATTGGTGCGAAGGACGCGAATCAGGCCCGGATCGTCCATCCCCGGTCGCATTTCCTAACAAGGCAGCGACACCTTTGGTAATTTGGAAGTTATTCGCGAACCCGCTCGCGGAGCGCTTGCTTCCAGCGCCGCTTTGCGTCACCCGTCAGGATTGGCTGTTTCGATTCATTCCGGCGTTCCGGCAGATGCTGCGCGGCATCCCGGATCAAATCCAATTGCGCCGCATAGCGTGCACAATACTTGCAGAAGCATCTGTGAAGACCCAACTGGGTGCGGGTGAGGAATGACAGTTCGCGATCGCGTCCTTCCGAAGTGAGCCTGGTCACCTTCCGACAATCCGGGGTGATAAGCAGGACCACCCCGGCAATTCTGGCTTTGAGCCAGAATGAAGGCTCGTGGTCGGCTGGTGCGGAAGACATCGCCAAATTAGTGGCACCGGAAGCAAAAAACTTACACTCTTTCTTCGCGAAAGTGTCGATCTCTGGCCATGCGTCGGATCGATCATAGCCGCACGACTCCCGGCCCTTGGAAAAAGCTTGTTTCCAGATGTTCCCGCAGCGCCATGCGCGCCCGATGTAACATGACCCAAAGATTCGCCTCGCTGATGTTGAGCGTGGCGCAGATTTCCTTGCTCGGAATATCGTCAATTTCCCGCATGGTGAACACCGCCGCTATCCGCTCAGGAAGGCGGGCAAGTCCCGCTTCCAGCGCCTGCCAGAATTCGGCGCGCTTCATCGCTTCTTCACCTTCGGGTTTCCACTCGGAGGGGCCGCGTTCGTGTATCCAGTGATTCTCCCCATCGAAGCAGTCTAAATGTGCGTCGCTGAAAAATTCCGAATCCGTGAAGTTGGTCTCGCGCCCCAGCTTGCGGAAATGGTCGCAGATCTTGTTTTTCAAAATGCCCACGAGCCAACTGCGTTCGCTCGACCGTCCTCCGAATTTCTCCTGCGTCCGGACGGCCACGAGCAATGTCTCCTGCACGAGATCCTCGGCGACCTCTTCTTTGCGCACGCGGAGGAGTGCGAAGCGATAGAGGCATTCCCCATGTTTGTCGACCCAGCCACCGGGATCGGTTGGGGAGGTCGCCGGCGATGGCGCCGAGGTCACGAGTTCAGGCTGGGTCATGGGCGGTGGGGGTTTCCGAGTTGGTCTCGAAGGCGCGCCGCAACTGCTCCTCCTGGAAAGGTGAGCAGTGCATCAGCACCACCGAGCGGCGGGAAAGAGCCGCCAATAAATCGAGCCCTGAGCGCTCGATGAGGGAGATCCCGGCGAGGTCAATCGTCACCTTGCGGCCGGTGACGAGCGCCCGCTCGCAGGCATCACGAAACTCGGCAATCCACGGTCCGGCCAGGTGACCTTCGAGGCGCAGAGTGGTCGTGGTTTCGCTTTCGGAGATGGCAGAAATTCGGAGCATGAGAATTCGGTTTGCAGTGCGATCCGCGCTGTTTGCAACCGACGTGCCACGAACCGATTTGCTCGCGAACTATCCCGCGTTTACTCCGTAAAATTTCCAATTTTCCGCCTTGAAGAGGATGCCTGCAACTCGCCTCACGAACACCGTGGCCACGAGGTTTCGTGGCCCGCCCGCGCCATTTCGTGGTTTGTCCTGATCCTACGTGGCTGGACGCACGATGCCGAGTTTTTGCATCCGGCTGCGAAGGGTGCTGGGCTGAAGATTCAGGATTTTGGCTGCGCCATTCGCCCCCTCGATGCGCCAGTTGGCCTGCTGGAGCACAGCCACGATGTGCTGCCGCTCCACCTCTTCCAGCGCCTTTCCGGATGTCACGCCCACTGGCCTCGATAACGGCTCCGCCGCATCGATCATCGCTCGTTCCGGTGTCCAGCCAAGCCCTTGTGCCATTGCGCTGGTTGCGCCGGGCAATGCCCCCTTTTCCACGGTGAGCAGCGGGCCGGTCGACAATACCGCTGCCCGCTCGATGACATTCTGCAATTCTCGAATGTTCCCCGGCCACGCGTACCGACACAACTCAGCCATGGTTTCTTCCGCGACGTGGCTCAGCGGTTTTCCGAGTTTGCGCGCGAACTTTTCAAGGAAGAACATCGTCAGCAACGGGATGTCGTTGGCGCGCTTGCGCAGTGGAGGCATGGTCACGGGGACGACGTTCAAACGGTAAAACAGATCGCTGCGGAATTTCCCTTCGCGGACCATGGCTTCGAGGTCGCGATTCGTCGCGGTAATGACCCGCACGTCGACCTTCACAGTCTTCATGCTGCCAATCGGTTCGAATTCCTGCTCCTGCAAAACGCGCAGTAATTTTACCTGCGTCTCCGGCGGCAGTTCTCCCACTTCATCGAGGAAAATAGTGCCGCCGTCAGCGAGTTCGAAACGCCCTTCCCGATTTGCGATCGCGCCGGTGAACGCCCCTTTTACGTGGCCAAAAAGTTCGCTCTCCACCAAACCCGCACTGATCGCGCCGCAGTTCACCTTGACCAGTGGCCGTTCGCGCCGTGGGCTGCGATCATGAATGGCGCGGGCGATCAGTTCCTTGCCGGTGCCGGTTTCACCGCAAATGAGCACCGTGGCATCCGTCGAGGCAACCCGGTCGACCTGCTGGAGAACCTGAAGCAGCGACGGGCTGTTGCCGACGATCTCCACGAAGTTATGCTGGCTGCGGATTTCCTCCTGGAGGTAGGTGTTCTGCGCTTCGAGCCGTGCTTTGTCCTGCTCCATCAGCACACGATCCGTGATATCGAGAAACATCGTGCGCGTATATTTTCCGCTGGGATCGGGCCGCGACCACCATTGAATCCAAAACGGCTGGCCGTCGTCCTTCCGCCGCATTTCCAGGACCATACCACTCGTATCCGTCCCGCGCCCGATGGACTCAAATGCCTCGCGCATTCTCCGCTGCGCGTCCGGCGTGTCAGGCGCGAATGTCTTGCCGTAAGTATGCGGCACCTCTTCGGGTTTGATTCCTAAAATCCGCATCGCGGTGCGATTCGCGCGGATGAAATGAGAATCGAGTTCTTCGTGGACATAGGCGATCGGCGCCTCGTCGAACAAATCGCGAAAACGCTCCTCGCTCGCGTCAAGCGCCTTGCTCGTCTCTTCCAGTTCGTGGGTGACCTCTTCCTTCTGTTGTTCGAGCCTGGCGATCTTCCGCGCCGCGAGTTCCTCGCCAAGACGGCGCATTTCCTCCTGCACGAGACAGTCGTCCAGCGCCACCGCCACCGCGCTGGCTACTTGATTCATGAAAGCATGCTGGAGGGCGGCGTACGATCCCTTTCCCGCGGCCAGGAAAAAGAGGGCCCCGCGCACGCGATCGCCGGCAACGAGTGGCAGCACGCATACCGATTCCATTTGCTCCCGCTGCATCATGGCGGAAGTGTTCGGAAAACGTTCGGAAACCTCTCGCCGGGTCCCCGCCACATACCATTCGCGGTTCTTCATCACCCACTCTGCCGCTGAGCCTCTCGACTCATGTAAAGTTGGCGGCGCACCTTCCGATCGAATGTTTTTCTTGTTCAGGATGTGGGCTTGAATGCGAGCTTCCGCCATCGGCAGCGCGATGCCAAAACAGTCCGTCGGCACCGCCGTTTGAAGGCATTCCGCAAGCGCGCCGAAAAGGACGTCGCGTTGCAGGTGATGTCCGATGGCTCGGGTAATGTTGAGCAGCGCCTCCGTCTCGATATGGGTGCGCCGGAGTTCAGCATGGGCCTGCCGCAAACGGTCGCCGGCCTGCTTTCGTTCGAGTTCCGCGCAGCCGCGGGCGGCGAAAATCTTCAAGGTCGCAATGTCCTCCTCCGTCGGCTCCATCGGCCCGGTGTGGAGAACAGCAACGTGACCAATCGTGCGGCCGCTGGCATTGCGCATCGGCACCCCGACGTAACTTTCCGCCCCGATCTGCTGCAACCAGACGTCCTCGGGAAATTTTGCCGCCAGACCGGAGGTTGTCATGCACACGTGACCGGCCGCGACGCGCTGGCACGGGGTGCCGGGAAAACGATACGTGAAGCCTGCGCCAAAGTCGGATCCCTCCCAATAGGCGAGCGATTGCGATTCGAGTTCGCTCAGCGTTTCCGCGGCGAAGGCGTAACGAGCGCCAAGCGCTTGCGCCGCACAGCGTGCGAGGGAACGGAAGAACTCGTCGCCGGTGGCGCTGGCGGTGCCTTCGGCCAGCGCCCGCAGCGCGCGGTCGGCCCGCTTGTAAGCGGTTATATCGCGGGAGGATGCCAGCAGCTTTTCGGGTTTGCCCGATTCATCGGCAATTGGGCTGACCACCACGTCAAACCACTTGGGCGTGCAGCTCTGCGTGGTCGGAAAGCAGCCGACAAATTTGCCGACGCTGCCCTCGCGGGCCTTGCTCACCGCTACTTCTGCTGCTTCGCGATCCGCGCCCTGCCAGAAATCGACCCAGAATGCGCCGATGAATGGCTGGAGATCGCAAATCTCCAGCAATTTCATCCCACCGGCATTCATGGAAAGTAAGCGCCCTTCGAGATCGAGTACCTTGATGCAATCTGGGCTGTTTTCGACGAGCCGTGCGGCCAGCTCGCTCTCTGCCGCAGGGGCGGAGCTCGACGCAACTTCGACTCGATTGGTGCGCGTTGGCATGGGACGCAGGCTCTCACGCGTAACACTGCTGGCAATGCATAAAACGACGAAATGGGTTGGTGGAAGGCGCGCGGCGCGGGTGTCAGGAACAACCGTCCCGGCGGTCAATCGGCGGTGTCTCCCTTTGCGCGCGATCTCCTCCGCCGGGCGAAGCAGCCTTGGAACCGTGGCGCCTTGGAAAACAGGGTCCGAAACCAAGCGGCAAAATTTCGGAAGTCTTTTGTAAGGATCCCGCTGATCGCGCGACGAAGGCTCAGACGTGGAAGAACCGTCGCACTCTCAAGGCGTGTGGCTTCTCGGTTCTGGCGCCCGATCCATCATCAACCAACTCGACAAATTGAATCCTCCTACCCGCAACAAATCCGTGTGCCCTCTCTTCAACGCCAGCCGCTTGTTTGACGCATGCTTCGCCGAATCTCCGGTCATCGCGACCGCTCCCCTCGGTCGTCCCCAGGCACTGGCGCACAGCATTGCCGCCTTTCTGGTTGGGATCGCATTTTGGCTGCCCGCGGTCGCACCCGCCGCCAGCATTACTTGGGGGGCGGCAACGAATATCTCAGGAGATTCTGACGTAAGCACCGGCGGCGCGTTGGTCGGGGCCTTCAATGTGGGGGCCGCCGGCGCCGGCCACCCGGCCGTCAACGGTGTGACCTTCACCGAGTTTGTCTTGAACGCGGGCAGCAGCGGCGGCGCCCAAGGGAACTTCAGCCTGTCCTCCAGTGCCATCGTTGGCGCGAGCAATGCCGCGGGCTCAGCTAGTGCGCCCTTCACCGGGTTGTCCGCATCCTATCAGACCCTCCTCCAAAGTGAGGGAGGGGTGGTCCCAGTCGCCACCCCTTTCACGCTGACCATGAGCGGGCTTTCCGTTGGCCAGACTTACCAATTCGAGTGGTGGGCCAATATCTCCAGCTCCAGCTTCGCCAACGATCTGACCACGGCAACCGCGGGAAGCACGGTGACGCTGGATTCCAATAAGCCGAATGCCGTGGGTGGCACCGGCCAGTTTGCCATCGGCACCTTCGTCGCCGACGGCACCAGCCAGGCCATCGTCTTTAACTCCGCGGGTGAGGCGATCATCAACGCTTTTGAATTGCGGGTCGCTCCTCCACCATCCGCGTTCTGGACGGGTGACCAGGATGGCGCCTGGGCGACGAACCAGGCCGGCAATACGAACTGGGCGACCGCGGCATCGGGCGCCATCGACGCCGGCTTGATTCCCGGGGCGCCCATCGATGTGACATTCTCCGCCACCGGCGCAATTCACCAAAACACCACGCTGGGAGCGAATTTCACGATCCATCGTCTGACGATCAGCGATCCGAACCCGGTCATCATTGGCAGTGGCGCAGGTGGTCCCTTCACTCTGACCATCGCGGGCGATGCCGGCAGCGGAATCACCGTGAACAGTGGTTCGAACCTGACGATTAATTCCAATCTCACGCTGGGCGGCGCTGCGGATACGATCACCGTGGACGGCAACGGTGTGGCCGCGATCACCGGTGTGCTCGGAGGCAACAATGGCCTGATCAAAGCGGGCGCGGGCCTGCTGACCCTCAGCAACAGTGGGAATAACTACACAGGTGCGACCACGATTCAGGACGGCACGCTGAAGCTGGGCGCCGATAACGCGCTGCCTGCCGGAAGTGCGATCACCGTCAATGCGCCTACCGGCATCGGGAACGCCTTTCTCGATTTGAACGGACATCGCCTTACCGTCAGCGGCCTCACTCTCGTGGCGGAAATCGGGCTCGGTCAATCGACGGTGGATGTGAATGGCGGCGTACTGACTTTGGCCGGCGATGTTAACCTCATCGACTCGGTCTTCAAGCCGGGCAACAATTTTGCGCCCATCATCCAGGATGGAGTCGGCGGTGGGGCTGTGGATCTGGGAAATGCCACGCGGACCTTCAATATTGCTGGCCAAAATGTGCAGTTCCGGGACCTGGTCGTCAACGCCGTCATTCGGGGCAACGGTGGGATCGTGGTCAATGCAGCGCCGAGCACGTTTAATGGCGCCGAGGGGGGACTTGTTTTAGGAGCGGTCAATACCTATACCGGCAGCACCACCGTAGCACAGGGACGTCTCACGGCATTGGCCAGCGGCGCATTGCCTGCGACGACCGACTTGATTCTCGGAACCGCCAACTCCGCGCTTGCTGGCGACGTCGACATTTTCGGGACGGCGGAGACCGTCAACAGCATCTCTGTCGCTGCTGGAAATACCGGCGCTGCCAACGATGTCATTGGTTCGACGTTTGGGGGCGCCATTTTCACAGTGAGCAGCACGACCACGAACAGCACCTTTGGTGGCCTGATCACGGGTGACCTCGAGTTGGACAAGGATGGCGTCGGAACCACGCTCACGTTGACGGGGGCCAATACTTACGGCAACGGCACCGTCCTCAAGAATGGGACGTTACGCACGCAAAACATCTCCGCTTTGGGAACTGGCTCGGTCCAGATCCAAGGCGGCAGGTTGCAGGTAAAGGGGCCGCTGAACGTTGATTCGCTGCTCTGGGCCGGGGGGAGAATCAGCCTCGAGCCGGCCGCCGGCGACGTGCTCAATTCTGCTTCCACATTCGTCAATGCCGGTGGCGGCGGAACCTTCGAAATCGACACGACAGGCCTGCAGCGCACCACCTACACCCTCGTCAATTTCGTCAACCCCACGAACTTTGTCGTCAGCGATTTCAGTGCCTTCGCTCTCAATTCCAACTTTCTGGTCCAGGGGACATTTTTACTCAATCCCACCAGTCTACAGTTCAGCGTCACGGGCGTCACAATGACCGGGCCCTTGCTCCAGAATAGCGCGCCGGTAGGCGTTCCCACCTTTGCCGATTTTATCGTCAATGGACCGGTGACCACCGGTGGCCTGGCGGAGAGCAATACGGTCAACACGCTCACCTTTTCTCCCGATAGTTCGCTGAAGATCTTCAATGTGCTGCATGTGACCACCAGCCCGGTGAACCTCGTCCGCAATTCGAGCATCGATCTCGAGAACGCCACGCTGGACGTCCAGCAACTGAATATCCTCCCTGGGGGTTTCCTCGGCGGAAATGGAAATCTCCTCGGCAACCTCTTCAATGCCGGAATCGTCAGCCCTGGCCACTCGCCGGGACGCATCCACCTGGCCGGCAATTACACGCAGGCTCCCACAGGTCTTCTAAAAATCGAAATCGGCGGGCGCGATCTTAACCAGCACGATTTGCTGAGCGTGGACGGCGCCGCGAAACTCGACGGCACGTTGCAACTCGTGCGACTCAATCATTTTAAGCTGAAGCGCAATGAGCCGGTCACCTTCCTTACGTCCCACGAAGGCGTGAACGGTAGGTTTGCCACGGTGGAGAATGATTTCACGAGTGGGACCATTCTCGAGCCCACGGTGGTCTATCGGAAGAACAGCGTGGCGTTGGAAGCCGTGCAGGGCTCCTTCGAGAGGTTCGCGCAGAATTCGGGGCTCACAGCCAACCAGCGATCCGTGGCCAAAGCACTGGACAGTGTGGTGAACGACAGGCGGACGAACT
>Ga0068855_100004184_pt1 | contig 17610 bp, 14 predicted proteins | sample KBSCornC52_FD_66592 | JGI IMG/M metagenome (GOLD analysis project Ga0068855, IMG submission 66592) | Corn rhizosphere microbial communities from Kellogg Biological Station, Michigan, USA - KBS Corn C5-2 | ecosystem: Host-associated > Plants > Roots > Rhizosphere > Soil ...
CATCGCAGCCGGCATCCCGCTGGCCAAGCTCGGTTCGATCGAGGTACGCCCCTTGGTCGATTTCAGCCAGCCGCGCCCTGAACGATGAATGAGGCCGATACGCCGGAGCTGCTCGCGACGGCGTATCGCGAGCACGCGCGGCGTGTGCTCGCCACGCTGGTCCGCTTGCTCGGGAGCTTCGACGCCGCCGAGGACGCGCTGCATGAGGCCTTCGTGGCGGCGGCCGAGCGTTGGCCGGTCGATGGCTTGCCGCACAACCCGCATGCCTGGTTGGTCTCGGCTGGCCGCTTCAAGGCCATCGATCGCGTGCGGCGGCAAGCGCGGCTCACCCGCGCCTTGCCCGAGCTTTCGACGCGCGCCGAGGCCGCTGCCGAGCCCGGCCCCGCCCCGGAAATTGAAGACGACGAGCTACGGCTGATCTTCATCTGCTGCCACCCGGCGCTCACGCCGGACGCGCGTAGCGCACTCACGCTGCGCGAAGTGGGCGGGCTGACGACCGAAGAAATCGCGCGCGCGTACCTCACACCCACGCCCACGATCGCGCAACGCATCGTGCGCGCCAAGGCCAAGATCCAGGGCGACGCGCTGCCCTACGAGATCCCGAGCCGCGCCGAGCTGCCGGCGCGGCTCGAGAGCGTGCTGCAGGTCCTGTATCTGATCTTCAACGAAGGCTACGCGGCCAGCGCCGGCCCGAATCTGCTGCGGGCCGACCTGTGCAGCGAGGCGATCCGACTGACGCGGCGGCTGCTCGAACTGCTCGGCGAGCCCGGGGACGCCGAGGTGCTCGGGCTATTGTCCTTGATGTTGCTGCACGAAGCGCGGCGCGCCGCGCGCGTCGACGCGGCGGGTGATCTGGTGTTGCTCGAGGATCAAGATCGCTCGCTTTGGGACCGTGCGCTGATCGCCGAAGCGGCGGCGTTGATCGAACGTGCGCTGCAGTCACGCCGCGTCGGACCGTACCTGTTGAAGGCCGCGATCGCGCACCTTCACACCGAGGCCGAGAGCTCGGAAAAGACCGATTGGCCGCAAATCACCGCGCTCTACGACGTGCTCTTGCGCGTCGAGCCGTCACAGATCGTGGCGCTGAATCGCGCGGCGGCGCTCGGCATGCGCGACGGCCCAGCGGCGGGTCTGTCCGCGATCGAGGCCGTGCTCGCGCAGGGCGGCCTCGACGAATACTACTTGGCCCACGCCGCGCGTGCCGACATGCAACGGCGGCTGGGCCTGGTCGAAGCCGCGCGCGCCTCGTACGAGCGCGCGCTCGAGCTCACGCGCCAACCCGCCGAGCGGCGCTTCTTGACGGCTCGGCTCTCGCAGCTGGCGGCCACACCGAGTATTTAAGGCGCGGCGCTCGCGGGCGGCGCCGCAACCGGCCCGATCCCCGGCCCAATACTGCGAAAAACACCGTCGCGATTGGCGTCGATGTAGATCGGGTTCGTAAAGCCGAACGGCCGAATCCACTTGCCGGGCAGGGTGTCGCGCATGGCGGTGTCCCCTTTGACGACGACCACCAAGAACGTGTCATTGGCAAATTCGAGATCGTGCTCCCACTGCGCGCGGAGGGGATTGCTCCCCGGTGTCACCGGGTGCGTCACGGCCAGGACACCGTTGGCGTAGACCTCGATGCTGCGCACGTCGACCCAATCTGGAGCGCGCACGCTCACTTGCAGGGTAACGCGTCCGCCGCTCACCAGATCGCCGGGCTCGGCCTTGCCGTTGACGACCGCCAAGATGAAGATCCCGTTCGAAACCACGGCGTGCCCCGCGACCAGCGCGCGCGCCACTTCGCCCGCACTGACGGCGCTCGGCCGATCGTCGGCTACGCGCACGTAGGTGCGCGGATAACCCGCCCATTGGTACACGAGCCGATGCGAATCCGAATTGCCAACCGCGGTGTAACGCCGCCCCGCGTTGATCAGCTCGAACCACTCGTGCAGGTCGTCGTCGATCAGCTTCGGATTCTCCAAATCGAAGCCGTTGACGACCTCGAGCGTGTCGAAATCGAAGGAAAAGCCCTCCGATTCTGCGACTCCGGTGCGCGCATCGAGCTCACCGCGATTGAAGTAGCCGACGCCGGGCATGCGCGGATGATTGACCTGCAGCACCGCTTCCGGCGCGTGCGCGCGCACGGACGCAAAAATTTCCGGCGGCTCGAGCGCGAACGGCGGCACCGGCGCGCTCGTCGGGTAAGGGAAGGCGTTGAAATGCCCCCAACTCTGGGTCGTGATCTCGACGCCCGAGGTCGTACCGAGCGCGCGCTCGGCGTCGAGCGCCGCGATCGTCTCGCTAAAATCCGTGACGTGATTGTGGTCGGTGGGCACCGCAAATTCGATGCCCTCCGAGAGCAACGAGAGCACGCGATCTTCGAGCGAGACGGTCGAATCGAAGCTCGGCGCTTGATGGAGATGAAAATCACACGCCAAATATCCGGTCGTGTCGACCTCGTGCGCCAGTGACGCGCGAAACGTCACCCCCACGTCCGGGTTCACTTCCAGATCTTGACTGGCAATCGAGTACTCGGTGCCGTGGGTGGCGAGCACCTTGTAGCGTCCAGGCGGTAGCTCCAAAAAGCCCTGCCCGTCGCGGGTGTAGGCCACGTTTTTGGCGCCTACTGCCAGCTCAATCGGCCCAAATTCCGGGTCCTTGGTCGGCGCGATCCCGGTGACCACGAGCCGCGCCGGCAAGGCGCCGCCCTCTTCGTCCGTGATCGCGTAGCGCAGTGTGCCGGCGCGCGGTGCCAGCAGCCCGGAGCTGACCTGTCCGCCCGCTTCGACGTGCACCGCGGCGTCGTCTTCGCCGCCGGGCACGCGCAAGAGCAAGCTGTAGTCTCCGGCGGGCAGCGGAAGAAAGTAATGCCCGTTCGGGTCGATGTGGGCCGTGAGCGCGGTGCGACCATCGGGATAGCGCGCCTCCACCGAACCCCAACGCACGCCTGCGCCGATCGAGCCCGTGACGATGCCGAGCTGTTTGCCGACCATGCGCCAGGCGAGCTCGGCCGCATGCTCGAGCCCGCCCTCGACGACCAGCAAGCGCCGGCGATAGACGAGCTCGTCGCCCGGCGCCAAATCGTCCACGCGGGACAACGTGACTTGTCCGCTCGAGCCGAAGCGATCGAAAAGGAAGGTCGCGTCCGCCATGCCTTCGGGAAACGCGAGCGCATAGCTGAGCCCGCCGCCGGTGGAGCTCACCCACGGCACCTCCGCGTGCATTGCGGCGCGCACGAAGCCGAGCCGCGGCGCAAAGCTGGCAGGTCCGCGCCAGCGCGCTCGCTCACCGACTTGAACGCTGCGTGCCACGGTGCCGCCCAGATTCTTGGCGTGCGTCACGAGCTCCACGAACGGCTGGCCCGGCACCAAGCGCAGCTCGGTCTCGAGCGTGATCGTCCCGTCGCGCGAGGCTTGCAGCAGATGCAGCACTGGGCGCGGCCCACCCGTCTCGAGCCGCACGCCGTCCACCCGCGTGCCGACGAGCTTGCCGCCGACTTGCAGCACGGGCCGAAACTCGACCAATTTTTCGTCCGCGAAGTCGCGCGTCACCAAATCCACGATGCTGCCGTAGCGAAAGCGGCGCTCCACGCCATCGCCATCGCCGCCGACCACCAAGCGCACGCGATCGGATTCGAACAACCAATCGCCGGTGGTCGCTTCCGACACCGTGGGCCCTCCGACTCCGGTCGTGGGCACGAGTGACACGCGGACTCCGCCTTGCTGAAACGGCAGCGGCGGCTGAGCTTCTTCCGGCAGCCGCCCCGCAGAGCGGTACACGAACGAAAGGGCCCCGAGCGCCAGCACGGCGGCTAGGGCCAGCACCAGAAGATTGCGGAGGCGGGCGGACATGGTCCCCAAAAGAGCCGAGCTATCGCGGGCGAGACGCCCCTTCTAACATGGTTTCCGCATGAAACTCCGGGCGTTGCTTGTTCTCGCTGGGGGTGACTGCTACGCCATCGCGATTCCGCATGACTGCCCTCGTCGACTCCGTAGAGCGCCGGCGCACCTTCGCCATCATTTCGCACCCCGACGCGGGCAAAACCACGCTCACGGAGAAGCTGCTCCTGTTCGGCGGAGCGATTCAGCTGGCCGGTGCGGTCAAAGCGCGCGGGGAGCAGCGCCGCGCGCGCTCGGATTGGATGAAGGTCGAGCGCGAGCGCGGCATTTCCGTGAGCGCGTCCGCCATGACGTTCGACTACGGGAACAACACCTTCAACCTACTCGATACGCCCGGCCATCAAGATTTCAGCGAGGACACCTATCGTACGTTGACCGCCGTCGACAGCGCGATCATGGTCATCGATGCCGCGCGCGGTATCGAAGAGCAAACCTTGAAGCTGTTCGAGGTCTGCCGTCTGCGCGACGTGCCGATCATCACCTTCGTCAACAAGCTGGATCGCGAAGGCCGCGATCCCTTCGACTTGATGGACGAAATCGAGCAGAAGCTCGCGCTCGACGTGACGCCGGCGAGCTGGCCGATCGGCATGGGCCGTCGCTTCCTCGGCTGCTACGACCTGCTCCACGATCACCTAGTGCTGCTCGAGCGCGTCAAAGATCGCATCGGCGTGCAAGGCGAGCAGTGCGAAGGCCTGAGCGACCCCAAACTCGACCAGATGCTGCCCGAAGACGCAGTGCGCACGCTGCGTGAAGAAGTCGAAATGGCGCGCGGCCTGTGCCCCGACTTCGACCTCCAGGCTTATCGCGGTGGGCACATGACACCGGTCTTTTTCGGCAGCGCCATCAGCAACTTCGGCGTGCGCGAGCTATTGCACGGGATTGCGGAGCTTGCGCCCTCGCCGCGCCCGCAACCGACGCGCGAACGGCTGATCGAGCCGCTCGAAAACAAGGTGACCGGCTTCGTCTTCAAAGTGCAAGCCAACATGGACGCCAAGCACCGCGATCGCGTGGCCTTCGTGCGCCTGTGCTCGGGTCATTTCCGCCGCGGCATGAAGCTGCATCACGTGCGCAGCGACACACCGCTCGCCGTGCACAACCCCGTGCTCTTTCTGGCTCAAGATCGCGAGCTCGCCGATGAAGCCTTTGCCGGCGACATCATCGGCATCCCGAACCACGGCAAGCTCGGCATCGGCGACGCGCTCACCGAGGGCGAAACGCTGCACTTCAAGGGCATTCCGAGCTTTGCTCCCGAGCTCTTGCAGCGCGTGCGCCCGACCGATCCGATGCGCGCCAAGCACCTCGGCCGCGCGCTCGAGCAGCTCGCCGAAGAGGGCGCGGCGCGCATCTTCAAGCCGCGCATCGGCGGCAACTGGATTGTGGGCGTGGTCGGCTCGCTGCAGTTCGACGTGCTCGCCGATCGCATCAAATCCGAATACGAGATCCCGGTCGTGTTCGAGGCTTCGGGCCTGTACACCGCGCGCTGGGTCGAGTGCGACGACCAGCCCTTGATGAAGAAATTCCTGAACGGCAACGAAGGCTACATGGCCGACGACCACGTCGGCGCGCCCGTCTTCTTGGCCCGCAACTCCTGGCACTTGGAAACGACCGCCAAAGATTGGCCCGGCATCAAGTTCCAGAAGACCAAAGACGCAGGCTGACGCGTCTCGCGCATCGAGCACGCGGGCGCTCTAACGAGCGCTGCGGACCGTCTTTTGGGGTGATTGGGTTGGTGGTCACGCGGCCGTCCCGAGACGGCGCAGCCTTCGGCGTCGCGGACGATTTCCGCGGATCTGCCCAGCAAAGTCACTCGTGAAGGGCGCTGTGCTCCTCCCGCGCGAAGGACTGACGGTGGTTATTTGGCATGGCCTCCATCGGAGCTTCGTGATTCGACAAGGACTCTTCGCTTGGGTTCGGGTTCCGATCGTTCGTCACAGCGCGAGTCGCTCGCACGGGCGTCACGGATTTTTTGCCGTCACGAGCCACGCGCTGGACGGACCCCACACGCCGTCCGGGCGCTCGAATGCGCGCAGCGTTTCGGCGAGCTCGGCCCGCACTTTGGCGTTCAAGGCCTCGCTGGTCTCGCCAGCGAGGCGCAAGATTTCGCCGGCAGGGCCGAGCGCCAAGGCAAATTCGACGGCCTCGCGCAAATCCTTGCCGATGCAGACTGGGCGATCGAGGCGCTCGAAGCCGATCTCCTCGAAGCCGGCGCTGAGCAGCAACTGACTCACGAGGTCTGCGCTGGCCATCGAGAACGGGCCCGGGCCGCAATGGGCCTGATCGGTCTCTTCATGTGAAACGACCGGTACCCAGCGCTTCACGCATTGCTCGGCCTCGTACAGCCAACCGTTGTCTTCGCGGCGTCGCCACACGATCAGCGCGAGCGTGCCGCCCGGTGCGAGGCAGCGGCGGAGGTTCCGGAGCGCGGCGCCCGGTGCACTGAAGAACATCGTGCCAAAACGCGAGAAGATGTGCTCGTAGGGTCCGCCCAGGTCCGCTGTCTGGGCATCCGCGACGCGGAACGAGACGTTCGCGAACCGCGTCGCAGCCGCGTCCTTGCGCCCGAGCTCGATGAAGCGCTCGGAGCAATCAACGCCGACCGCGCTGCCGGCTTTCCCCACGAGCTCGGCGATCTGCAGCGTGGTGTCGCCGAAGCCACAGCCCACGTCGAGCACCCGCGCGCCCTGCGCAAACGGAGCACGCCGAAAAAAGGCGTCGCTGTGCGCGGACAAGCCGGTGCTCACCAGGTGGCGAAAGCGCAGGAATTTCTCGAACAGCACCGTGTTCCAGGCCTGAATGACGCGCGCGCTATCGTCGCTTCCGCTCAGCGCCACTCGTTGCCCCACGTTTCTGAATCCAGGATTCGGTTCATGACCACCTCGACCTCAAACGTGCACCGGGCGCGGCCTCGAGAGTAGTAAATTGTTTGTACTGCGCGCGATCAGCGCGCGACGTCGGCTTCGGACGACAAGTACGCGCGCACGCCGTAAACGCTGCCGTAAACTCAATGAATCCGAGCGCGCTACTCCGCGGGCAACTCCGAGAGGCCGACCCCGAGCACGTGCTTGGCGAGCGCGTCGAGCGCCGCTTTGGGACCACTGAAGTGATAGGTCTGCTGCTCGTGGCTCGCGGTTTCACCGGGCTTGAGCGCGAGCGCGGGCGAGCTCGACTCAATTTCGTAGAAGCCGCCGAGTGACGGCTTGCCCGGGGCGGGCGGCCCGTCGTTGTAGCTGTTGATCACGTCGCCGCCGTACGGATTTTTTTGCGTTTCCCACATGCTATTGACGTAGCGCGTGGCCCGCGCGGGCTGGTCGTAGAGCACGAGCGTCAGGAGCTCGGCCGGCTCGCTGTAGCTACCGAGCGCGCCCTTGGCCCGCGCCGGGCCGAGCCCGATTTTACTGCGATATTGACCGTCGGCTTTGAAGAGCAAGAGGCCGCGCTGAGTGTCGACGAGCAAACGATCGGCGGGCACTTTGCCGAAATAGCGATCGTTGACGATCTCGCCCGGCGCTTTGGTGTCGAAGGGGATGATCACGCGCGTGCCGGGGACGGGCGCGAACATGCCCAAAATCCAGATGCTGAGTAGGCCGCTCGCTTCGCTCCAGGCATCCGTGCCCTCGTTGCGCAGGCGATTCATGCTCGAAAAGCCGACCCAATGCAGGCCGTCCGGGATCGCCATGCCGAGCCGCTGCTGCGCTTGCTCCGGCGTGAGCAGCGACACCTTGCGCTCGACCTGCACTTGGAACGCGCGCTTCGCGTAATTGGAAAGCGAGATGTTGTGCCCGAACGTGACGCTCGTCGGTGTCTCGGCGGTGACCAGCCAGGCGCCCTCTTGGAGTTCGTGCGGCGTCTGCCATTGGTCGAAGGAAAACGGCTTTTGTGCTGGGAAATACAGCCCATATTGGCCACCCTCAGGGCCGAGCCAAAAGCGATCTTCTCCGCCGTAGTTGTCGAACTGCGTGCCCGTTTTGCCGTCTTCGATGAACTTGCGATTGATGAAGCCGAGGCTGCGCGAGCCTGCGCCGAGCGCGCTGGTCATCACGCGCGCTTGGTACGCGCCGGAGACCGCGATACGCGCGCCATTGGGCGCGCTCAACACCTTGACCGCGCCGTGTTTGCCGAGGAACGCGAGATCGTCGTCGAAGGTCGTGCTCATGGCGTCTCCCGTCGCTATTGGACTGGTTGCCGGCGCGGCGCTCAGCGCGGGCGCTGCGCTCGACGGCAGTGCCGGCGGCGCGCTCGACTGCGCGGGCGCCGCCGCGGGCTCATGGCACGCCGCGACCGCCAGCGCACTCAGCGCCAAGCAGCTCAATCGCAATCTGCCACTGTGCCCGGTTCGCTCCGCTCCGCTCATGGCCGAAGCTTACTCTCAGCGCGCGCGCCATGCGCCGGCCGATTGCAGCAGCACCTGCGAGGGCCCTGGGTGCGAGCCACAGACCCAGCCCAAAAGCCCGAAACCGAACGAAGCGTCGACCACGGTGGCCGCGTTTTGGCCATTGAGAACCACCTGAAACACCGAATCGGAGAAGCGCAGCTCGACCTCGTTGACCGTGCCGACGCCGCCGATGAGCGGCGAAAATTCCCAATCGACGAGCGGGCTCACGTGCGTGGCTTTGCTCACCCACGCCTCCCGGCGCAGCCGCCACGAGCGAAACGCTGGGTAAATTTTGAGCTGATAAGCGGCCTTGGCGTCGCCCTGCGCGTGCATGCGCGCGTACACACCGAAATCGCCGCTCGCGTCGAGCGCCACGCCGCGCACGGCAATGCACGCGTCGCGGAGCTTCGGCTCGAAGCTGCCCCAGCGTTCCCAGTTCTCCTTTTCCACCGGCACGAGCGAGCCATCGTGGCGCGTCTGAGCGACGGAGCTGCCGGGCAGTTTGTCGTGGCGGAAGTCGCGGAAGAAGAACTGCTCGCCGCGTTCGATCGCGACGTGCCGCCCCCAGTGCAAAGGTCGTCGGCAATAGGCGCAGAACGGCGCGCCGTAGCTCAGCGGGCCACCGCAGTTCTCACAGCTCAGCTGCTTCGAGCTCACGGCGCAACCTCGCGCACTTCGAGCCAACGGATCAGCGTGCGCTGCGGGCGCTTGCTCGCCGAAAAAGTGCCGACGCCAATCGCCACGCCGCCAATCCCGAGCGCGGCATCGTGCACGGCGCACACTTTGGTGCCGTTGATCCAGGCCTCCAGCGTCGGCCCTTGCACGCGCAGCTCGAGCAAATTGTTGCCGCGCGCAAGCACTGCCGGGTGCGCGCTCGGTCCGCTCAGGTTCGTGTTGTCGCTCTGCTCGGGTGCGGTAAATAGCCGCGCGAGCCGATAGTTTTGGTCGTGCGGCGTGACCGCGAGCTCGTACCAAAGCGAAGCGTCGCCGAGCGATTGTTTGCGAGCGACCACGCGTGCGCGGAGCTCCGTGTCGTAGACGTCGAAGCTTGCGCGCACGCAGGTGTCGCGAATGCGCAAAAACGGCTGATTGAACCAACGCATGCCGCTCAAGAGCGTGAGCACGATGCCTTGATCGGTCCCTTGCATGCTGTCGCCGTCGTCCCAGTTCTTGCTGCGCGTGGTGCAGCCGGGCAGGGGCACCTGCCTGAAATCATGCACCGCGAGCACGTTGCCCGGCACAATCGTGGGCAGCACCGTAAACGGTTTACCTTGCCCGTCGTAGCCGAGCCGCACTGCACACGCATCGCACTCGAGCACGCTCGGTCGAATCGCCTGGGCGCAAGCAGGGCAAGCAATCATCGGCGCAATCGGCAGCGAGCTTAAACTAGCCGCGCTCGCTCGCCAAGCCGCGCGCTCCGTGCCCTGGCAACGCGGGCGCAACTCTTCCGACGCGGCGGCACCGAAGCCATGAACGGGCGAGCGCGCGGTCATGCGCGGTCATGCGCGGCGGACGACGGTGCCTGAACGAGCGGGCGAGCTCCGAGCCGTCACCGATCCCGCGTGAGCGTCGGGCGGCACGATGCGCTGCCGTTCGCCGCAATCGGTCCAGCTTGCCCGCGCCGCTCGCGGTTTCCTGTTTGCCGCAACTCGCCCACGCCCCCCCCAAAAAAACTCGCTCTTCGTCTTGCCAGTGGTTTGATGGTCACGCAGCACGGCGCGCCGCGGCCCAGCCTTCGGCGGCGGATTTCGCCCGCCCCGCCAGTGCACGCGCTAAAGGTCGTGATCAGCGCTCGCGCGCTATTCCGCGCGCTTCGTCACGGGAACCGGCTTGACGAGCCCGGTGCATTCGGGCGCGAGCACGCCATTTCTTTTCGCCACGCAGCGTCCGGCATCACAGCTGGCCGCGAAGCCCTTCGCGGCGCAGCCGTCTTCGCACGCTTCGCCACTCGGGAGTGCGGCGTGGTACCAATTGCCATTCACCGCGCCGTACGTGCAAGACAGGAGGCAGTCGGCGTCCCGGTTGCAGCGGTGGCGACGACGAGCGCCCGTGTCCACGGCGTCTCCTGAGCTGACCTCCGAGCGCGGCGGCGGGCGTTCGAGCAGCGATGGGCCGGCGTGCGGCGCGGTGCTGTCGATGTTGCGCGCCGGAGGCGGATCGTGGCGCGAGCACCCGAGCGCGAGTAGCGTCAAGGTGTAGGCGGGGACGAGCAGCGCGGTTCGTGGCGACATGCTTGGAGCGCGCTCAGTGCTTCGGTTCTTCACGCAGCCCGAGCGTGATTTCCGGCTTGCTGCCATCGACCAGGACTTTGCGTGTGATGTGCCCGGGGAGCCACACTTCGTAAGCTCGCTTTTCGCCGGCGGGCAGATCGATCACGAACGGTGCCGTGCCGACCTCTTTGCCGAAATGGAAGAATTTGGCTTTCGGCGGCGTGGTGTTGATCGTGATGCGCTGCGTGCCGGCCGCGGGTGCCTCGGTCGGCGCGGCGGCTGAAGCGCTCGGGGCGGCCGGTGGCGTGTCGAGCGGAGGCGGTGGTGCGGCGGGAAAATCCGCGGCCGTGGCGCTGGCTGCCGGCTCGCGCACCGCGGTGAGCTCCGGTGCCGGCGCGGGCTCTGCGCTCGGGCTTGCCGCGGCGGGGGAATTGAGTACGGGCGCGGCGGGCAGCGCGGTCAGATCGGGTCGCGGGCGCGCGCGGTGCGCGAAGCGATAGCCGAGCACGCCGATCGCGAGCCCCGCCGCGGCCAGCAGCACGAAGCTGAGGCCTGAGCGTTTGGGGCGTAGCGCGGCGGCTTCGTCCTCGGCAGACTCGGCGGTGATCACCGGGCGCGCAGTGCTCGACGGTTGCGCCTCGCTGACGATCGGCGCGGACGGACGCGCGAAGGCCACGTCGGGAGTGGCTAGGCTGGCTGCGGGCGGGGGATTACTGGGCGCGGCCTCGCTGGGCGCGCTGGCCGCGGGCGGAGGCTGGCTGGGCGCGGCTTCAGGCGCGCTGCTCGACGCGGCCTCGGGCGCGCTGCTCGATGCCGCGAGCGCGTTGTCCGTCGCTGGCGCCAATGGCGGGGTGCTGGGCGCCGCTGCGGGCGGTGCAAAGGGCGTCGCCATGCCGATCAGGGTTTGGGAGCGCAGTGAGTTGGAACGCGCCACCGGGGCCGCGGGCGGCTGCGACGCACGCGGCGCGCTGGCCACCGGAGCTGGCGGCTGCGACGCGCGCGGCGGCGCGGCAACCGAAGCCGGCGGTGGCGCCGAAGAGCGCGCGGGCACCGGCGCGGCAATGCCCATCAGCGTCTTCGAGCGCAGCGGGCTCGTCAGGTTGGGGCGCGCGCCCGGCATGGGCGTCGCGAGCGGCGACGCGGAGGGCCGAGCGATCGGCGTGCTGGTCGCCGAGGGCGGCGCAGACGCGCGCGCTGCCGGCGCGACCGACGCTGGCGCGGCAGGCTGCGGCGCGGCAGACAGCGGTGCGGCAGGCGGCACCGAGGGCTCGGCCGCGGCCGCTATTGGCGGCGTAGGCGCACTCGGCGCACCCCAATCCGTGTCGATGTCGTCAGTGGACGGCGGGATCGACGGCGGGGTCGACGGCAAGGGCGTGCGCGGAAGCTCGCTCGAAGCGGGCCGGGGCGGCACAGATGACGTGCGTCCTTGAGCGCCTGCGCGCTCTCCTTCCTCCTTACTCACGACAACTTCAGGTCTCACACACGCTCGCGCCGGTCAAGTCAGCCGTCATGATCGCCGTCGATCCGTGACGGACCGTGGCGGAGGGCTCAGCCATGCGTGGAACCTTCTTTTCTGAATGCAATCGCGCGGCTGGCATGCACCCTGAAGTCGCGCGCGCCGGTCAACTCGGGGGCGTCGCCAGGATGAGCACTTTCGGCTCGGTGAACTCTTGGACGGCAAAGGCAACTCCTTCACGGCCAATGCCGGAATCCTTCATGCCGCCGTATGGATAATTGTCCACGCGCAGCATGGGCGTATCGTTGATCAGCACTGCGCCGTAGCGGAGCGTGCGAAACGCCTTCAGCGCGTGCCCGACATCGGGCGTGAAAATGCCGGCTTGCAGCCCGAAGCGCGAACGATTGCAGGCCGCGAGCGCATCATCGAAAGAATCGACCGCCTCCACGACCGCGACCGGTCCAAACACCTCGTCTCGGCAGACTCGCATGCTCTCGGTCGTGCTCGTCAGAATGGTCGGATAAACGACTTGGCCCTCGGCATAGCCGCCGAGCAAGAGCTGCGCGCCGCCGTCGCGCGCCTCGCGCACCCAGTCGAGCACGCGCTCTACGTGCCGCGCCTCGATCATCGGCCCGACCACGGTTTCTTCGCGCAGCGGATCGCCACACACCACGCGCTCGCTGTATTTTACGAACTGCTCGACGAAATCCGCGAACAGCGCGCGGTGCACGAACACTCGTTGCGCCTTGATGCAGACCTGGCCGGCGTTGGCCCAGCACGCTTCGGCGATTTTCGGGATCACCGCGCCGAGCTCGACGCCGCGATCGACGACGCAGGGCGCGTTGCCGCCGAGCTCGAGCAGCACCTGCTTTTTGCCGGCGATGCTCTTCAAGCGATAGCCGAGGCTGTCACTGCCGGTGAACGAAAGCAGCGCGATGCGCTCGTCGGTGACGAGCTTTTCGGCGACCTCTGGCTGCATGTGCAGCACGCTCAAGAGCGGGCCGGGCATGCCGCATTCGAGCAGCCATTGTCCGAGCGCGTGCGCGGTGAGCGGGCTTTGCTGCGCCGGCTTCAGCACGGTCGGCGCGCCGATGGCGAGCGCGGGTGAGAGCTTGTGCGCGACGAGATTGATCGGGAAATTGAAGGGTGAAATGGCCGCCACCGGGCCGCGCGGCACGCGCTCGAACAAGCACAGCTTGCCCTCGCTGCCCGGCAGCTGATCGATGGGCAGCACCTCTCCCCCTACACGCCGGCTCTCGCCTGCGCCGAGCGTGAAGGTGAGCACGGCACGCGCGACCTCCGCCCGCGCGTAGCGCACGGGCTTGCCGCTCTCGCGCGCGATCAGCTCGGTGAGCTGACCCGAGCGCTCCCGCAGCACGCGCGCGATCGCTTCGAGTAAATCTGCGCGCTGGTGGGTGGCAGGCCTTTTCCCGTGCTCGAAAAATTCGTGCGCGCGTGCGAGCGCGAGTTCGAGATCGCTCGCGCTTGCTTGCCCAACCTCTGCGACGGGCTCGCCATCGAACGGACTTCGCACGATTTCCACGTGCTCGGTCTCACGAAGCTCGCCCGCGATTTGAGTCCGATAGCGCTGAAACATTCCAGTGTCCTCCGTGTTTCTGTGACTGTTCGGTGTGCGTCCGAGCGCGATAAGCCATGAGTTTTACCGTGCAACGCACGCGCCACACATACATGTAGGCCACGGCGAGTCGCAATTCTTGCGCCTTTTTGCAGCGACGAATCGCTCAATTCGACTTTACAGCTCCGAAGCCGTGCCCGTATAACAAACACACGCATGAGGATATTGGCGGCACTGGTCCTCGGGTACTTCTTCGTCGTCGGCAAAGTCGGCGCGGGGCTCGGGGCCGATCCGGCGAAGCCTGAGACTCTTCACGCGGGCCTCACACGTGCGGCGCGCGGCAACCTCGATGAGGCACTGAGCCTCTCGCTGACGGAGCCAGCGGCGCCTTTCGATACGGCACTCGATACGCCCAAGCGCAGTGTCGCAGCCGTCAATCCCGGCACGCGCGTGATCTCGCTGCCGTTCGGCTGTCGCTCCGTGTCGAAGCCGTATGATTTGTTGGTCCACTTCCACGGCGCACCGGCGGTGATGGAGACGGCCTTCGAGCGCTCCGGCATCGATGGCGCGCTCGTGATCTATAACCTCGGCATCGGCTCTGGCGCGTACGAGACCCCGTACTCCGAGCCCGCCTCCTACGACCGCATGCTCGAGAGCGTGCGCGTGGCCGTGCGGGAGCTCTGCCCCAAGGCTGCTGCGCCGAAGCGCGTGGCACTCAGCGGCTGGAGCGCCGGTTACGGCGCCATCTTGCACATCATCGATCGCGCAAAGGACGCCGCGCGCGTCGACGCGGTGCTGCTCGCGGATGGCATGCACGTCGGCTTCGAGCCGGAAGGCAACCGCAAGGTGAACGCCATCTCGATGGCGCCGTTCACGCTATTCGCAGACGAAGCGATCGCGGGGCACAAGCTCTTTGCCATCACGCACTCCTCGATCCAAACGCCCTACGCGAGCACGACCGAGACCGCGGAGTTCTTGCTCGATACCGAAGGCCTGCCGGTCGATCGCCGTGAGGTGGCCGGCCCGCGCCCAGGCATGATGCAAACTTCCCGCGCCGATCGCGAAGGCTTTCACCTGCGTGGTTACTCCGGCGACGACAAAGCCGCCCACTGCGATCACCTATTCGCTTTCGGTGAGCTGCTCTTGACCCCGCTGCGCGAGCGCTGGGAAAAGTAGTTCCGGGCGGCTAAAGCCAACGTCGAGCCCGAAAATCGCCGGGTCTCGTTGTGCTCAAGATAGCGGGTGTGCAGATGGCGCCCGCGCGCCGCCCTAGGGGTCACTTGCAGGGGATGAACGTGCTGCCGCACTTCTTCTTCGGCGCCGTCGTGGTCGCGGCCGCCTTGCTCGTGCCGGTCGTGGGCGCCTTGCTGGACGGAGCCGTCGCGGGCTTGGTCGTCGCTGGCGCCGCCGCCTTCGTGCTTGCGCTGGCCGCGGTCTTGGCTGACGCGATCGGCTTGGGTGTCGGTGTGACCGCGATGGGTGAGGTCGGGGTCAGCGTAAACTCGAGGGTCTGAGTCTCGCCCGCTTTGGCCGTGAACTTGAACGCCTTGGCCGCGAAGCCCACGCGCGACACGCTGCAGGAGTGCTCGCCGGGCGCGAGCTCGACCGGACCGTCGCTGGCGCCGGGCAGCGATTTGCCGTCGCACACCACTGCCTCGCACGCTTGCGGCTGGCATTGAAAGAGCGCGCGTGCGCGCGTCGCATCTTCGGATGCCGAGGGCGCGGCGGCGCTCGGATTCAGAGCGGGTGGAGCGCTCGGCGCGGCAGCCGCGAGCGCTGCGGCGCTGGCGCTCGCTTGCGCCGCAGCAGCCAGCGCAGATGCACTGGCCGCCGCTTCGGCCGCACCCTCGCGATTTCGATACAGCGCTACGGCGCCGACTGCGGTCAGCGCAAAGCACAAGATTGCTCCGCCGATGAAGAACGGCGCGGCAGAGCGCTTGGATAGGCCCGGGATCTCGCTCTGCTGCGCGTTCTGCGCGGCCACAGCCTGTGCAGACTGTGCGCGAGAGGGCGGATCCACCGGGCGCGGCTGGGCCGCCGGTGGCGGCAGTGATTCGGGCTGGAACACCAAGGGCTGCGCTATGGCGGCCGCGATCCCCGGCAGGGCCACGGCATTGGCGCTTTGCGGCGCGAACAGCGTGCGCGCGATCGCCACGAACGAGCTTGCCATTTCGCCGACCGAGCCGAAGCGAGCTTGCGGCTCTGCCGCGACCGCGCGTTGAAACCAGGGGTCGAACGCGGGATCGAGCGAGGCGCCGAGCTCGCGTGCGCGCGCCGACGCGGATCCGAGGGGCGCGCCGAGCTCTTGCCACAGCGCGCCTGGGTCGATCTTTTCGGCGCGGGCGGCGCGGTGCAGCGCGCCACCTGTGAGCGCAAAAAATGTCACGAGCCCCATGGCAAAAGTGTCGAGCGCCGGGGTCGAGCGCGCATTCGGATCGGCACCGTCAGGCGCGACCCAGCCGACCGTGCCGCCCCAACCCGGCGGAGGCGGCGCAGCCGAACGCAGCAGCGACACGCCGAAATCACTCAGCCGGACCCAGGCTGCGTTTTCCGGCGAGATGAACACGTTCTGCGGCTTCAAATCGCGGTGCACGATCCCGGCGGCGTGCGCGGCGTCGAGCGCGCGCCCGAGCACCTCGAGCGCGATCGCGATATCAGCCGGTGTGAGCGGCCCGCGCAGTCGCACGCGCTCGGCCAAAGAAGACCAGGACACGCGCTCGGCGACCAAGAATGGTCGCGCCGAATTGGCGTCGATGCCAAAGTCGTAAGCGCGCGCGATGCCCTCCACACCGAGTCCGGACACGGTGCGCGCGGTGTGTTGCACGGCCGACCAAATTTCCGGTTGGCTCAGCGCGTTCGGCCAAAATAGCTTGAGCGCGAAGGTGCCGGTGCTGTGCATGTCGCGCACGCCGTACACTTCACCGGTATCGCCGCTGCCGATGAAATCTTGAATTTGCCAGCGACCGGAGAGGATGGCGCCGGTGCTCATCAAGGGCTGCGGCGCGCTCACGGTTTGCCCTTCAATGTCTGCACCGCGGCCATGACTTTCGCGGCGTCGGCTTCGGCGTCGGGCACGACGACGAAGCCGAGCCCGGTGATCACTCGCGTGGGCTCGAGCTTGGCCACGAATACCAAGAGCGTGCCGACGCCCTGCTCGCGCAGCTCGGGGTTGACGTGGTTCGAGGTCGACTTGCTGATCTCCCACAGATCGACCGGCGTGCCGCTGGCGTCGACCGTGATTTGCGGTTTCTTCAGGCGCTTCTTCAGCGCATCGAATTGGACCTTCTCGATCCCGGCGGCGAGCGTTTGTTTCTCCAGCGCCTCGAGCACCGCGCTCGGCTCCGCGCTCGCGATCTCGACCGCGCTCAGCACCGCCTTCCCGTCCGCGCCCACTGCCACGGAGCGCTCACTTTCTTTGGCGTACTTCCAGCCAGGCGGTGGCTTGATGCTCGCCCCGGACGCGCCAATCGCAAGCGCGATCGCGTCCGTGGCGACGCAGCTCTCACTCAACGCCTCGCACTTCGGCGGCGGAGGTGGAGGCGGCGGCGGTGAGGGCGGGGCGGCCTGCGCGGTAACGGGCGCGGCCGGCGGCGGATGATGACAAGCGCTGAGCAGTGCGCCGACGAGCAGCGCAAAGGCACCGAAGCTCTGGATCTGGGAAGGCAAAGCGCCCTCACAAAAGCACAGTTTCGTCGCAGATCCAAAGGCTCCCGCGACCGAACGTCACTCGGGGTCCGCGCCGCCGAGGCGATCGGCGGCGCGCAGCTCTGGAAACAATGCCGCCCACAGCAACACCACGACGCAGGTGCCAATGCCACCGACGATCACCGCCGGAACTGCGCCGAGCCAGGCGGCCGTGAGCCCCGACTCGAATTCGCCGAGCTCGTTCGAAGCGCCGATGAACACGTGGCTCACGGCGGCGACGCGGCCGCGCATCGCGTCCGGGGTATTGAGCAGCACCAACGTATGGCGGATGAACACGCTCACCATGTCGACCGCGCCCGAAAGCGCGAGCGCCGCGAGCGACAAGCCGAAATCATGCGACAAGCCGAAGCCAATCGTGGACAGGCCAAACAGCGCGACGCAGCCGAGCATGACCGCGCCCGCGTGGC
>Ga0068855_100004187_pt1 | contig 17605 bp, 15 predicted proteins | sample KBSCornC52_FD_66592 | JGI IMG/M metagenome (GOLD analysis project Ga0068855, IMG submission 66592) | Corn rhizosphere microbial communities from Kellogg Biological Station, Michigan, USA - KBS Corn C5-2 | ecosystem: Host-associated > Plants > Roots > Rhizosphere > Soil ...
TCGGTGTTGCGGCCGAACAGGGTGCCCTGGGGCCCGCGCAGCACTTCGATGCGCTGGACGTCGAACAGGGCGGCGTTGAGGCCCTGCGAGCGGCCGAGGTAGACGCCGTCGATATAGACGCCGACGCCGGGTTCGCGGGCGACCTGGTTCTGGTCGAAGGGGACGATGCCGCGGATGCCGATGGTGAGCGCCGACTGGCGGGCCTCGAAGGTGGCGACGCGCAAGGAGGGGACGCCGCCGTCGGCAAGGTCGATCAGACTCTGGACGTGGCGCTTCTCGACCACGTCGGCGCCGAGCACCGAGATCGCGATCGGGGTCTTCTGGAGGTTCGTCTCGCGCTTGGTCGCGGTGACGACGATGTCGGTGAGGCCGGTGGTGGGCTCGGCCACGGCCGCATCGGCGGGAGCGGCGGCAGGAGCTTCCTCGGCGAATGCCGGCGCGGAGAGGCCGGCGACTGCGAGCGCGAGGAGCGAGGCGGACAGCGTGATGGACTTGTGCATGATCTGGTTCCCTTCCGGGCCTTTCGTTCGAGGCCGGGGGGACAAACCCTCATGGTCGATTCGGCAGTGCCGGAACCCCCTTGGCCGAGGCCCGGCTAGACCCTGCGCGTTGCAGTTCGTGGTCAGTTCGGTGACTGCCATGTGACACGCAGGCGACGGGGCGCGGCGGCCCGGCCGTGTCAGGAAACCGTCACGAGTTCGTCATGGACGGGCGGCATCACGGTCGCAGAGGAACCCTTGATGCAGCCGCAGATGCCCGACCGCCCGACCAGCCGAGATGCCGCCCCGTCCGCGCAATCCCCGCGCCGCATGCGTCACGGGGAGCTCGTCGTCGACCTCGCCGCCTTCGCCGCGCGCTGGCAGGGCCGGGTGATCGCGCTGCGGCCCAACGAGTTCCGTCTGCTTGCCCATTTCGTCGCCCACCCGGACCGGGTGTTCAGCCGGGCCGACCTGATCGCCAGCCTCGGCAAGGACGGCGACCTGCTCGACGAGCGCACGGTCGACGTCTGGACTGGCCGCCTGCGCCGCGCCCTGCGCGAGCATGGTGTGCCCGATCCGCTGCGCACGGTGCGTTCGCTGGGTTACGTGCTCGACAGCATTCAGGACTAGGGTCAGGACCCCAGGCGCCATCGGTAACGCATCCCGGCTTGTCAGAGGCGAGCAACCGGGTCACCTTGCCGCGACTGGCCGATTGTAACCAGTCGGCCGTTCCGCAGGGGAGATACCATGCCCGATTCGGCGCCACCGGCAAGTTTGGCGGGCCGCACCGCCTTCGTGACGGGAGCGGCCTCGGGGATCGGGCAGGTCATCGCCAGGTTGCTGCGGGAAGAAGGCGCGCGGCTGATCCTGGTCGACCGGAATCCCGACGGCCTGGCTCCATGGGCGGGCGATCCGGCGGTGAAGACGATGGTCGTCGATCTTGCCGACCGGGAAGCGGTGGTGCGGTGCGCGGCCGAGGCGATCGCGCTCGGCTGGGGGATCGATTGCCTCGTCAACGCCGCCGGTATCACCGGGGCGGGCAAGGACATTCTGAACACGACCCTGGAGGATTGGGAACTGGTCCACGCCGTCGACAGCACCGCCCCCTTCCTACTGATGCGCGAGATCGGCCGGCATATGGTGGAGCGCGGCCAGGGCGGGCGCATCGTCAACGTCACCTCGAGTTCCGCCCATCGCGCCGCGGGGGTCATGCCTGCCTATGGCGCGGCCAAGTCGTCGCTGATGCAACTCACCCGGGTGGCCGCGGCCCAGCTCGGGCCGCACGGCATCAACGTGAACGCCGTCGCCCCCGGTCTGACGCGCACGCCGATGCTGGCCCAGACGATCGATGACGAACAGCTCGCCAAGGCGATGGTCAGCGGACCGATGTCGAACCTGCTGCAGCGGCCCTCGGAGCCGGAAGACATCGCCGCGGTCGTCCTGTTTCTGTGCCAGCCGGCCAGCCGCCAGATCACCGCGCAGACCATCCATGTCAGCGCCGGGGCCATCATCCAGGCTTGATCAGTCGATCGGGCGGCTCAGCCCCGATGGTCGGCGATCCGGCCGAGCACGATGCCCGCGCTCCAGGCTCCGTCCACCGCCAGTTCCGCACCAGAGATGTAGGAGGCGGCGTCGCTGGCGAGGAACAGCGAGGCCTGGGCGACCTCGTCGGGTTTTCCGGCCCGGCCCATCGGCAAGCCGAAGCTCTTGGCCAGGCCCGAGAGATCGCCACCCGAGGGGTTGAGCATCGGCGTGTCGATGGCCCCGGGATGGACCGAGTTGATCCGCACGCCCTTGTCGGCAAATTCGAGCGCGACGGACTTGGTCATGCCACGGATGGCCCATTTGGTGGCATCATAGGCGGCAGTCCCGCCGGTCCCGCGCAGGCCGTTGACCGAGGAGATATTGACGATCGAGCCCTTGCCGCGCCGGATCATCCCGGGGAGAACGGCCTGCATTCCGATCAGGGTGCCCTTCACGTTGACCGCGATCATCCGGTCAAGAACTGCGTCGTGAAGCTCGAGGAACGGCGTAGAATCCGCCGCCGCGGCATTGTTGATCAGCACGTCGATGCGGCCGGCAGCCTCTTCGACTTCGGCGACGAGGTCGACCCAGGCCTCCCTGCTGGAGATATCCAGCCGTCGGTAGGTCGCGGCGCCGCCAATCTCCTCGGCCAGCGCCCGGCCTTCCGCATCGAGGATGTCGCACAGGACCACCTGCGCGCCGGCCTCGGCAAACAGGCGGGCCGTCGCCGCGCCCTGGCCGCGCGCCGCGCCGGTGATGATGGCGACCGTGTCATCGAGCCTGATCATGATTTGCCCTTTCATTCAGCCCGGCCCGTCTGCAATTCAACCGTGCCACCCCGCAGCGATCACCGCGCGCAGGCCCAAGGTCATCGCCATGGACAGGCCGCCGCAATAACCCGATCGATAGACGCCCCCGGCATCGCCGCCCGCCGCAAAAAGGCCAGGGATCGGCTGTCCATCCCGGTCAAGCACGCGGGCGTCCCGGTCGATGACGAGGCCGCCGTAAGTGAAGGTGATCGCGGGGTGGACCACGAGCGCATAGAACGGTGCGCGGTCCAGTGGCAGGCAGGTTTCGGAGCGGGGTGGCAAGAGCGTCTCCCAGCCATGGCGGGCGCGCTCGTTGAAGTCGCCGATCGTGCGGACCACGGCTGCGCCGTCGAATCCCTGGCTGCCGGCGAAGTTCGCAACCTCGTCAAGCGATGCGGTAACGATACCCTTGCCGCCATTTTCGAGCGCGACCTGCATCTTGTCGATCGGCGGCATGGCCGCGACCACGCCCTGGGTCGCGTAAGCCTGGTGGACGCGATCGTCCCAGAAGCAGATCGCGCGCGATCCGGGTTGAGCGACGACCGCGTTGGTGCTGGCGTGATCGCCGCGCGATTCATCGCAGAACCGCTGGCCGTCCTCATTGATCAGCAGGGTGTGGTCGCTGTGATACTGGCTCAGGCCGGCGAAGTGCCGCTCGAGTCCCCATTCCGCGGATTCGCTAACCAGATGTCCGTAGAAGCCCGGATTGGTCGAGTCCGTCGCCGCCCCGACGGACAGACCGAGGCGGATCCCCGTGCCGTCGCTGCACGGATTTGAGCGCAGCCGCATCTCGCGGGTATTCGGATGGATCTGGCGGGCGCGCATCTCGGGCGAGGCCTGGAAGCCGCCCGAGGCGAGCAGGGTCGCTCTCGCGCTTATGGCTATATCGCCGTCGGCATGGCGGGCCAACGCACCGCTGACAGTGCCTGCTTTGTCCAGGTCCAGCGCCACGATCTCGGTCTCAAGAGCAACGGCGCCGCCATGCTGCTCGACCAGGCGCGCGCAGCCTTGGAGGTGTTCGATGATGTCGATCTGGTAGCCACGCCCGTTAAGGACCGGCATGGCCTCGGACAGCGCCACGCCGCGCTGGCGAAGCCAGGCGATGGCGCTCGGATAGGTTTCGAGAATGGCCGCGCCGAGGGCCGGGTCGCCGCCGCCGTAAAGCGCCATTCGTTCGGGCGAAGTCGCCGTCCAGACCATGCCGGAGGACAGGACGGCGGAGCCGCCGATGGCGGGTCCCCGCTCGACCACCACGACGCGAGCGCCGCGCTCCGCGGCCCAGCCGGCGGCCGACAGTCCCGCCATGCCGGCTCCGATAACCAGCAGGTCGCATTCCAGCAGTGCGGCTGCAGACGACATCGCGTTCCCCTCTTGGCCGAAGTTGTGGCAGGCCGCCGGCTCGCGCAAGGCGGACGCGCATCTTAGCGAAATGCCGTTAATCTCCGGGACGCCCCCTTCCCCGGGCCAGGCTCAGGGCCGCCGGCGGATCGCCCAGACGAGGGTGCCGGTGGCGCTGACCAGGGCGGCGAGGGCGGCCACGGCGGCGGGGTCGAGGATGAGCATCGGCGAATCTCCGGATTGGGAAATTTGCCAATGTTCTCAAAATGTTCCGATGTAGGAAATAGCGCGCGGGCCGGTCAGTTGTGCTCGGCGCAGAGTTCGCACAGGGCGTGGATGATGCCGCGCACCAGCGGGTCCGACAAGCTGTACCAGCGGGTCTGCGCCTCGCCCCTGATCGAAACGACGCCTTCGGCGCGCAGCATGGCGAGATGTTGCGAGACCGAGCTTTGCGACAGGCCGGTGAGGGCGACCAGTTCGTTCACCGCAACCTCGCCCTCGTCCATCCGGCACAGCATCAGCAGGCGCTCGGGGTGACTCATCAGCTTGATGCGGGCGGCCATCATGGCCGCGTTGGCCTTGAGTTCACTGAGGTCGGTGGGCTTCATGGACACTCTTGGGCAAGGGCTTCGGCGGGCCGTTTACCACGGTGACAGCACCGAGGACAGCCGCCCCGCAGAACCCGTGACAAAACTGTAATCGCGCCTTCACCGCGCTGAGGGATGGACAAGTCTAGGGCCTGTCCACGATAGGGGCGCCAATTCACTCCATTTTCTCCGCGTGTTACCCGTCTGCCCGACGGACCGCCGTCTGTCGCCGGAACCGAAAGTAACCAAGCCAGTGTCGTCTTCCTCGTCGCTTCCCGTGTTCTTCGATCCGACCGGCCGCCGCCGCCGCCGGGTGCGGCTGGCCATGCTCGGCACGCTGCTGCTGCTGCTGCTGGCCAGCGTGGTCTTTGCGACGACCGTGCTCGACGTGCCGGCCAACGCCCCGCTGCCGATCGGCTACGAGCGCAATGCCCCGCTGCCGTTCCGCGCCCAGGTGAGCCGGCTGAAGCATCGCGTCACCGGGCTGTTCCGCCAGCGACCGGTCGTTGTCGCCAATGCCGGGCGCGGGCTGACGATCGCCTTCTATGCGGTGGGGATGGACGACGGGCAGACGTCGCTGCTGCGTCACGTCGACCAGGTCGACTGGCTGGCGCCCACCCTCCTGCACCTCGATACCGCGGGGCAGCTGGTCTCGGTCGAGGACCCGACCCTGCGCCGGGTTGTCGCCAACGCCCTGCACCGGCCGCTGGTCGTGCCGGTCATGCAGAACATCGCCGCCGGCAATTGGGACGGCCCCGGCGCGGCCGCCCTGATGCACGACCCGCGCCGGCGCGCGGTCCTGATCGGCAGCGTGGTCGAGTACCTCGCGCGCACCGGCGACGCCGGGATCATTTATGACTTCGAGAACCTGCCCAATTCGGCCCTGCCGGACCTGGTCAAGCTGGTGAGTGAGACCAAGGCAGCCCTCGCGCCGCGGGGCCAGCTGGTCAGCGTCTCGGTGCCGGTCGACAGCGACGAATGGCCGATGGCGGCGCTGGCCCGGGCCTCGGACAAGCTGGTGCTGATGGCCTATGACGAGCACTGGCAGGGCGGCGAGGCCGGGCCGATCGCCTCGGACGGCTGGTTCGTCGAACGCGTCAGTCGGGCTATGCGCGGGGTGGCGCCGGGCAAGGTCATCGCCGCGCTCGGAAACTATGGCTACGACTGGCACGACGGCCACGCCGATGCCCTCACCGTGGGCGAGGCCTGGCTTGCCGCGCACGACAGCGAGACCAAGCCGACCTGGGTCGGCAATGCGGGCAACGCCGGCTTCGCCTTCTCCGACGAGAACGGGCACAAGCACGATGTCTGGATGCAGGACGCCGCGGCCAGCTGGAACCAGCTGCAGCAGCTGCGCCGGATGGGGATCGAAAGCGTCGGCCTGTGGCGGCTGGGTTCGGAAGACCCAGGGTTCTGGACCGTGCTGGGCGACTGGCGCGCGCACCGCACGCAGACCAATATCCAGCAGATCGTCGGCGACCAGAATGCGGACGTCGAAGGCAATGGCGAGATCCTGCGCATCGCGTCGGAGCCCCAGGCGGGTACCCGCGCGGTCAGCTTCGATCCGCGTACGCACCTGATCACGGGCGAGTCCTATGGCCAGCTGCCGCTGCCCTATGTGGTTCAGCGGACCGGGGCGCGGCCCAAGCAGGTGGCTCTGACTTTCGACGACGGGCCCGATCCGGAGTGGACGCCGCAGATTCTCTCGATCCTCGAGCGCTACCACGTGCCGGCGACCTTCTTCCTCGTCGGCGAGATGGGCGTGGACAATCGCGCCAGCCTCCAGCGCATGGCCGCGGACGGGGATGAGCTGGGCAATCACTCCTACACCCATCCCAACATGGCGAACGAATCGACCATGGGGATCAAGCTGGAACTCAACGCCACCCAGCGCCTGATCGAGGCCTATACCGGCCGCTCCACCCGCCTGTTCCGCGCGCCCTATTTCGGCGACGCCGAGCCGACCACGGCGGACGAACTCGGCCCGGCGCTGATCGCGCAGCAGCAGGGCTATACCGTGGTCGGCCTCCACGTCGATCCGGGCGACTGGAAGCGCCCCGGCGTCCAGACCATCGTCGACAAGACCATCCAGCAGGTCGAGGCGGACAACCCCGATCGCTCCAGCAACATCGTCCTGCTCCACGACGGCGGCGGCAATCGCGACCAGACCGTGGCCGCCCTGCCGCAGATCATCGAGCGGTTGCAGCATGACGGCTACCAGCTGGTGCCGGTTTCCACGCTGGCCGGGCTCGATCATGATGCGGTGATGCCGAAGATCGCGGGGGCGGACCTTGCGGCGGTGCGCGCCGACGTGTTCGGCTTCGCGGCGATCAGCGCCGGGGTGAACGGGCTCTACTGGCTGTTTTTCTTCGCCATCGCGCTGGGCATCGGCCGCTCGCTGAGCCTGACCGGGCTCGCGCTGTTCCCCGACAAGCGCCGCCACCCGCCGGAGCCGGGCGACTACCTGCCGACCGTGACCGTGATCATCCCCGCCTACAACGAGGAGCGGGTGATCGAGTCCTCGGTCCGACGGGTGCTGGAGAGCGCCTATCCGCACATCGAGATCATCGTCGCCGACGACGGCTCGAAGGACCGGACCAGCGCGATCGTCGCCGCGGCATTCGCGGATGAGCCGCGGGTGAGGCTGATGACCCTGGTCAACGGCGGCAAGGCCAGTGCCCTCAACCGCGCGCTCCAGCACGCCAGCGGCGAGATCGTCGTGGCGCTCGACGCGGATACCCAGTTCGAGCGCGAATGCATCACGCGGCTGGTGCGCTGGTTCGCCGACGAGCGGATTGGGGCGGTTGCCGGCAACGCCAAGGTCGGCAACCGGGTCAACCTCGTCACGCGCTGGCAGGCTATCGAATATGTGACGGCGCAGAACGTGGAGCGGCGGGCGCTGGCGCGGTTCGATGCGATTACCGTGGTGCCGGGTGCCGTGGGGGCATGGCGGCGCACGGCGCTCGATGCGGTGGGCGGCTATCCTGAGGACACCCTCGCCGAGGACCAGGACCTCACCATTGCCATCCAGCGGCAGGGCTGGAAGGTGGCCTATGACGAGCAGGCGGTCGCCTGGACTGAGGCGCCAGAGACCTTCCGGGCCCTCTCGAAGCAGCGCTTCCGCTGGTCGTTCGGCACGCTGCAGTGCCTGTGGAAGCACCGCCGGGTCATGGCGCAGGGTAAGCCGGGCGGCCTCGCCTTTATCGGCATGCCGCAGGCCTGGCTGTTCCAGATCGGCTTCGCCGTGGTCTCCCCGTTGATCGACCTGGCGCTCGCCGTGTCGATCAGCGGCACGGTCCTGCGCGTCTACGAGCACGGCTGGGCCCAGACCCAGACCGACGTGCTGCGCATGCTCGCCTATTGGGCCGGCTTCACCCTGATCGACGTCGCCTGCGGCTTCGTCGCTTACCGGCTCGACGTGCGCGGCGAGAAGTACCGCCCGGTGCTGCTGCTGGCCCAGCGGTTCGTCTATCGGCAGATGATGTATTCGGTGGTGATCCGCGCGGTCAGCGCTGCGCTGCACGGCATGGCCCAGGGCTGGGGCAAGCTGGAGCGGACGGGCCGGGTGACTACGCCTGCGGGGTGAGGCTGGCGTCGTCCCGGGCTCGACCCGGGACCGGTGGCAATTGCGAAGCTGTGAGAGAGCAGGCCGGAGCCGCTCGGCCTAAAGACGGCCACCGGTCCCGGATCAAGTCCGGGACGACGCCCCGCCCGTTACTCCGGCATCACCGCCCGATCAGCCGCAGCAGCTGGACCAGCGCCCGGTAGCCTGCCAGGCCCGGGGGCAGGGCGATGTAGCGGTTGTGCCAGGTGGGCGCGAACTTCTCCTTGTAGCGGCGCAGGCCCTGGAAGTTGTAGCGCAGGCGGCGGAAGCCGAAGGCGAGGCGGGCGCCGCGGGTCCAGGTGGTGGCGAGCCGGCCGCCGCGCATGCCCGACAGCGGCGCGACGCCGAGGTTGAAGCGGGCGAAGCCGTGGGTGCGGGCGTGGTCGATCAGTTCGACCAGCAGGAAGTCCATCGTGCCCGCCGGCGCGTCCGGGCGCTGGCGCATCAGGTCGATCGAGAGCTCGGCCCCGTCGCCCGAGCGCCAGAGATTGGCGAAGGCCATGGCCCCGCGGTCGGCGCCGCGCACCACGGCGACCGGGCAGCGGGCGAGATAGTCGGCATCGAAGGCGCCGAGGCTGAAGCGCTTCTCACGGCCGCCATGGCGCGCGAGCCAGGCGTCGGAAATGGCGCGCAGTTCGGGCAGCAGGGCTGGCACGGCGCTCTCCGGCTGGATCTCCAGCGACAGCCCGCTGCGCCGCGCCTGGGCGTGGCTGTTGCGCAGGGTCTTCATGCTCGACCCCGCCAGGGTGAAGGTATCGAGGGGGACCACGGCCTCTTCGCCGTACTTCACCGGCCGCAGTCCCAGCTCGAGGGCGAGGGGGAGGAAGGCGTCGCTGATCTGGTAGAAGCACAGCCGCACGCCGACGCGATCGCTCTGGCGGCGCAGTTCCCAGGCAAGGTCGGCCCACAGCGCCATGTCGCCGACCGGATCGCCCATGACGAACCAGGTGCGCCCCAGCGGGCGGTACATCAGGAAGGCATCGCCCCGGCCGGAGACGAGGAAGCGCTTGTCGCCGGTCAGGGCCAGCATGGCGTCGCTGCGGCCGGAATGGGCGGTGGCGCGGGCGAAGGTCTCGCTCGGCAGGTCGGGCAGGCCCACGATCACCGGCGGGCGCGAGAGCAGTTCGCGCACGGCGAAGGCGGCGACCATGGCGCAGGTGGCGAAGCTGGCGCGCAGGTAGCGGGCGCGGTCGGCCTTCCAGGCGAAGTGCAGCCACCAGCCGTTGAGCAGCGAATGGCGCGGATAGGCATCGAACCCGCTCACCGCCATCAGCACGACGGCGACGAGCGCGGCGACCAGCCAGACGCGGTTGTGGCTGGAGAAGGCGCCCATCGATTCGCGGTAGAAGGCCGGGGCAAAGCCGCCGAGCGCGCCGGCCATGGCCAGCATCAGCCCGGCTTCCTCGAAGTCGAGCCCCTTGGCGAGCGAGAACACCGCGCCCGCCAGCAGCAGGCGCCGGGCGACGATGAAGCCCGCCCGGCTGCGCGAGAGCAGGGCCGGCGCCACCAGCAGCAGCGCCGCGCCGGTGAGGCTCGCGGCAAGGTGCGCGGCCTCGACCAAGGGCAGGCTGACGAGCTGGCGCAGCGCCGATAGCCGGTTGTGCTCGGCCGGGAGTACGCCCGAGAGCAGCAGGACTACGCCGCCGGCGAAGATCATCGTCGCCATCGACAGCGGGCCGGCCTCGAGCGCGACAAAGCCCAGCGCCCGGCCGACCACGCCGCCCTTGCGGCAGGTGGCGCGCAGGGCGATGCCGCCGTTGAGGATCAGCGAGACGGCCAGCGGCAGCAGGTAGTAGATCGCCCGGTAGGCGATCAGCCCGGCGGCGACTTCCGGGCCGTGGTGCCCGAGGGCGGCCAGCACCGTCCCCTCGAATACGCCGAGCCCGCCGGGGACATGGGTGACGAGGCCGGCGAGGATCGCCAGCACATAGGCGAGCAGCAGTTGCGGCAGGTCGGCAAGGCCGAGCGAGGGGACGAGGACCAGCAAGGCCAGGACCGAGACGGCGAGATCGAGGCAGGATAGCGCGAGCAGGGCGGCGACCTGTCCCGCACGCGGCGGCAGGAGGCCGCGGGGGAGGGCGGCGATCCGGTGGGCGAAGGGCAGGCTTGCCAGCAGGGCGAGCACCGCCGCCCCGCCGATATGGGCGGCGAGCGGCGAGAGGGTCACCCCGAACAGGCTCAGCGGGTGGGCGTGGAACAGCAGGGCGGCCGCCGCGAGGCCGGCGACCCCGCACCAGAACGCGGCGGAGGCGATCACCACGACGCGGCCGACCTTGGCCGGGGTGAGGCCCGCCTCGCGGTAGATCAGCAGCCGCGCCGAGCCGCCGGTCAGCAGGCCGAGGCCGAGGTTGTGCGAGAGGGTATAGCCGGTGAACGAGGCGCGGGCGATCACATGCCAGGGCACTTTCTCCCCCATCGAGGCCAGCGCCAGCCCGTCGTAGCCGGCGAGCAGCGCGTAGCTCAGCGTGGTGAGCGCGATGGCCGCGCCGATCCGTTCAAGGGGCAGGGCGGCGAGCGCGGCCTTGACCGCTTCAGGATCGAGGCTGCGCCCGAAGTGCACGAACGCGGCCGCGACGATCGCCACGGCCAGGCAGACCCCTGCGCCGATGGTGAGCCAGCGCGGCAGGCCGCGCGGGTGGGGCAGGGCCAGCACGGCTCAGGCCCGCTGCCAGGTCTGCGCCTGGCACAGATGCTGGCGGAAGAGGCAGCCGGCGACGCGGGCGTGGTTCACGTCGACGAGGTCGATGTGGGAGGAGAAGATGTGGCCGAGATCGGGCACCAGCACCCGGCCGACCCAATGGCGGATGCCTTGGGGGCGGTAGTTGTAGAGGATGCGCAGGCCGATCAGGTGGGGGTAGCCGCCGTCGCGGGCGTCAGCCTCGGCGCTTGGCGTGGCGCCGACCACCGTGCCGCAGATCTCCGCGCCGCAGGGCTCGATCCGCACCAGCACCGAGCCATCGGGATTACGCCAGAGGCCGGCAAGCTCGCTGGGCACGCCGGCTGATGCGGCGGATGTCCCGGCGAGCAGCAGGAGACAGCCGGCCGCGAGCCGACGGAGCAGGGGGCCGATCATGGCAGCGGCTCCGGCGGGTGCAGCACGGCGGCGATCACCGCGCCGGTCACCTCCTCACGGTGGGCGAGCATCATGTGGCCATCGGCAATTTCGGTCAGCCGCGCTTTGGCCAGGCCGGGCTCGCGGCACAGGCTGTCGTCCGCCTCGGCGCTGGCGAAGATGCAGGACGTGGGAATGCCCCTGAGGCCCGCTGCGGCGGCGGCTGGATCTGCGTCGGAGCGGCCGAGGTAGAACAGGCCGAAGGGATTGGCATGGAAATGGATGCCCTTGCCCGGGCCGACCAGGACGACCTGGGCAATGCGCCGGCGCAGCCCCGGCGGCAGGTTGCCCACGCTGGCGGCGACCACGTCCGCCCCGAAGGAGAAGCCGATCAGCGCGACCCGCTGCGCGCCGGAGCGGTTGATGGCATCGGCGAGGCTCGCGGCCACTTCGCCCCGGGCCTCGTCGGCGGTCCGTTCGTGGCCGAAGACCACCGGCGAACTGACCGCCAGCACCGGCACGCCGGCCCTGGCGAGTCGCTCCGGCAGGTCCGAGCCGAAGCCCACGTGCATGCCCATGTCGCCCGACCAGAACACGGCGGCGAGTAGCGGGGGAGGATCGGCGGGCGGATCGGCGGGGTGGGCAGTCGCCGGCAGGGGACTGAATTCGCGGGCTTCTCCGGCGAAATAGTCACCCAGCGCCAGGGTGCCGAACGCGATCGCGCAGACCACGCCCGCTACCCAGATTGCCACTCGCCGACGCCCAGTCCACATCGCGGCAAGATAGCGGAGCGCGGTTTCCGCCCCATTGTCCGCACATTACCAAGTGGTCAGGTTCGGGCGGACAGCGCTCCGGCTCGACCCCCTCGGAGTGGCTCGCCGCGCGATTTTCGTCCGTGATCCAGATTACGGACCTGCGGCCGCAATCGAAGCCAAAAGCAGCGCGGGCCACGAAGCCCGTCACAAGAATTCCGGGGAGGGTGTACCGATGGCCGTCAGCTATCCTGAACTCAGCGACCGCGCGCTGGGCTGGCTCAAGTTCATGTGGGACAAGGCGACCACGCCCGACGACTGGTCTTTCACCGGCCGCCCGCACGAATGGTGGGACGACAAGAGCTGCGAGCCGAGCGAACCCTATGCCCGGTTCGACCTCAACAAGTCATGCTATGCGGTCGGCATCATGGCCGACCAGACCCCGGCCTGGCGCGAGGGCTATAGCCGCATCCTCAGCGAGCTGATCGCGCGCCACACCGACTACTGGGCTTCGATCGACTGGATGAGCCAGATGGGGCCCGACCCGGACCGCGAGAATTACCCCCAGGCATGGCACGATCGCTACACCCCGCCGGGCATGCAGGGCAAATGGGACATCCCCGGCTGGACGGCCAACGGGATCGAGCCCTGGGGCCTCCAGCCCGACCCGATCGCCTGCGCCGGCAACATGTTTTTCCGCGGCAATTTCATCAAGATGTTGGCGCTCTATTCGAAGATTTCCGGCGACGAGAAGTGGGAGAAGCCGTTCCCCATGCGCGGGTTCGGGAACGAGACCTTCATCTGGTCGGCCCACACGATCGCCGAATATACCAGTGGCCAGTGGGCGACCGTGCCCTATGGCCCGCACTGCGAGAACACGAAGGTCTGGCCCTATTGCGTGGCCATCGGCGGGCTTGGCCTGCAGCTCTATGACAACGTCTTCGGCACGGCCAAGCATCAGGTCTATCACGACTGGATGGGCTACGTGAAAAAGAACTTCATGGGCGTGGCCAAGAGCGGCGCGCTCGAATGGTTCACCCATTACTACGATCCCATCCTCGACTACGTGCGGCGCACCCCGCCCGCAGCGGGCATGGCGGCGGCCTGGTGGATGCTGCCGCAGAGCCCCGAATTCGCCGCCTGGATCTACGAGGCGGGCATGATCGACTGCGGCTGGAACGATCCCAAGCGGCCGATCCCCCCGGTCTCGATGGAAGAGCCGCGGCTGTTCTTCTTCGCGCTGATGCTGGCGATCGAACTGGGCGACACGGTCGGCGCCGCGCGGATGCGCGACTATGCCGAGCAGCACTTCGGCCCGGCCTTCTTCGGCGAGGACGGGGACCGGTTCGGCTGGTGGTTCGGGCTCAACGAAAAGTATCCGCGCGGGCAGTGGAGCTCGATGATGATGGTCGCCGAAGTCGGCCAGCGCGGTTCCTGGTCCAAGCTGTTCAACGATACCAACATGATGCGCTTCCACGAGCCGACCGTGGAAGGCCTGGATTTCCCCGCCTTGGCCCTGCGCCAAGCATGGAACGACCTCGAGCACGGCATGCTCTCGATCAGCACGGTGGCGAGCCCGTCGAAGCGCGGCAAGGAGACCAGCTTCACGGTAAGCCGGATCCCCGATCCGTCGCAGGTCGTCATCCGCTGCGATGGCGATCCCTTCGACCAGTGGGAAGTCACCGGCGATCACGAGATCCGCATCCGCACGACGATCGACAAGCACACCTTCCGGATCTTCACCGGCTATTTCAGCGCGGACCAGGGCAAGGCCTTCGAGCGCGACCGGCTGGCCGCCAACAACCAGCGCGCCCGGGTCGCGCTGGCCGGCAAGCCGGTGGACGTGCGGCCGAAGGTGATCCCAATGCCCAGCGCCGAGGTCCTCTCGACCTGCTGCCCGACCTGCGCCCCGACCATCAGGAAGAACTGACCTGACCGGGAACGGCGGGGCCCGCGCGATCGGCGCGGGACCCTGCCGCAAAGGTCGTTTCGAGAGGCTGCCATGGTCGATACGCTGCTCGATACGCTGATCGATGCCTTCATGTCCGTCGGGGTGATTGTCGCCGGGGTCATGCTGCTCGTCGGCGGCCTGCGGATGGTCTGGAGCGATCGGTTCGAACAGGCGCTGGGCAGCGGGCGGCGCGCGGGGCCGCTGATGGGGGCGCTGCTGTCGCTCCCGCCCGGCTGCGTCGGGGTGCTCACCGCCGTGCGGCTCTATGGCAAGGGCCGGGCGAGCTACGGCACCGCGATCGCCGCGCTGACGGCGACCATGGGGGATTCGGCCTGGCTCCTGCTGGCCGCGCAGCCGCTGCTGACCGTCAAGCTCAAGCTGCTGCTCACCGGCTTGGGAGCGCTGCTGGGCTATGCGATCGATGCCTTCGGGATCGATCCGGCCGAGCCGCGGTCAGAGCAGGCTTGCCGGTTGCCGGTGGGGACCGGCGGGGGATGCGCGCATGACCGGCCTGTCGCAGCCGCCTGCGACCGCGGCCCTGCCCGTCGGCCGCTCGGCGCGGTTTTTGCCCGGGTGAAGGCGGGGCTGGTGCGTGGGGCAGACCTGTCCGGCACGGGAGCGCTGGCCGCGCAGTCGGACGATGTCCCGCTGGTTGCCGTGTTCTGGATCCTCGCCATTCTCGGGCTGGCGCTGAGCATCCCGGTCTATTTCCAGGTGCTCGACCCCGAAGCCATGGGCCGGATGTTCGGCCCGGTCGATCTCTACCATGTCGTCGGCGTGGCCGGCTTCGCCGCCAGTTGCGTGGTCTTCCTGCGCTCGCGCAACAAGCTGTGCTGCGAGGAGGTGGCGAGCAACGGCAGACCCAGCCTGCGCGAGGTGCTCGACGCCACCAGCAAGGAGGTGGCCTTCGTCACGGTGTGGAGCGGCATCGCGTTCTCGGCGTGGGAATGGGTGGCCGCGACCTGGTCCTTCGATCCCTCGCACCTGCGCTGGGCCGGGGCGGCGGGTGTCCTCCTCGGGGCGCTCAGCGGGCTGGTTCCGGCCTGCGGGGTCGAGGTGCTGTTTGCCAGCCTGTTCCTCTCGGGCATGATCCCGCTGTCGGCACTTGTTGCCTACCTGATCAGCGAGGACGGCTCAGGTTTCATTCCGCTGGCGGCACTGCGGCCGAGGTCGGCGGTCGTCGCGACGGTGATTACCACGGCTCCCGCCCTGGCGATCGGCTTCGCCTTCCTGCTCTTCGGCTACTGATCGGCGGGGCGCACCGCGGCGTCGATCCGCTGGAAGGTCAGGACGGCCACGCCGTGGCTTGCCGCCAGGCGCAGGACCGCGCCGATCAGCGCGTCGTATTCGGACGGCGCGCCTGCCGCCACGTCGCGCTGGAGCGAGGTCGTTGCCTCGGGCGGGAAGCGGCGGACGAAGCCGATGGTCTGCTCGATGTCGTTGCGCCCAAGCATCGCGCCGCAGGCCTGAGCCACGGTGGTCACCTCTTCCAGCGCGGCGCAGAGCAGCGCTTCTCCGCCATCGGTGGCGCAGACCTGGCCGACCGGAGTGCCGAGCATCATGGCGACACCCGCCGCTCCGGCGGAGAGCATCAGTTTCTCCCAGAGTTCACGCCGGATGTCGGCGGACACTGTGCAGCCGAACCCTGCCTGTTCCAGCAGGCGCGCCGCTGCCGGCGCCTCCCGCCGGCCCGCGGGATTGGCCCCGCCCAAGGCCACCGACGGCGCGACCCCGACGTGCCGTACGCGCTGCCCGTCCATCTCGAAGAAGCCGTGAACCCGCCCCGCGATCACCGCCGCCCCGGGCAGAGCCGCGGCGAGCAGGTCCGGCGCCTCGACGCCGTTCTGCAGCGCGACGGCACGCGCGCCCGGTGCGAGGAGAGGGGCGACGTGGCCCGCCGCCTCGACCAGGCCGGCCATCTTCGTGCAGAAGATCACTGCGTCGACGGGCGCGGTCAGCCCAGCCCAATCGCAGACCGGCACGGCCTTCGCCCGGACGCCGCCCGCGTGTTCCAGTTCAAGCGGATGATCCCGCAACCACGCCAGCCGCGCCCCGCGGGCGATAAGGGTGACATTCCCGCCGGACTCCGCCAGCCCAAGGGCAATCGCGCTCCCCAGTGCGCCGGCTCCGACCACCACGACGTGCATTTCGCCTTACCGCTGCGAGAGGGGAATGGTGCCGGCTGAGGGATTTGAACCCCCGACCTTCGGTTTACAAAACCGCTGCACTACCACTGTGCTAAGCCGGCCCGCCTGAAGGCCAGCCCTTTGCCCTAGCGCGCGCCGAAGGTCCAGCCTTCGGTTTGGGCGACAGTGGCGAGGCCTTCGGGCCGCCACAGTGCCTGGTCATGGGCGGAGCGGCGCAGCCAGGCGGCGGTGAGCAGGGCGTCGCTGGCGTGGTCGTCGATCGGCCCGCTGCCCACGGCGGGCGCGCTGCCGAGGGCGGCGAGGGCCTCGGCGAGGTCCGCGTGGCTGCGCATCTTGGAGCGGCCGGGCGGGCGTCCTGCAGCCATGGCGGCGATGGTCGTGTAGATCTCCACCACGACCGAGCCTTGGGTCGGCAGCGGGTCGACCGGCCAGACCGGAAGGCGGCCCGCCAGCCGGTGCAGCAGCCGCATGCCGGTGAGGCTCGACTTGCCGACCTGCGCCGCGCCGACCAGGTTGAAGTTCGAATAGGGCCGGCAGCCCATGGCCTCCTGCGCCCGCTCCGTCAGGCGGAACCGGCCGCGGCCCCCGCCGAAATGCATGCCCTCGCGCCCGCCATGGCGGCGGAAGTGCTGCGCGGCTTCGGGGTGGTCGACGAGGCTCGATGCGCCGAGGTGCGGGTCCGCCTCGCAGATGCCGTCGACCAGCGCCCATAGGCTGCGCGCATCAGGCGGGCTTTCGCTCCAGCCCGGGAAGAAGCCGCCGCGGTCGGCGAAGGGCAGGGCCATGCCGAGGTCGAGCCCGACCAGGGTATTGTCCGGCAGGTCGTGGAGCAGCCAGTGCAGGACCTCGGGGCGCGACCAGCGATGGCCAGGGCGGACGAGGGCGGGGGCCTCGTCGCCCGCATGGGCCATCGCCACGGCAATGCCCTTGTGCCGCTCGCCCGCGGCGCCGGACCAGTCGATCGCGACGAAGTGGCGGAATCGGGGGGGGTTCATGTGCCGGGTGCGGGCGCGACCATGCAGGCTAGCGAGGGTTCGAGGCCATCGGCGCCAAGCACGCGCGTCTCGCCCCAGGCGCGGTCGCTCTGGCGTCGCTGGGTGACGAAGGCCTGGTCACGCCCGTCGAAGGCCAGCAGCCAATCGCCATTGGGACACCGGGCCTCGATGATCCAGCCGCCCATGATTTCGTGCTCGTAGCGGGCGACGCCGAGGGAGCAGCCGGCGGCGGCAAGGTGCGCACAGGCGTGGTCGAAATCGGCGCGGGACACGGCTAGCCCTGCCGCTCGCGCCGCTTCTTGTCCCACCATTCCAGCCGCTTCAGCACTTCGCGCTCGAAGCCGCGTTCGACGGGCTTGTAGAAGGC
>Ga0068855_100004188_pt1 | contig 17600 bp, 9 predicted proteins | sample KBSCornC52_FD_66592 | JGI IMG/M metagenome (GOLD analysis project Ga0068855, IMG submission 66592) | Corn rhizosphere microbial communities from Kellogg Biological Station, Michigan, USA - KBS Corn C5-2 | ecosystem: Host-associated > Plants > Roots > Rhizosphere > Soil ...
GTCACTTTCCAGCGGGACGTTGTGTTCGGCGCGTGCCAGATAGGCGTCGCGCAAGACAGTACCCAGATGGCGCTGGTCCGCGGTCCAGCTCAATGCAAGACTCTCCGGGAAGGGCTGGCCCATGGGTCCCCTGACCGAGCGGCTAGCGAGGGAATCCCCAACGGGGACGGGCTGCTGTGTGGGGAGCGAATTCGCCACGACTTGGCGCAAGTGCGGCAGAAGACCCAGCTCGCCGCCGCGCGCCACGCCGGGATGGCTGCAGATGACCTGTTCCACGAGCGCTATACCGGAGCGTGGAAAGCCCAGGATGAAGACCGGCTGCGGAACATCCTTGCGGGGCTTCGCGTACGGCATTTTCCCCATGGTTTCCCGCGTGAAGAATGGCTTCCAGCGCCCGAACAACATCTCGACGGCTTCGGGCTTGTATTGCAGCCCTCCAGCGTCAGAGGCGATCTTGCGCTTACCGGCAACGAGGTCCTGCCACGCCTCTTCGTAGCGACCGAGCTGCTCGTGCAATCGGCCCCGCGCGAGCTGGCCCTCGCCGGTGAGCGCCTTGGCGGAGTTGAGAATGGCAAGGGCTTCTTCGTGGCGACCGGATCGTGCCAGATGGTTGGATTGTGGCAGAGTAACATCCTCGGGCGAGGAGGCCGCCTCGGCGCGGTTGATGAGCTCACCGGCTCTTTTGAGGTCTCCGCGTGCCTCACTGACAGCCGCCCACGAGATGAGTGTTTTGGCATCGCCCGGCGCAAGCTCGTGCGCGCGCGCCAGGCAACCCTCGGCTTCTTCCAAACGGCCTTGTCTGCGCAGGTTGTCCGCCAGGTTGATCAGAACCGCCGGCTTCGGCCCGTCGATCTCCAGGGCGCGGCGCAAATGGAACTCGCCTGCCGACAAATCGCCGCTGCCCGACATGAGGGCGCCAAAGTGGTTGTGCGCTTCGGCGTTGTTGGGATTCGCCCGCAAGGCCGTGCGTGCGACCTGTTCGGCATCACCCAGCTTGCCATGGGCAATGAGAAGCTCCAGCAGCGCATTATGCGCCCAGTCCGCGCGCGAGTTGATCCCGATCACGGCGTCCAGCGTGCGGGCCGCTTCTCCCATTTGCCCACGGTGCTTCTGCAGAAGGTAGCGCAGTTCCAGGGCATTGATGTCGCGACCGGCCATCTTGAGCCGCTCCTCGACGGCTTGTTCGGCGGTCTTGAGCTCGCTGCGCGCGAGCGCTTCGCGAGCTCGAAGGACGAGCGGATGTACGGATTCAGGCATGAGCAAAAGCCTCGGAGTGTTCACGAGTGTCCGGCAAAGAGGCGCTATGGTGCCTGCTTCACGCGCGCTTGTTTAGCGCGATTTCAATCGGCGAGAGCTCATCAGGCTCGGCAGTGCGCAACTTGAATCGGCTCAATTGGCTTCCGTGCCTCGCTTTGTGGTGTATCGGAGGTGTTTTTCCGCTGGGCGTGTGCTCGTCAGCGCCGGCATCGGGTCACCGGGCCGCAGCGCAAATGCGTGGCGCCGCTACGATGGCGCGACTCGACATCATTCCTGCTCCGGCCAGGGTTGCGCCTCGACGCGGATCGTTCGTGTTTCGCCCTGACACGTCCGTCGCTATTGCGCGTGGAGACGCAAGTGCTGCGCGAGTTGCTCGTTATCTCGTGGATCTGTTGCACGATACCGCGGGCATCCGCTTACGAATCGTCGAGAGGTCGGATGGTGCGGCGTTGCCCGCCGGAGCAGTCGTACTTCAACTTGGCGAACAGGTGTCCAACGCGCAGGCGCCGAATCCGAGTCCCGAGTCGTACGCCATCGACATCGCGCCCGCCCGTGTCGTCCTGTCGGCGGGCGATTCTCGTGGGCTCTTCTATGCCGCGGTTACGCTTTGGGAGCTGTGCACTGCCACGGGAAATCCTCGATCTGGTTCCATCACCCTACAGGCCGCTCACATCGACGACAGTCCCCGATTGGCCTGGCGTGGACTCATGCTCGATTCGGCACGTCACTTCCAATCCCCGCAATTCATCATGCGCTACATCGATTGGATGGCGCTCCATAAGTTGAATGTGTTGCATTGGCATTTGACGGACGACCAGGGGTGGCGCCTGGAGATCGAGCGTTATCCTCGGCTCACCTCGATCGGTGCGTGGCGTGTACCCGCGGGGCCGGCATCCGCGGCGGACATCGACCCCGCGACGGGGCGGCCAAGACTTTACGGCGGGTTCTATACTCAGGACGAGGTGCGTCGGATCGTGGCTCATGCCGCCGAGCGCAACGTAACAATCATCCCGGAGATCGATATGCCGGGGCACGCCAGTGCGGCGATTGCTGCCTATCCGGAGTTGGGTGTGACCGACCATCCGCCGGTGGCGGTTCCTGCCGACTGGGGTCTGTATCCGAATCTCTACAACGTCGAAGAAAGCACGTTCACTTTCATAGAGAACGTTCTCGACGAGGTCATCACACTCTTTCCGGGAGAGTACGTGCACGTCGGTGGTGATGAAGCCGTAAAGGACCAATGGAAAGCATCGCCGCGCGTGCAGGCGAGGATGCGTGAGCTGCACGTCGCCGACGAGCAGACACTACAAAGTTACTTCGTCGAGCGCATCGAGAAGCACTTGCGCGCCCATGGGCGGCGCCTCATCGGTTGGGATGAGATCCTGGAGGGCGGAATTGCGGAGCGCGCGACTGTGATGTCCTGGCGAGGACTGGAGGGCGCAGTGACCGCCGTTGGCGCGGGGCATGATGCGGTCCTGTCTCCCTGGCCGACACTCTATTTTGACAACCGGCAGGGCGCGGGCAAGGACGAGCCTCCCGGACGCGGTCAAGTCATTTCGTTGCGACAGGTGTATGACTTCGACCCTGTGCCGGGGAGCATTCCAGTCGATCAGCGGCAACGCATCCTGGGACTTCAGGCGAACGTGTGGACCGAGCACATACGAACGGAAGACCGAGTCGCCTACATGACTTTCCCCCGGGCGGCGGCGGTTGCCGAGGTCGGTTGGACGCCCCCGGAACGGCACGATTGGGAGAGTTTCCTGCATCGTCTGCCGTCGCAGTTCGCGCGCTACCGATCTCTCGGCTTGCGCTATTCCGACGACGCTCTGCGCCCCGAGGCAGCCCCTGCAAGCCCATTTGACGTTCACGCCAGCCAGGAACTGAGAACGTGCACCGACAAGCTGGTATTGTCTCTCGAGGACGATGCGCCCATTCAGGGCAACAGAGCCGTGTTCTTGATTGACCTCATGAACCCCTGCTGGATCTTCCCGTCAGCCGATCTCTCTCGAGGGCCTACCTTGCAGGTTGCGGTAGGTCAGGTGCCATTCAACTTTCAGATCGGTAAGGATCGCGACAGCATCCGATTGGCCACGCCACAGAACCCTGAAGGAGAGCTCCAGGTTCACCTGGATGGTTGCGAAGGCCCGCGCATCGCGGTGCTGCCGCTCGCACCAGCTGTGAAAAACGATGCGGTGACGCAACTGCCGCCACTGCGATTGCCGCCGGTTGATGGCCGGCATGACTTGTGTTTCCGCTTTGCCCAGCGCTCGCTCGATCCGCTCTGGGCGTTGGACTGGATTCAACTCCGGGAATAGAGGCGAGGATGATTTTAGTTGCACCCCTGGCAGGTTGGAGCTCCCCGCTCGAGGAGGCGCCCGATGCGGTCTTCGCAGGACGCATGCTGGGTGACGGGTTGGCGATCGATCCGACCGGTAGCACTCTGCATGCTCCTTGTGACGGGGAGTTGATTGCCGTTCCTGCCTCTCGCCATGCGATTACGCTGCGCACGGACGCGGGGGCGGAGATATTGCTCCACGTTGGGATCGACACGGTCGCTCTGGACGGGGAAGGGTTCCAGCTCCATGTGCAACAGGGCCAGCGCGTTCGTGCAGGCGAGCGCCTCATAACCTTCGATCTGGATTTGCTTGCGCGGCGGGCGGTGAGCGTTCTCACGCCGGTGGTCGTTCTGGATGGGAGCGGCTTCAGGATCGCTCGGCGCAGCCAGGATCGGGAGGTGAGTGTTGGCGACTTCCTGATGGAGCTTGCTCCGATTGTCGCGACGGCGCAGCAGCCCGGCGCGGTCATTGATGGTCACGCGGTGAGTCGTCGCGTCACGGTGGTGTTGGAGCATGGGATCCATGCAAGGCCGGCTGCTTTACTCGCAGGTGCGTTGAAAGGGCTGAGTGGAGAGGTGAGCCTGCTTGCGCGCGGGCGCGAAGCGAGTGCTCGCAGCACGGTCGCCTTGATGAAGCTCGGCGTCAAGTCAGGGGATGAGGTTGAGATCCGCGCCGTCGGGCGTGATGCCGCTGCGGCAGTCTCCGCTATAGAGAGCGTGCTGCTGAGCGCGCACGGTGCCCCGCATGCGTCCACCGGAGCTAGCGCCGGCGTTTCAGCCGCGCACGCGGCGGCACAAACCGCCCGTGCTGCCCCCGGAGCTTCGTCCGCTTCTCTTCCAGGCTCCTCTGGCGCCGGCACTCCAGAGCCCGGCGCGGTTACTGCCGGGGGCCGACCTGCGCACCAACCCAACGTCCTCCGCGGGGTCATCGCGAGCCGCGGTCTGGCTGTCGGCCGCACGCTGAAGCTGACCCGATCTGAAATGGTCGTTCCCGAACAAGGCGTTGGAGTCTCCCACGAAAGCGCCGAGCTCGACCGGGCCAGGTCCTTGGTCCGCGATCGATTGCGCCAGACTGCCGCCGCCGGTCCCCAGGCCACTCGCGAAATCATCGGCGCCCATCTCGAGTTGTTGGACGATCCGGAGTTGGTTGGCAGCGCGAGAGTTGCCATCGGCAGCGGGAAGAGCGCCGGTTATGCGTGGCGGCAAGCCATTCGCGCGACCGTAGACGCGCTGGAAGCCCTTCAGGATGCGCGCATGGCCGAACGCGTCGATGACCTCTTCGACCTCGAGTCGCAAGTCCTGAACGCCCTGAGGGGGGTGGCTGTTGCCCCTGTGATGGAGGAAGTGCCCCCGAACACTATTCTAATCACCAAGGAACTATTGCCCTCACAGCTGGTGGCCTTGGACGCCAGTCGCCTGGCTGGCATTTGCATGGCCGCGGGCGGTGCCACCTCGCACGTCGCAATCCTTGCGGCCGCGATGGGCATTCCGGTGCTCGTTGCAATGGGGCCCGACCTTCTTTCGCTCAGTGACGATTCTACTGTTGTGTTGGATGCGGAAACGGGCGTGCTCGCGGTCGACCCGGATCGCGGGCGATTGACGAGCGCGCAGAGCGAGCTGGAGCGGCGTCGCGAGCGACGTGCTGCCGAGCAGGCGGCGGCGCAGCGCGAGGGCCGGACGGCGGACGGTACACGTATAGAAGTGTTTGCGAACATCGGATCGGTAGCCGAGGCAGAGGCGGCTGTCCGCAATGGGGCTGAAGGATGCGGACTATTGCGGACGGAATTCCTCTTTCTGGAGAGGCAGTCGCCGCCCGACGAATCGGAGCAGATCGCGCAATATCAGAAGATTGCGCTCGCGCTCGCTGGCCGGCCCCTTACTGTGCGAACGCTCGATATCGGTGGCGACAAGCCGATTCCCTATCTGCCATTGCCCCATGAGGACAATCCGGCGTTGGGCTTACGGGGCGTGCGCACAAGCTTGTGGCGTCCGGATCTGCTGCGTGCCCAGCTGCGAGCCGTGCTTGCGATCCGACCGGAAGGGCAGGCTCGCATCCTTTTACCCATGATCACGGATGCCGCGGAAATCCGCACCATTCGCAACATCCTGGAGGAGGAGCGGCGCACTTCGGGGCAGGGCAGGGCGATCGAGTTGGGAGTGATGATCGAGACACCGGCTGCTGCCGTGATGTCTGATCGAATTGCGATGGAAGCCGACTTTCTCTCCATCGGCACCAATGACCTGACCCAGTACGCCTTGGCGATGGACCGCGGACATCCCGAGCTTGCTGCAAGGCTGGATGCCCTGCATCCGGCAGTGTTGCGACTCATTGCACGTACGGCGAGCGCGGCAATCTCGCAGGGGCGCATCGTTTCCGTTTGTGGCGGGTTGGCCTCCGATCCGACTGCCGTGCCGATCTTGATCGGGCTCGGAGTGCATGAGCTTTCCATGGTGCCGTCGGTCATTCCGCAGGTGAAGGCATTGATAGCCGGTATTTCCCTCGCAGCCTGTCGTGAGCTGGCACGTGAGGCGCTCGAGCTGGAAACCGCCGAAGCGGTACGGGCGCTGGTGGTGCGAACCGTGACGCCGGCTCGAGGCGAAGTCGCTCCGGAGGTGTCGCCATGAAGAGTGTGCTTGCAAGTCTGCAAAAGATAGGCGGCGCGTTGATGCTGCCCATCGCCGTCCTGCCGATCGCGGGTTTGCTGTTGCGGCTTGGACAACCTGATCTCCTCGACTTGCCTTCCATGGCAGCCGCCGGGTTGGCGATCTTCGACAACCTGGGATTGTTGTTCGCGGTGGGCGTCGCCGTGGGACTGGCCCGCGAGAATCATGGTGCTGCCGGTCTGGCGAGCGTTGTTTGCTATCTGGTGACCACCAAGGGCGCCGAAGTACTCATACACGCGCCACCCGAGACCACCGTAGGCTTCACGGGACAGGCGACCGACCTGGTGATTGCGGCTTACAAGGCTCACGAGCTTGCCAAGTTGAGCGTTCCGGCCGCGATTCTGTCGGGGCTGACCGCAGGCGCGGTGTATAACCGTTTCAGCACCATCAACCTGCCCAGCTATCTGAGCTTCTTTGGCGGCCGCCGCTTCGTGCCCATCGCCTGCGGCTTCATCGGGCTGCTCTATGCAGCCGTGTTCGGAATGGAATGGCAGCATCTCGAAAACGGCATGGATACCTTGAGCCGCTCGGTGCTTCATGCCGGCGACCTCGGACTGTTCGCCTACGGTGTATTGAACCGGGCGTTGATCATCACGGGACTGCATCACATCATCAATAACATCGCCTGGTTCATCCTGGGCGACTACCACGGCGTGACGGGCGACCTAAAGCGCTTCTTTGCAGGTGACCCGACAGCCGGTGTCTTCATGGCAGGGTTCTTTCCCGTCATGATGTTTGGTCTGCCGGCGGCGTGTCTGGCTATGTATCACACCGCCCTTCCGGAGCGCCGTCCGCTCGTGGGTGGTCTGCTGGGCTCGATCGCTCTGACATCACTCCTGACCGGTGTCACCGAGCCCATCGAGTTCAGCTTCATGTTTCTGGCGCCGGTGCTGTACGGCGTGCACGCGGTTCTCACGGGCCTTGCCTTCATTATCATGAATGCCCTCGATGTGAAGCTCGGTTTCGGCTTCTCGGCCGGGCTGTTCGACTATGTATTGAATTTCAACCGTGCCACTCGGCCGCTCTGGTTGTTTCCGGTAGGTGCGCTGTATTTCGGGCTCTACTACGGTCTGTTCCGCTATGCGATCTTGAAACTCGACTTGAAGACCCCCGGGCGGGATGTGGGAGAGGCGAGTGCGCCGACGCAGGTCCCCACTTCGGTGGGCGAGCGTGCTGTGGCCTATATCGCCGCGTTGGGTGGTCCTGCCAACCTCGTGTCAGTCGATGCTTGTACGACGCGTTTGCGCCTGATAGTCGGGAAACAAGAGGTCATCGATCCCGATGCGCTAAAAGCTCTCGGTGCACGAGGTTTTGTACGTCCGTCCGCCACTGCGCTGCAGGTGGTAGTTGGACCCAATGCTGACCAGATTGCCGGGGAGATACGTGAGGCCTTGCGATCGGGCACTCAGGCGGCCGCGCCGGCATCCAGATCAGTGCAGGCGCACTCACCAGTCGTTCCAGCAGCGACCATCGTCCCTTCCCAGCAGTCGGCGCCGGCGCCAGCGCCAGACAGCGTGACAGTTGAAAACCTCCTCAGCGCGCTCGGTGGCCGCAGCAACGTCCGCACTATCGATGTCGCCTCCAGCCGACTGAGGATCGGTGTAGTGAAAGCCGGCGCAATCGACGCGGCGACCATCCGTTCCCTGGGACTGCGTGGAGTTACAGTCTTATCGCCGGAATGCGTTCACGTCATTGTTGGACCTGCGGCAGACGTCACATCTCGAGAGTTACGGCGTCTCCTCGCCTGACTGTTGCGAAAATTTTTTCCATAAAAATCCGTGCGTTTGCCGCTGATGACATAACAGTGGCGGCAAACCGCGACGCTGTGGCGCGTTGACACCGGCGCCGCGCTCCCGCACCCTAACCCTGTCTGCACGAGGCACACAGCAGTGCACGCTTCGGGAGGTCGCAAGCTGAGCGGTCTAAGGAGTTTCCTATGACAGCTTCGGTTGCACGAATGGATGACCATTGGGGTGACTTGCGCCGTTTCCCGGCGCCCCCGCGCACACGGTTCCGCGGCATTCGACCGCATCATGGCTACCCATGACCGTGGCTGATTTCCAGTTTTTTTCCCGCACTCGGGCTAACACAAGCGAGCATTGAAATGTCCATGACGAGTCTGTTGGCGTTTACGCCTTGGCCGCCGTTATCGGCTCTTATATTGCTGGTATTGCTCGTGACCGCTCTGTATCTGGCGCGCGGCACGGCTCATCAGGCTATCCACGCGCTCGCAGTCGCGCTATCCCGGGGATTCAGGCTCGCCTCACGGGCGGTGGCCCGCGCGGAGACGAGACTTGCCGCCCGTAACAGGGATGTGCTGTTGGCTGCCGGAAGGGAGGCGAAGGAAAGGATCGTCGAGCGCGAGTTCGTGCGCGTCGGCGATACCGTCCGCAAGGACTTGGCCAGCTATCCGGACATGCATCGGCGCTTGAGTGAAGCGATTGTGCGGATCGAGGAGGACCAGGAGAAGGCTGTCGAAGTGCCGCCGGATGCGCCGGGCTGGGCTCAGGCGGTGCAGGTGGTGGCCAAACTGGACACGAAGAGCTCCGGTGTGGATATTCTTTCTGACATCCACAAGTCCATGGTCAAGGCCCATGAGGAGGCCATGGAGGATTATCGGAAGGCCAGCGCTGAGCGGCACGCGCTGCTGCGCCGGATGATGCCGGATTGGCGCCTCATCCAGGACACCTTGGGACGGGTCAACAAGAGTGTCGAGAGTGTTCTGGAACGGGGCGGCACCATTGACCGTCATATGGAGGAGTACGATGCGATCGTGCGGGGTGAGGACCGCGCGGTGACCGTGTTGTCCTCCTCGTCCATCGTGTACTTCTTCGTCGCCGCGCTGGTTTTGGCGGTTGCAACCGCTGGCGCTGCTGTCAACTTCACGCTGATCGCGCGTCCGATGGCCGAGATGGTTGGTGGCACGAGCTTCATTGGTGCTTTCCGCACAGCCGACATTGCTGCCCTCGTGATCATCATGGTCGAGATCTCCATGGGACTGTTTCTCATGGAATCCTTGCGCATTACGCGGTTGTTCCCGGTGATTGCTGCACTGTCTGACAAAATGCGCGTGCGGATGATCTTCATCACATTCGCCATCTTGTTGTTGATGGCGAGTATCGAGGCGGGTTTGGCGTATATGCGCGAGGTGTTGCTCCAGGACGAGCTCGCAACCAGCGCGCTCCTGCGCGGTGACGCGGCGTCGCCCGTCAACGGACATCTGTGGATCACCACGGCCGCACAGATGGGCATGGGGTTCATTCTGCCGTTCGCGTTGACGTTTGTGGCCATTCCACTGGAGACATTTGTACATTCGCTGCGCACTGTGATGGGACTGCTGGCGATCGGTGTGCTGCGCCTGTTTGCATTGGTCTTCCGTATACTGGCCAGCGGGGCGCGCCACATGGGTACCCTGCTGCAGCAGCTGTACGATTTCCTGTTGTTCGTACCGCTGTGGATCGAGACCCGCATGGCCGCAGCCGCTGCCCAGGAAGCCGCGGAAGAGGCTGCCGAGCAGGCCGCCGAACAACATGGGCGCGTTGAAGCGCCGGCGTGGCAGCAGCAAGGGGCACAATCGTGAGACGAGCACTGATGATGGTTGCGACGGCGCTCGCGCTGGGCGCTTGCGGGCAGCCCGCAGGGCCGCGCAATACCGGCGTATATCTGCTGATCGACACCTCGGGTACTTACAACAGGCAGGTCAGCAAGGCAGAGCAGATCATTCTGTTTGCGCTTTCGCGTCTGCAGCCGGCGGACTCGATCGCGGTTGCCCGCATCGACACGGGTAGCTTTTCGGAGAAGAACATCATTGCCAAGGCCACTTTTGATGAGCGTCCGAGCACCGCGAATCAGCAGAAACGCGCCTTCGCCAGCCGCATCGAGAAGTTCATCGATCAGTCCACGCCTGCGCCTTATACGGATATCACGGGAGGCCTGTTGCAGGCGATCGAGTTTCTCAAGGAGAAGGATCCCGGCCACAAGGAGATCCTCATTTTTTCCGATATGAAAGAGGAGCTCGCCAAGGGTTACGTTCGCGATGACCTGCCGTTGGACTTCAAGGGTTTCGACGTTGTGGCGCTGAACGTGACCAAGCTGCGCTCGGATAACTTCGATCCGCGCGAGTACCTCACCCGACTGGATACCTGGAAGTCGAAAGTAGAGAAGGGCGGCGGGCGCTGGCGGGTGATCAACGATCTCGATCGTCTCGACGGACTGCTGTAAAAGGCTTCTGGATCCTGTCCCGATCTCTCGGATCCTGATCATCAGAAGGCAGTCCTACTGACTGTTCATTCAAAGACGATCAGTCGGTATTTTTCCGTAATGCCCTAGCGTCCAATCGACGTTGTGCGCAATAACAACGCAGAAATTGCACGCACAATCGTTGCATTACCGGGAGGTACCGTTAGACTTCAGGAACGCGCTGTTATCCAGGGAGCCGTTTGGCGCTTGGCGGCGCGCGCGGGATTCACCTGATTGCTCCGCTTCCCATAATCTGAATCAGTCTCCGGCGCAAGCCGGCAGCATTGACGCCTGGGGTAGAGCTGTATCGGAAGCGGACAGGTGGACGGCGCGTTAGATCGCTCGTCAAAGGGCATGCGCAAGGGGGAAAAGATTTTGAACAAACGCGACACGCGCGCCTGAGGGATTTCGAAAGTCCTGATGAGTGCTTCCTATTTCCTTTCCCCTCATGTCCACGTATGTGTCGCGGGCAAGCAGGTTGTACTGCTGGACCTCGAGCGCGACAAATACCTCTCTCTTGCGCATCCGCATCCTGTTGGACGTTGGGTTAGAGGCTGGCCCGGTCCATACGACGGCGCTCCGATGGATCCCACGCTCGATTCCGCCGGGCCGGAGAATGGTCTACTGGCGAAGATGCTTTCTCAGGGTCTGTTGGTGGCCGATCCCATCAAAGGCAAGGAAGCCGCGCCCGTCGTTGCACCGCAGCCCAGAGATGCGCTGGTTGAATACGACTTCGACGTGCGCCCACGTACGACCCGCGGGCAGCTGTGGAGTTTGCTCAGGGCTCATGCAGCGGCCAGGTGGTCCTTAGGGCACCGGCCCATCAAAGCTGTCGTAGAAAAAGCCCGGCAGCGCAAGCACCGGGCCCAGTCCGGCGCAAGCGTCGACCTCAGCGCAATGAGACCTCTGGTTACCGCGTTTCTTTATTTGCGGCCGTGGTTTTACACGGCTCGCAATGCTTGCCTGCTCGATTCTCTGACCCTGATCAACTTTTTGGCGCGCTATGGATTCTTTCCGGAATGGGTTTTTGGTGTAAAAACGGATCCTTTCTATGCGCACTGCTGGGTGCAAGAGGGAGACTGCGTTTGCAACGATACGCCCGACTACGTGCGCGGCTTTTCGCCCATTTTGGTCGTTTAACGAACGTAAAAGAGCACGGCGTTGTTCCGTTATCTGGCATTTGTATGGCACGATGAAGACGCCGCTGCACGGGAGACCGCGCGACGTCTAATCGACCGGCATTCTTCACATGTGTCTGAGTGGCAGGTGGCGCTCAGCGGAAAGGGACTTTTCGTGGGGTACGCCGGCGCTCGAGTCGGATCCAGTGAGTCGCATTGCCTTGGCTCTGGCGCCGGCGTCGTGCTGGGCAAGCTTTTTGAGCGCTCGGCCAATAGCCCGTCGGTCTCGGCACCGCTAGTCCTGGATGATTCGCGGGCCCGCCCGATTTTCGAGTCGCGGGGCCGACATCTCATAGATCGCTACTGGGGGCGCTACGTAGCCTTTCTTCAGGATGCCGACGGGACTACCCGGGTCCTGCGCGATCCCTCCGCCGGCTTGCCGTGCCTCACTATCCGTTTCGGCGGCGTGCGAATTTTCTTCTCTGCAATGCGCGCGATCGAGCACCTCGATCTCGGCTCGTTCGACGTCAACTGGGAGTACCTTGCGGCTTGGGTTTGCATGATGAAAGGCCCAACCCATGCGACCGCGTTACGGGAGGTCTCCCAGGTCCTTGGTGGCGAGTGTCTCGAGATCCACGATGACCAGTCGATCAGCACCTTCTATTGGGATCCGCTGAAGATCGCGAATACGGACCCCATCCACGACCCGGCGGAGGCCGCCCGTGTCCTGCGCGACACTGTCCTGGATGCCGTGCGGGCTTGGGCGTCCTGCTATGCCGGCATCACGCTCGCGCTCTCGGGTGGTCTCGACTCCTCCATAGTCTATGCGTCCCTTCGCGACACTTCCGCCAAGGCCAAGCTCACCTGTTTCCACCATTATCCGATCGGCTCAGACCTCGACGAACGCCATTTCGCTCGCCTCGTCGCCGCCTCCGGCGGCAGTGAGCTCATCGAGCGTCCCCGTATTCCGGCGGTAAGCCTCGAGCCTCTCCTCGGCGTCGAAGCCTCCCACTCGCCCTCCGATTACTTGTACTACCTCGAGCACAGCCGTCTGGATGCTCATTTTGCTGCGGAGCACAACGCGACGGCGGTGTTCAGCGGGTGGGGTGGGGATCAGGTGTTCTACCAGTCCCGCCTGTTTCTCGCGGCTGGCGATTACCTCCATCACAAAGGGCTTCGGCCCGAGTTGCTGAGGATTGCGTTCGATTCGGCCCACATGGACCGGCTTTCTGTTTGGCACGTGTTGAGGGAAGCGTTTGCGGAGCACATTCAGAAGCGTCGGTGGAATCCTCACAGCGAAGTGGCGACGTATATGACCCTCATTCGCCCTGAGGTCCTCAACGATGCGTACGCAAGCGGCAGCTATTTGCATCCTGCGCTGAAGGATCGTCGTGATACACCCAGCGGCAAGCTGGTGCACGCGCTGCAAATCCTCGCCCCTTGGGAATTCTACGATCCACTGGGGAGCGAGGATGATCCAGAGCAGGTTGCTCCGCTGTACTCGCAGCCGGTACTCGATCTATGTCTGCGTATCCCGGTCCACCTGCTCACCATGGGTGGTTGGGATCGTGCCGTCGCTCGGCGAGCGTTCTATAGTGACCTGCCCCGAGAGATCGTAAACCGAAGAAACAAGGGGGGCATCGAGCAGCATATCTGGACCCTTTTCGAGCACAACAAGCGCTTCCTGCGCGAGTTGCTTCTCGATGGGGGGTTGGTCGAGGCGGGCATCGTCGATCGCAAGAGACTCACGACAGCGCTGTCTGGAAAGCCGACCAAGATCCAGCAAAGCACGGTAGAGCTACTTCATTTCATCGCAGCGGAAGCGTGGTTGCGACGCTGGCGCAGTCAAGGCTGGCGCGCCGCAGCCTGAACCCAAGGAGCCATGCTAGCGACAGTACGTGGCAGTTTGACGAGAAGGACCTCCCTCCCAGCGGCGGTTGTTCAGACGTACCTCTCGTTCGTGCGATTGCACAAGTGGCACACTGGCCATGGTGGCATGGATCATGGACAGCCGAGTCATTGACAATCGTAAGGAGACGGGCGGATTGCCGCGGGCACTCCGTCGGTGCCTGTTACGCCTGGTGCTGCTCGCCACCATGGCCGGCATTTCCATCGCCTGGGCAGCCGATCCGCGGGTGACTTTCGACCTGCGCGGTGACGAGTTTCCCAAAGCCATTCTCGAGTTCTCTCATCAGTCCAAACTCGAGGTTCTCTTTCTCGCTGACGATAGCCTCTACAAGATCCACACCCAGCCGGTCGCTGGGGAGCTCGAGCCAAGGGACGCGCTCGAGCGCATGTTGAAAGGCACTGGCCTCAGTTTCTATTTCCATACCGAACACTCGATTGTTATCAAACAGCCACAGCAGGCGAGTGTGCCTCCGGCTCCGGCGGTGCACGCCACGCCGAAACCCGCCGAGCCGTCAGTTCGACATCTGGCACTTGCGGAATCCCCCGTTGCATCGGATGTCACGCCCGAGGTGCTGGTTACAGGGAGCCTGATCCACACTGCCATGGATGTGCGGGCACCCATCATTTACCTGACACAGAAAGACTTCACACGGGCTCCCTTCTCGACCGTCCAGGACGTTCTGTATCAACTTCCCATCAACTCCTTGAATGCGCCGCGCGAGGACCTGGGACTCAACAATAATTACAATTTTGGATCGGGCCTCAATCTGCGCGGTCTCGGGGTGGCTGCCACTCTCGTACTCGTCAACGGTCACCGGCAGCCATTTTCCGGTCTGAACGGCGATTTTGTCGATGTATCAAACATCCCGCTCGCAGCCGTCCAGCGCATCGAGATAGTGCCGGACGGTGCCTCGGCCGCTTATGGGTCGGATGCCATCGCCGGTGTCGTGAATATCATCATGAAGGATGACTTTGAGGGCGCCGAGACCCAGCTGAGATATGGAGGAGCCCCCGGAGGACGCGATGACATCACGGCGTCCCAGTTGCTCGGAATGCATTGGGACACTGGCAGGGCGATGTTGGTATACCAATATCAAGATGCCACGACACTCGCGGCTTCTGCGCGAGGGTACGCTGCCAACGCAGACAAGCGGCCTTATGGTGGCGCCGATTATCGGAGCTACTTCGCTGATCCCGGCAATATTCTCGACCCGGATACGTTAACGCCGACCGCCGGGATTCCAGCATCTTTGAATGGCGCGCCGCTCAGCGCCTCCGCGTTGTCTTCGACTATCAATCTCGAGAACCAGCTCCAGCGCTACCAGATGTTTCCGCAGCGGACGTCGCATAGCGCCTATGCGACCGCCTCGCAAAGGATCGGAGGAGGCGTCGAGCTCTTCATAGAGGGACGTTTCACAAAACGAAGCACCTATGTGGAGCATTATCCCGCGACTGAGACCGTCTACGTACCTGCGGCCAACCCATTCAATCCGTTTGGAACCGAAACACCCGTAGCCTACAGCTTTTCGAAAGCCTTGGGTCCGGTTACCTTTGGTGCGGATACCGAAAATTACATGGGCACGGCTGGCGCCCGGTTTGCTTTCGGGTCTGATTGGCAAGCAACGCTGTCTGAGTCCTACGGTCGTGAAATCCTGTTTGATAGTGAATACAATCAAATCAATGTTGATGCGTTGGATGCCGCGCTCGCAGACATCAAGCCCGAGACAGCATTCAATGCATTTGGCGGAACTACAAATTCCGCTACCCTCGCGCGCATTCAGCTCCACGACATTTTGCGCGCTACCTCAGCAGTTGAAACGACGAGTCTGGTCGCCGATGGCCCACTGCACAATTTGCCTGCCGGTCCCCTCAAGTTGGCAGTAGGCTTGGAGCGTAGAGAGGAGAGTCTAGATCACGGTATTGAGAGTGTGTTCGATCCTGCTCCGATGACCGGCTACAGCCGACATATCCGCTCTGCCTTCGCGGAGCTGCTAGTGCCCCTAGTCGGTGACCCGACGAGTCCCCACGCTACTCCGCGTCTGGAGCTCAATTTAGCCGGACGTTACGACGACTACAGCGACTTCGGGCATACTTTCAACCCGGAGTTGCGTCTGAAGTGGACTCCGGTTGAATGGTTTAAGGGCCGAGCGAGTTGGGGACGTTCTTATCGTGCTCCCAAACTGACTGACCTGTACGACGCATCCTTCAACGTATCGGCTGAAATCCTGCTGAAAGATCCGAAATCATCGGCGGGTAAGTCGAGAGTACTCGTAGTTGAAGGTGACAATCCAAGCCTCAGGCAGGAAACGGCAACGACATGGACGGCGGGTTTGGACATAGTGCCGACAGTGGACCCTGGGCTAAAGTTTTCCCTGACCTACTTTGCGATCGACTATCAGGGCCAGATAGCTGTCCCGGCAGCCTCCGATCCCTTCGATATTCTGGTGAATGAAAGCGAGTGGTCCGCATTCATCCAACGCAATCCAACGCAAGCCCAGATTGCTACAGTTTGTAACCGCCCCGATTTTCTTGGATCGCGTTCGCAGTGCTTGGCTAGCTCGCCCGGGGCAATCATAGACCACCGACTGGCCAACCTTGCGTCGACTAATGTGTCGGGCTTGGACGTTGATCTGGTCCAGATGCTCGACACTGATGCAGGCCGCTTCAACTTAGGCTTGAAAGGGAGTTACCTATTCCATTTCGATCAAGGAGCAGCGGCTACTGTGTCGAGCGTGGATATCCTCGATACTCTGTATAACCCACTCAAGTTGCGCTTCCGCGCTAACGCAGGATGGAATCAGTATCGGGAGGAGGGTAGCGGGTTAGGTGTTGACGTGGCAGTCAATTTCACCAACGGTTACAGAAACCCCGGGAGTACGCCCGAGCGCCGTATCGATTCATTGGCCACTGTGGATTTGCAACTCCGCTATGGTATAGCGCGAAATGCTGGCCCGTTGAGTGACATGGAATTGTCGCTGAACGCGGTAAATGTATTCAATCAGAGCCCGCCGTTTGCCGACGCGATGTTCGGTTACGATCTCAACAATTTCCAAGCCCTGGGACGCGTTCTCAGCTTGACTTTACGCAAACGGTGGTAGCCCCAAGTAGGCGCGACGTGCTAGCCAAACGCTAGCACGTCGCGCCATTACTCGACCGCCAATCGTCAACCGCCGCGGTAACCCCCGCCGTTGTCGGCGCTGGGACCGATGAAGCCGCTCTTCGTTTCCGTCACCGCACCCACCTCGACGAGCTCCTCACCCTCATGAACGACTTCCGTGTCTTCTTCTAGCTTAACCAACTCGCTCGGAATCGCGTTCATGCTACCTTTCCTCCACAGGCACGTGTTGGCCATATATAACTTGTTACTTTGACACACAAAGCAGGTTGTCGCACAACGCAGACAACTATGCGCCGGCTACCGGTGGTTACAATTCGCCGTAGTCTTATCGCACTCGCACATTATCCTACTAATTGTGCGGAGCACAATAACCCAATCTCTGGCTCGCGGGCGCGTAATTCGTTGCTTGATGTAGGTAAAGATTGCAGCGGTCTGTCGACCCAACCGGCGCCACCTCGAGCGACACCGCCCAGCGGTTAAAGATGTAGGGAAATCCCCACACGACGCTGGATCACCAGAAAATTCTCTCCTCCGTTCCGTGCCTGCGTCGGCGCCATGTCGGGGTCCGTACCGGCGCTCTCGCATCAGCGTCCAGGCTTGCGTCAGCACTCGCGTCGAGCTCTGTTTGGCGCTCCCGTACGGCGTCCGCGCGTGGCTTGCTTCGGCGCTCGTGTCACGGTCCGTATGGGCGCGCGGCGTGTCCACGTCAGCGCCTGGGCCTGCATCGTCGCGCCCGCCTGAATCCGTATAGGCGCTCCGGTGTCGGCGTCAGCGTCGACGGCCCCTGCGTCGTCGCGCGCGCCTGGATCCGTATAGGCGCTCCGGTGTCGGCGTCAGCGTCGACGGCTCCTGCGTCGTCGCGCGCGCCTGGATCCGTATAGGCGCTCCGGTGTCGGCGTCAGCGTCGACGGCTCCTGCGTCGTCGCGCGCGCCTGGATCCGTATAGGCGCTCCGGTGTCGG
>Ga0068855_100004194_pt1 | contig 17584 bp, 15 predicted proteins | sample KBSCornC52_FD_66592 | JGI IMG/M metagenome (GOLD analysis project Ga0068855, IMG submission 66592) | Corn rhizosphere microbial communities from Kellogg Biological Station, Michigan, USA - KBS Corn C5-2 | ecosystem: Host-associated > Plants > Roots > Rhizosphere > Soil ...
GAAGGCGGTTCTTCGGACAGACCGTGAGGTGCCGTCCGAAATGTGTAAGAGAGACATAATGACTGAGGCGTTGGCTCGAACTCACGCCGGCTGCAGAGAATCAGCCGTGACTGCCGGGAACGCGCCAAGGACGTATACGTTTGACGAGTATCTGGCGGTGGAGCGCGCAGCGGAGTTTAGGCATGAGCTAGTCGATGGCGTGATTCGTGAGCGGGCGAGGAGTAACCTGGCGCACAACCTCATCGTTGGCAATCTTGCGGGCGAAGGGTCGCGACAACTGAAGGGCCGCCCGGAACAGGTCTTCGCCGTCGACATGCGGGTGAAGGTGGAGGCGACCGGGCGGGTTGCCTATCCGGATGTCGTAATCGTCTGCGGCGATCCCCGATTTGCAGACGGCGTAAAGGACACGCTGCTGAATCCGCTGGTGTTGATCGAAGTGTTGTCACCGTCGACCGAGGCGGACGACCGGGGCGAGAGGTTTGCGCACTACCGCCGAATCGATTCCCTGGCCGAGTATGTGCTGGTGTCGCAGGACCGGGCTCGTGTCGAGCACTACCGAAGGCAGGGCGAGCAGTGGCTGTTGACGGAGTACAGCGGAGTCGATTCCGCGCTGGAGCTGCCGACCGTCGATTGCAGGATACCGCTCCAGGAGATCTACGACAAAGTCGAATTCGGAACGGGCGCTCCGTCCGAGATCGCGAACGCCGACGGGCCTACCACGGGCTGATGCGCCGCGGGCATAGACCGTCCGCGTGGTGTACAATACCTGCGGCATGAGCCTCACCCTTCCCGACAATCTCCAGACACCCGATACACCTTACCGGGTCAATAGCGCTTACTCGCCGGCCGAGGCGCGCGAGTACTGCGCCCGGCTTGCGAAATCGCACTACGAGAACTTCCTGGTCGCCTCGCTCTTCGTGCCGAAGGCGCTGAAGCAGCACTTCTACCACGTCTACGCCTACTGCCGCATATCGGACGACCTGGGCGATGAATCCGGCGGTCCGGAGAACGCGCTGCCGCTCCTCGACTGGTGGGGGGAGGAGCTGGACGCCTGCTACGCGGGGAGGCCGAAACACCCGGTCTTCGTGGCGCTGGCGGAGACGAACGCGCAATTCAGTATTCCGAAGCAGCCCTACGCGGACCTCCTCCGCGCGTTTCGACAGGACCAGACGACGCCCCGCTATCAGACGTACGAGGAGCTGCTGGGGTATTGCAGGTACTCGGCGGACCCGGTTGGCAGGCTGGTGCTCTACCTCTGCGGGTACTCCGACGCCGAGCGGCAGGCTCTCTCCGACCGGACCTGCACGGCGCTCCAGCTCGCGAACTTTTGGCAGGACGTGGCGCGCGACTACGATATTGGCCGGATATACATCCCGCTGGAAGACATGCGGAGGTTCGGGGTGAGCGAGGAAGACATCGCGAACCGGCGATTCACGGCCGCGTTCGGCGAGCTGCTGAAGTTCGAGTGCGACCGGACGAAGGCGCTCTTCGCGGAGGGGATGAAGCTCTGCGGGATGGTCGACCGGCGGGTGCGGCTCGACATCGAGATGTTCAGCAGGGGAGGGCAGGAGATCATCCGCCGAATCGAATCGCAGGGATACGACGTGCTGACGTCCCGCCCGGAAATACCGAAGAAGCGGCAGCTTGCCATGCTCGCGGGCAGGCTGGTCGCGGGGGTGGTGGGCAGATAATGTCCATTTCGCTCGAAGAATCTTACGCGCACTGCGCCCACGTCGCGAGGACGCAGGCGAAGAACTTTTACTACTCGTTCACAGTGCTGCCGCCCGAGAAGAAGGCCGCGATGTGCGCGATCTACGCGTTCATGCGGTACAGCGACGACATTTCGGACGACGCGGCGCTGAATGCGACGAAGCACGACCTGCTGCCGCGATGGCGTGACGCGCTGGACCGCGCGTTCGAGGGAGATTACGGCGAGAGCCGCATCCTGCCCGCCTTCCACGACGTGGTCCGGCGGTACGCGATTCCGAAGCGGTTCTTCCACGAGCTTATCGACGGCGCGGAGATGGACCTGTTGAAGACGCGCTACGAGACGTTCGAGGAGCTCTACCAATACTGCTACCGGGTTGCGAGCACCGTCGGGTTCGTCTGCATTCACGTGTGGGGATTCGAAGGCGGGGAGAGTGCGTACGTGCCCTCGGAGGCGTGCGGAATCGCGTTCCAGCTCACGAACATTCTGCGAGACGTGAAAGAGGACGCCGACCGCGGTCGAATCTACCTGCCGCTGGAGGACCTGCGGCGATTCGGGGTTACCGAGGATGAGCTGCTTCGGGGCGAGGTGGGCGACGGGTTCCACGCGCTTATGCAGTTTGAAGTCGCCCGCGCCCGCGAATACTATCAAAAGGCGCTGCCGCTGACGCCGCTCATCCACGAAGCCAGCCGTCCGACGTTCGTCATCATGTTCCGGATCTACCGTGGTCTGCTGGAGCGGATCGAGAAGCAGGACTACAACGTGTTCGCCTCCCGCGCCCGCCTCTCCACCGCGCGAAAGGCTGGCATCGTCGCCAAAGCCTGGCTCGGCAGCCGTCTCCCCGGTGGGGCGGGCCTGCTGAGAGTGTAGTTCACCACCCGCTTCGCTAGAGGCACAGAGGCGGGGAGAACGGCAACGTCAACGACTTTTTGACCGCGAAACATGCGAAAAGACGCGAAAGCGGATCTCTGATCTCCCACCGTTCTCCGTGTCCTCCGTGGTTCGCCTGCATTTGACGTTCTCTGTGCCTCTGTGTCTCTGGCGAAGCGGGTGGTTGATTGCCCAGGTCGGTTGTGGTGATAGGCGGAGGGGTGGCGGGGATCGCGGCGTCGACGGCGCTGGCGGACGCCGGATTCCGCGTGGAGCTTATCGAGAAGCGTCCGCTGCTGGGCGGAAGGGCCTCGTCGTTCGTCGATTCGCAGACGGGCCGGCGGCTGGACGAGTGCCAGCACGGGACGATGCGCTGCTGCACGAATCTGGCGGACCTGCTGGAGCGGCTGGGCAGTCACGACAAGGTTGACTACCACGACACAATTCACTTCCTCGATTCGGGGGGCAGGCGGTCCGTAATCAGGGGCTGCGGACTTCCGGCTCCGTTCCACACCTCGCTCTCCTTTCTCACGTTTCGCTCTCTGGGTTTAAGGGACAAGCTGGCGATTGCGCGCGGCATGCTGGCGATGCTGCGCAGCAGGCCGACGGAGAAGGACGACGCCGTTTCAATCGAGACGTGGTTTCGGGCGATGGGGCAGACCGACCGGTCGGTTAAGCGTTTCTGGGAGCCGGTGCTGGTGAGCGCGTGCAACGATTCGCTGGACCGAATCTCCTGCACGCATGCGTTCAAGATATTCGTGGACGGGTTCCTGAAGAGCGCACATGCCTTTGAGTTCGGCGTGCCGAGGGTGCCGCTGGCGTCACTGTATACCGAGCCGGCCCTGGCCTACCTTCAGAAGCGCGGGGCGTGTGTGCGCGTGAAGACGACGGTTGACGCGATCGCGTTTGAGGGAGACGCGATCACGGGGCTGACGCTGCAGGGCGGCGAGAGCGTTGCGGCGGACTACTACGTGAGCGCGCTGCAGTGCGACCTGCTGTTGAAGCTGCTGCCGGAGGAGGTCGCGAACCTCGGTTACTTTGCGCCGTTGAACGGGATTGAGCTGGCGCCCATCATTGGGGTGCACCTCTGGTTCGACCGGGAGATCGACTGCCCCGCCGCCCTCTCGCTGCTGGACCGGGAGAGCGATTGGATCTTCAACAAGACGAAGAACTTCGGGCTCGATCCGTCGGAGGGAACGTACCTGAGCGTGGTTATCAGCGCGCCGGGTCCGCTTGCCGAGTGGCCACGCGAGAAAGTGATCGAGCACGTTCTGGGGGATGTGAAGCAGTGTCTGCCGGATGTGAGGAGCGCGAATCTGACGCGGTCGCTGATGGTGAAGTGGCCGAAGGCGACGTTCTCGCCGAGGCCGGGCCTGGAGGCTCTCCGGCCGGACCAGCGGAGCCCTGTCCGCAACCTGTTTGTCGCGGGCGAGTGGACACGGACGGGCTGGCCCTCCACGATGGAGAGCGCCGCGCGGTCGGGATACCGCGCGGCGGAGTATGTCTGCGAGGCGGAGGGTACGACGCGGTCGTTTGTCGCGCCGGACCTCCGGCCTGGGCTGCTCGCGCGAATGCTTGCCCGTCGCTGACGGTGGGGCTGCCTGTCTATGCGACCTGGCGCATGTCCACGAGTGCCAGGGGATGGTCGTCCGCAAGGATCTCGGTCAGCTCGGCGGCGTGCGTAACCCGGTTGCGGCCGCGCGATTTGGACATATAGAGCGCGCGATCGGCGGCCTCTACCAGCTCGGCCGTGCAATCGATCTCCGTCTCCGTGGTCGAGATGCCGACGCTGACCGTGACGGGCCGCTTCTCCCACGGAATCCCCTCGATCATCCGCCGCATCCGCTCGGCGGCTTCCGCAGCGCCCGCTGCGTCGGTTTCCGGCAGGATGACCACGAACTCCTCCCCGCCGTAGCGAGCAACCGTATCGGTCGCTCTGGCGCAGGACTGGAGCGCCGACGCGACGCGCTTCAGGACTACGTCGCCGGCCGGATGGCCGAACGTGTCGTTGTACTGCTTGAAGGAGTCGACGTCGATCATCACGATGGAGAGTGGACGGTCATAACGCACGGCGCGCTGGAACTCCAGGGCGAGCCACTCCTGGAAGGCGCGGTGATTCTGGACGCCGGTGAGGCCGTCGGTGGTTGCAAGCGCCCGCAGGCGCGCATTCGCCTCCTCCAACTGGCGGCTGTAGCTCTCGACGAGGCGGACCTGATCCTGGAGCTCGCCCTCCACGCGCTTTCGCGCCGAGATGTCGCGGAGAATCGTGGATACGAAGGCAACGCTGCCCGTCCGATTGCGGTGGGCAATGGCGACCTGCGAGACCGGCACCTGGCGGCCATCCTGCGCGCGAATCGTCTTCTCCGACCGGTACACGCCCCGCTCCAGCCCGATCGGGAACACGTCCTCCGGGATCGCAGTGACGTCATCGGGAACCGTCTGACGATCCGGGTGCGTCAGGGCGTCGGTGGGCTGGCCCATGCCGAAGAGCTCTCGGCCCGCCCGATTGAAGTAGCATGTCCCGCGATCATCCTGGATGCCCACCACGTCCGGAGTAGCCTCCAGAAGGGCCAGCAGCCGATCCTGCGTCTCGAGGGCGCGTCGGGATTCGGAGACATCGCGCATGTGGATCGATACTCCATAGGGCGAGGGGCTGACCTCGACGGCGAGCCATACGCCGGAATCCGCGTCGAAGCAATCGAAGTCTTGTGGTGAGCGGGCTCGCAGTACCTCCGCGCAGCGGCGCGCGACCTGCTCTACAATCTCGCGTGGAAGGGTGACGGCGAGCGAACGGCCGATGATTCTCGCCGCGTCCTTTGCCAGCAGCTTCGCCGCCTGGCCGTTGGCCCAGGTGATGCGGAGGTGGTCATCGACCGACAGGAACGCGCTTGGCAGCGTGTCCATTATATTGGCGAGGCGGGTCCGGGCCTCCGCGTCCGCCGTTTCCCGCTCGCGACGCAGCGCAACCTCTCTCAGGAGCGCGACGCTGAGCGCGCCGATCATGGCGATAACGCAGATTGCGCTGGCGAAGAGGACCGTGGCGTTGAATCGGAGCGCCTTCCGCTCCCAATTGGCGGCGGCGGCGCGCAGATAGTCCGTATCGTCCGCCTCACGAACATCGATGAGCCGTTGAATCGCGGGCAGATCGATTGCTCCGAGATCGGGCAGCCTATACCGTCCATCGTCCCTCGATGCAGGCACTGTGGCTGCGGCGAGCTGGTCATGGCGGTTGAGGGCAGCGACAACGTCCGCCAGCGCACTGGCTTTGATGCGGAGGAGCCGCTGGTCGGTGGTAAGGCGGTCGGCCTGGTCGGCCAGCTCGGCGCGGGAGAGGGCGGCTCGGGCCTGCTGGAGATATGCGAATTCTTCCCGGAAGCGAGCCGCGACGCCGCTCATCGAGGCGGCGCTGGGGGCGTTCTGGAGGATGGCCCAGCTTACGAGCAGGACAAGAGTTACGGCGAGGCAGAACGTGAAGAGTGTCTTTCGCTCGATCGAATGCAGCATGATCGAAATCCTTACATCCGGCACAACGTGAACTTGCGCACTGCGTGCCTAACGTGGGCGTCCGGCCGTCGATGGGCCGTTCCGCGGTGATGACGCGGCAGATATATGGGCTGCCGGTATTTATATCGGGTGGCCCTGCGAAAATCTTAAGTGAATCTTAAGATCGTGCGATCAGGCAATTGGCCGTGAGAGCGAACCGGGTGTGAATCACGTGCGTTTGGCGAGGGAGATCGAGGCAGGATGGAGTCGCTGACAGGGGCGTCAGGAGGGCTGGCGGTGCGGGTAGCTTTCGCCTGTGCGTCCGCGATCCTGCTCGGGCTGTGGCTCTGGCGCAGCGGGCGAGAAGGCCGTGAATCACGGCTGGGCCGCGGGCTGCGAATCACGGCGCTTGCGCTATGCGGCTTCTGGGCAGCTACGTGGCTGGCGATTGCGCTGGTCCGCCTCCCGTATCCCTATGAACTGGAGTGGTGCGGCGGGGCGATGCGGGACATGGCGGCGAGGACGCTTCATGGGCAGCCGCTCTATGTCGCGCCGGGTCCGGGCTGGTTTCCGTACGAGTATCCGCCGCTCTATCTGTGGGCCTCCGCGCTGCTGATGAAGTTGTTCGGCGGGGCGGTCTCGTTCGTCCCGATGCGGCTCATATCAATTCTCTCGACACTCGGATCGGCATCGCTGCTCGTCTGGTGGGTCCGGCGGCTGAGCGGTTCGCGCACGTGGGGACTCATTGCCACCGGGCTTTTCCTCGCCTCGTTCCGATTCACGGGCGCGTGGTACGACGTGGAGCGGCTGGACATGCTCTTCCTGGTTCTGTCGCTTGCCGGGGTCTGCGCGCTCCAGCTGGCGGTCGAGAAGGATTCGGTTGGATGGGCGGTTCTCGCGGCGGCCGCGCACACTTTCGCGTTCCTCACGAAGCAGCAGGCCGTCCTGTTCGTGATCGGCGGCGTGGCGGCGCTATTGTGGCAGCGGAGATGGCGGCTGGCGACAGCCTATGGACTCGCGACGACCATTCTCTGCGCGGCCAGCGTCCTCGCTCTGAATTCGTCCACGGGCGGGTGGTTCTGGTACTACTGCTTCCGCGTGCCAATGGCGAATGGGATTCGGGCGAATCTCGCGCGGATGTATCTGACCACGGACCTGCCGCTCTTCGCGCCGATGATTGTGCTGCTCGCTGTGGGATTGCTTAGGCGTGGCGAAGACCGGAGGTTGCGGGAGGATGCGCTCCTCTGGTGCAGCGTCGGGATGGGGCTTTTGGGGAGCTTCCTGAGCCGCGCGCACTGGGGCGGGGACCAGAATGTGCTGATGACCGGCTATGTGCTGATCGGGACCGGAGCATGCGTCGTTGCCGGCCGCTGGAGCCGGGTGCGACCGCGGGCAGCAGCGCCACTGTTCGGGCTCGTGGTCGCGCAGCTGATCGCGCTCTCGTATCGGCCTGGGGCGCAGCTGCCGCAGGCGGAGAATCGCGCCGCCGGAGATCGGTATGCGACACTGATTCGCTCGCTGGAGCGGGAGGGGCCGGTGCTGAGCCTCGACCATGGAGCGTTCACTTCGACGCCGCGATTCCATCTGATGGGGTTGCTCGACGTGGCGCACACGGAGAAGGGGCTGCCGAAGCCGCTGCTGGAGGCGCTCCGCTCACACGAATATGCGGCCGTCGTGATGGATGCGAAGCCGGAGACGGTGGGAGAGATGGGCGAGTTCGCGCGCGATTACACGCGAATCGAGAATGTGGGAATCACGGAATCGTGGGTTGTGACAGGCTTTCCCACGCCGTCGGAGGGGAGGAGCGTGTGGGTGTTGCGGCCGTAACGTCAACGGCGTTTTGCCCGCGAAACACGCGAAAAGACGCGAAAAACGACCCGGATTAGTGGATCCGATCAGGTGGACGGGTGAGAGCGATACGTTCGTGCTCCAATAGCGGATGGTGGCCGAAGTTGACGAGCAGGCCAAGCTCCAGGCCGGTGGCGTGAAGGTAATTCAACGTCTGGGCCCGATGGGCATCCGTGAGGTTAGCCACTGCCTTGAGCTCCAGGATAATTACGTCGTAGCAGAGAAAATCGGTTGCATATGTCTGTTCGAGGATTGAGCCACGGTAGGACAGATGCAACGGATGCTGAGCGGCGAAGGGAATGCCCCGTTCTCGCATCTCTATCTCCAGGCACTCCTGATAGACAGACTCGAGGAATCCGCATCCCATTTCCTTGTACACGGCGAAGCAAGCGCCGAGGATGGCATAACTCTCCTCTCGATAGAGGACTGTCTTCATGAGCCCTCCCCCTTTTCGCGTCTTTTCGCGTCTTTCGCGGGCAAAACGCCATTGACGTTAAGGGTGTCGAGGAGGATTTCGGCGATGTCGCGGACGGGTGGGGCGGATTCTCCGGCGACCTGCGCGACGCTGTCGCCGACCATGATTTTGCAGAAGGGGCAGCCGGTCGCGACGGTCTGAGCGCCGGTGGCGATCAGCTCCTTTGCGCGGTTCACGCCGGGCCGCTTGTCCGGCTCCTCCTCCATCCACATCCTTCCCCCGCCCGCGCCGCAGCAGAAGGTCTGGCAATTGCGCCGCTCAGGCTCCTTCAGCGGAATCTCCAGCACGGACTTGAAGAGCTTGCGCGGCGCCTTGTGCTCGCCATTGACACGGGCGAGGAAGCAGGGGTCGTGGTAGGTGACGGAATCCGCGAAGTTTGGTGGGAGCTGGAGGCGGCCGTCGGATACGAGCTTTTCGAGATATTGTGTGTGGTGGAGGACCTCGTAGTTGCCGCCGAGCTGCGGGTACTCGTTCTTCATCGTGTGGAAGCAGTGGGGGCACTGCGTGACGATGGTCGTGACGTTGTTCCGCGCGAAGGTGTCGATATTCGTCTGCGCGAGCTGTTGGAAGAGCAGGTCGTCGCCCATCCGGCGCGCCGGGTCGCCGGTGCAGCGCTCTTTCGGGCCGAGGACGGTGAACTTCACGCCGGCCTTCTGGAGGAGCTGCGCGAGGGCGCGGACGGTCTTCTGTGCGCGGGGGTCGAACGCGCCGGCGCAGCCGACCCAGAGCAGGACCTCGCGGCCGTCGTCGGGCGCGGCCGGCGGGATGTCGAGGTCCTTTGCCCAGTCCATCCGCTGGGCATTCGGAAGACCCCAGGGGTTCTCGCGGCTGCCGAGCTGGCGGAGCGTGGTCGCGCCCGAACCTTTCAGCCGCCCCTCGGCGACCCTGAACCGCCGGATGCCGTCGATGATGTCCACGTGGCGGATGAGGGCGGGACATTCGCGAACGCAGGCGTGGCAGTTGGTGCAGGCCCAGAGGGATTCGTCGGAGATGATGTCGGTGGATTGCGGATTGCGGATTGCGGATTTCGGATTGTCATCGCTCGGCGCGGACATGGCGCGGCGGAGGTCGAGAATGATGTTCTTCGGGTTGAGCTCCTTGCCGACGGCGTTCGCGGGACAGGCATCGGTGCAGCGGCCGCACTCCATGCAGGCGTCGAGGCTCATCAGCTCCCAGCGCGAGAGGTCGGCGATCTCGGCCAGCCCGATGCGGCCGGTCTGCTCGACCTGCGCGATGGAGACAGGCGGGAGCGCGCCCATGGGCCGGTCGGGCTGGAGCGCGACGGTGGGCGGGATGGTGAAGAGGTGCAGCCAGCGGCCGTACGGCAGCATCGCGATAACCAGCAGCACGAAGGGCATGTGGACCCACCAGAGGATGCTGTAGACGAGCGGCGATATGCCATGGAATGCGAGCGACGTGGCCCCTCCGACGGGTGAAAAGAGGGCCCAGGCGGCGCGATTCGGGTCGGCGGCGATTCCCGCGCCCTCCAGCAGGAAGCCGGTCAGGGTCGCCATGAAGAGCAGGAAGAGGAAGTCGCCATCCTTCTCTTGGTGGCCGAGATTCCGCGGTTTCGCCAGATAGCGGCGGCCGAGCGCCATGCCGGTTCCGATAAGGAGGGCGAGTCCGAAGAGGTCGAGGGTGATCTTGCAGGCCAGATAGAACCAGCCCTTGTAGAGCCAGTGGTCACCGAGCACGAGCGCGCCGTAGTGCTCGACCGCGACGATGCAGGTGCCGAGGAAGAGGACGAACATGCCGAAGAAGATTCCGGCGTGCATCCATCCGGCGTACTTCCGGCGGCGGGTCCGCCGCTGCTCGGCCACCTGCTCCCACACGGCGCGGAGCCGGCGGGGCCAGTCCTTTATCGGGTCGAGCGGCTGCCCCTGCCGCCACAGCCGCCATCGCCGGTGGAACCCGTGGAAGCAGACGGCCAGCGCAATGAGGGCCAGAAGGTAGAAGACCATCTGGCCCATCGGTGAGATGCTGAAAAAGATGGTTCGGGTAGCCATGAATCAGGGGTTCCAGCCGGCAGACCGCAGCGTTGAAGCGGGCACGCCGCTCAGCGCGAGATGATAGTCGCCATGCGTAATGGGACGCAAGCGCAGCCGCCGCACATAATGGGACGGGCGGAACGACAGCGATCTCCAGTCGAGTTTCAGCGACCGGGCAAAGGCGGTGTTGAAATCCCGTCTGCGCAGCGTCGATGTGCGAACATATGTGGGTGGTTGCTCGATTCGCTGTTCTGCCGTTCGGGGTAGTTCACGCTGGAATGGAGCCGCAACATACCAGTCGTGCAGTACGAGGCGGTAGTAGATGGATCCCGGAGGGTCGGCGGCTCCCTGGTACTTGTCCGAGGTCAGCGGCGATCGACGGGTCGGATCGAGGTAGCCCACCAGAACGATGTTTCCACCCTGGTTTGGCGAGAGAACACATGTATCGAGCGAATAGAGCGCTTTGTACTTCTGCGGCGCCTTCGATCCGTCAATCCTGATGGAAACTGCTTGCTTACCTGCCAGGATGAACTCATTCTGACCTGTGGATTCCCAACGGACATATCGATAATGCTTGATCTGGGACTCAACCGCACGCGCGGGACCGAGTATTAGGCCGGGCGCGACAACTCCGACAATTGTCGCGGCACACCATTGTAGAGAGACCTGCATGATTCGTATCTCACAGTTTGCTCGTCAGTTCCGGGACGGCCTGGTGGAGGTCGGCGACGAGGCCGTAGTCGGCGACTTCGAAGATGGGGGCTTCGGGGTCGGTGTTGATGGCGACGATGACTTTCGACTCCTTCATGCCGGCCAGGTGTTGGACGCTGCCGGAGATGCCAGCGGCGATGTAGAGATCGGGGGCGACGACCTTGCCCGTCTGGCCGACCTGGAGCTCGTTGGGCGCGATACCGCTGTCCACGGCAGCGCGGGTCGCGCCGACCGCCCCGCCGAGCTTGTCCGCCAGGCCGCCCAGCACGCGCTCGAAGGTCTCGGCGTCGCGGAGGGGGCGGCCGCCGGAGACGACCACGCGCGCGGCAGTGAGGTCCGGGCGCTTCTGCTCGGCGCTCTCGATGCCGATCCACGTCGTACCCTTGGGAAGCGCGGCGAAATCGATCTGGAGGGGCTCGACGGGACCGAGCGAATCGGAAGGGGCCGGGTGGTCGAAGGCGGTGGTGCGGACGCTGAACGCGGCGCGGTCGCCGGCGACCTGGACCGTGGCGAGGATGTTGCCGGCATATAGGGGGCGACGGAATGCGGGGCGGCCATTCTCTTCGGTGACGGCGAGGACGTCGGAGACCATCGGGAGGTCCAGCAGGGCGGCGGCGCGTGGCAGGACGTCGCGCCCAAACGAGGTGGCGGGGCCGGCCAGCGATTCGGCGCCCGATTCACCGGCCGCGTGGGCGATTACGGCGGCGAGGCGGTCGGCGGTGGGATGGGCGAGCTCCGGGCTGGCGACGACGAGAATCCGGCCCGCGCCGAATCCGCGCACGCGCTCGGCTGCGGAGGCGATGTCAGGTCCGCCTGCGATGAGAATGTCAAAGCCGTCGAGGTTCCGAGACATTTCCTGTGCGAACGCGATGGTCGGGAACGTGCTCTCCGCCAGCTTTTCGCCATCCGTCTCCGCGATCACCAGCAATCTTGCCATAGTCTTAAGTCCTGATTTCTCGATTCTTGCTGAAAGCGCATTTTTGGTGAAATTCGTGTAACGAATCGGGGTTCGTGAGGCGTCTATGAATACGAGCAACTATCCAATGAGATTGTTGCCCTTCCTGAGATCGGAGGAGAGTAACACGGACAGCTCTCCTCCACCTTTTTTCTCGCGACTGTCCCGGTTTGCTCGACATTCCTCGTGCTCCGCCTCACTCGCGCCCCACTCCAAGTCCATCCGCCACCCGATTAATGTAGTTGAAAAACGAAGCGATCAGGTTGATCTGTAGGATCGCCCTGTCGTCGAAACCGTGCGCGCGAAGCGCCTCGACGTCTTCGCGGCAGACGCGCGCCGGAGTCAGCGTCAGTTTGGCGGCGTAGTCGAGCATCGCCCGGTCCACTTCTCCGATATCCGCGGTCCTGTAATCCCTCTTAATGGCTTCCGCCAGCGACTCGTCCAGAGTCACCCGCCGAAGGAACTCGGCGTGGCTCGTCACTCAGTAGTGGCAGGTGTTGAGCGAGGAGACTGTCGCGGCGATCATCTCGTGCTGGCGGCGCGAAAGCGGGAGGTCGGGTGAGAGGAGCGTGCCGTAGAGCGCGAAGGCGTGATAGAGCGCGGCCGGAATCAGGCTGTGGGATATCACGATTCCGGCGCCCTGGGCCTTCTGGTCGCTCGATTCCGCGCCCACCACCGGAACGGCGTACTCGGGCGGGTAGAGTGCCGACTGCGCGCGGAGCGCCTCCATCAATTCGGGAGAGGCATCCGCTATGACGACCGTCTCGATCCAGGGACCAGGCCGGGCCGATTCACGCCCTGTTTCCCGTGGGTGCGTGTGGTGTTCATTCATAGGCAACATCTTACGGACTCTCGCGCGGGGTGTCAAGCGGGATTGCGTACACCCGTTCGCAGGCGAGCGTTACGAGGAAAACGTTGCGATCATGTAGAAACATCCGGCGGTTCGCTTCATCATCCTCGGGCAGACCGGCATCCGCGCTTTCCGGTAACCTGGCATGCTCACCCTACGCACGCAGGCACTGGCCCATGTTATCAACCGCGTCAATGGTGTCATCCCTACGGGATGACGGCTCGCGGGCTGCGGGATGTCAGGGTGTCACGAAAAGTCGTGACCGTTAATGGCCGGCTGCGCAAGGTGAGCTGGGATCGTGAAACGCATGGATGGCTTCGGCTCGTATCGTTTCGAGAAAGCAATTGCTGCCCGTCGAGGGCATTGACAGGAGATTGACACATGAATCGATCCGCCGTGTGCGGCGTTGTCGGGTTGGTAGCGCTGGGCCTCGCTGGCGCGGGCCGTGGCGCGAGCGCGCAGATTACGAAGCAGGGGAATGCTTATCTGTTCCGGATGAAGTTCAGCAAGGGCGAAAAGATGAGCTATGTCATCAATTCGTCGGGAAGCATGCCGGGGGCTGCCGCGGGCCAGAGCGCCATGAAGATGACGATGCCGATGGTGATGACCGTAAAGGACGTCCAGGGGAAGATCGCGACGGTCCAGATGGAAATGGGTCCGATGATGATGAACGGCAAGGCAGCCGGCCAGCAGAAGCAGACCATGGAGGTGAAGCTGGACGACCGCGGGAAACCGGCAGGAAACAGCGGGTCCATGCAGAGCGTCTCGACGCAGCTCCCGGAGAAGCCGCTCAAGGTGGGCGAGTCTTATTCCACCACGAACAACGTGAACGTAATGGGCCAGCAGTTCGCCGTGAAGGCGACGAACAAGTTCGTGGGGACGAAGAGGGTTGGCGCGCGGAACTGCGCCATCATCTCGACTTCGGCGGCCGGAAGCGGCGCCATGAAGACGGCGGGCACGGGAACCGCGCTCCTCGACATGGCGGACGGATCGCTTGTTTCGATGACGATGAATCAGAAGGTGACGGTGGGCCAGGGCGCGCAGGCGCAGACGATTACGAACAACGTAACGATCACCCGGAAGTAGGCGCCGAGCACCCGGAAGAAGGCGAGACCTCCCTGCGACATGCGGGAGGTCTCGTCTGTGTTACCCGATTCCGAGTTGATCGTAGTGCCGGAGAAGGGATTCGAACCCCCACGCGGTTGCCCGCAAGTGATTTTGAGTCACCCGTGTCTGCCATTCCACCACTCCGGCGCGAACGGAATTATAGGCGATTCTCGGCCGGCTGTCAATTCTCCGTCCGGTGACGTGACGGACGCGAACAAGGAACTCCGCGGCCTCCCACCGAATTATGCTCCATGCGTGCAGGCAGGGAAGCGTGGGTCCTCGGGGTGCTGCTGGTATTCTTCGTGCTGGCTACCGCTCTGCTGACCCGGCGCGGCGAAGAGAACCAGCGGCGCGACCAGCCCACGACCTACTCTACGGGCCGCGGCGGCACGAAGGCGCTGTTTGAGCTGCTGGAGAGGGAGGGCCTCCCCGTCGAGCGCTACGAGCGCCCCTACACGAAGCTGCCGCGGGACGCCGGTCTGCTCATCATGTTCGAGCCGATCGAGCGGGACGAGGGCGACCTCGGCGAGGGTGAGCAGGACGCCCTCATGAAGTGGATTGACGGCGGCGGGTCGTTCCTGCTGGTCGCAAGCCGGAAGGGCATCGGCAAAGGAGTCGGGCTGGAGAGCGTCGCGGTGGACCTGAAGACCGACCACCCGGCCGATCTGCCCGTCGAATCGGGCGCGTCTCCGCTCCTCCGGGACGTACGAACCCTCCACGTGGAGGGCGACATCCGGCTGGAGAATCGCGATCCGAAGAAGCAGACGACGCTGGTCGCCGACGCCGAGGGCGCATATGCGCTCACCTTCCCGCATGGGAAGGGCCGCGTGACGATGGTGACGGAGGGGCTGGCCGCGAGCAACGGGCTTCTGGCGAAAGCCGACAATGCGGTGTTCTTCGTCAATGTCGCGCAGGCAGCCGCCCAAACGGGTCGGAAGGCCATTCTTTTCGACGAATATCATCAGGGATTCGGGAGCGAAGTCGCGAGCGGCGGGTCGCTCTGGCAGGCGATGGGCGCGCCGCTGCGCGAGGCCTTCTGGTATCTGGCCGCCATCGGCCTCATCCTCATCTACAGCCTGAACCGCCGGTTCGGCGCGCCCATCGTTATCGAGGGTCCGCGGTCCCGGCCCAGCACCGAATACATTTCGTCGATGGCCGGGTTCTATCATCGTGCCCGCGCCGCCGACATCCCGTTCGAGAACATCTACCACGCGTTCGTGCGCGACCTGGCGACGCGCGTCGACGCGCCGCCCGACGCCTCGGCGGACCGGCTGGCCGAGCTGGCGGCGAAGCGTTACGGCTGGTCCGCGGATTCGCTGCGCGACCTCCTCAATCGCTCGCGCGCGGCCATGGAGATGCCACCGCCGGCCGGAGGCACGCGGCAGGCGGCCCGCGCTCACGAGACCGAAGTGTTCCACCTCGCCCAGCAGATTCAGGATTACCGGAGGAAGGCCGAACTTGTCCGACTCGTATAGCCCGCCACCCACGCCGTTCTTGCAGCCAGTCGAGCAGCCGTCGGATGCGTTTATCACTCCGCAACAAGAGCCGGGAGTGGTGGCGCGGACCGCCGACCTGCTCTTCACCGAGATGCGCAAGTCGATTGTGGGGCAGGACGAGCTGTTGGAGATGCTCGTCGTCGCGCTGCTCGCGAACGGCCATGTCCTGCTCGAAGGCGTTCCCGGCACGGCGAAGACGCTGGCTGTCCGGACGCTGGCGCGCGTGTGCGACGTGCCCTTCAGCCGCATCCAGTTCACGCCCGATCTGATGCCCTCCGACATCATTGGCACGAGTGTCTATGACCCGCGGGACAGCGAATTCCACCTGAAGAAGGGGCCGCTCTTCGCCGGCCTGGTTCTCGCCGACGAGGTGAATCGCACGCCGCCGAAGACGCAGTCGGCGCTTCTGGAGGCGATGGAGGAGCGGCGCGTCACCATAGACGGCGTGAGCAATACCCTCCCCGACCCGTTCATGGTCTGCGCGACTCAGAACCCGGTGGAGTACGAGGGGACCTACCCTCTTCCCGAGGCACAGCTTGACCGATTCATGTTCAAGATACTCATCGACTACCCGACGGCCGAGCAGGAGCAGTCGATCCTGATGCGCTACCAGTCCGGGTTCCGCGCCTCCGACCTCGAGACGGCGCATCTGCAGGCCGTGGTGAGCACGGCGAACCTCCCGGAGCTTCGCACGGCGGTCGAGAACGTCGCCGTCAGTCCGGCCGTTCAGAAGTACATCACCGACATCGCCCGCGCGGCCCGCGCCAACCGTCACCTTACGCTCGGCCCCTCGCCCCGCGCCGCCATTACGCTGATGCTGGCCGCCAAGGCGCTCGCCGCGCTCCGCGACCGCGACTTCGTCACTCCCGACGACGTGAAGACGCTCTCCGGCCCCACCTTCCGCCACCGCATCCTCCTGCGCCCCGAGAGTGAAATCGAGGGTTACACCGCCGACCGCGTGCTCGACGCCGTGCTGGAGACGGTGGAAGTGCCGCGGTAGGGCAGTGGAGGAGAAGAAGAGAAGAGGAGAAGGGGAGAGGGGGAGCAGCTCGGTTTCCGTTCTGCATGTGGCGCGGCCGGCGGCGGGCGGGATGGTGAGCCATTTGCGGCTGCTGTTGCCCCGCATGGAGGCTGCGGGAATCCGCGTTGCCCTCGCTGCTCCGGAAGCGCTGAACAGCGCGCTCTCAGGCTGTCTCGGCCCCGATGTCCCCGTTTCCGCGGCACCGATTAGATCACGACCGCATCCGGTCGCGGACGTTCGCGCCGCAAGTTGCATTGCTCGAATCGCTAGCGGGACGGACCTGCTCCATGGGCACGGGCTTCGCGGGGCGTGGATTGCGGCGCTGGCGGCGCGATTCGCGCGCAAACCCTTCCTTTTCACTGCTCATAACCTCGCTCACCAGAGTGGAAATCCTCTCACACGGCTTGTTCTCCGGTATGCGGTCCGGCGGGCTGCGGCGATTGTATGTGTGTCGAAGGCGGTTGGCGAGAGCCTCGTTCACTATGGGGCCGCACCCGATCGCATTGTCATCATTTCCAACGGTATCGACCTGGATTCGTTCGACCGGGTCGTTGAACGCGATGCGGTGCTGAGGCGGCTTGGGGTCGGCGGCTCGCCGGTAATTACGGCGGTTGGTCGGCTTGCGCCGGAGAAGGGTTTCGCGACGCTGATCAATGCGGCGACGATGGTAGTTGGGAAGATTCCGGAGGCGCGATTCGTGATCGCCGGGGATGGGCCGGAGCGGGAGGCGCTGCAAGAGAGGGTCGCGGCTGTGGGGCTGGCGGAAGCGGTCCGGCTGGTTGGCCGAATCGACGATGTGGCGGAGCTGCTTCTTGCGTCGGACCTGGTCGTGGTCCCATCGCATTCCGAGGGGCAGGGGATTGTCGCGCTGGAGGCGATGGCCGCGCGGAAGCCGGTCGTTGCAAGCCGCGTGGGAGGGCTGGCGGAGACCGTGGAGGACGGCATTACCGGCATTCTGGTGTCGCCCGCCGATTCCGGGGCGCTCGCCGCCGGCCTGCTCCATCTCCTCTCCGAGCCGGAAGCATGGGAATCGATGGGTGCGGCGGGCCGGACGCGGGCCGAATCCGAGTAT
>Ga0068855_100004197_pt1 | contig 17581 bp, 18 predicted proteins | sample KBSCornC52_FD_66592 | JGI IMG/M metagenome (GOLD analysis project Ga0068855, IMG submission 66592) | Corn rhizosphere microbial communities from Kellogg Biological Station, Michigan, USA - KBS Corn C5-2 | ecosystem: Host-associated > Plants > Roots > Rhizosphere > Soil ...
TATGATGACCCTAATGATCCTACAACAACGTTACGATGCCATAAATTCGACAATGTAGATGGCAATGTTCATATTATCCGCCTGGCAGAATTATACCTGATCAGGGCTGAAGCCAATTTGCGCAAAGGTGGCGCAGCAACCGGCGACACGCCTGCTAATGATATAAAAGTGATCAGAAGCCGTGCCGGTTTAACCACACCTGCTACCGTAACGATTAACGATGTACTAACCGAAAGAGTAAGGGAACTCGCTTTTGAAGGCGGTTTCTTTTTCCACGATGCAAAACGGCTGGGCCAAAACATCGGAACGCTACCTTTTAGTTCAAACAAACTTGTATTCCCGATACCTTTACAGGATATCAACGCTAACCCAAAACTGGTGCAAAACCCCGGTTATTGAGCCTAGCCTTTTAACTTTTAATAAATCATCAGGCTGTTGTTTAGTGCAACAGGCCTGGTGATTTTTATTTATAGCTGACCGGGTGCTGACGAACCGCCTTCCGGTATTACCCCGAATAGTATTTTTAATTACAATTAGTAAATTACGCCCGTAAATTACCCCATTTATGAAATTTGTTTTGCTGTCAGTCGCCGTTTGTGCTTTTTCAACATTAGTTTTTGCCCAATCCCCGCAGCGTCGTTTTAAGCCTGAAGATGTTTTAAATGAAAGAAATCTGAGCGATCCAAGGGTATCACCGGATGATAAATGGGTTGCTTATGTTCTGTCAGAAGTTGATACGGCAAAAGACAAAAGTGTGTCGCATTTATGGATGCAAAGTTTAACTACAGGCGAATCCATCGAACTTACCCACGGCTCAGAAGATGCAACGTCACCCAGGTGGAGCCCGGATGGCAAATATCTTTCTTTTTTATCGCCGCGCGATTCGAAAAACGGATCGCAGGTCTGGGTGCTGGACAGGCGGGGAGGAGAAGCCAAAAAACTAACGGATATTAAGGGTGATATTAACGGGTACGAATGGTCGCCTGACGCATCAAAACTGGTACTGCTTATACAGGATCCGGAGAATAACGGAAAAGAAGAGCCCAAAACGCCTTTGCCTATCCGCATAGATAGCTATCATTTTAAACAGGATATTGAGGGCTATTTGCATCATCTGCATACCCATTTGTATTTATTTGATTTTGCAAGTCAGAAAATCGATACGCTTACTAAGGGCAATACCGACGAGCAGGCGCCGCAGTGGTCGCCTGATGGAAAATTGATCGCATTTAACAGCAACCATACTGCCGATCCTGAAAAAAACGACAACAACGACATTTTTACCATCGAAGCAAAACCTAACGGATTAATACATCAGTTAACCACCTGGAAGGGGCACGATATAAACCCTAAATGGAGCCCCGATGGTAAATATATTGCCTACCTGCGGTCGACCAGCGATGTTGATTATATTATGTACGAACAGGACGTTTTATGTATAATGGATGCCGATGGTAAAAACAACAAAACCATAACGCTGCAGATGGACCGCCTTGTTGCCACCCAGGAATGGAGTAAGGACAGTAAATATATTGCTTTTACAGTTACCGATGATCGCCGGAACTACCTGGCGCAATACAGCATCGACACAAAAAAAATAAGCACGGTAAACAGCGGCGATTATGGCATTGCTGATGCAGTTGCCTTTATGGCTTCGAGCTGGATTGTGGAATTAAGCACCCCATACCTGCCCATTGAACTATTTGCAGTTGAAAATGGCAAACTGCACCAGTTAACCCATCACCAGGCCTGGCTTAAGGACATCAAATTGGCGCATGTTGAAGGATTCAACTCTATAAGTAAGGACGGTACCCATGTTTCAGGGCTGTTGTATACGCCGGATAGCATAACCACAAAGAAACTCCCTTTTATATTGTACATACATGGCGGGCCCGTGGGGCAGGATGATTACACTTTCGATGATATTCGCCAAACGCTGGCTTCGGATGGTTATGCGGTTGCAGCTGTAAACTATCGTGGAAGCAATGGTCGGGGCCTGGATTATTGCAAAGCCATTTTTGCGGACTGGGGAAATAAGGAAGTAACGGACCTTTTGGGTGCTGTAGACGAATTGGTTAAACGAGGTGTGGCCGATCCCGGTCATTTAGGTATTGGTGGCTGGAGTTATGGGAGTATATTAACAGATTACACCATTGCAACCGACACCCGTTTTAAAGCAGCTATTGCGGGTGCAGGCAGTGCGCTGCAGACGAGCATGTACGGCATTGACGAATATGTATTGCAGTATGATAACGAATTAGGGCCACCCTGGAAAAGCCAGGATAAATGGATTAGCCTGTCGTACCCATTCTTCCACGCCGACAGAATAAAAACGCCGGTGATGTTTATGTCGGGATTAAAAGATTTTAACGTGCCAACTGCCGGCAGCGAACAAATGTATATAGCAGTGAAAGGGCAGGGGTTACCAACCGAGCTAATACTTTACCCTAACCAATACCATGAGTTTACGGTGCCCAGCTACGAAGTTGACCGGTTGAAACGATACCTGGCCTGGTATAATAAGTTTTTGAAATAGCCCGGTTTTGATTTTGGTGAAGGTAATGTTCCCCGATTTTACTTACCCTTTGCTGTGTTGGTAACAGGCTCGTTAAACTTATAATATATACCTTTTATGTTTTTCAGGCTGTCCATTCTTATCGGCGTTGCTGCTTTTAAATCCTGTAATGCCAGCGATGCTTTCTTCCAGTCGCTGGCGTATTTCAATGCAAACTGGCTGGTGTCGGCTTTACTATAAAATTCAAGTACATTTTGCTGTAATGGTCTTGTAAGGTCAACGAACTTGTTACCATCGAGTTTATCAAGCAACTCAACATAGGTTTTATCAGTCAGGCCATACTCGCCGGGGGTAGTAATGTTTCCCGTATCATAATTAACATCATCCAAATGTATTTTACCCTTGTGCAGTATGGTTAGTTGTTCGGCATAACGCACAACTACAGTATCAAAACTCCTGATAAACAGTTTTTCACCTTCGGGGCCTACAGGCTTAAATTTAAGTGCTTTAAAAGGGCCAATTTTTGGTACGATGCGTAAAAACACCGACAATAGGTATTCTTTTAATTTAGGTTTTTGCCTCGATGACCCAAACTCTTTATAATAGGCCTTTCGCTCCATCCGGTAGTGAAATGTGTGGCTATTCATGCTCGGGTTCAATTTTTTTATATCGTTTTTCTTCAGTATCCAGGCGGTGCGGGTTAGCGTCGGAAGCAAACTTCTAACCGCCCATCTGAAACTACCAATGGCAAGGTCAAGGTCGCCAAAAACAGAATTGATATCCTGCCCATAAGTTTTTATAAACGCGCGTTCCAAAACGGGTTTCGAGACTTCGAACCCGATAAAGTCATGATAGTTTTGTGATGCATAATTGCCGCGCGCAATTTCAAGTACATCAAAAGATATCTCCACCCGGCTGTGCGAAATATGGTCTTCATCATACGTTACTACCGGGCCAAATTTTTCACCCATTTTGGGATAGACTACAGGTACAACATGGTTTGTAGCTATTGAATGGCCGTATTTGTCAGCCATATAATGGCATAAGGCACCCAGTGCAAAAGCGTATTCATCAAGATTTTGCGCTTCCGACAATAAATTCTCTACAAAATCACCGGTACGCACATAATGCGCCAGGTTGGTAAAATATACACTCCCAAAGGGGAAATAGCCCATATCAGGCATCAAACACCCACCGTAAGCATAGGCATGCGCTACACGCAGGTCGCTGTCTTTTGCCATAGGATATTTTTCTTTTAATAAAGGAAGGATGCTTTTGGCCCAGCTGGCATCAATAACCGCTTCGTGGGTAAGTACCGAATATGCATTTGACGAAAACGGTATAAATGATAAAAGAGCGAAAAGTATAAGGGTATACTTTCGGGGTATTCTTAATTTCGGCATGGTTGAGAAACAATTGTATCTGTTATAAGGAATAAAACGCCGAATTGTTTTAAAGTGACGAATACCGAATGGGGCGCTGGAGATTTTAATGTGCTCTAACACTGCAAAAAGCCCATCCTCAATAAGGGGACAGGCTTTAAAATGAATTCACGAACTTGTAAATAATACAGGTGTCTATTTATTGTTTAAACCTGGCTTTTAACTTGCTCTTAAGTTCTTGCTCAAAAGCCAGGTACCCGGTATATTGATCTTTTGTAAATATGGTTTGCAACTCTTTGTCTTTTTGCTCCTGCAAAGCCATGGCCGCCCGGAGTTTGGTAAACCGGCCTTCATCACTTTTAATAATTGGTTGAAACTTCAGGGCATACTTTAAATTAACTGCCTGAACCCTGTTTAACTGACCACTGTCCAGGTTAAGTTTTTGTTTCATCAGGTTAGTCTGAAATTGCGCCCGTTGTTGGGGCGATGTGTCTTTTAGTTTCTGTATGCTGTCCTGTGCGCAGGCAAAGCTGAGATTGATCACCATAAAAAGGATTATCAAAAAAACGGTCTTTTTCATATCTGTTATATTTTTATGACCAACTGATAGGATAAGAAACGCCGCTATTTAACACCAGGGTTGCTTTTTTACCGCCAAGGAAGGTGATAGTTCCATTAAAGGTAAAAGTTTTGCCCGAACTGGACGTGGCTGTAATACTAACAGTAGCTGAACCTGACAGTATTTGCAGCGAGGATTTATCAACGGCTATATTCGTCGATTTTATGGTCAGGTTACTGGTAAAGGTGTATTGCCTGGCTATTTTCGAAGCGGTGTTTCCTGCGCGGTTATAGGTGGTATTAAATACATATTGCGACGAAGCTGGCTGCAGCCCGCTTAAAATAAACTGGCCGGTACTTTTGTCGTTCGATGACATACTCAGGCCGTCGTAACTCGCATTTCCGGTAAAATTGAAAGTTAAAGTGGATGGGATTATGCCGTTACAGTTGAGCAAGTAATTCCAACTAAGATTGTAGCTGTAGGTTGGTGTGGCGCCTGTTGCGCTTGACTTTGCAATGGTAGAATCTTTGGCTACACCGCAGGAAAGCGGTACCGACGTGTTTATACTAACCGAGGTGTTTAGCTGGGCAACCATTCCCCCGCTTGATGGGGCAACCGCATCGGTGGTTAATTCTGCAGCATCAGCCTCGGTTACAGTGGTTGTTGTTGAAGGGGTTGTGCTGCTGTCTTTGTGACATGATGAAGCGCCGAATGTTAGGCCTGCCGCTATTCCTGCAAGCAGGGCGATTTTTAAAATGTTCATTTTGTGTTTCATGATTTTTGTTGTTTTACTTTTATTTATCTGTTGTTATTTTAATGATTAGACGAATAGGCGGGGCGGGGGTTCTTTGCGAAGCGGTGAACCGTCCAAACACGGGGGTGAATTAACTTTTTAACTTCATTTTGCCTGTAAACAGGTCGGTAAATCCTTTAAAAACCAACACAAACGGATTATTGCCCATCGGCCCGGTAGTAAGTCCGTATGTTACTTTCTCGGTTTCCGGCTGGTAGGTTTTAAATAATTTGTCCCAGATGATAAGTACTCCGCCAAAATTTTTGTCGATATAAATGGGATTGCTGCCGTGGTGTACCCGATGGGCTGAAGGCGTGTCGATATAGCCTTCTAACACTCCCATTTTATCAATAACTTCCGTGTGCAAAAAGAATTGGTAGGCCAGGTTAAGTGCGTACGAGATGACGATAAAATCTGCCGGCATGCCAAGCAATGCCGCCGGTATAAAAAATAGCGGACTGATAAGTGCAGAAAACCAGTTTAAACGGTAAGCGGAAGTGAGATTCATGTGCATAGCTGAATGATGCACCTGGTGAAAGGCCCACAAAGGTTTCCAAAAATGTGATATCCTGTGAAACCAATAGTAAATAAAATCGGCAGTTATAAAGGTGAGCAGGAATACCCACACATTGCGTGGCAAAGTAAACGGCGCTATGCTTGTGAAAAAACCCAGAACGGTTAGCTGATAACCTGCAAACAAAAACTTGGAGAACTGAAAACCTGCAAGAACCGATAAATTGGAAAATGTTTCCTTTATATCATAAACTTTTTTATCGTTCTTCCAGCTCCAGATGATTTCGGCCAAAACCAGTACCAGCAAAAATGCAAGTACCCAAACTTTATACGGCCCCGCGCTATGTTTCATTTTTTTATTTTTTGAGTAAATCAATTTGCCGCTTCTTTTCGGCGGCATTGTAAAATTGACTCAAAAAAGGGAGGATGGTTGTCGGAATCAGGGTAAAGCTGACAATCAGGCGGGCGAAGTGTATCAGCGGTTCATCCAGCTTTTAAATTCCGGTACGCGGGCTTTGCTGATGATGATACTTTCGGGCGGCTCGGGTTTTATTTTTACCATTAAACGGCCATTGAAATAAAAAGCGACTTCGGTAATTTCGCTGCGGTTAATAATAAATTGCCTGTTTGCCCTGTAAAACTGCACAGGGTCAAGCTGCTGCTCCAACTGTTCCATTGTGAAATCCAGTACGTACTGCCTGCTGTCAATCGTATGGGCATAAACCAATTCGTTCGCCGTGTAAAACCAGGCTATTTTTGCCGTTTCTACAGGGATTAATTTATCCCGGTAGTGTACCAGAAACGATCTTTTGTAGGATTTTACCCCGGTAGTTAATTGCGCTATCAATTGCTCGAGGTTTAAATTAATTTGTCCGTTTTCCACATTCAGAACAAGACTCTTAAATTTATTTAAGGCTTGTTCCACATCCGACTCATCAAATGGTTTCAGGATATAGTCGATACCATTATTTTTAAAAGCCTGGATAGCGTAATCGTTATAAGCAGTTACAAATACAACTGGTTTTGAAATATTTACCCGCTTAAATATGTCAAAAGATAACCCATCTGCCAGCCGGATGTCCATAAACACCAGGTTGTAATCAATGGCGCCATCTCCAAACCACCTAACAGCATCCATAACGCCCGAAAGCATTCCAACGACTTCTATTGATTCATCGAGTTTTAGCAATACATGTGCAAGGTTGCGGGCGCTGGCCGGCTCGTCTTCAATAATAACTATACGCAAAGGCCTCATGATTTTAGGGGTAATTTCACTATAAAACAGTCTTTGGTTTTAACTATATCAATTTCTTTACTCATCAAAATACGATAACGGCTGTTTAAATTTGCCAGCCCTATTCCCGTGCCATTTCCCGGCTCTTCCACTTCCTGCAGGTTGTTGCTGACAATAATATTATCGCCTTCCACAAAAATCTTAACTTTTAACGGTTTTGAAATCGACGCTGAATTATGTTTTGCAGCATTTTCCAGCAAGGGCTGCAATGTTAGGTGTGGTATTTTAAAGCTATAATATTGCTGAGCTACGGTAATTTCGAGCGCAAAAGCTTTTTCGAAACGCATAGTTAGCAATTGTTCGTATGATCTGACCATCGTTAATTCGTCGGCGACAGTAACCAGGGTCGCATTGGGTGGCGCCAGGGCGTACCTGAATATTTTTGAAAGGTGGTTGATAAAGTGCTGGGCCATAGCTGGGTTCTCGCGAACAATGCCGGACAAACTGCTGAGCGAATTAAATAAAAAATGCGGGTTGAGCTGTTCCTTCAGTAATTCCAGTTCTGCTTCCAGGTACGCGGTTTTCAGCCGGTTATTTTCGGCATCTTTTTGTTTGCTTTCGCGGATGAGCAGGAGGATTTTTATGATGATGACCGTGAATACAAAACTAAGGAAGAATCGGCTGACATAGCCAAGCCAGTAGATGGCAGGTAATTGATCGCTTCTGAAACACAATCGCTGAATGATACCGCCGGTGATAAAGCTTACGATCATCAGGGAAACATTAAAAATAAACCACAGAACCTGCATTTTCCGACCGGCGTATATGCGCGGCCCTTTTTGGTTAGCTAAATTAATGTAAAACAGCAGGTAACAAAAACCGACATTAATAGCTACCTGGAGTACCAGTTCAGCGAGGTTAAAATGCCAGTAATGTGCAACAATGCCATCCCCGCGCAGGGCGAGGATTTTTGGGCTGCTCATTAACAGGCCTATCAGCAATGAACTGTACCAGCAAATGCGTTTTTCGGTTTTGTCCATCAGGTAAAGTTAACAGCTGGCATTCGCAATTTATAATAATTGCCGGCGAAGCTGCAATATAAGGGGGCGAAGCAGTCGTATCAAAACAAAAAAGGCGACCCGAGAAAAAACGGGTCGCCTTTTGATAAATATATGAGGAGTTTACTGATTGCCTTGTGGCTCGTCATTAGGAGTTCCAACAACTTTGTACACTTTATTACCCTTGGTATCAATTGTTTCCTGGTAGTAGTAGTCATCAGGAGATACAAAAAATACTTCGCCATTTATTTTCATTCTGCGGGTATCCTGTGGCAGTTGGTCATAAATGTCGCCAATTTGTGGTTGTGGTACATTGTTAACCGCTCCGTTTTGAGCCGGTGGGTTGTTATATGCACCACCGTTATCAGCAGGGGCGCTGCCGCCATCCTGACCACCATTTTGCGTATTTAACTGACCATCTTTACCGGCAATTACGTATGCTGTCGAACCATCGTCTTTAGTAACGGCCTGGTAGTAAACACCATTCAGCTCGTAATATTGTTCGCCGTTAATGTTAATCTCTTTAGCACCGGCAGGTAACTGTGTAATTTCAGCACCAAGTGGTGGTTCAACGATAGTATACTGGTTGTTTTGCTGTTGATAGTAGAAACCATCACTGTAGTAGTATGGCGTATTGTTCCAGTAGAAAGGATAGTATCCGTAAGGTAAAAATCCTACACTAAAACCAAGGCGTGGCCAATATAAGCTGGCATAAAAGCCGCCGTTCCACCAGTAACCGCCATGATAGCCCCACCAGCCGCGACCACCCCAATAATGAGGGCCATAGTAGTAACCTCTGCCGTATCCAAAGCCACGACCACCCCAGCCTCTGCCGTAAGCACCGCGACCGTAACCGTAACCTCGTCCGTATGCGCCGCGATAGCCTACACCACCACGATAACCTACACCGCCACGATAACCTACACCGCCACGATAACCTACACCGCCACGAACACCAACATTTCCGCGAACACCAACGTTACCACGGAAAGCATTTGGCCTTCCTGCGAAATTACCTCTTCCACCAACATTGCCACGGGGGGCAACACCAGCCCGCTGACCGCCAAATGAACGTTGTGGTGCTCCGAATGAACGGCCACCGCCGCCGAAAGAACGGCCACCGCCGCCAAATGAACGACCGCCACCACCGCTAAATGCACGACCGCCGCCACCAAAGTGACCACCACCGCCGCCACCGCTTACATGGCTACCGCCACCGCCGCCGCCACCTCTGTGTTGTGCGCTGGCAGGTCCGGCTAAAAACAGACAAACTAGTCCGCTTAAGCCTGTTAATAACAAATTTCTATATGCGCTTTTCATAACTTTTTATTTTATTTTTTGTGCGTTTAATGAATAGACTGAATAAATTGTAAACGGTTTAATTCCATTTTATTTTTTATTTATACTTGCAACAAAATGACAATTCCGCCATTTTGTGATCATTTATTGCCCTGCCCTTATATAGTTAAGGCAAGGTAGCAAAAACCAAATCAACATTTATAATATATACCATGATTAAAGATACCCACGCATTAAACCAGGTAGCCGAGTTTCACAATACGTTTAAACATCCTATAGTTGCAGAACCTGCAATCCCGTCGAAAGAAAGGAGCGAACTCCGTATTTCGCTTTTAGCAGAAGAGTTAAAAGAACTACAGCAGGCCGTTGAGGATAATGACCTGGTTGAAGTAGCCGATGCGCTGTGCGATCTTCAATATGTACTTGCCGGCGCTATCCTGGAATTTGGACTTGGCGAAAAATTTAAAGAACTGTTTGATGAAGTTCACCGCTCCAACATGAGCAAAGCCTGCAAAACTGTTGAAGAAGCCAACCTAACTATTAATCATTACAAAAACACTGCCAATACCGATTCGTACCATAAAGAGATTGATGGCTTGTTTTTAGTGTACCGCACAGCTGACAATAAGACATTAAAATCCATCAATTATTCGCCTGCAGGCCTTGCCGGGATATTGGGGAAGTGAGTCTTGAGTCCAGAGTCTGAAGTCCAAAGTCTACAAAATGACTTAAGACTTTCGACTCAGGACTATTGACTTGTCTACCTACACCCGTAAAAAAGTCTTCTTTTCGTACAGGTATCGCAGGAACAGCCATTTTATTAAAACAAACGTAATGGCCATTACCACCAGGTTGTATGGGTTGCCTACCAGCTGAAAAAGCCACGAAAAAAAGCCTTCGTTAGTGTAGCCCCATTTAATAAAGTGTCCGGAAACATAGATGAGGATGGAGTTCATACCGATGACTTTAAAGAAGAACGCCCATTTTTGGTATCCCAAAACATCTATTATATAATAAAATATCGACATCAGGAAAAGGCTTATACTACCCACAAGTAATACAAAAGAGCTCGACCATAGGTTTTTATTGTAAGGAAAATCAAAGCTCCAGATGAACGATATACAAAGCAAAACGCACGCCACACAAATCATCGTTATGGTTTTCTCGTTTTGTGTTTTCGTCCGGTTTTTCAGTAACGATCCTGTGAGGATACCCAATAACCCGGTACTGATAGCCGGAATGGTTGAGAACAGCCCTTCCGGATCATGCATGTTTATTTTAGTACCGGGGTATGGTACATATAGGTGCCCCGGCAGTACGGTACGGTCCATGTACGATGCAAAGTTACCCTGCGGGGTCAGGTCTCCGGGATGAAAGCCTGGTGCAGATGTAAACTTGAGCAGCAGGTAATAGCCTATGATGAAAAACCAGAACCAGGCCATTTGCCACAATTCTTTAGCATACAGGTAAATAATATTGGCAAACATGTAGGCAATTCCAATACGGCCAAGCACGCTGGCAAACCGGATTTTGGTAACGCTTAGCAAAGGGCAGTCGCCGACGAAATTGTACAATGCGAAATAAGCGCCAATTAAGACTATCGCCGTGATAGCTACGGCTATAATTGCCGATAACGTAGATCTGATGGCCCATTTCGACTGTCGGTCAATAACAAAGATGGTAAGCCCTATAACGAATATAGGAAACACAACAGGTACCTGCAGTCCGTTATTAACCACAAGACCCAGCAGCACTAAAATCAACGCGCGTTTAACGACCCGCCATAGCAGTTGCCCCTGCGTCTTTCCTTTTTCCAGCTCGCGGCCCACCGAAAATGGTGTGGATACACCAGCCATAAACAGGAACAATGGGAATATAAGGTCATAAGCGTGAAAGCCATTCCAATCTGGGTGCTCGAATTGATTGCCGATCATGGTCCAGAAGGCGGAGTGTGTAGTATCCCTTAGCTGGTGGAATATTTCATCGGCGCCCATAATCCAAAACATGTCAAAGCCGCGAAGGGCATCTAATGAATACAACCGGGTAGGGGTGGAATCGAAATCGTCCGCCGCCTGAACTTGTGAAGTTTGAGCCATTTTTTGAGTTGAGATTTAATTGATACAGGAAAGGTAGAACTTTTTAAACTAATTTACAAAGATTGTGGGGAAGTCTGGAAGTCCGAAAGTCGGGAAGTCCGAAAGACCGAAAGTAGGAAAGACCGAAAGTCCGGAAGAAACGATGTTTGCTGTTTATTCGGGTAATAGCCAAATACGCTTACAAACCATTGGACATTTTTTTAATAGCCCCGTCCTGTATTTTTGATAGCGTCAAAAGCATGCAACTCGCTCCGATAATTGCAAAAAGCATATCCGATTGTGTATCCCATATATCGCCCTGCGATCCCAGAAATGAATCGCCGGCAGATCCTGATGAAGCCGAAACCAGCCATTCCAGCAGTTCGTATAGCAAGCTGATCAGTCCGCATACGCTTATGGTTAAAAAGGGGATCCAGTTTTTGTTTTTAAAAACATCAAGGCGAATAAACAACTCCCGCGTAATCATCGCGGGTACAAATCCCTGGAAAAAATGCCCGAGCTTGTCGTAATTGTTCCGGCTTTGATGAAAAACATCGCGTACCCAATTAAAGGCTGGCACCATAGCGTAGGTATAATGCCCGCCTATAAACAAAATATAGCACTGGGCTAAAATAAAAATATAGGTTAAATAACTGAACCGAAAACGCCTGAATGTAAATAGCAGTATAAAAAAGCCGATAAGGGCCGGGAAAACCTCCAATATCCAGGTAAAGTAGTCATGCGGCGAAATGGCGGAAAGGGCTAATCCTGCAAAAAACAGGACTACCAGCAATATGTATTTTTTCATACCGTCAAGATATAAAATAAATACGCATTAAATTACCTCAATCTAACCCAATCAACCCATTCGAACTCATTCCAACTCATTCGAACTCATTCGAACTCATTCGAACTCATTCCAACTCATTTCAACTCATTCCAACCCATTCCAACCCATTCCAACCCATTCCAACTCTTTCCAACCCATTCCAACTCATTCCAACTTACCCACCTACTCACCCCTTTTCAGCCCAAACTTTTCTATCTTGCTGTATAAGTGGCTGCGCTGGATATCAATATCATCGGCAGTTTTTGATACGTTCCAGTTGTTTTTTTCCAGTTTGAATTTGATGTATTCGCGCTCGGCATAATCCTTATATTCCTGGAAGTTTACAAACCTGTCGAAATCCGTTTGCTGTGCTGCGTTGCCATTTACGGCCGCTACCGGGCCCGAAGGGTTGGCAAAAGCTTTAACATCACTATCAGTAATTATTTTGTCGCTTAGTATGATCAGGCGTTCCACCATGTTCCTCAACTCGCGGATATTGCCCGTCCAGGGGAGCGCTTTCAGTGCATCAAGTGCCGCTTCGGATATTTTTTTAACGGGCATGCCGTAATCATTGCATATCTCGTCCAAAAAGGTCTGTGTAAGCAGGGCTATATCATCCTTGCGTTCGGTTAGTGGCGGAACATGTATTAAAATTACACTCAAACGGTGGTAAAGGTCCAGGCGGAAGTTACCTGCTTCTATTTCTTTTAAAAGGTCTTTATTCGTAGCTGCTACCACCCTTACATCAACGTCAATTTCCTTTTCGCCGCCAACGCGGGTTATTTTATTTTCCTGAAGGGCGCGCAGTACTTTAGCCTGTGTGCTGGCGCTCATGTCGCCAATTTCATCCAGGAAAAGCGTTCCACCATTAGCCGACTCAAATTTTCCTATCCGTTGCTTAATAGCCGAAGTAAACGATCCCTTTTCGTGTCCGAATAATTCACTTTCAATTAGTTCCGAAGGTATAGCGGCACAGTTCACCTCGATGAGCGGCGCGTTTGAGCGATGCGATTTTTCATGCAGCCAGCGCGCAACCAATTCTTTACCGCTGCCGTTTGCGCCGGTTATCAGTACCCTGGCATCGGTGGGGGCAACCCTGTCGATGGTTTCTTTTATTTTGATGATGGCTTGCGAGTCACCCAGGATAGATCGGACCTTGGCTACGCGGCGCTTTAAAACTTTGGTTTCGGTAACCAGGCTTCCCCGGTCAAGGGCGTTTCGAACAGTAATGAGCAGCCGGTTCAGGTCGGGTGGTTTTGATATAAAATCGAATGCACCCTTTTTGCTTGCTTCAACAGCGGTTTCAACTGTTCCGTGACCCGATATCATGATAAACGGAAGATCGGGTTTCATGGCCAGCCCTTCAGTGAGCACCTCCATCCCGTCAATCCGGTTCATTTTAATATCGCACAAAACGAGGTCGTAATCATTTTTTTGTATCAGGTCCAGGCCGTCAACCCCGTTATCTACATCTTCAACAATATAATCTTCGTATTCTAAAATCTCACGTAATGTGCTCCGTATTGCACGTTCATCATCAATGATCAAAATTTTCGCCATCAGCTTTTCTGTTCAGTAGTTTAAGTATGTTTTACTAAGTTATACAATTGTATAGAAAACTAAACACTATTGTTATGTAATTGTTTTGTGATTTTTAAAGAATATAAGGATTTCGGACGAGCGAACGTGCAGATCGGCACTTCTAAAATCTGCGCATTTACACATCAGGCGTATAAAATTCTTCACAAAACAGGGTTAACACAACTTAACACAATTTCAAAAAAAATCGAACTAAATAATTGTTAATCAATGACTTGAAAAAAGGTGGGGTTAACAAAAAGACAAGTTTTTAATTTGCTAACAAAATTAGTGTTTTTTACGGAGATTCTCTGTATTTATTAAAAAGAAAAAAACATCAAAACAACCAGCGCCCATAAAGCGCGAGCTTTGATTTACGGAAGAGCAGATGTGTAAATGAAAGAAATTAATTCGTCCAAACGGTACCCAATGACCCAATGACCCAATGACCCAATGACCCAATGACCCAATGGCCCAATGACCAATAAGAAAAAAGCCCCAACCGTATTACCGGAAGGGGCGTTGTTTGCAGCAGCAAACCTGTAAGCCGGGTTCTGTGCCGTTGCGATAAATCGCGACGGTTTCTATCATTAATCTGGTCCTGCCATTGCTGACAGGTTCAAGCAACCTACCCATCCCGGATATCCTGCGCCCGTGGGCGAAGAAAGGAAACGAGCAGCTCCGCTTCCGGGACCTATTTGGTTTTTCAACTCCTGAGGTTTACCGCAATCCCGGTCGCCCGGGAAAGCCGTGGGCTCTTACCCCGCGTTTTCACCCTTATCCGCCTAAAGGCGGACGGTTTATTTTCTGTGGCACTTGCTGTCGCCGGCTGCCGGCGCCTTCCCGTTAGGAAGCAGGATGCTCTGTGTTGCCCGGACTTTCCTCCGCCTCGTTGAAACTGAAGCAGCGATAGAACGTTTTGCAGGGGTAAAGATAGGCTTTTTAGACCGATTCGCGGAATCGGCATGTAGCTTGAAAGAAATGGTTCTAAACCAGGCGATCTAAAAAATCTCCGAAATTATTTGTTAGCCAGGTTAGGTGTTCCTCATTGTTTTCGGGATTGTAATCATCGTTGTTACAATAATAAATGTTATTGTAATCCTCATCCCTGGCCGAAATGCAAAAGAAATTACCTCCATCATCAACAGCAAAAGGTAATATTCCTGCGGGAAGATATTCCTCCAATAGTACGAGATCGGTATAAGTCTCTTCAAAACTTCCAAACCCTTCATACTTAATCGATTTGAATGCGTTGATTCTTGTGGTTTGCTGGTCGGGCCATTGAAAATGCCTCTTTTCCGGATATCCACCATTAAACTTGAGGTAGTGCTCTTTAAAATCGGGAGGCAGCTTTATATTGAATTGATCTTGGAGCGCTGTTAAATCCTCGGGCAGCAGCGATTGGCTTGTTTCCAAAAATATCATCGATTAAAAATAGCTATTTTTCGAGCCGGTTATCAAACTACTTGCATTTCGCCAGGTTTGCTATAACCTCTTCATACCCGGTTTGCCCTAATTGGTTCCCAAATGAGTTGTTGATATAAGTGATAACCTGGGCAAGCTCCATGGGGTTCAAGTCGATTTTGGCCATTTCGCCCTCAAAACTGCGATGGTTAACATCAATTTGCCCTTTTAAGCCATTTTTTATAATGCATGGGAGCCGGCTTAAATTGCTTCTCATGAAGATGCTGTCAGTTAGGGGAGGGATCAAGCCCTTCAGGCCTTCGCCCTGTACGCCATGGCAATTCTGACAGTGGCTTTGATAAACCAGGCTGCCCGAAGTGTAGTAACGCTTAAATTCGAGGCTCTGTTCGTTTTGACAGGAGGCGATCAACACGCCAAGTACTGATAAAATGGCAATGACAATTCTTATTTTCATTTGGCATTTACTTGGTCGGGCTCGGCTTCCAGTATTTTAATATCAGCTATCATTTTAGTTACTTCAGCGGCATCGGTGCCCTCGTAAGTGCCCCGGATCCTTTTTTGCTTGTCTATTAAAATCAAATATCCATCATGAATGTACTGTCCCTTTGGGTTCATTTCCTGTACCGAAACCAGGTAGCTTTTGGAAATATGATAGGTGTCATCTTTTTTACCTTGTAAAAACCACCAGGTATTGCCGGTAACATCAAGCTTATCAGCATATTTTTTTAAAACAGGTACGCTATCATGAGCAGGATCAATGGTGTGTGATATGATCCTGAAATCAGCAGTATTTTTAAACTCATTATAAACCGGCAGCATGTTCCGGTGCATTACCGGGCATATAGTAGGGCAGGTGGTGAAAAAAAAATCAGCCACATATATCTTATTGTTTAAACCTTTATCGGTTATAGTATCGCCATACTGATTTACAAATTTAAAGGCTGGTATGGTTGAATAAACGGTGTCGGTCACCGCTTGCCCGTTCACGGTTTTAGTTACCGCGTGCCTTTCGCCCAATATGGGAAGCGCTTTTTTGCTGCTGTTAAATTTGCAGGCAGTTAATAGGCTTATTACTGCTATAATGTAAACCGCTGTTCTCATTTTTTCTTGATTTTAACCAGGTAACTGTTCGATTCAGCAACAGCTTTGTTGATTTGTGAGTCTATCCCCATTAACAATTTCTTTTGTGCACGCATATAAGTTATGGTTTCGTCGTCCGATTTTCCTTTCTGGTCAACATCAAAATTATGCATCCAGGTGCTCATGGCGCTATCAGCTACAATCAGTTGCTGTCGTATTAAAAAAGCGGTGTCCTTTGCCGATAGCTTTTGCATTTTGATTAGGGTATCCAGTTTCATCTGGTTATCGGTCAGTTCGCCATCGGTCCCCATAACCTTGTTATGAATGCTCAAAACGGAATCCAGGATGGCCTTTTTTTGCCCTTTTTTATCGGCGCAGCCAAAAAATAATGTCGATGCCATTAAAACGACGAGGATCTTCTTCATTGATTAAAACTTGTTTGAAGCAAATATCAAAATTATAATCGTCCGTCCTGCGCCCTGATGAAAAATATATAGTCGGTAGGAGGTAATTTTTCAATCCCCGCGGTTATCAAATGCTGGCCCGCCTGTGCGCGATGATGAGTGCCATGATTAATTACATGGGCAAGTACGTCTGTCAGTTTGTTTTCAAAAGGCTCTCCTTTTGAATTTTTATAACTGATGCCCTTATCGAAATCCTCTGCTTGTAATCCTTTAACATAATCCCGCCACGCCTCACCATTTTGGTCGATGATGTCGTTCAACAAATCCGCCGGCCAATCGGGCCATAATGCGCCACCCGGCGCCGGCAGGCCTTTACAGCGATTAAGCCATATTTGATGAGCCGCAAGTAAATGCGCCATTAACTTAACCGGCTTTTCGGGGTTGTTTACTTTGGAAATGGTTTCGGCGAGGATCTTATTGGCAAATAAATCGTATTCAAACATGCGGGTAAAGTAATCTTTCATCCCGTAAAATTAAGCACTTAATCGCTGTTTAAAAATGATTTTAGATTTCCTTTCTAAGATATTTCTGGTGTAGAGACGCAATATTTTGCGTCTCTATTTTGCGTCTCTATTTTGCGTCTCTATTTTGCGTCTCTATTTTGCGTCTCTATTTTGCGTCTCTACATTGCGTCTCTACATTGCGTCTCCGGATACATGAGATGCACCTGTAAAACCGGACAGTCGAATTGCTTAAATTAGCAAAACAATGTTAGGAAAAAAGCCGGAGAAAGCGCGTAGGAAATACGATGCGGAATTCAAGAAAGATGTGTTAAAA